>Ga0116152_10001688_pt1 | contig 18107 bp, 15 predicted proteins | sample AD_UKC119_MetaG_FD_89894 | JGI IMG/M metagenome (GOLD analysis project Ga0116152, IMG submission 89894) | Active sludge microbial communities of municipal wastewater-treating anaerobic digesters from Hong Kong - AD_UKC119_MetaG | ecosystem: Engineered > Bioreactor > Anaerobic > Digestate... | reverse complement strand
TAAGCTATTTGCTCTGCATATCTTTCCTGACGAGAGCGCAGCAAAGAAAGCTCTTGCTGATAAAATGCTTTCGACCGTTGGCACACATAGCGACCCAGCTCGCACTTAACGAGCAACAACTTCTGACAGCACACAACTCGTGTGCTGTTTTCCTTACTAGATTCTTTTTCTTTCTTTTATATTTTGCTATACTTCTTTTATATGTACATTTCTCTTCAAGATCTTTTGCTTATTTCGGGGATTGTCTCCTTATTGTTTGTCGCTGGTTTTTTAAGCTGGACACTCTATGAAGCAGCGCGTCTACTTCGTAACGTAAACTATATTGCAAATATTATCCGCCGAGGCACAGAAAAAGCAGAAGACCTTGTAAATCTCGTTGGCGATAAGCTTACTGGTCTTGCTGGATACTCAGGTATGGCAGCAAAAGCAGGGGAGAAGGTGCTTGGATATATCATGGACCATATGGAGACAGACTCCGCGCCAACAAAAAAAAGAGCCAAAAGAAAGATGCCAAGTCTAACGGATTTAGATGAGGAGTAATCATCTCCCTCATTCCCTCTTCTTTAAATAAAGAAGAGGGAGGCCAGAATCAGTCGCCCTTCTTTAACAAAGAAGGGGCAGGGGATGATTCGGTTCGAGTAAGTTGCAAAAGCGGTACCCAACGGGTACCTTTTTGTTACTAAATCTGTTTCTCCGCAGGCCTTGCGCCGACAGCGGAAACATACCCTATGGCTGACCAAATCCCTCAAGAGGCTGAAATAAAGCCTCGTTCTCCATTTGTGCATCTTCATGCGCATTCGATGTATTCATTATCTGATGCGATGGGGAGTCCTGATGACATCGTAAAGCATGCCCTAAGCCTTGGATACGATGCACTAGCTCTTACCGATCACAATGGACTTTATTCTGCGATCGAATTTTACGAGTCAGGCAAAAAGCACGGTCTCAAAACCATTGTTGGCGTAGAGGTTAATGTCGCACCAAATAAACATACGGATAAACGCGCTGGTATTGATCAACATACCACGCATCTCACTTTACTCGCAGAAACCAATGAGGGGTATCACAATCTTTTGCGTTTAGTTTCTATTTCAAATATCGATGGTTTTTACTATCGTCCACGTGTTGATAAAGAGCTTTTAAAAAAACACAACGAAGGCATCATTGCATTGTCGGGTTGTCTCAAGGGCGAAATCCCAAAAGCAATCCACATGCATGACGAAGAAAAAGCGCTTAAGTCTGTTGAGGAGTTTAAAGAGATCTTTCGTCCAGATTGTTTTTTTATCGAACTCATTCATCATCCAGAGTCTCCAACACAAAATGAAGTCAATGAAGGACTTATTGCTTTAGCCAAAAAAACCGATCTCCCCGTTGTTGCAACGCGTAATGTTCATTATCTGGTAGAAGAAGACCGCGAAGCACAAGATGTTTTATGCTGTATTCACGATGGTAAAATCTTGGATGATCCACGTCGTTCTACCATGTCGAGCCTTGATCTCTCGATGTGTCCACCCGAATACATGGTGGAGGCATTTGTAGATTTACCAGAGGCCATCGAAAATACACGAAAGATTGCTGATCGTTGCAATGTCGAAATTGAACTTGGGGTAAACCACTTGCCTAAGTTTGATGTTCCAGAAGGGGAGACGGAGTTTACTCAATTAAAAAAACTTTGTGAGATTGGCCTTCTTGAACGTTATCCGGATCCTGAGCAACTCGTAAAAGCAAAAGAACGTCTTACCTTTGAGCTTGAGACGATTGAGCGCATGGGTTTTGCTGCCTACTTTTTGATTGTAGCGGACTATATTAACTGGGCAAAAGACCACGATGTGATTGTAGGGCCTGGCCGTGGATCAGCCGCAGGCTCCATTGTTGCCTATGCGCTAAAAATCACAAACCTAGATCCGCTCTATTACGGATTACTCTTTGAGCGTTTTTTAAATCCGGATCGTATCTCAATGCCTGATATTGATACCGATTTTGATGATGTAAAACGTAAAGATGTTATTGAGTATGTGACACAAAAATACGGAGCTGACCGTGTAGCGGGTATTATTACTTTTGGTACTATGGCGGCTCGTGCTGCTGTGCGTGATGTGGGTCGTGTATTAGACATGCCTTATGCTGATGTCGATAAAGTAGCTAAAGCGATTCCGCCACCTCAACAAGGTAGACATATCCCATTAAAAGTCTCTAAAGAAGAAGCGCCGGAGTTGCGTGACATGTACCAAAACGATCCACGTATTAAGCGTTTGATCGATTTAGCGATTCGTCTCGAAGGTACAACACGCCATGCCTCACAGCATGCCTGTGGCATTGTGATTGCTCCTGAGGCGCTCTCTGAACTCTCCCCACTCCAAAAGGCACAGGGTGGTGATGTTGATCAGGTTGTGCAATATGCCAACCATTCCGCCGAAGTGACAGGATTATTAAAGATGGATTTTTTGGGTCTCTCTAACTTATCAGTCATCCGTGATTGTCTTGAGATTACAGAGGCGGTTTATGGTGACGTGATTGATATTAACGAGATACCACTTGATGATCCAAAAACGTACGAGCTATTAGGAAAAGGGGAGACGACTGGTGTTTTTCAACTCGAGTCAGATGGCATGAAAAAGTATATCCGTGAATTACGTCCATCTGTCATCGAAGATATTATCGCTATGGTGGCGCTGTATCGTCCTGGTCCGATGCAATTTATCGAATCCTTTATTAATCGTAAGCATGGACGCGAAAAGGTGACCTTCATGCATGAGCTCACCAAAAGCGCCCTTCAAAACACCTACGGTATTCCGGTGTATCAAGAGCAAGTGATGCAAGTGGCCAAAGACATGGCCGGTTTTACTCCTGGAGAAGCTGACACGCTCCGTAAAGCGATGGGTAAGAAGATCGCAAAACTCATGGCCGAGCTCCGTGTAAAGTTTATCGAAGGCTCCATCAAAAAAGGCGTGGAGGCAAAAACAGCTGAGGCGATTTTTACCCAGTTTGAAGAGTTTGCTGCCTATGGCTTTAATAAGTCACATGCGGCTTGTTATGCATTGATTGCTTATCAAACAGCCTATTTAAAAGCGCATTATCCAGATGCATTTATGGCGGCGCTCTTAAATAGCGACATTAACAATATTGATCGTATTACGATCGAGGTCGAGGAGTGTAAGCGCATGAATATGCCGGTATTACCACCGGATGTAAATGAATCATTCGCGCGCTTTGCCGTTGTTAAGGGCAAAAACTCGCTTCGCTTTGGTCTTGCTGCGGTAAAAGGGCTCGGCGAAGATATTTCTGAAGCAATCATCAAAGAACGAAAAACCAATGGAACATTTAAAGATCTCGAGGACTTTGTTACGCGCATGGATCCTTTTGGTTTAAATCGTAGGTCACTTGAAGCCCTTATTAAATCTGGTGCGCTTGATCGTTTTGAGGATCGCAATCAACTTTACTTTAACATTGAGATTATCTTGCAATATCAAAAACGCATGACGCAAGAAACAAATTCGGGGCAATTTAATCTCTTTGCGCTCTCAAGCGAAACAGCGGCACGCGATAGACTCACTTTAAAACCTGCGCCTCCAGCCATCACACGAGACATTCTTACATGGGAAAAGGAGCTATTAGGCCTCTACCTTTCTTCTCATCCGTTTAAAGAATACGCCGATAGACTTGGCGATCTTGTCCATCCAATCTCCAACTTACTAAAATTTGTTGCCGAAAAGTCCGTACGCACCGCAGGAACCTTTACCATCGCAAAAAAGATCCTGACAAAAGCAGGAGAGCCGATGGTCTTTGCCAAGCTCGAAGATATGACGGGGGATATCGAAGCCGTGATCTTTCCACGAACCTATAAAGAAAAGCCCGAGCTATGGAATACCGATAATTCCGTTGTGCTCCATGGGCGCGTTCAAGATAAAGACGGCGAATGGAAGTTTCTTGTTGAATCCGGTTATCCACTTACACCTGATAATATAGATACTGTCATTGATCACTTACAAACACAGAGTGGTAAGCGCATTGATCCACGATTAGAACCAGACGCACCGCTCCCCAAAAAGCGTGCTGAGCAAGCCATCTCGATCTATTTACGAGCGCATTTACCACCAAGCATTCTCCATCGTATTCGTGAGCTTTTTGATCAGAATCCGGGCCGTTACCGCGTTTACTTTGTCGTTGATAATGCTGGAGGCAAGCAAAAGGTCTTATCAAGTTATCGTATTCGTTTTGATGATGCGATCTCTAAAGAGTTAGAGCAGACACTTGGCCCTGACACCGTAAAGGTAGAAACAGGGGAGTGAACTGTGGTATAATCCGCTTTGACTATGGCTCGCACTTTGAAGAAACGTTCTTCACCCACTCAACATGATGTAGATCATCATTTTGGCATGTCGAAAAAAAGCACCACTTTTTGGGCGGTGCTTACGATTATTGCTTTTCCCATAGGGCTGTTAGCAGCAGGCGCTGCGAATGCCTCATCATTACAAGCGTTCATCACCGGTGTCGTCGCTTGTTTTGCGGTGCTCTTTGCCAATGCAGCTGCCGATGGCCGTCTGTGGATGTTTCATCCCAGTTGGAAAGAACGCTTTGACCATCCTGAGTTTTCTTATCGTCTAGCGATTTTTTCTGGCGCCGTCCTCCTAATGATACAAACAATATTCCTGGTCTTTGTTCTCTTTGGATCTACCGGAAACAAGGCCATGTTAATGCTTGTCTTCGAGCGAGAATGTATGGCGCCAAGATATGGAATAGAAGTATTTTGTCAGTCATTAGAAACAACCATGAACACACTACCTCGGTAGTGTGTTCTGTTTTTGAGTCATAAAAATGTGCTAGGGGTGATTCTGTCTGCACGGCATGCTATTATGCAATGTATGCGGATAACTTTTTTTGGCGCCTCACGTGAAGTCACTGGCTCTTGTTACCTTGTAGAAAGCGCAAAAGGCAAAATCCTTATTGATTGCGGGATGTTTCAAGGCTGTAAACTCTGCGGAGCGCAAAACTTTGCTGACTTTCCTTTTAATGCCTCAGAGATCGATGCGGTTTGCATCACTCATGCGCATTTAGATCATACTGGCCGTATCCCAAAGCTTATGAAGGCCGGTTTTCGCGGTAAAGTATATGCGACACCTCCATCAGTAAAACTAGCCTCTCTTGTATTAGAAGACGCCTACAAAATCATGGATTCGGATTATCGACGCGAATATCGACCAAAGCTCTACGAAGAAGAGGATATTGCGAGAGCTCTCAAAAGCTTCGTTGGCGTTGAGTATTTAAAACCTATTACCATCAAAGACCTCACTATTACCTTTAAAGACGCGGGTCATATTTTTGGTAGTTCATTTATCGAAGTACGCGAGAAAAATGGAGGGTCAGCTGCTTTTTCGGGCGACCTAGGCAATGACGGTGCACAGATTTTAAAAGAAACAAATGCCCTAGGCGCTGTAGATGCACTTATCATTGAATCCACCTATGGCAATCGTATCCATGAAGACGAGAAGACAAGAGAGTCTAAATTAAGAACGGTTATTGAAAGAACAATAAAACAAAAAGGTGTTCTTATTATCCCAGCATTTGCGATCGAACGCACCCAGCAATTACTCTATGAGATGAATCATCTTGTCGAAAATCGCATTATCCCACGCGTGGATACCTATTTAGATAGCCCAATGGCCATTAAAGCGACCGACATCGTAAAAGAGTACCCACAATATTACGATCAAGAAGCATTTAAACTTGTCGCAAGTGGTGACGATATGTTTGATTTTCCGGGCTTAACACTCGCACTAACAAAAGACGAATCCAAGCTTATTAACTCTGCACCAAAACCAAAGATTATCATCTCTGGCTCTGGCATGATGAATGGCGGCCGAGTATTACATCACTTGATTCGTTATTTGAGCAGTCCATCAACGACGGTATTAATTATTGGCTATCAAGCCGAAGGTACGCTAGGCAGACAACTCTATCACGGAGACAAGTCAGTAGAGATTTATGGGGAGCGGGTAAGTGTAAAAGCAAAGATCGAAAGTATTGGGGCGTATAGTGCTCACGCCGATCAAAATAAACTTGTGAGCTGGGTAGCAAATGCTGAGGCAAAACCTAAGCGTATTTTCTGCACCCATGGAGAAGAGGGCGCGGCAATAGCCCTCGCGACGCGTTTACAAAAAGAACTTGGTATTATTAGTGACGCGCCACGTTATGGTGATAGCTTTACCGTATGAGCGCTATCTTTTTTGCCATTATTGGGCATCTTGCCAATGCCATTGCCTCGCTCATTGATAAACTTCTTTTAGAGACTGGTTTTAAACACCCTGCGACGTATGCGGTTGCAATAGGTGGGCTCTCTACAATCACCTTATTCGCTTGGCCATTTTTCAGCTTTCCAACGTTAAGCTGGCAAATCATTGCGCATGCTATTTTATTTGGCGCAGGATTCTTTCTAGGGCTATGGAGATTCTTTGCGGGATTAAAGAAAACAGAGGCAGGATCATTTGTGCCATTAACAGCAGCCGCTGTCGCACTATTTAGCCTTTCACTCGAAGTCTTTCTCGCTTGGGACTTTACTGCCTTCACGACACATCCAATGCTTTTGGGAGGTATCGTCTTGCTCGTCTCTTCGATGTTATTGATCGCCGTTACAAATCGAACCTCTGGACAAACCGTTGCGTTGCAGCCGTCATTAGAAAGTGCTGCGTTCTTTGCCATCTCATCGGTAAATGCAACGTTTCTTTATCATGAAACAGATTTCGTCCAAGGATTTTTCTTGTCACGTGTTGCTGTACTTATCTGTGTAGCACTCGCCCTTGTACTTATTACGGATGTAAGAACTGAACTTTTCCAGAAAAAAGCAAAAGAGAAGAAACCATTTAAGCTCTTTTTCGTGGGGCAAGCAATTGGAGCGGTAGGATTTTTTGGCGTGCAGTATGCACTTTCGTTGCCAGACGGATCAGCATCGGTTGTAAACGCCCTTCAGGCCGTTCAGTTTGGTGCATTAGCGATTATAACAGGGCTATTCGGCAAGTGGCTTCCACATGCTCTCAAAGAACACTGGTCGGGTATGGTTGCCTTCCTTAAGATTTTAGCATTGGTTTTTGCGGCACTTGGCTTGTCACTGATCACAAAGTAATACAGTATTGTATTTATGAAACGTTTTTCTCTTTGGCGGTATCGTTTTCTCTGCGTCTTTATTTTCACGCTGGGACTTCTGCTCGCATTTCTTTTTATTGGCTGGCCAAAGACAACAAAGCACATCACTTATGGCATCACTTGGAGCATCCCGTATGCGCAGTTTTTAGGCGTTGACTCACAGGATGGACTATCTGCCGTTTTAACGGAAATGAACATAAAACATGTACGCCTTCCTGCTTACTGGCCTCTCGTAGAACCGTCACCAGATCTTTTACAGACTGCTTGGCTAAAAGCACAGCTAGACATTGTAGAAAAAAACGGAGCAAAAGCGACGGTTGTATTAGGCGCTCGTCAACCGCGCTGGCCAGAATGCTGGATCCCTGACTGGGCGCTGGCACGAACAGAGCAAGAACAGAAAGACGCCCAGCTGGTTTATATTGATCATGTTTTTGAGACGCTTAAAGACCATCCGGCTATCAGCGCCTGGCAAATAGAAAACGAAGCTAACCTACGCTCATTTATGAAATGTCGAGGTAACGATAATGCATTTGTAAAACAAGAGATCGACCGTATACGAGCCATGGAGCAATCAAGACCAAACCCAAGACCTATTGTCACAACCGAGAGCGGAGAGCTAACAAGCTGGCTTACTTTTGCAATGAACGCCGATCAAATTGGTTTTAGTGTTTATCGTGTGGTACGTCAGCCTTCTGGTTGGGTATTTCGCTACACTCTCGTACCTCCATGGTTCTATGGACGCAAAGCCGCATTACTATCGCCATTTATCAAAAAAACTTACGTAAGTGAGTTTCAGATGGAGCCTTGGGCGACAACGGATATTCGAGAGGCCACCCCACAAGAGAATAATGAGACCTTTTCCGTAAAAGATGTTGATGCGCACTTTGATTATGCGGAAAAAATGGGCTACCAGCAGATTGATCTCTGGGGAGCTGAATGGTGGTATTGGATGAAGACGCAAAAGGGGAATGCTGACTATTGGAATGCGATAAAAGAACGCGTAAATCTAGCGCAATAATCTAAAATTCTTTGAGTTGACAATTATCGCGTATTTCTTTATAATCCGCGCATTCTCTATGTTAGACATCCGAAATATTGCGATTATCGCCCACGTTGACCACGGTAAAACAACCCTCGCCGACGCCCTCATGAAACAGTCAGATACTTTTAAAGACGCAGGTCTTGAAGGTGAGGCTATTCTTGATTCTAATGAACTCGAACGTGAGCGTGGTATTACCATTCTCGCAAAGAACATTGCCGTTATGTACAACGGCACAAAGATTAATATTGTTGACACTCCAGGTCACGCGGACTTTGGTGGTGAAGTAGAACGTATCATGAGCCTTGTAGACGGCGCTCTTTTGCTTGTTGATGCAAAAGAAGGTCCAATGCCTCAAACGCGCTTTGTATTAAAGAAGGCGATCGAAGCAGGTCATCGCATTATCGTTGTTATTAACAAGATTGATAAACCAGAAGCTCGTCTTGATTGGGTACTTGATCAAACATTTGATCTTTTCGTTACCCTTGGCGCTTCTGACGCGCAAGCTGACTTCCCAGTTGTTTACGCATCCGCAAAAAACGGTAAAGCCGGTCTAGGCATGGTTCTTGATGAAATGACTGATATCAAACCTATTTTTGAAACGGTTGTAAAAGAAATCCCTGCACCAGACGCAGACGAAAATGGCCCACTTCAAGTGTCCGTAGCGAATGTAAGCTACGACAACTATAAAGGTAAGATGGGTATTGGTCGTATTGTTCGTGGCGTTTTTCGTCCTGGTCCTGTTACTTGGATCAATCGCGCGGGTGTAAAAGCTCCTGCAAAAATCACCAACCTTTTTAGCTTTATGGGTCTTGGTAAAGTTGAAATCCAAGAAGCAAAGGCGGGGGACATTGTGTCATTTGCAGGTATTCCTGAACTTAATATCGGTGAGACTGTTGCCGATGTTGCGAACCCAGAAGCACTACCTGTTATTAAGATCGAAGAACCAACCGTCAAAATGACCTTTGGTGTAAATACTTCACCATTTGCTGGTCAAGAAGGTAAATTTACCACCTCACGTAATATCAAAGATCGCTTAACTCGCGAGCTACAAAACGACGTTGCTTTAAGCGTTGATCCTGGTAACGGTGATGCGAGCTTTATTGTCTCCGGTCGTGGTGAGCTTCATCTCTCTATTTTGATCGAAAAAATGCGTCGCGAAGGCTTTGAGCTCCAGGTATCCCGTCCTCAAGTTATTTTTAAAGAAGAAGGCGGTCAAAAGCTCGAACCATTTGAAGAAGTTTCTATCGAGTGTCCAGAGGTTTACAGCGGTGCAGCCATCGAAAAGATGGGTCGTCGCAAAGGTGAAATGAAAGACATGCGTGTTGAAAATGGTATTGCTTATCTCCAATTTGAAATCCCAACTCGTGGTCTTATTGGTTACCGTACCGAATTTATGATGGACACACGTGGACAAGGTATTATTAATACACTTTTCCTTGGCTACAAACCGTTTGTTGGTAGCATTGATGCTGCACCTCATGGCTCACTTATCTCTCATGAGACAGGCGAAACAACGGCTTACGGACTTATCGCCGCTCAAGAGCGCGGTATCATGTTTGTAAAACCTGCCACAAAAGTCTACGAAGGTATGGTGGTTGGCCAAAATGCCAAAGCAGAAGACATTGCTGTAAACGTCTGTCGTCAAAAAGCCCTTACCAATATGCGTTCTGCAGGTTCTGGTGTTGCCGATGGTCTCAATGCTCCACGTGACATGAGTCTCGAAGAAGCACTTGAATACCTTGGTGAAGACGAACTCCTCGAAGTCACCCCAGAAAATCTTCGCATTCGTAAAACCTACTTAAAAGAATTTGAACGCAAACGCGATCAACAATCTCGCGGTTAATCACCCATAAAAAACCCTGTCTTTTGACAGGGTTTTTTAAATAGAAAATGATCAAAACTCTGGTATTATAATCGAAAACTTGCGCGTTTTTTTACCATGTTCATGGTGTTGAAAGTTTTTCCACAGGCACACACTTTTTGCTTAAAAACTCAATAAATCGAAGGGTGCACAGCCTACCTCGCTATGTTATTCTTTTGAACGTTTCATTATGTCTACAAGAAATGAAGTTGTTTTAGATATCGAGACTCGTAATACGTTTCAAGACGTAGGTGCTTATAATCCTTCCTTATTAAAAATATCCCTTATTGGGTGTTATTTTTACGAAACGGACACCTATGAGTCTTTCTTAGAGGAGGACTTACCAAAGCTTTGGCCAAGACTCGAACGCGCTGACCGCATTATTGGCTATAATCTCATAGGATTCGATTACCCCTGTATGCAGCAATATTACTCGGGAGACATCATGAAGCTACCCACGGTTGATGTCTTGGTAGAAATCGAAAAGTCCTTAGGCTTTAGAGTAAAGCTCGATGATGTTGCACAAGCAACACTCGGAGTAGGGAAGTCAGGCCACGGTCTCATGGCCGTTGAATACTGGAAAAAAGGAGAGATAGACAAGCTCCGAGACTATTGTCTTCAAGATGTAAAAGTAACCAAGGATGTTTACGAACATGCCATGGAAAAAGGTTTTATCGCGGTAAATAACCGACAGGGACAAAGAATGGAAGTAAAACTCACCATCAAACCCGTTGAAGCTGTGCCAAGACAAACCATCAATCTATCCCTTGGTCTCTAAGCCCCTACAAATGTTGTTCGAACTTCGATTATCCACATCGTAAGATCGTTCGACCACTAGATCTTGTGGTATAATTCTGATTAAGCCACTAGATCTAGTGGTTGGGCGACCTTCACTCACACGCTAACTTCTGTGAATTCCGTCATTCTTGAGGCTTTTGCCTCATAAAGACGTCCTCACGGAGGGTGAAAAGGGCACCCGAACTTGATCATGCGATTTTGCGCTTCGACGCAAAAGTCTTTTTTTGCAACCCTTTTTATGACACTTCCTCACAATTCCACAGGCGAGGCTTTTGTTCCACGCCGTCGTCGTTTACAAGATGAGCGCAAAGCCATCACCCATAAGTTTCAAGTTGGCTCATGCGAAGGGTATGTTACGGTTGGTCTTTACGAAGACGGTCAGCCTGGAGAAATCTTTATCAGACTCGCAAAAGAACGCGGCGCTATTGCCGGCATGGTTGACTCACTCGCTACCGCCATCTCTATCGGATTACAGTATGGCGTGCCCCTAAAAGTTCTGGTAAATAAATTTGCTCACGCAAAATACGAACCCTCTGGTCCTACACAAAATCCAAATATTCCACATGCAGAGTCCATTGTTGATTATATCTTTCGTTGGCTTGCTCTGCGCTTTCTCACTCCAGAAGAACGCCAAACCATCGGCGTTGTAGGCGAACGCAATCATCATCAGGTACCCGTTAATAATTCCAACCAGACCTTTCTGCAGGTAGAGTAACTTAATTCTACGATACCGTCCTTTGCCTATGAGCCCACTCTTTGGAGCTTGTCCGATGCTCACGTATCGGCCTTTCTACCGCCCATTCGAATACCCCCAATACTTCGAGTTCTTTCAAAAACAAAATCAAGCCCACTGGCTACCTATTGAGGTGCCTATGGAGTCTGATATTTCAGATTTTCGTTTTAAAATGACAGACGAAGAACGCAATCTCGTTATCCAGATTTTACGTTTCTTTACCCAAGGCGATCTTGAAGTAAACAATAACTACAACTCACATTTGATCCCAGCTTTTCCGAAGCCTGAAATCAAGATGATGCTCTCTGCCTTTGCCGCAATGGAAGGTGTGCACGTGTGGGCCTACTCGTATCTCAATGATTCGCTAGGATTACCAGAAAAAGAATACTCTGCATTTTTAGAATATGATTCTATGCGGGCAAAGTATGAATATATCCAAGGCTTTGACGTGGACAGTGTAGAAGATCTTGCTATGAATCTTGCTGTTTTTGGTGCCTTTATGGAGGGGGTCAGCCTTTTTTCTTCCTTTGCTATCCTCATGAACTTTCCTCGCTTGGGCAAAATGAAGGGCGTTGGACAAATCATTACCTGGAGCATTCGTGATGAAACGCTTCATAGCCAGGGCGTATGCCAACTCTTTCGTGATTTAGTCAACGAAAACAAACATATCTGGACGCAAGACTTTCGTGACAAACTCTATAAAGCCTGTGATGACATGGTAAAACTCGAAGATAACTTTATCGATACCTGCTTCTCACTTGGCTCGGTTCCAGGTCTTAAGCCTGAAGATGTAAAACAATATATCCGTTACACTGCCGACAAAAAACTTCATGACCTCGGTCTCGACAAGGTCTATCATGTCGAGAATCCGCTTCAATGGCTTGATGTGATGGTAAACGCCAAAGAACACGCAAACTTCTTCGAAAATCGTGCTACTGAATACGCCAAAGGCGCTGTGGTAGCTGACTGGTAAACAGACATAATAACTCGTACTTTCTCGCTCATTCTTTTCACCCTTACTTATCCCTTATGGCCACATACGCTTCTGTCATCGACGCTGTTTCTGCAAACGACCTTAATGCCGCTCGTGATATTTTACTTAGCGAAGTAAAAGAGACAACAAAAAATCGTAATAGCTGGGACTGCCCTCATTATAATACCGATCGCTCTATCCAAGAGGGTATTCAGGTTACTCATGAATTTGAGACGCTCGCAACATACTTTGGTCTCGAAAATCTTCGTGATCGTTATTTTTTGCGCGGTGCCGACGGTGAGATCTGTGAAGATATCCAAAAATTCTATACACGCGTTGCAACAGGCATGTGTCGTGGTGATCGTGAGCTTGCTCAACGCCTCTATAATTACATGACTCGCTGCTGGTTTGTGCCGGCAACTCCCGTCATGATGAATATCGGCACAAGCAAAGGCCTCCCGATTTCTTGTTTCTTAAACACTGTTCCAGATACGCTCGAAGGAATCTTTGATATTTATCGCGAAAACGCCTTCTTATCAAAATACGGTGGAGGTATCGGTACTGACTGGTCACAGCTCCGTGGTCAGAACTCCCCGTTAAAGTCCTCAGGATTGCGCTCATCGGGCGTTATCCCATTTATGAAGATCATGGACTCCGAAACGATTGCTATCAGCCGTAACGGGATTCGTCGTGGCGCAGCTGCTGCTTACCTCAGCATTGACCATCCAGATATCGAAGATTTCTTGGAGATGCGCAAACCAACCGGTGGTGATATTGACCGTAAGTGCTTAAATTTGAATCATGGCATCACCGTCACGGATGAGTTCATGAAAGCCGTAGAGGAGGGGAGAGACTATGATTTGATTGATCCTCACTACAAAACGGTCGTCAAACAACTCAATGCACAAGAAATCTGGCGCAAAATCCTCACGATGCGCGCAGAAACAGGTGAGCCGTATATTATCTTTATCGATACGGTAAACAATGCTCGTCCGCAACATCACAAAGATCTTGGTCTTATGGTGCGTCAAAGTAATCTCTGTACCGAAATCGTGCTTCCTACAGACGAGACACGTACCGCGGTTTGCTGCCTTGGTAATCTCAATATCGAAAAATGGGATGAATGGAACGAAGACATCGAGCAAATCACTTACGACATCGTGACCGCGCTCGACAACAACCTCGAAGCCTTTATCGAGATGGCAGATCCTGTCGAATTTAAGAAAGCGATCAACTCAGTTAAGCACGAACGCTCTATCGGCCTTGGCGCTATGGGCTACCATGGCTACCTCATGTCTAAGATGGTGCCATTTGAAAGCATGATGGCTCGTAATATTAACAAAGAAATCTTTACGAAGTTTGCTCAATACGCACGTGCTGCATCAGAGAGACTCGGCAAAGAGCGCGGACTCCCGCTTGATGGCGGCACACGTCGCAATAGCTATGTCACCTCTATTCAACCAACAGCTTCAACGAGTTTTATCTGTAACGAAGCAACGCCCTCAATTGAGCCAATCTCAGGTAACGCCTTCTTACAAAAAACGCTCTCTGGTAGCTTCTTGTACAAAAACAAACATCTCGTACGCTTCTTAGAAGAGAAGGGGATGAATACCACCGAGATCTGGAAGCAAATCATCGCTGATAAAGGAAGCGTCGCCAATGTCGAAGGCCTCAATGACGAAGAACGCGCTGTCTTCCGCACCGCGTATGAGATGAATATGCGCGAAATCATCCAACAAGCCGCAGATCGTCAGCCGGCTATTGATCAAGCGCAGTCATTAAACGTCTTCTTTCCTACTCCTATTTCCGGTAAGTACTTGAACGACGTTCACATGCTCGCCTGGAAACTCGGCGTAAAATCGATGTACTACCTCCGCTCAGCCTCACCGATCCAAGCAGAACGCATTGACGGAAATTCTGTCAAAAGAGACGTCGCTAGTGAAGAATGTGCCGTTTGTCAGTAAAATGAATAAAACACCCGCAAAAGCGGGTGTATTATTTAATGAAAGCATTAACCCAGAGTATGACAATCAAACACTTGACATAATTAACAAGATCTGCTATTGTACCGCCAGTCGAGCAAATAGCTCTTCTAAATTTATTTGGATATCGACAGACGTAATTAACCTGTTGGTAATCCCAGAGAGTTTCTGGGCATTGGCATGCCCTTACGTGATAACTTTCAGCGCAAGCTGGTTAGTAATTACGTACGAAGTACTAGTTTACTTCGGCATACTCTCGGGTACACGATAGGCCAGAGGTGGGTGTTCACACTCCATCTGCTCGCCGAGGCGTGTACTGCCTCATTAAGACTAGGCCCAATCTCATTTCCAAATGGGAGCAAGCTGCATCACCTGATTCGTAGGCCTGGAAAACCACGAGTACTGTGCGAGGTGCGTCTTAGTGATTACTTTCTCCCTGGATCTCCCCAGATTGCTTAAAACACAATCTGGGGAGTTTTCTTTTCATACCCACACAAAGACATCTGCTTCGGTGGGTGTTTTTTTATTTTTTTGACGTGACATGTACCGCTTGATAAAAAGATGCGGCTAAACGCACTTTCCAACCCAAGAATGTGATTTGGAGACGGTATGAATACGGCTATGGTACCAGGTTTGAATCTTTTGCTGCATTTCAAGCCAAGCGCTCCTCCTAAGATTGCGGTCATGGATGAAAAATTCATCCGCAAACATTTCTCTCACAAGGACCTACGTCAACGAAGACGTCTGGTGCTCGATGTACAGCGATTCAACGAGTATCGCCAAAAAAACCCCTCAACCAGAATCGAGCTCATTAGACTTGATCTAACGAGATGCGAATTAAGAGGGGCGAATCTACGAGGAGCCTCCTGCTGGAGAACGATCTTCGACAAGTCTGATTGTCGTGGCGTTGACTTTACGGGGGCGGACTTGGCTTATGCCAAATTCAAACAATGCGACTTGCAACATGCAACGTTTCGAGAAGCCGGTTTGACTCGTGCCGAATTTGACGAAGCCGACTTTCGAAAGGCTGTGCTCACAGGAGCGCTTGCTCATGGAGCGCGCTTTGACGGTGCTGACCTTCGAGAGACGGATATCAGCAAGCTAGATATCGACGCTGCGTCTTTTTGGAAGGCTCGTCTCAGACCCGAACAGCAAGAGCATATCCTCTCACATTTCAAAAACTCCTTTCGGAGCTGACCCATCACCCACGCGAAGATATCTGCTTTGTGTGGGTGTTTTGTTTAAAAAAAGAAAAAAGGCCCCGGAGCAAGTAAAGCTCGACGGGGCAGACTCTATAACAAGTCCTGTTATTTTTTGCTCTCACGAGAGCGTAGAACAAAGAGCACTTCGCCTTCGGCGAGAAAGAACCTCACCGCAAGAGTATGGGTTCTTGTGCTTACCATCAACAACCCTTCGGATATGTGGCTCACGCTTTTAAGCAGGTGCTGATGAATTGCCGCCCAAGCTTCTTTGTATTCTGGATTTTCTACCAGTTTAAATGAAGCGACGCCTTGGCTTGTTGATGACCTGCCAAATCGACCCTTGATCATCTCTTCGAGTCTTTCCTCGGCAACCGCTGCGATAACGCTGAGATACAACGTTTCGTGATCACCCCCAATTGATTTCCTCTGTTTTTGATTACCAGAGGCAATACCCGATGTCGTTGGTACGTGCATTCCACCATCCTTCCCTTGGTAAAAAGGACGCCGACTATAGCACGTCTATAATGTATTGTCAAAAACACCACCTTATCGGTGGTGTTTTTGTTTTTCTACATTTCGTCTTCGATAACGAAGTCTTCACGTTCTGTTACCGTGTCAATCTCTTTTTCTAGACGATCAAGCTCGGCGAGCTCATCGAGCTCTTCGATACCCGTTTCATCGTCCTCGTCTTCTTCGTCGTCATCAGAAGTAGCAGCTGTCGCTACAGCGTCTGTGTCGAGGCCGTCGTCTTCTTCTTCCTCTTCTTCTTTGTCACTGTCACCTTCGAGGTGCATGCCAAGCTCAGCGAGCTTTGCGTCGTCCGGGTCTTCGTCGAGACCGGCCATGTCGCGGTCCCAACTAGAAGGACCTACGTTAAGGGGGAGTGCTGTCATATGAATGTTCACACATATAACGTATGTGCCTTTGCTTTGCAAGAGGGCGCCAGATTTGATACCTTTAGCCTCTATGAGCACGACGGACATTTTGTTGGTTTTAGGTGGGATTTTGCTACTCGGTGTAGCGATAGCTATTGTAGCGATTTTTCGGCAATTAAAGAGCCAGCAACCTGCTATTGATCCGCAATTACTGCAGTTTATGCATGAGCGTTTAGAGTCGCTTGATCGCGACATGCGTCAAACGCTTACTGAATCAAACCGCACACAACAAACAGCAAGCCACCACATGACAGGAGCAGTGCGTGATGTCACCGAACGCCTCGTTAAAATCGAAGAAACCAATAAACAGGTACTCGAATTCTCAGGTCAGCTAGACCAATTACAAAGAATTCTTACCAATCCAAAACAACGTGGTATTTTGGGGGAGTATTATCTTGAGACACTCTTACGTACGATCTTTGCTCCAGATCAGTATCAAATGCAATATAAATTTAAAGACGGAGAAATTGTTGATGCAGCCGTATTCGTCAAAGACAAAATCGTCCCTATTGATTCTAAATTTAGCTTAGAAAACTACAATCGCCTTGTAGAGGCTCAAGATCCTGCGCAAAGAGCAACCTTCGAGAAGGCTTTTGTAAATGATCTTAAGAATCGTATCAAAGAGACCGCAAAGTATATCCGCCCAGGCGAAGGTACCATGGATTTTGCATTTATGTTTATTCCGCACGAGGCTGTTTACTATGATTTGTTAGTTAATAAGATTGGTGAAGGAGGGGAGGATGCCGAAAGTCTTATTCAACGCGCAGCTTCTAAATGGCATGTGATTATCGTCTCACCAACGAGTTTTACAGCCTATCTACAAACCGTTCTACAAGGCTTACGCGCCATGCATATCGAAGAACAAGCAAAAGAGATCCGTAAACGCGTAGAAGACCTCCAGAGACATATGACGGCTTACGAGCAACACTTCACCAATCTAGGTAAACATCTTGGTACAGCCGTAGGTCAATATAACTTTGCGGGCAAAGAATTCGTAAAAATTGATAAAGATGTTCTTAAAATCACCGGCCAAGGTATTGGATTTGAACCTATCTCTATTGATAAGCCTGGTGAGGACGTATAGCCATGAAACTGCTCCTAAAACGCCTAGCCCTCTATAGCGCCGTAACCATCGGTGCGGGATTACTTTGTATTGCAGGAATTATCGGTTATGTTCAGCTATCCCATATCCAGCAAATACATATAGATATTGATACGCTTTCACCTGCGCCCTATGCCATTATTCTAGGTGCTAGTGTCAAAAGTAATGGCACGCCCTCTGATGCCTTGTATGACCGTATCTATCTCGGTAGCGAGCTCATCAAAGCAGGTAAGGTAGAAACCCTTCTTATGACGGGTGATGGCGGTGCCTACCATTTAAACGAAGTAGCTGCCATGAAGCGTGTCGCGATGGAGCTAGGCGTACCCGAGAAAGATATTATTG
>Ga0116152_10001687_pt1 | contig 18110 bp, 35 predicted proteins | sample AD_UKC119_MetaG_FD_89894 | JGI IMG/M metagenome (GOLD analysis project Ga0116152, IMG submission 89894) | Active sludge microbial communities of municipal wastewater-treating anaerobic digesters from Hong Kong - AD_UKC119_MetaG | ecosystem: Engineered > Bioreactor > Anaerobic > Digestate... | reverse complement strand
TCATCCTCAGTAAGACTATCGAGCAATGCTCGTAGATCATTACTGCTACGATCTGGATGCCGCTGATATGCGACAGCCAGAATAAGGTCCATTCCCATACTTGTCTCCTTGTCTATTAGTTACAGTTCTGCCCTGAGGCTTTCGATGGTGACGTCAACCCCTTGGCTTCTGAGAAACTTCTCTAGTCGTGATGTCTCCTTGATCAAGAAGGCCACAAACACAGCACCGTAATCGACGTCGTCCGCTCTCCTTTGCCTTCCATCGAAACCAATTCCGATATGGCTAGATACAGTCATCCCATTGGGGATGTCAAAGGTGGAATGAATCTCTGCACGTTTCTTACTGGATAGGTCTTGTGGGTTCACTGCGAGATAGGAAGCTAACCCCTCTCTCGCACTCTCATCATCTCGGCCAAAAGCCCCTTCCTCTCCGAGATCCAATAACATCTCTCGCCGCGCTGCCTCGTCCATCCCGTCCGACATGACTCCGATCACTTTGAGAATGCTCAAGTCATTCACCGTCTTCCTCCTTTGAATCCAGAAATCCCTTTAGTACCTGGAACACTGAGCGCACCTTCTCGACACGCTGAGCCTTCCTGCGATCTAAAGCCTCAATTTGAGACCTCTTGATTCTATCCTGTTCATGTACCTTGTCGTATCCTGCTGCAACAAGGTTGCGACCAAGTTTCCGCAGAGCGCGACCATAAGCAAGTTCGTAGCCTGTCTGGTAATTGAACTTGTCACCTTGCGATGCCTTGGAGGAACCTACAGCTACATAGGTTCCCCACGGAGCATCAAAAGCTACCTCAACAACAACGATCCCAGCAGACTCATCTACTGTCACGAGACTAGTGATCTCGGGGTCCATCAGGTTTCTCCTTACTCGTCGAATTTATTTCAGTCAGCAAACTGTGGGATCAAATCCTTAAAGCCTGCGTTCGGATCATCATGATTTGTTCGGACTGAACTAATAAACCGCAACCCACATGAGCGGTCCCACCAATCTTCAAGAAGTGTCACAGGATCACGCAGAGTTGAAACATCCACTAGATCGTATCCGTAGCCATCCATGATGGCTAGTTGCTCATCATCCATCAGGACATAGATCTTGTGACATTCGTCCCATGTGATTGCTAGGGCGGAGGAAACCTCATCGGCTACGTCGTCCCAGTAATCGTCCATTGTCTTTTCCATCTGATTCCTCCTTAGTAGATGTTTACTTCGTGGGTAATCAAGTCAACTGTCACTGTGGTGCTCGGCCACTCCTTACTCAGTCTCCTTGTCATGACGAAAGCCTCAGCGATGTTGTTGTCGGAGCTCACAGCGTAACCGTGATCCTCCATGCTTTCTAGATGAACAGAGAAATCCAGAGCCTGTTGAGCCATGTAGGCAACGGTGCCATTCCGATTTGGTGGTTCAAAACCTACCCGCTCCAGTTCGCTGCGGAAGAACCATTCATCCTCGGCAAGTTCCATTGCCGCATAGGTAGTCAAACGAATTTGTCGTGCCTCAGCGTTGCACACAGCTTCATAGATGGCGTCGTCATCGCCAAACTCTAAAGCCGTAACCAGCTTTTCCAGTTCAGGAATCCACTGTGCCTGGAAATCTGCTGGATCACGACGCAGGCGATTGCGGCAGGTACCGATCTCTTTCTCAATTTCTTCTTTGGTGAGATCATCAATCATCGTTCACCGCCCACGGCTCTCCCTCTTCCCACAAAACATACCCAGTGTCCTCAATGGCATCAATGAGCCAACTTGAAAACTCTGGGTCGACACCCATAGCTTCCGTGTTCAGCCATGAACCATCAAAGACGCGGTAAGGCCATTCAGGGAATCCTTTGAGCACATTCCCATAGGCATCCAGATGATTGACCTCCAGCCAGTCCATAGCGTCCTGAGCTTGCAGGTCTACGCTGAAGTGATTGAATGAAATAGCCTCTCGTGTTTGAGTCATGCGCCATGCCTTCCACTTGTTGAGAGATCCGATCATGTCTCTTTCTAGTTCCTCAGCTACCTTGGATGGGGTATCTACATGCCATGTATCTCCCCAGTTATCTCTAACCCAATAGCGCCATCCTTCATGGGTGACATCCTGTGACACATACAGGATCCATGATTCATCGTCATAGTATCCTGTGGCATCAACAAGAACAAAGGATGCACAAAGACCTGGATAGATGGCCCGTTCTGTGTCTGGACCGATTACAGCAGTTAGGTCATGTGGATGAATGTCGGGAATTTCTGCCAAACGTAGTAAGGTGTCTACCGTTTCTGTGGCATGTAGGAGTTCTTGATTCTCGGGCGCAAAGAACCGAAGGTAGTTCATTAGACTATCCTTTCTTCTACTTCCTGTTTGGTTAGGTAAATGCCTGTTGGGATTCCTCGGTCCCAAGGATCAACTCCCATTTCTGACAGAAGCTGATCCTCATTAGAGAGAACATCTACAAACATTTCCCCACCGTTAGGTGACACGTAGTAGATGATAGTCTCGGTTGTTGTTTCAGGGTTTTCAACCGAAAGTAAATCGGCATATCCTTGAACACGAAAGAGTAGGGACGGAATCTCGAAATCATCCATCGGCTTTCACGAACTCCCCCGCATCATTCAACTTGTACGGAGTGTTCGGTTCCAAGCCGTTTTCTCCGATGTATCCGACAACGGTTCGGTACCTTTTCCCGTCCCATCGTCGGATGATGAGTGTCCCCTTATCTCCGGCCGTCGCCGTTCCCTCATATCCGGCCGTTGCCGTTCCCCATTTTCCGGCCGTTGCCGTTCCCCATTTTCCGGCCGTCGCCGTTCCCCCGTCTCCGGCCGTCGCCGTTCCCTCATATCCGGCCGTTGCCGTTCCCCATTTTCCGGCCGTCGCCGTTCCCTCATATCCGGCCGTCGCCGTTCCCCCGTCTCCGGCCGTCGCCGTTCCCCCGTCTCCGGCCGTCGCCGTTCCCTCATATCCGGCCGTTGCCGTTCCCCATTTTCCGGCCGTCGCCGTTCCCCCGTCTCCGGCCGTTGCCGTTCCCCCGACGATCGGTCCGACGATACCCGCATCGGACAAGAACCGGGTTGCCGACTCTCGGTTTCCGACATGGACGATCTTACACCGAGGGACTTTGATCTTTCCGCCAAAATCGACAATCTCGGCCTTTTTGACCGACGCGACGATCCATACCGCATCGGCGGACCAATCGAGCAAGGCGCCGCTTCCGATTCCGTTGTGAAGTCCGTGAAGTCCGCCTCCACACTTGGCATCGTCGTTCCAATCGGGAGCGACGACTTTCGCCCCAACTTCGAGCGGCCAGACGAAACCGTTATAACTTGTCCCATCGGCATTCACCGTCTTCATCATGTACTGCGTCACTTTATCTCTCCTTCAAGTCTCTTGATGTATTCCTGGTGCTGTATAATCAGATCATTAGCAATCACCACAGAATCACGCAATGATGCTAACTGCCAATCTTTGTCATGGCAGCATCCATCACAACCGTGGATACCCCACCCATCTTGATCTGTTTGTTTGTTCATCCAATCAACAGATCCGATAGCGGGATGACCCACGCCATGCTCACAGATGTGTTCGATCAAACCTGTTTCTCGACGGATTGTTTTCACCCACGGATCACTCACGGCTTCCAAACTCCGTACTCGTTTCCTGTGATCGTGTAGGTTACTCGTTTCACGCCGCTACCGTCAATGACTTCCTGACAGTTGGCGCAAGGCTTCGCGAGCCCGACACCTCCACCTTTGCAGGCTCGGGCGACGAACAAAACATGATTCTTAGCCTGGAAACGAACTTTCCTTAAGGCTTCGATCTCGCAGTGGACACTGCAATAATCGAACCTGTCCAGGTAGGTGGGATCATTCTTCTTACGAGAAAACCCGATCGATTGAATGGACCCACCCTTTACTAAAACAGCAGCCATCGGCCATTTGGGATAGTAAGACTTTGCCTCCCTAGACTGAGACAGTTTGACTGCCAAATCTAGGGACACAACAAGATCCCCGTAGCGCCATCTCGTACCAGAAAGTTACAGAAGCTAGCTGCCGAAGAAGGAGATAGCACCTTCATATGCAGCCGACCGTAACGATCGGTCCACTCGATAGAAATTCGATCCTTCATTTCACTCCTTGCAACTCGATCAACATGTTGACAACATCGTCTTCGGTAAGACGTGGCGCGTCAATATTCTCGATGCGCGGCCACTCCCACTCTGCGAACTTAGCCCCATTCGAGAGCAGGGTATTCAAATGCTCCGTATTGAAACTCAATGCTACTCTGGACTTGTGGATGGGGCACAGAAAGCTGTAAGTGTACGTGTCCCATGTTGTGCAGTGGAGAATGGTGATCTCCTTGGTGTCTACGATAAGGTTCAAAACACTCTCACCGCAGTCACATTGAACCTGTGCCATCATCGCTTTCTCCTTTCATCTTCCTCGTTTTCTAGCTTCTTCTCTGCGCGAACGATTACTGCCAGAATGATTACACACGACACCCCAAAGATGATGGGGCCTGTAGTCGTATTCAACCATTCCATCCAAGCAATCACCATTCCTCTCTCCTCACTATGTCAGGAAGGCTCATGTAAAGGTCATGCATTTGTTTTGCAAGACCCTTACATTGAACCTCTAAGTCGAACCAGTTGATTCTATCTCCAGACATGAACATGCATCGAAGATCCGTTCTGAACGCCTCCGATGTCATTTCTAAATCCCTGAGAGAATCTAGAATCTCTGCCCGACTTTCCTTCTTGGTTTTACTGACTGTTGACACTCAACCTCTCTAGGACTGCCGTTGCGAACCGTGACCCGATATTAGGGGACCGGAGAGTCAACAGTCCAGCATCACCAGAACGGGCGATGGCGTAGTAGTTGTCGGCTGGGAAATGAAACAGGAAGTTTCTCTCCAGAACGTTCCGACAGTCCTTCTCGTCAAGAGAACGAGAAGGTTCCGAAACAAGCACAAACTCTGTGTTCGGCGGAAATGCTCTCTGGATCGGGTCCTCCTGGCGCAACAACCGAAGCATTCTCGACAGAGAAAGATAGTCGTTACGAACAACGAACAAGTTGAGGTCGGCATCAATCTCAGCGTAGTTCGTTCCCCTATCAATGATGCGCCATGCATCATCGGGGATTTCAAGGCTGTACGAAACAGTAGCTCCGTCCGAAATCTTCGCATCCTGCACCATTGCAGGAATTCCTGCCACGGCTTGTAGGTCCCGATTCATTTCGACGTTGGCGGTATGGTATGTCCCACCATTCAGATACACGCTCTCGCCAGACTTGGAGATTTCGTATCCAAGAATTACGGAGAGGGTCGTGCAACCAACCCCTCCCTTGGCTCCGAAGATGTTGATTCGTTGCATTCTTTGCTCCTTAGATCAGGGTGTAAACTTCTCGGGGTAGCAGAATTTCTGCTACGTTTACAGCAGAGTAATCCCACGGACCGTAGTAAAGGTACTCTCCTTCTCGTTCGGGATCGTCCTCCCAGTTGTTGGGATTCTCGTACGGGTCCAGTTCTCCAATGATTTCGTTGTCCTCATCGACGTAAATCGTGGAAGGCAAATCCTCCAGCATCTCTCGAATATCATCGAGAGCCTTCTGAAACCCTCTCCACTCATAGTGCTCCAGAGGATCTACCTCGGTCCAGTAATCGGACCCAAGTGGCCCGTTCCAAAGTTCAGCGTTCGTAGCACGGACACATTCTTTGAATCGGTCCCACGGAAATTGCGTGTAGTGGATTCTTGGGTCAAGCATCTGCGAATCCTTCCTTTCGTGCCTGGCGAATCATTCGTCGGGCGTGATTGTGAATTTCGTGGGCATTCTCATTCTCAGCCCACTCGACCCACAATCCCCCAGCAACATTATCGTGGCCGACAACCAACTGCAAAGTATTGGATGAAATCTGGCGACGGACATAAAACCCGTCCTTACCCCGGATTTCGTACATCAGAATTCCTCCTCAACAACAAATCCGGTCATGCCTGATGAACCAGAATCTTTGACGTACTCAAACTCCCATCCGTCGGGGTTCTGAGTCAGCCATTCACTGGTGACAGGGTTCGGGGCATCCTTATCTATGATGGTAATGCCTGCGACCTCCCACGCCTCTACGAGATCATATGAGATGATGGCCCTTCGTTCTGTTATCATTGCATTTCCTCCTTATATGCGTTCTCCAAATCTACATAAGAGTAGAATCCCATGTAGTATCGGACCATCTTCAAAAGCGCGTTCCTAAAGATGGGTCCGTGTCCATCTGCATTTCTTGTTGCTAAGTGGGCTAGCTCATGCAGGACCACAGCAACATTTCTGTGTGCAGAATTGTTTGCAATAGCAATAGTTCCTTCCTCGCTATTGCCATGAGCTACGCTGAAACGTGCAGACCCAGAACGGATCTCCACATTCACATGATGCGGTGCTCTAGGAAAAGTGTTCAACCAAAAATCGCTTTCGGTTACGTCCTTTACCCACGAACGCATCTCTCGGGTGGTTGAGAACTGTCGGGCGGAGGACAAGATAGCCTTGTTCTCCGCCCGATAAACAGCCTCAGGAAGTGAGAGAGCCGCGGCTCCCATTGATTCCTCCCTGTCCAATATCGGCTCGCCCACCAGCTTCGTATCCGGCGCTGTAGCCAGAGTAGGACCGATAGGTCTGACGACGAGTCTGGTACCGTGGCTTCACTCCGTAAAGTTCCTGGTACTTTGCGCTCACCGTTTCCTCTCGTGAAGCAAGAACCAAGGCCACCGATTCCGACTGTCCAGAACTGGAAACAGCTTCCTCTTGCTGTCGGGAGTAATGATCATTCATTCTGGAACAAACCCGAGAAACCCATCCCTTAGCGAAAGCTGATCGAACAGACTTGGTGGCAGTATTGTAATCTCCCTGCACCTCTGTCAGTTCTCGATCAAGCTGCAACTCCAGACCAACGAACAGAGTCTCGTACATATCAAGATCGGATTTGTGTCCGATCAATGACACGTTCTTCTTCCCTGACCGGATAGCGTGAATGTCAAACAGGGTACAGGTTCCTGCCAAAAGGCCCTGCTTCGGAATATGCTGGTAGGTCAAAGTGATGAGTCGTGTTTCCACGGGATCATCAGCCTTATTTCCTGCCAACTGCAACATCGCCATATCAACACGATGCTTTGCCATGAGTTCGGTTGCCTTATCGAGGAACGCGTTACGCTCCTCCTCGAATTCCGAGGACTCGGCTTTCGCCATGAGTCCGCGGATCTTGTCGATAACTCGTTCCTGGGTATTCATCCTGTCTCCTTGTGTTTAGGTCTAGAGCGTTTCTAAACCTATGGAATGGCCCAAACTAGTTGGACCAAACCATAGATCAAGAAATCATCAGTAGAGAGCGAAAGGATTTACCTCCTTCTCCATCTCATCTACTGCTGCCAGAACCTCCGTTGCAAGCTGTCGTAGCTGCGGTAGGGTTCCGAAAAACCCAACCGGACCCACAGAAACCCATCCTGTCGGGGTTCCGTCCCAAGACGCTGCTGTAACGCCGTGGTCAGGAATGAAGTTATCCACCTGTTCCTCACCCAGATGGACATTCACGGTTGAAACTCGCATTCTTTTCTCCTTAGTTAGTTAGTAGACGCCCATCATCCGCATTTCTGCGGCCATTTCTGCACGATGCTCGTAAACATCGTTTTGGTACTCGTTCCAGAGATCCTCCGTCCCTGGAGGACAGTTCTCAAAGTCGATCGTATCCACGACCCGTAGCCCGTCGCAACGGTTACATTGGACATCGTATCGACCTGAGAAATAGCCTTCCTCAAAGTCGGGATCGTCCCAGAATTCCTCTGAACTAACCCCGTGAGAATCAATGGCGGGATTTACATGAATCCCGTGTCCCTCACAAACGGGACAAACCTCCTTTTTGATTGGAACCGCGATCTCGTAAATCTCGCAGAACTCTCGAACAGAAACCATCGGTCCCTCTCGATAATCCATTTAGTCCTCCCAACTAGCTGCGGGCGTGTAGCCCTGATCGTTGCAGTAAATACCAATGTAATCGGCAATCGTAAGATCGTCCTTTGCTCGGACAACCTTACAAAGCTGTACCCTGTTATGGGCATCGTCCCTGACTTTGGAAATCAATTCCTCGTCAGACATACGCTTCCATGCTCCGTAATCGGTGCAGGAGTAAACTCCCGCCCCAATTAGTCTCTCTAGAGTTGTTTGAGGACGATCGGATCGAAAGACCCGAAACTCAAAGTTCTGCCACCATCTATCGGGAATAGTGTCGGTCCATTGCTCAACCGACTTTCCTTCAGGATTTCCCTCACATTCAGGACAAGTGACTACTTCATAGTGGTCAACAACTTCCCCGAAGAAACAGGGAGCACCCGTTCCTGAACCGTAGGTGCAGCGTCCCTTTCCCTTCCCTCCCTTCGTTCTTCCGGTTCCATGACAACGAGGACATGGAACACGGACAGCTTCGCGAATCTGTCCGGGTCGAATATCGTCACCGAAATAGTTTCGACAATGCCTACAGTTCGCAGGCTCCAGAACGACCTTGCCGTTTTCGATTCTCATTTTATCTCTCCTTAGCTGGTTTCGACTTCGATGAACATGTCGTCATTGATCCAGAATCCGCTCATGCAGCTGACGACCTCCCGGAGCCAAGCCCTGGAATCAATATATGGAACCAAACTATCTGGGACAGCGTTCAGTTCGTAAACATGATCTGATTCCCAGACTGCAAGGTCCAGAGGAAGTTCGACGCTGTCGATTCCACCGACAGCGTCGATCAAGTCCTTCCCGTAGGACTCGGAAATGCATCGTTCCTCCAGAACAGAAGAAACTGCTTCGATCTTCTCGTTCAGAGTGAGCAAGCTTTCCATTGATTCCCACTCGGAAATCCCGATCCCGAAAGGAATCTCAAAATCATGGATCGCCCATTCCTCGGCGGGAAATCCGGTGATCTTGGCTTCAGGAGATGAATCCAGAATCTTCTGAATCTCAGTCCAAAGATCCTCCCGGTCCATTCCGTCCTCCACAGTAATCCAATCACCGTAGAGTCGGCCAGCGTTGTAGTCGCTCAAAGAAGCGACGTAAACCTTGAACATTTATTCCTCCTTAGTTTCCGTACCCAAACTCGACACAGTACGGTTGCGTCGAATCGTCATTCTCTTACAGTCAATAGCAGTGGCATTGGTTTCCTCCTCGGCTAATTCCGTAAACAACTTGCCCGATTTCCTCCACACCGTGAAGCATGGCAAGTTCTTCCACAGAAATCATGCACATTCCTGCTTCCAGAAGAGTGCCGAAGGGCAGGGACCTTTTCCCAAAGACCGTTTCGACAAAGTAACCATCGGCGTCCATGCCGACAGCTAGAACGGTGTATCCGTCATATTCGTAACTATCCATGACTGTCTGTCCTCCTTGTTTCTGTTTCTTTGGAAGGACTCAAAGCCGAAACTTTGAGCCCAACCAGAGAGACAAAACTCTCAGGAATGCAGGGACCAGATGTAAACATCCGGCATATCATCTGTCAATTCCGACGGATCGAAACCGTGAACAACGTGAAGTTGGTCTGCCAGCTTTTCTCGTGAAACCCGAGAACCTACACAAAAGACCGAAATGTAGGGTGTGGTGAACCCCCACGAATTCGGCTTCTCGCCCCAAATATGCTCCACGTTGTGGAACATAAATGTCTGGCCCAAGGATCGAGCCAAAGACTTCCACGATTCCGAAACAGCGGGAATGTTTCCGTAAGCCTCTTCGGCTCTACGGACATCCTTGAGTGCATTTTCCATGCACTCTCGGGCAAGATCGGTAATTTTCATTGTTTCCTCCTTAGTTGTAATACTCGACCAAACGAACACGCTTACCGTCAGGCTTCACGCCCCAGCACGTTCCACGATAGATGTTGTAATGCCAAACGTGCTCCCACCGCTTCACAACTCTCTTGTAACGCTTTCCGTAAACATCTGTACCAGTAAGGTGGTACTCTGTGAAGTCGTCTCGATTCCACGAGACCTGGCCCGTCTCCGGGTTCCTCTCAATGGTCACAGTTATCTCTCTCTTTCTAAAGTGGAGGTTCCACTCTTTAGGATAACCTCAAACCGTAGCTTGAAGTCACCCTGAAAAGTTAGAACTAACTCAGTCGTCGTCCTCTCTCATCCATGCCCGCACCAGATTCTGGTGACGGGAGGTTGTTGAAGAAAACTTGTCCTCAACAAAGACCCTTTCACCGGAATCGGTGATTCCAGCGATCGGTGTTCCATATGAGAGAACAACATACCGGAAGCTTTTTCCCTTGAAAAGTTCCTGGGCGGAACGAGAGGAATAAAGCCGACCCTTGTGGGAGATGTAATCTCCATCCTTATCTCCCCCAACGGGAATCATTGCTCGCATGGAATTCCCCTCGAAAGGGGACTCCGACATGAGCATTGTCGGAATCTGTCGGTAGTTAACCCTCATCACTTTTCTCCTTGTTGCTTGCACTTCTAAAGACGGCGAGAGTGTCGTTTGCTCGATCACCCTCTGCAACTATCTGAACTGTCTCTCCAGTTCTAGAAAGGGCATTTGCAATGCCACAAACCGATAGGAATATAAATCGTTCCTCGCGCCATCTAGAAAGGCTCCTTTCCTTCTATGACCAGAGAGATCATTTCCAACAATCGCTCGTCATCAATATAACCGATGACATCAAAGGTATCATTCGAAAATTCACTTCTAGGAGCGTCGAAATCAAATCCAACCTCAACCGTGTTCATTTCCATGGTTGGATCAATGAACCCATACCTCCGGTAATAGTTCTCATTGTAGGTCCCGCACCCGATAGCAAGAGAAAGAGACTTTCCGGTTTCTCCAACCAACAAGGACCCACAGACCCCGAAACCTGTATTATTGTAGATCTCGGAATGGAATTGGGCCGGGAAAAACTTATCTCCGACTCGGATCATGTTCTTATCGGGCATGAATTGGATTGTCATAACTCTCCTTGGATTGTCGAAATAACGAGATCCATCGGAATTGGAGCATAGTCAGCAATGGACGCGTCCACCCCGATGTGAATCTGTCGTGGTCCTGACACAAACTCTTTTTGGTGAGTGTGTCCATGGCAAAGCCACAGTCTTGACTTTTGTGGTCTACTTGACAAGTACCTGTCCTCATCATGGGAATCCCCAGAGTAAGGAAAGTGATTGAAAAGCAGCCTGTCGTTCCAAACCATTTCATTAGTAATGGATTCAAAGTACTGACTGTACTCTGTCATCCACTTATGAAATTGGTTATCGTTTTTGGGCCTAAACATTCTGTCATGATTCCCAAAGACAAGAACCTTATGGCCCTGGAGAAGTTCACATAGAGGCAGAGATTCTGCAATCTTCCCCATGCAAACGTCCCCCAACACGTAAACCGTGTCGTTCACAGAAACAGTCTCGTTCCAACGAGTTATCAGAAACTCGTTCATTTCCTCCGTTGAGTAAACCGGACGGTCAGCATAGGCTTTCGTCCAAATGTTTGCGTGACCTAAATGTAGGTCACTTGTGACAAACTCTGCCACAGCAGACTCCTTTCTAAAGTTGTGAATCCACACAAACCCGAAAGTTTGAATGGAAACAGAACCCAAGAAATTTACAGGCTCATGTCGAAACGCTGCCGCATTCGCGACATTGTTTTGTCCGGTACACCATGTACCGAATTGTTCCCATGCCGGTTTTCGACAATAATGGTGTGAACCAAAGTATCGGTTTCGCCGGCAATCTGAAAGTATGGCTCCATCTCCCACGTTTGGGTAAACGTGTTGTGAACGAAAACCGTTGCGTTACTGTTCTCGGACAGAACTGCACGAACAGCATCCTGGCACTTCTTATGGCATTCCGCCAAACGAGCCGGGTCGGACTCCTGCCCATCGGCGTACATGAAATAATCAGCCGAGAACTCAAAAGAATCCCCAGTCATTAGGGCTGCCACAAAAGTGGTCTTCCCTGATCCGGGCAAACCCCGAACCAGAATGAGAGTATTCATCTCACCTCCTTCTAAAGACCTTATTTCCACTAACTGAGATGCACTCAAAGTTACCCTTGAATGCACCTCGGAAAGTTAGAAACTCACTTATACACGACCACCGCGCGATCATGTACGGGATCGTACTTCTTTCCGTAAATCTCCGGCTCATCGGAACCTTCTCCCCACGCAGGGTCCCAACGATCGCCACAACACTTACAGTTCCCAAATACCTCCGATCAGGAACGCTCTCGGTAAGGGAATGTGAAATCTCCCTTGACGATTCGTACCATCGGAACATCCAACTGTTGGAAGATTGTCCATTGGTGCTCATGCCAACCTTCAAAGGTCTCTCCCTCTTCCAAGAAGAGAAGAGCAATGTTCTCGATGTTCTCAGCGGAAAGGTCACCGAATCCGATGAGCTTTCCATTCAAGAGCCATTGCTGGTTCTTTACCACGAAGGATGCGTACCACTGCCCATCTCTCAGACCAAACCGAGAGAGTTCCTCTTTGGCCTGAGGATGCCAAGGTGGGGACTGGTAATCAAAGTAATCCATGTCAACTCCCAACTGCTAGGTGGTTATTCGGAAACACCCGATCCTAGAACCGGATATTTCCTAGGTAACCATCCAACAATTACCTAGAACAGTTTAGAGTCAATGTTCAGGACTTTCCTGCAACCATTTACTATACCCCGTTTACAGGTACGGTGGGCACTCAACACTTTAGGACCTGTTATCCATCCCCGAAGGTTTGGGACCTTTTGTGTTCAAGTGTGACGGACATTGATGTTATCTCAGTCGGTCATAGGTTTGCTGGACTGCTTGCCTTGGCCCCGTCTCCAGCTGTACGGTACACCTCCTGCGCAAGTCAACAGGTTTGTTGTGGGCATTCTGTTCCCAAGTCCCCACAGACTCGGCCATCCAAAGATGGCGGTAAAAGGAATCATCCCTTACAGGTAGATCAGACGATCATTCTCGTCAAAATCATCCTGGAGGATGTCCAGTCCATTGAAGGTGATTCCTTCCAAAACCACCGTTTCATGGACTTCCCATCCATCGGAATCTCCTGTTTCGTCATATTGACGAAGCAGGTATTCCTTTGTAGCGAACAACTTTCACCCCCTTTCAAAGGGTTGAGTACCTGGCGAATAGTTCCACCAGATTCAAAGTCACCGATTTTCAATTTTCAACTTTCTGAAAACCTTAGGAGCCATTCAAACCAGAGTTTTGCACCAAAGATACAAAGTCCTGATTTGAATGGAACCTGAGACTCTCAGTCTGGGTCAATCAGTGCACGCCGGATCATCACCATCCGAAACCCCTGGTGAACTTCGGCATGTCATCGAAATCCCCATTTCGCAAAGCCTGCTTCGACTTTGCGCGGAAGGATCGATTTTCGATCTTTCGTGCGGTGGACATTGCCCTCAGATCCCGCTGAGAAACAGTATTCCACCACACCCTTCCATCTCGCTGTTGCACTTCGAAAGGTGCAGTGTTCAATGTCCTGGACAACTTCACTACCTCCTGGTTTGGGGAACTATTCGGGATCACAAAATCAAAATTTTGCAATCCCTAGATAGTCCTCCAACTATCAGAAGGAGAGCGTGGGCTTCCTGTCTCCGGGGTTGAAGAAGATCTCCTCCACCCGCGGGATGCACGAGAATCCCGCGATCCCGCACTTCTCCCGGTACATCTCGACAACTTTTGCTGGCGATCTAAAGCCGACGTTTTGGAAGCTACGAAAAGCCCCATCTAAACCGAGGGTTTCGTAAACCCAGCGTTTCTAAACCCGAACTTTTCTCAAGTTCTAAACGCTGGATTTTGTACCGGGTGAGCAGTTTAAAGTCATGCTCAGGACTTTTGTGGACCTAATATTCCCTTGACTTTATCCGAGTAGGTCAAGGTAGACAGGTTACGTTTTCCTGCCAACGTAGCTACTACAACGCCGTAGCTATTATGGCCCTAACAGTAGGGGATCGCCAGAGCACCATTGCGTCCAAGTCCCTGGAGGTTTCTTTTCGGACATTCAATCTCCTCATTGTTGCTGGCTGCCATTCTTTGCCCGGTTCCAGCATGTACCGGATTATTCCTGCAATGGTCAACAGGGGAGGCTAACTCATTATTTTATCGTGCCGTTGCCTACCTTATCTGCGGCACTACTAAGAGTATTTGTTCGTGCCCTCTTATGATGGCCCTAGCTTATGTTTGCAGGCTAAGCTCCTGGACATTTTCAGCACTATGGCAGGTAGGTCACACCTTGGAATCTGTTTCCAGAATCCAATAGAACTCACAAGAACAAAAGTTTTTGCAAGTTCTACAAGACACTAGAGGTGGCAGTTTTGTTTTCCCAGACTGCCAAACTGGGATCGGAACTAGGCGGACGCTCCGATGTCGTGGGAGATCTTCCTCATGTAGAAGATCCGGCCATCGTTGTTGGCCATCCCCAACAACATCCGGCCGTCCCGCGCCGCGTTCTTGCGGGTGGAGAAGTAGCGGACTCGCGTCGGCGAGTCCTTGGTGAGAGCTGCCTCCCACTCTAGCAACTTCTCCCCGTCAACCGGGGACACGTACTTCTGTCGGTAGTCATACCTACGAGCGATCATTGACCGCTCCTTTCTTGTTGTTGGATACTGCTAAGACTCCCTAGCCAGAATTGCCGGCTAGGAAACCTTAGGAGTGACACGATTTTCTGTTCCCACGTATCGTGCCAGAACGCGGCCACACTTTTTGTGTGACTGTTCAGACCAAGTGAAGATCGTGCTGACAGATCATCTTGTAGCAGTCTTCACACAACCAGAGTGACCGGGTGAAGCTCGCCACGATTCTCGTGGCAGGAGGATTGTCCTCCCACTCTCCTTCCAGCTCTTCACCGTGAAGCTGGCATCGAGCTATTGTCATCTGTCTCCCCTTTTTCTAGGTGAACACTGGAACCCACAAACAAATTTTGCGAACTTGCTTGCGGATTCCAGAGATCCCTAGAAGCCGAAACCGAAGTTTCGCTCCAAGTTCCGCGCCAACATGACGCGGTACTCGATCTCTGCTGCGCGATCGTTCTCGCGAGTTTCGACCGGGCCTTCCTGGTCCTTCTTCTTCCTGCGAGCCATGATTGGCTCTCCTTTCTTGTTTTTGTTTGCTATTTGGACTGAACGCCCATTCGGAAACACCGACAGAATCTGCCGATATTTCCTAGATGGATTCTCAGATCCGAATGTCACCCCGGACGATTGTTCGTCCGTTGTGTTCCGCGGGAATGGACACTGCCATTCCGACATTCTTTCCCCACCGGATTCTCGCGTCCAGCAAGTTTCCGCGCTGGGGGATCGACAGGTACATGTACCCGTCCATCTTCACCATCGTCGGTCGCATTTCCTTATCCTTCCTGGTAATCGAACTTTCTTTCAATGAGCTCCCGTAATAAGGGAATTCATAGAGAGAATTTTCGATCGGGGGCCTTTTGGGAGCCCAGGTAATACCTGGCAAAAATTTTTTGCCTCCCCGGTTTTGCCGGCGTTTTTACTTTTGCCCAAAAATGGGAGAATCCCCGATAGCCGGAATATCCGGCTATCGGGGATTCTCGGTGGGCTAGTCGAGGACCTCTGGGGAGATTCGAACCTTCCCGCCGCCGGTGTGGCGTTCCTGCTTGAGCGCGATGCTGACGAGGAAGGTGCCGTCGCCGCGTTCGGTGGCATCGACGTAGAGCCGTGCCTGTCCGCCGTCGAGCCACGTCGCGTTTGCCTTGCCGCCGCTGGCCGCGACGGTGGCTCCGCCCGCGGTGACTGTCCGGCAGTCGCCGACGGATCGGAGCACCGCGCGGTGCTCCGCGGTCTGCTGCGGCTGGCCTGCCTTGGTGCGCTCCACGCGCTCCAGGGCGAGCGGTGTCGCCACGGTGCCGGGCCGCGGGACGGTGGCGACGTCACCTGCGAGTACCGCCATGTCGGCGGTGAAACCCTCGCACAGTGCCGACCATGCGGCCTCGGCCTCGGCCTTGACCTTGGCCGACGCGTTCGGGCCGAGCGGGCTCAGGTTCCACCGCTGCACGATGTCGGCGGCGACCGCGTCGAGCGCCTCCGCGTCGGTCATGGGGCGGGAGTAGACAGCCACCGGCCGAATGGTCGGTCGGGGCGGGTCGACGGTGCCGCCGTCGGTCGGGGCGGACGATGCCGCCTTGGTCGTGGTCCCCATTGTGGGCCTCCTGTCGTGCCGGTCGGTAGGTCCGACCGGTCATTCCCTACGTCGACACTTAAACGAGTTTTCGACCACGTATGCGACTACACTGGTCCCCATGACACACCCCACCCCCGACCACACGGGAGCAACCACCATGACCACCACCACCACACACGACCACGACCCGTGCCCGATCATGCCGGACGTGGACCTGCCGACCGCGGACTATCGGACGGCGATGGTCACCTATCGGGCCGAGCTTGACGCGTGGTACGAGCGGGCCGAGCGGGCCGAGCGGGAGCGGGCCGAGCGGGAGCGGGCCGAGCGGGCCGAGCGGGAGCGGACTCCGGCCGGTCGGGCCGAGCGGGCCGAGCGGGCCGCGGCCGAGCGGGCCGAGCGGGCGGCGTGGCTGGACACGGTGCCGGTCGCCGCGCTTGCCCAGGGTAAGCCGCTCGCCCGTTGGGATCGGCTCCGGCGGACACTGCTCGCCGACGCTCGCCGAGCGCGGCTGCTGGCCGAGCACGATCGGCGCCAACGGGAGCGGTGGCACCGGGACGTGGTCGAGCCCTTGAATCGCGACATCGCCGCCGAGCGGGCGGACCACGCGCGGGAGTGCGCGCTAGTCGCATGGCGCGCGTGTCAGGCATCGCCACTGGTCGACCAGATCGCGTCGGCCGAGGACCGCCTGGCCGCCCGCATGGCGCGGGCGTGGGCGGCGATCGGATGGGGTGACCCGGACCCGGTCGGGCCGATCGCGCCGGAGTCGATCGCCGCGGCGACAGTGCGGACGCTCTGGGAGCGGGAGCACTGCCGCGACCCGCACGCTGGCATGACTCCCGACGCGGACACTGCTCCGACCACGGCGGTTCTATGGTCAGCGCCGGTTGGTCTGTCCATGGTGCGGGAGCGGGCGGTAGCCGCGCCGCTCGCCGCTCAGGGCGTGCCGACCGCGGCGGTTGGCGCACTGCTCGCCGTCATGGGCGCTCCCGGATGGGGCGCACAGCGGGAATGGCTGACCGCGCCGGTCGTCACCGCGTCGCGGTGGTGCGAGCAGTGCGGAACCCTCTCGCCGATCAACCGGCCGCGGCGGTGCGACTGCTGGCGCGACGTGCTGGCCGACCGGGCGGGCCGGTGCCTTGAGTGCGGCGTCCGGCACCGGGCCGACCGCCCGCCGTGCGTCGAGCCGGTCCCATTGACCATCGGGTGGGCCGTGACCCGCGGCGGTACCGTCCGGCCGCGGTGCCGCGACTGCGGCGAACTAGTCGAGCCGGGCCGAGGTCGACCGGCCGAACAGTGCAAGGCGTGCGCCACCGTCGCCGCGGCAGTCGTGGCGTGCGCCGGATGTGGCGAACCCGTCGAGCAGACCGGACGCGGTCGGCCCCGGACCACGCACCCGACCGCCGAATGTCGGGCGGCGACACGCCGTAACCGGCGGCTGACCGCCACCGGGCCGGTTCACGACTGACCGTCCGACCGCCCGGTCTCTCTTTTTGCCCATGAAAACATGAAGGAAACCTCACATTTACCGCCCACGGAACGGTACCCGGTAGGGTATGCAAACATGACGAAACCCTCACATTCAAGGGGGTCATCGAACAAGCGTTCGCCGGCAGGCGAGACGAACGCCTGCCAATCTCAGACAATTTCCTGCGTTTTTGTCCCCAAGATTCGCCCACAGCTTTGGGTACAGCAGATTTGGGTGCGGCTTTCTCGTTTTGGGGTGTTCAATTTTTGGTGAGATTTGTGCCTAGGGTTTCGTGTACTAGTTCGATGGTGCGTTCTGATGGTGCGTTTTGCCCTAGCATCTTGGCTACGAGCTTGATCGTATCGTCATTTACTGTGGTTCGACTTACGATTGTTCCACGGTCAGCTATTTCGGTTGCTAACCTGACTGCTATCTTGGCTGCTTTCTTTAGCCGAGTTATTTCTTCGTAGGGGTTGTGGTCTTCTGGGTATTCCCATTCTCTACTTACTTCGTT
>Ga0116152_10001684_pt1 | contig 18119 bp, 11 predicted proteins | sample AD_UKC119_MetaG_FD_89894 | JGI IMG/M metagenome (GOLD analysis project Ga0116152, IMG submission 89894) | Active sludge microbial communities of municipal wastewater-treating anaerobic digesters from Hong Kong - AD_UKC119_MetaG | ecosystem: Engineered > Bioreactor > Anaerobic > Digestate... | reverse complement strand
TTGTCATTCCGACAGGGATGCCGCCTTTCAAACCGGCACGCGCTGCTTCGCTTTCTCCGTATCGATACTATATGACGCTCGATGCACTCAAAGACGAGCCGCATTGTACCGTATCCGATATCGAACAGGTATTTGGAGAGCCTAGTTATACTGTACGCACCTTGGACCTATTACGTGAAAAGAAAATCGTCCACGCCAAGGATAAGCTCTATCTCATGTGCGGTACAGATATTCTTTTTGATTTTGATTCTTGGTATGAACCTAAAAGCATCTTAGAGAAGGCGACACTTCTGGTTGCAAAACGACCGGGTATTCCTGATGATCAGGTAAAAGAAGCAGTTTCCCATATTGAGAGCACATTTTCGACGAAGATTCATTTCTTCGATATCAAGGGTGTGGAGGTTGCTTCTTCCGAGATTCGCATCGAAGAGAACTATGAAGATGATGTACCAGAGTCAGTCGCGAAATTTATTCGACGTCACGATTTGTATGCACACGATGCGCCACTTTCCGGAGTGTCCGACGCGATGTATGCGAAACTCATCGAGTTAAGCTTTCGTCTCTTTGACGAACTGAGTGAAAAACGACTTTTGCATTCGATGAATACTGCGATAGTCGCGACTCGATATGCCGTACGTTTTGGTGTAAATCCGGATCAATGTGCGATTGCGGGACTCTTGCATGACTGTGCGAAAGAATTACCATTGGAGACGCAAATTGCACTTTCTGCCAAAATAATTACGGAATATATTCCCGGAAAAGAAATTCTTCATTCTCCGGCTGGTGCGCAGTATGCACATGAGCATTTCGGAGTGGAAGATAAGGTCGTTTTGGATGCGATACAATATCATACAGTTGGACGCGAAATCATGACCCCTGTTGAAAAGGTCGTATACTTAGCGGATAAGCTCGAACCATCACGCGATTACGATGACCTTTCCACTATTCGGAGTTATGCAGAAAAAGACCTAAATGCTGCACTCATTGAGTGTTATTGTGCCATCAAGGAGAGCTTTGCTCGTAAGGGCAAATGCATTCACGAGGACACACAAAAATCTTTGGCTTACTTATTGGCGAATCGTTCGCAATAAGAATAAAGGAGGAAAAACATGGAAATCAAAGAATTGGCTGACATTATTGTCGGCATTCTCGACAACAAAAAGGCGCTGGATATCGAATTGCTCCCGGTAACGGAAAAGACCGTTCTCGCGGATTATTTCATCATATGCTCGGGTACATCTACCACGCATATTAAGTCGTTGGCGGATGAAGTTGAATTTGTTCTGAAGAGAGATTATAAAATCAGCCCAGATCATATTGAAGGGCATTCGACGGGTCGATGGGTGCTGTTGGATTACAAAGATATCGTGGTTCATGTTTTCCATCCGGAAGAAAGAGAACAATATAGCCTCGAGAAATTGTGGATGACGAAGAATTAAGTAAACGAATTGCGCTTGCAATTCGCATCTTTGTGCGCTATTCTAGGTGCATATTCGTAAAGACACAGATGAGGACAATGCTTTTTTGTTTCGATTTGTCAGAGAGAGAAGACCTTGGTTGAAAGTCTTCTTCAATAGAGCAGAGGAGATACCACCTCGGAGTTGTTTCCGTGAACACATTTTGTAAGTAATGGAAATCGCTAGACCGTAGCGTTATCAGGGTAAGACGAGTGGCGATTTGACAGGAAGCTGTCGGACGCAATTTGGGTGGAACCGTGCATGTCCATGCATCCCATATGGAGTGGGAAGCATGGGCATTTTTGTTTCTCATAGTCTTGTTAAATACATGGAGGAAAAGAAAATGATTGATTTCACAATTGCAGAAGAAAAGAATCGATATCGTCATACGACATCGCATATTATGGCTCAAGCGGTCAAGAGAATCTGGCCGGATACCAAGCTCGCAATCGGGCCTGCTATTGAAGATGGATTCTACTATGACTTTGATCACGAAGGTACTTTTACATTAGAAGACTTATCGAAGATTGAAGACGAGATGAAGAAAATTGTAAAAGAGAAGCTCCCTGTCGAGCGTTTTGAATTACCGCGTGACAAGGCAATCGAGCTTATGCAAAAGCAAGGTGAGCCTTATAAAATCGAATTAATCAACGATCTTCCGGAAGATGCGGTTCTTTCTTTCTATCGTCAGGGCGATTTTACGGACCTTTGTGCCGGCCCGCATATGGAAAATACAGGCGATATTCGCGCGTTCAAGCTTCTTGCGTCTGCCGGAGCATATTGGCGCGGAAGTGAAAAGAATAAGATGCTCCAGCGTATTTATGGAACTTCCTTTCCAGATAAAGATCAACTCCATGCTTATCTTACTGCTCGTGAGGAAGCACAAAAGCGCGACCATAATAAACTCGGACGAGAACTGAAGTATTTTACTACCGCAGATGTAATTGGCCAGGGTCTGCCGATCATGCTCCCAAAGGGCGCGAAGGTTATGCAAACATTAATTCGTTTTGTTGAAGATGAAGAGGCAAGACGTGGTTATTTACTTACCAAAACACCATACATGGCAAAATCAGATCTTTATAAGCAATCCGGCCATTGGTATCACTATCTTGATAACATGTTCATTTTGGGCGATCCGGAAGAGATTGCAAGGAAAAAGCGTGGTGAGCCTTGCGATGAATCTGAGATGTATGCTCTTCGTCCGATGACATGCCCATTCCAATACCAAGCCTATCTTTCCGAAGGCAGAAGCTATCGTGATTTACCACTTCGCTACGGCGAAACATCAACACTTTTCCGCAATGAAGCATCAGGTGAAATGCATGGCTTGATTCGAGTTCGTCAATTTACCATTTCTGAAGGCCATTTGATGTGTACTCCGGAACAGCTTGAAAGCGAGTTCAAGGGTTGCTTAGAGCTAGCAAAGTATATGCTTGATGCTGTGGGCTTAAATGACGATGTTTCCTATCGTTTCTCCAAGTGGGATCCGAATGACAGAGCGAAGTACGAAGGCAGCGAAGAGCAATGGAATAAGGTACAGGATGAGATGCGACGTATCCTCCAACACTTGGAAATTCCGTTCGAAGAAGTCGACGGCGAAGCCGCATTCTACGGGCCGAAGCTCGATATCCAGATTAAGAATGTTTTCGGTAAGGAAGATACCTTGGTAACCATCCAAATTGATTTCCAGCAAGGCGAGAAATTCAATATGGAGTATACAGATGCCGATGGTCAGAAGAAATTCCCTTATGTTATCCACAGAACATCAATCGGATGCTATGAGAGAACACTTGCCTTGTTGATTGAAAAGTATGCCGGCGTATTACCGCTTTGGATGGCAGCCGAGCAGGCAAGAATTCTCCCGATATCCGAGAAGCACATTGATTGCGCGTACGAAGTCAAGAAGAAGCTTCAGGAACTTGGACTTCGTGTAGAGGTGGATGCCCGCGAAGAAAAAATCGGAAAGAAAATCAGAAATGCCCAGATGGATAAGCTTCGTTACATGCTTGTTATCGGTGATAAGGAGATGGAGGCAGGTGAGCTTGCAGTACGTTCTCGTATTGATGGTGATCTCGGCACTATGCCTATCGATGCGCTTGCCAATATGCTGTTAGAAGAAGTACGAACATTGAAGAAATGAGAAGAATGACGAAGTGGAAAGAGATGTCATCCAAGCAACGTATTAAGCGTTTGCTTAAATCTGTCATCATCATTGCCGTCGTTATTTTCCTACTGATTGCCTGTGACGCGAGACTTGTCACACGAAATTATACAATTTATAGCGATAAAGTGACTGCGCCGGTTCGACTCGCAATAGTTGCGGATTTACATTCGTGCTATTACGGGGCGGATGGGCGCACTCTTTTGTCCGCCGTTGATGACGAAGAGCCCGATGTGGTGTTGCTTGTCGGTGATGTTTTTGACAGAAAACTATCTGAAGATAATGCCAAGACGATTGTGTCGGCGCTTGCTGACCAATACCCTTGCTATTACGTAACCGGTAATCATGAGTATTGGGACGGAAGAGCATCTGAGTATAAGACGTGGCTACAAGAACAAGGTGTGATTGTGCTTTCCGGAGAATGCGCATGCGCAACTTTTAATGGGGTGACAATCAATTTATGCGGTGTGGATGACAGTGCGTATAAAGGAGAAGATTACCTTTACGAGCAGATATATCAAACACTCGAAAACGAAGCGAATCATGATTTGTTTACTGTGCTTATGGTGCATCGCCCAGATGGTGCCGACGCGTACAAAACTTATGATTCTGATCTCATAGTTTGTGGACATGCACACGGCGGGCAGGTAATTATTCCGTATCTTGTGAATGGTCTTTATGTTCCTACGCAAGGACTTTTTCCGAAATATGCCGGCGGAAGGTATGACTTTGAGAATACGACGATGATTGTTAGTCGTGGCTTGGCAAGAGAGTCAAGTAGCATCATTCCGCGTGTTTTTAACCGGCCCGAGCTGGTTATCATTGACATCGTTCCAGAAGAGGGATGAAATGGCAAAAATGGCGTCATACATATCCATACGGATTGTGTGATGACTTTGCGAAAACTCAAAAATTCGGCAAATTTGGCGTTGACAGTTTTCGGAACAGGAAGTAATATTGAATAGTTCTTTTTGAACGTCGGGGTGTGGCTCAGGTGGTAGAGTGCTTGGTTCGGGACCAAGAGGCCGCGAGTTCGAGTCTCGCCACTCCGACCAAAAGCGTAGTTTCCTTTCAGGAATCTATGCTTTTTTTATGCGGATTATTCTTTAACTCTCAAAAATTTGCTTGTTTCGGTAAAGGTTTTGCGTCGAAAAAAACTCCTTGATTCTTTACAATATCTTTGAAAGAAGTATGCTCGGAAGAAATTTCGAGATAACCATGAAGAGAAAGGGAGAACAAGAATGAAAAGACATGTACAAAAGGCGTGTGCCGTATTTCTTGCATTGACGTTGTTGCTCTCGTTTTCGGCGACCGGCTGTAAGAAAAAATCGACTCTGCCGACCGACGCGAACGGGAAACCTTACATCAGTGAGAAATTCGGAGAAGACAAAAAGTATTACATCGAAAAAGAAACCGTATCACTCTCCGTAGTGGATACTCCAGGCGAAACAGACAACAAGTCAATTCTCATCTCCGGTCGTGGATCAAATAATGCGGGAATTGCATTTCCGTGCAATGAGTTCATTGGCAATACTATCTCAACAAAAGTGCGAGTAATGAGTAGTAATCCCACGGTCCGCACATCTCTACAGTACGATGTGTATGGAAACACGACATATGTGACTATTGCGTCCATGTCAACCAATGCCGACTCTTATCGCTACAGCGAAGGAACCGTCGAGATTCCGGATCAAGCGACGAACGTTTCCGTCTTTATTGAGGCAGACGATGTAAAAGACATCTACGTGGATTCCGTCGACATTACGGTTTCTGGTGATTATGTGGATCCGTCGACCATCAAATCCGTAAAGATTGCTTCGACATCGGAATATTCTTCATTGAAAGAGCTTTATCAAGATTATTTCAAGATGGGTGTAGCTCTTCCGAAATCCATTGTTTCCAATGAGAATTCGGCCTTCATAGATCTTGTTTCCAATCAGTTCAACAGTATAACGATGGAAAATGAAATGAAGCCCGAAAACCTAATCGACAGCGCTACAACACTTGCCAACGTCGAACAATATAACGAATGCCCAGCCTTTGACTTCTCACAAGCAGAAGAAACCATTGCATATGCTGAAGAAAACGGTATCTCAATGCGCGGTCATACTTTGATTTGGTATTCGCAAACACCGTCATGGCTCTTCTATGAGAACTATGATGTTAACGGAAATCTTGCCAGTCGCGAGCTGATGCTGACTCGCATGGAAAACTATATCAAGACGGTTCTTGAATACTATCAGACGAATCATCCTGGCGTGTTCTATGCGTGGGATGTCGTTAACGAAGCCGCTGGAGATGGTACACCAATGCGTGATTGCTATTGGCTGCAAACAATTGGTGAAGATTATGTAGAACAGGCTTTTGCTTTTGCACGAAAGTATGCCGATTCGGATGTACAGCTTTTCTATAATGACTATAACGAATATCAAGAGTCAAAGCAGGATGCGATTATCGAGTTCTTAACACCGATTGCCGAGGCAGGCAATATTGACGGTATGGGCATGCAATGCCATATTGACACAGGTCTCACTCCTTCCGTGTTTGTTGATTCAATGAATCGATATGCGGAAGAGCTTGGCGTGAGTATCCATATTACTGAGCTGGATATTTCGGCACCGGCAACTCAAAATCCACAATACGATCAAGGCCGATACTTTAAGCGCTTCTTTGAGGCATTGATAGAGGCAAAAAATGCGGGTACACCACTCGAATGCGTCACTATTTGGGGATTAACGGATGATTTCTCATGGAAGTCTTCCGATACACCGCTACTTTTCCGTGGAAATCTTGAAAAAAAGAGTGCTTTCGAAGGCGTCGTTTGTGCTGTTACAGGTGATGAAATTCCGCTTCCCGACGATTATGTTGAAGTGGTTTTAGATCTAACCCCGATTTACGAGGATTTCGAGGATGGTACATTCATCGGTAGCGGACGTTATAGTGCAACGCAAACTGTCGTAGGAGATTCTCCTTATGAGGGAGCAAAGTGCTTGTGTAATGCGGGCGGTGATGCAAGCTATGACGGGTATGCGATTGACGTGACGCGATTCCTTGGTCAAACGATTTCATTTTCCTTTGCCATTAAGACCGAAGCGCCATCAGCATGCTTTACAGCAGATATCAATGGTGAGTGGCCGCATTTATCGGAAATCGATACGTCAAGTGGAGAATGGATTTACATCGAGGGCACTTATGATGTTCCGTCGACGTTAACCTTCTTACAGTTGTATTTCGAATCTTCGGACATGAGTGAAGTCTACTTGGATAATATATCCATCACGGCTGCCGAGTAACACAAAGCACTCATTCACAAAAACTTCAACAAATATTCACGCGAGAAGCGCCTTATCTTATCGGATAAGGCGTTTTTTTGTTTGAAAAGAATAAAAAAACATGAGACAATAGAGATAGTATTTCTCGGTTCTTCTGTTCTATGTGAACAAGTGAGGAGCATGCTTATGTTTATTAATGAACGCAAGATTATCGGAATCTTTATCAATCAGTTTGATAACGCTTTTCAAAAAGAAGTTTGTAGTGAAATATCAATTCGAGCAAAACAAGAAGGTTTTCATGCTTTGTTCTTTCAAACGTATGCCAACAATTTCTCTAAAGATGAATATGAGCCATTGGAACAGAATATGTTTCATCTCGCCCCAATTGAAGATCTTGATGCGATTATCATTCTTCCGGATACATTTATGATAGCAAGCCAACGTGAATTTTTGATAGCTTCGATAATTGGAAGAAAGAGTAAAGACTGTCCGGTATTCTCTTTGCGAACGACATTGGAAGGTTGTTATTCCGTTTTGGCGCATGGGGATCAGGCATTTAAAGATATCATTTGTCATGTGATTGATTATCACCACGCGACGAAAATTAGCTATATGGGCGGACCGCTCGAACAATATGATGCTCGTGTTCGATTGCAATCATACAAAGAAGTCATGATGAATCGTCAATTACCAATTCGTGAAAATGCGATTTTCCATGGAAACTTCTGGACGAACCAGCGCAAAGAGGCCATCGATTTTTTCTTTTCAAATCCGGATGATTTACCGGATGCCATAATATGTGCCAATGATTACATGGCGGTTTCACTGATTTATGAATGTACAGAGCGTGGAATTGCTGTGCCAAACGATGTCATCATTACGGGCTTTGACAGTATCTCCGAATCAACATGCTGTAGCCCTTCTTTGACGACAATTTTTGTGGATAATCGAGAGTATGGTCGTACGGTTGTCGCGTTGATTCGTGATTATTTTTCCAATGTACCGATATATCGTACGACATATATTGAAACGGAACCGGTGTATCGAGAAAGCTGTGGCTGTGTCTCATCCAATGATATCAAGTATCAGCAAATACGAAACGAGATGCTGATATATAACGAACAGCAACATCAGGAACAAATCGACCAGTATTACTTCTCTATTGATATTTCGGCGGCAAAGAGCCTCGAGCAATTAAACCACGCTATATTACAAGATGTTCCGAGTCTTGGACGGGTAAGGCATTTTTTCACCTGTCTATGTATCGATGAAGAAAGGGATGTCGCGAGCACAAAATATTCACGGGCCATCACGCAAAATGTATTTACAGATATGGCGTACGTAAACGGAGAAAAAGTGAATCTCGATCGAAAGAGAGAAAGTGAATTGATTTTTTATCGATCTAAGCTCCTTCCGGACTGGGTGAAATTTAAAGAACCGGAGTCGTTCTTTTTTACTCTGCTCCATAATCGAGATCTTTGTTTCGGATATACCATCATATCCTTCGAAGACGGTGACATATATGACTTTAATTACCAAGGGTGGACGATTAGTATCAGTAATGCTTTCAATGATGTAGTTGGAAACATCCGTCTTGAACGAGCGCTTCATAAGAACGAAGTCATGAGTGTTACCGATGCATTGACCGGACTATATAACCGTCGCGGATTTGAGATATACTCGACAAAAGCATTGGGAGAAAGCACGAGTATCTCGCAATCAGTCGAAGTGGTTACCATTGATCTGGACAAACTAAAATCCATCAATGACAACTATGGTCATGAACAAGGAGATTTTGCTATCAAAACTGTCGCAAAAACAATCGAACATACTCTAGGTCATCGCGGGATAGCGGCGCGCACCGGCGGTGATGAATTTGTAGTATTAATGATTACTGTTGCGGGTGATGAGCCATTTGATTTTGTTTCATTATTTAGAGAAAACCTCGAGATTGCCAATCAGACATCCGGAAAAGAATACCCGATTCGTGCATCGGTTGGCTCATATCGAAATACTTCTATATCCCATATGTCGCTCGAAGAAATGATGCGGCAAAGTGATGATGAGCTATATGTCGAGAAAAGAAGAAAAAAGCAAGCAGAGAAAGATGGCGAGGCATCCGCTCGCTGACGAATTTAGCGATACTGTGATGATGTTCGAGTTGCACTTTTTTTGTGCTAACCTATACGTATTCCATAGATGAAGGAGACTGCCATGTCTGTTTTTTCAGTAGTGAAGGATTATAACTCTAATCCAATCAAACTATCCAAACCCAAGAGCGTCTACTATTTGATATTGCTTTTCATGGTTAGCTGCCTAATCGGATGGATTTACGAAGAAATATTCTATTATTTCACGGAAAGCTTTGTGGGCAACCGCGGCTTCCTATATGGACCGTATTTGCCAGTATACGGCTTTGGCGCGTTATGTATGCTTTTACTTTTGAAGCCACTGAAAAAGCATCCGATTCTGTTCTTTTTCTCGGCAATGGTTCTTACGGGAGTATTAGAATATATCACCGGATGGGTGCTTCATGCGATATGGGGAAGAGATTGGTGGACATATGACGGACTATTCATGAATATTGGAGGGTATGTCTGTTTGCGTTCTGTTATCACTTTCGGAATTGGTGGACTGATGCTGATTTATTTAATGGATCCGGTTATGACTCATATGGTCGACCGCTCTTCAAAGCGTGTATTGCACGTGGTTTCTGTAGCACTTATTGCTGTGCTTTGCGTCGATTTGATAGTCACACTTTTGATTCGGTATTAATTCCTGTATACTAATAAAGATTTCACGTCCCGGAGGAGAAATGATGAGTTACGCTGATGAATGCTTTATCCGAAATTGTAAGGAAATACTGGAAAATGGTTATTCGACAGAGTGTGAGAAGGTTCGCCCGAAATGGGAAGATGGTACATCTGCATATACGATGAAGTCCTTTTGTATCGTAAATCGATATAATTTGGCAAAAGAGTTTCCGATGCTAACGCAAAGAACAATCAATTTCAAGGCGGCTGTGGATGAGCTACTTTGGATATGGCAAAAGAAGTCCAATAATGTGAACGACTTAAACAGTCATATTTGGGATGCGTGGGCGGATGCTTCCGGTTCGATTGGTAAAGCATACGGCTATCAATTGGGTGTGAAGCATGCGTATAAAGAAGGCGAGTTCGACCAAGTCGATCGTGTGCTTTATGACTTGAAGAATAATCCCATGAGCCGCAGAATAATGACGAATATCTACGTTCATCAGGATTTGCACGAGATGAATCTTTATCCATGCGCATATTCGATGACATTTAATGTTACTGGGAATAAGTTAAACGGTATTTTGAATCAACGCTCTCAAGATATGCTGGTTGCCAATGGTTGGAATGTGTGCCAATACGCGGTACTTATTCATCTTTTTGCGCGAGCAACGGGTCTCGAGGTCGGTGAACTTGTACACGTTATTGCTGACGCGCATATTTACGATCGCCATATTCCGATTGTGAAAGAATTGATTGAGCGTCCGACTTATGATGCGCCAGTTTTGCAAATCGATGAAGGTGTTACGGATTTTTATGCATTCTCGACGGAAAACGTTCGTCTCATCAATTACGAACACGGTGAAACCATAAAAAAGATTCCGGTTGCCGTGTAAACGGTGTTACTTATAGGGGCGCGCCCCATATTGAACGAAATGAGGAAATCATGAAAGCTATTGTAGCCGTCGATGAAAATTGGGCCATCGGAAATCAAGGAGAACTTTTGGTATCCATTCCTGAAGATCAAAAAGGTGTTTTTCGCGCTCATACCCTGGATCACACGGTGGTTTTCGGGCGAAAAACTCTGGAGACCTTTCCGAAGCAGATGCTTTTGCCACGCAGGAAAAATCTAATCATGAGTCGCAATTCTTCTTTTGCAAAGGAAGGTGCCGAAATCATACACAGCAACGAAGCACTTTTTGCATATTCGAAGGCACATCCGGACGAAGAGATTTTTGTAATCGGTGGAGCGGAGGTTTATCGCGGTCTCATCGATTTTTGTGACGAAGCCATTGTGACACGCATCCATCACTCTTTTGCTGCTGACGCATATTTTCCAAAGCTTTGTGATGATACTGCATGGAGCTTGAAGGAGAGAACGGCGACGCAATACTCGGTTATCGGTATGGCTTTTCACGTAGAAAAATATATCCGCAATAAATAAGTCTGCGCAATACATTTTCCGTTTGGGAAGATGGCATCCCTACAAGTTAGGGAGGTGATGGCAAGAAAGTATCGCAAATTGAAGCACGAAGCAAGTTTCATTTTATTTCGTATGGTTTTCAATAACGATTCGAAAATTGTGCGAAGTGCACAATAAAGCGACGTGTTCTATGTGCAACATTTACAAAAGAGCTATTGACGCGAAACGTTTCGTGCAATATACTTTAGTTGTGGTTGAGAACAGCGATACCACAAATGAAAACAAATAAAAGTGAAGATTGCATGAGGTCATGCAACGACAAATGTAGGAGGTAATATACATGAAAGCTTTTAGTTTACACAATGTTGATGTTCAGGAATTCATGAAGGCTCTTGATTCTTGCACAGGAGATGTCATGCTCATTACCGAAGAAAATGACCGCTTTAACTTGAAGAGCAAGCTCAGTCAAATTACAGGTCTTGTAAAGTTGATTGAGGGTGGTATGCTCGTAAGTGCAAAAATCTATTGCTCGAATCCGGAAGATGAATCCTTGCTGTTCAGATTGAATCTTTTCGGAAATGCGGAAGAAGTAGATCAAATCTAATCTATTTCTTTTCTTCCTTAAATGTGACGCCCTCATGCAACTGAAATACGAAGTTGCGTGAGGGCTTTTTATTTGCATAATCCGCGTTATAACAGGACTTTATGTTATAATACTTAATTGGCTAGTTGTGCCAGTGAGGAGCAAACATGACGAATTATCTTTACAATGCTCGAGATGTTGCCGCTTACTTCAAGTGGGTTGGCGTTTCATCACATATGGAAAAACAGTATATTGAGTATATATTCAAAATCGGGAAGAAGATTTTGGCAAAACCACTCACGATTCAGTATGAATCATTTGAACAAGCAGTTTATCGTGAGCTATATTTTTTGTGGTCAGATGGTTTCGAAAATGAGTATTCGGATATCGCGAACGTGGCACCGAAGGGGGCAGTCTCATTGATTTGCGATCAGGAATTTATCAATCTTGAATCGTATATGAAGCTGATTGCGTTGCATCTTCTATTCTCGCGAAATTTGCCTTATGTACGTGTGAATTTTATTGGATTGCCGTTTTCGCTCGGCATTAAGGGTGAGTTTTCTGATTTTGAGGAGAATGTCGTAAAGGCCTGTGAGACTTTGCATTTGACGACGGCGGATGTTTTTGGAAATGCTTTTGATTTGACAAAAGGAATACCTGATGAGGTTCTTTGTGTCTCGTTACAGCGCGATTTCAGATTGTCTTTAGCAGGTGAAGATGATTTCAGAAAGCAAATGATGAAGTCGGCCGAGTTAAAGATGAAGCAATGGAAAGAATCGTCTAGAGCTATTATTGACGAAGAAGAAAAGAAGAAAAAAATGAAGGCGTTGGCGGAGAGCTTGATGTCAGAAGGTAAGGCGGAAGCATCAAGCGTAAGCGGTAAAAAACCGACGTCTAAAAAGACGAAAAAAGCCGTGTCAGAATCCGTTACTGTTGCAAAGCCTGCAACCGCGAAAGCACAAGCGAAGGTTTCTTCGAGTAAGGGTGCTCCGCAATCGGTAAGGGATGCTGAAGCAAAGAAAGCAAAAACGACGAAAGCGGCTGCAAAGAAAGCGATTAAAGCTACTTCGAAAGCTTCACCAGAAAAGGCGCTAGAGGTGTCAAAGTCAGCGACACCGAAGGCAACAAAGCCAGCGGCGCCGAAAACGACAAAGGCAACGACACAAAAAACGAAAAAGACGTCTTCATCGAAGAAGACAATAACAACCGGCGACGATTAATTACCGGAATAGTCGAAAAAATTCAACTGAATAAGGAAAAGGAAAGAATCAACCATGCATCCAGAACAAACATTTCAGATGGGACTCGACATCGGTTCCACAACGATTAAGATTGTCTTACTCCAAGATGAGAAGGTAATTTATCAACAGTATCGACGCCATCATTCCGATATACAGAAGGAACTCCAAGCCTCATTTGAGGAATTGAGTCAGAAATATCCCGACTTACAAACACAAGTAAATGTGACTGGCTCTGGTGGTCTTTCCGTTGCAAAATGGCTCGGATTAGATTTCGTTCAAGAAGTTATCGCTGAGACAGAAGCGATTTCCAAGTATCACAAGGAGACGGATGTCATTATTGAGCTCGGCGGAGAAGATGCTAAGATTACCTATTTGCATCCTGTCCCTGAACAAAGAATGAATGGTACATGTGCCGGTGGTACAGGTGCCTTTATCGATCAAATGGCTACTCTTTTGCAAACGGATGCGGACGGCTTAAATGAGATGGCCAAATCCTATTCAACAATTTACACGATTGCTTCGCGTTGCGGTGTCTTTGCCAAGAGCGATTTACAACCATTAATTAATGAAGGCGCGCCGAAGTCCGACCTTGCGGCATCGATTTTTCAAGCCGTTGTAAACCAGACAATTGCCGGCCTCGCATGTGGACGACCAATTCGCGGTCATATCACTTTCCTCGGAGGACCATTGTTCTTTAACTCTGAATTGAGACTTGCTTTCGAACGGACACTTGAGGCGGATGTGAAATCGTTTTGGATGCCGGAAAATGCGCAGATTTATGTCGCTCTCGGAGCCGCTCTCGGGGCAAAGGGTGAGATAAAGAAAATCAGTGAATTGTTGGAAGCTTTCCGTACGGGTACTGGATTCGCACCAGATATCACACGTATTGCACCTCTTTTTGCAAGTGAAAAAGAAAGAACTGAATTTACGAAACGCCATGAGAAGGCGACGGTCGAGCTCTTTTCGTTAAGTCAACAAAAAGGCCCGTGCTACCTCGGCATTGATGCTGGAAGTACGACAACAAAGGCTGTTTTGATCAATGACAAGGGTGAGATGGTTTATACCTTCTATGCCGGTAATAAAGGTAATCCTGTCAAGAGTGCAGTTTCTATTGTTACTCAGTTATACAAGGAGATGCCGCCGGATACATATATCGCAAACAGCTGCGTGACAGGATATGGTGAGAACATTATCCGTGCCGCACTCGGCGTCGATATGGGTGAAATCGAGACGATGGCGCATTTCCAGTCCGCTAGGTTCTTTTGCCCGGATGTCGATTTTATTATCGATATCGGCGGCCAGGACATGAAGTGCATGAAAATTCGAAAAGGCGTCATCGATTCCATTATGTTGAATGAAGCCTGTTCGTCGGGTTGTGGTTCATTTATTCAGACCTTTGCCGAAAATTTGAAAATGGATGCACATTCCTTTTCTGTTGAGGCATTACGTGCTTCCAATCCAGTCGATTTGGGCACGAGATGCACAGTTTTCATGAATTCCAAGGTAAAACAAGCGCAAAAAGAAGGCGCAACGGTTGGCGATATTTCTGCTGGCCTTTCTTATTCTGTCGTTCGTAACGCACTCTATAAGGTCATAAAAATTCGTGATACCCGTGAACTCGGCAAAAAAATTGTCGTACAGGGCGGTACCTTCTTGAATGACGCCATCCTGCGTTGCTTCGAATTAATTTCCGGACGCGATGTCATTCGACCAAATGTTGCCGGATTGATGGGCGCTTTTGGTGCTGCAATTATTGCAAAGAATCGTATGCCACAAGGGCAGAAGATTTCATCGCTTATGTCATTACAGGCGCTTTCGTCATTTGACATGGAAACGGAAATGACGACGTGTCCGCTTTGTACAAACCATTGCAAGCTTACGATTTCGGCATTTTCAAATGGGGAACGATTTGTCTCCGGTAATCGATGCGAAAGAGGCGAGGGTAAAGAGAAAACCAAGGATTCGATGCCGAACCTCATTAACTACAAGTATTCACGTACATTCCGTTACCAACCGATTCCGAAGGATAAGGCACCACGTGGTGTGATGGGTATTCCTCGTGTTCTCAATATGTACGAAAACTATCCATTTTGGTTTACAGTGCTTACTGAGCTCGGCTTCTCGGTGAAATTATCACCTCGTTCAAACCATGAGCTTTTCGAAAAAGGTATGGACTCCATTCCGTCCGAGAGTGTCTGTTATCCGGCGAAACTGGTTCATGGACATATCGAAAACTTAATTGAAAGTGGCGTGACTCGCATTTTCTATCCGAGTGTTCCATATGAGCGAAATGAGAATAAGGGCTCGAATAACCATTACAATTGTCCGATTGTTACTTCTTATCCGGAAGTGATTCGCAATAATCTTGAAAATATTCGAGATAAGAATATCGATTTCATCAGTCCATTCCTGCCGCTTGATGACATGGATGCGTTGGCAGAAAAGCTTTGCGTAACCTTCAAGCGTTTCGGAGTAACGGAGGATGAATGTGTCCGCGCAGTAAGCGCCGGAAATAAAGAGTATGAGCGATATAAGCTCGATATTTTGGAAAAAGGACGTGAAGTCATCGCTGATTTGGAACGTACCGGCAAGAAGGGCATTGTGCTCTCAGGTCGTCCATATCACAATGATCCGGAAATCCATCACGGCATTCCAGAGATGATTAATAGCTTAGGCCTTGCAGTACTGAGCGAAGACAGTGTTGCGGAGGCGGGGCGTTTGCAACGACCGATTCGTGTTGTGGATCAATGGATGTATCACACGCGCCTTTATGAAGCGGCTGCATATGTTGCAACGAATGATGCGCTTGAATTGGTACAGCTTACCAGTTTCGGTTGCGGACTTGATGCGGTTACTTCCGACCAAGTGCAAGAAATTCTCGAGTCGCAAGGCAAGCTTTATACACTTTTGAAGATTGACGAGGTAAGCAATCTCGGCGCGGCTCGTATTCGTATGCGTTCTTTGAAGGTAGCTATGGATGAACGTGAAGCCAATGCTTCAAAGAATGCCACAAACAGAAATGTGACTGGTGAAATTTCTTCGACAAATGAGAGTGAGAATCATCCGTATACATTGGTACGTGAACCATTTACCAAAGAAAACAAGAAAATGCATACAATTATCGCACCGCAAATGGCACCGATTCAATTCGAGTTTATTGAGGCGGTTTTCCGCAATAATGGATACAAATTGCGGTTGCTGAAAAAGGCTACGCAGGAAGACATCGAATGCGGACTTCGCTTCGTTAACAACGATGCTTGCTTCCCGACGATAATTGTTGTCGGTCAAATCGTAAATGCATTTATTTCAGGGAACGTTGATCCGGAAAACACGTCGGTTATGATTACACAAACCGGCGGAGGCTGCCGTGCGACAAACTATGTTGCATTCTTAAGAAAAGCATTACGCGAGGCGGGGTTCCCGAAGGTTGCCGTCGTTGCATTATCGGCGCAGGGCTTTGAAGCGAATCCGGGATGGAAGATAACACTACCATTCTTAAATCAGGCTTTGCAGGCAGTTTGCTATGGTGATATGTTGTCGACATTACTCTTGCGTGTACGTCCATATGAAGCGGAGAGAGGCTCGGCAAATGCGCTTTATCAATATTGGAACAAGAAAGGTGTTGCTTTCTTTAATCCAAAGAATAAGTATGCGGACCTATCTGATACTTACAACATGGATGAGTCATGCGGAAATGATCCATTAACGCCAGAGGAAGCAACACGTGTTCATGACGCGTTGACTCAGCTTGGACTTCCTGATGAAGAAGCCAAGGTTCGTTCTTTCACGAGACTTACGGACGATACCATTGCCTCATTTGATGCTTTGCAACTTCGCGATATCAAGAGAAAACCGCGCGTCGGTATCGTCGGTGAGATATTGGTAAAGTTCCAACCTGATGCGAATAACCACGCGATTGATGTTATTGAAAGAGAAGGCTGTGAGGCTGTAGTACCGGGCTTGTTGGACTTTTTCCTGTACTGTACGTATAACCCGATTTGGCGTGCGGAATATTTGGGCAGAAGCTCGAAGGTCGCATGGGCCTGTGAACGTGGTATTGACTTGATTGAGCATTATCGCAAGCATATTGTGAAAAAACTATCAGAAACGGGTAAATTTATCCTCCCGGCTTCTATCCGTGATATGGCTAATAGTGCAGAATCGGTTCTTTCCATTGGTAACTCCTGTGGTGAGGGATGGTTCCTGACTGCGGAGATGATTGAATTGATTGAAAACGGAGTACCGAATATCATTTGTGCGCAACCTTTTGCTTGCTTGCCAAACCATGTTACCGGTAAGGGAATGATTAAAGAGCTTCGTCGACAATACCCGAACTCAAATATTATTCCGATTGACTATGACCCGGGTGCCAGCGAGGCAAATCAATTGAATCGTATCAAGCTCATGGTCAGCACGGCCATATATAGGGAAGAGAAATCAAACGAGAAGGAATAACTCGTGTAAGGATAGGAGAAAGAAATGGCAGACGAAAAACGACTTTTGCTGATTGACGGAAACAGTATCATCAATCGCTCATTCTATGCCATGGCCGGACGCAATCCGCTTTCTGCACCGGACGGCACACCGACAGCTGCTGTGAATACCTATCTCAATACACTTGCCCGCTATATCAGTGAAGTGAAGCCGACGCATACGCTCACCTTGTTCGATCGTAAGGAACCGACTTTCCGTCATCTGAGCTTTGACGGATATAAGGCAAAACGTAAATCTATGCCGGACGATCTTCGCGTGCAAATGCCAATATTAAAGGAAGTGCTCGATGCGCTTTCTTTTCCGCGGTATGAGCTTGCCGGATATGAGGCGGACGACTTAATTGGTACCTATAAAACATTAGCTGTTGCTGATGGGTTCAAGGTTTTCATCTTAAGCGGCGACAAAGACGATTTTCAGTTAATCGATGAGCAGACGGTGGTTGTCATGCCTGTTTCCAAGGCAGGCCAGACCTCAACTGATTGGTATGATATTTCACTATTTAATGAAAGATTCGGCATTGAGCCGCAAGATTTTGTCACGGCCAAGGCCATCATGGGTGACAATAGCGACAATATTCCCGGAGCGGCCGGTATTGGTGAAAAGGGCGCCATGAATTTGGTTTCCAAGTATAAGACACTCGATGATATCTATGCTCATTTGGATGAGTTTCCGAAAGGCATTCAGCAAAAAATGCGCGATTCCGAAGATATGGTGCGGCTCTCATATAAGCTATCC
>Ga0116152_10001680_pt1 | contig 18129 bp, 12 predicted proteins | sample AD_UKC119_MetaG_FD_89894 | JGI IMG/M metagenome (GOLD analysis project Ga0116152, IMG submission 89894) | Active sludge microbial communities of municipal wastewater-treating anaerobic digesters from Hong Kong - AD_UKC119_MetaG | ecosystem: Engineered > Bioreactor > Anaerobic > Digestate... | reverse complement strand
TTTCTTCACCCTGTGCTTTTTGTATTGAATCGATTTGTGTCTGTGTTTTCAGCCATGATTCCAGAAAGGGTGAAACTTTTTCCTTGCTTAGCCATGCTTCGGCCGGTGAGCCTCCGATAGCCGTACTTATAATTCCAATGGGAACATTGTATTTTTGATGAATCTCGTTGGCAAAAAACCAGGCTATAGCCGAGAATTCCATAATGTTCTCAGGAGTTGCGGGCAACCATTTCCCATCGGGATAATCTGTTTTTTCATCGATAGCATTTTCTCTGGTCGAGGAACGAAACAGACGGATTTGTCTAGTATTAATTCTGGCTATTTCATCAGCGTACAAATCAGTTACCCGGCGAATGGGGAGTTCCATGTTTGATTGTCCCGAAGCCAGCCAAACATCTCCAATCAAGATGTCGTTTAGCTCAATCTCATTTACTTTCATAGTGAAAGGGCCACCGGCAGCCATCGCGGGAAGCTCAAGCTGCCAGTTACCTTTCTTTCCTGTCCTGATTAAATAGGTTTCTCCTTTAAATTGTATGGTAATTTTTTCTGATGGATCGGCCCAGCCCCATATTTTTACCGGCACATCGCGCTGTAACACCATGCCGCTACTTACTAAACGGGGTAATTTTACAGTTGCATTAACACTACTTTGTGTAATCACCAACAACAGTAAGATCAATCCTGCTACAAAACCATTTCTCTTCATTCTTACCATTCTATTTCGAATTCATTAGAATTACTTGTTATCCTTTCCCCACTCTTCGGTCCAACCTGCATAATCCACATCAGGAAATGGGTTAACCGTAACATTTGTATTTGCGGTATCATCGCCTAACAGAAATTTATCGACAAAAGCCTCCAGTTCAGGCCGTTGTTCATCTGGCAACTGACAGTGCGGATGATTGGCAACGATTGAAAATCCAAAACGATCGGGGATTCCGAAGGTTTCCCAAACGCGTTTTGCGGCCCGACACGAAACATAACCCGATTCATCAGCAAGCCACTCGTAATCAGGATTTCCAAGACACAAAAGAGCACGTGGAGCGATCATTGCCATCAATTCGTGATGATCGAACGGAAGTTTTGAAACCGCATTCGAAAACTGAAACATCTCTTCCATAAACCAAACATGACTGGTTCTGGCCAGCGTCTCCACATTTCCCAGAGTCTCTGAAACGCGCCAGGCTGCAGCCCCTCCACCTCCGGATTCCTGCGCTATTGTCAGTGCAATCCGTTCGTCGAAAGCACCTGCATAAAGTGCCATTTTCCCGGCAAAAGAGCATCCTGTTATCGCCAAATGATGCAAATCGATTGGAAGATCATCAGATACAAGTTCCAGACCATCGATCAAACAGCTGACTCCCCACGACCAGGCAGCATAAGCTCCCATGTATGTCAAGTCAGGATACAGATTGTTGATTGGCTCGCTTCCACGCTTTTGTTCCCAGGCCATTACCTGTCCAAAATTAAAAGGAACCTGGGCAATATTTCGTTGTGAAAAAATCTCGGAAGGAAGACTACCGGAGCCTCTGCCGATGCCAATTACTACCGGAAATGGCCCGTCGCCTTCAGGTAAAATAACAGCTGAGATTAAGGTAAGTGTCTGGCCGTTGACGGTAATATTAACAGTGAGGGTATCATTAATAAAAGTGGCTGAAATTGAATCCGGGCGTTCCGGTTTTGGACCTATCTCGTAGTGCTGAATTTCTGCGCCAATCTCATTTCTTCGGCGGCTCCAATCGCTGAATTTTGTTGAACGGCCACTTCCATCAGACCATTCAAACGGATCGGTTAGTTTCTCAACTACCGGAAGTTCATCCAGATTCGGTAAAACAGGCGTAGCAAATTCTTTCCCTGAATTTTCAGCATCATAAACCAGCGGTATGCTTTGCTCGCAGGAAGTGAGCGATGCTAAGCTAAACAGAATCAGCAAAAAGTATGTTGTGATTTTCATATCTGTTTAAATCAGGTTTATATTTTATCTTTCAACTTTGTTTTATTTAATCCTTCATCAAACTATTTGCCCTAATAACCTTAGCCCAAATTTTATGGGCCAACCAATCGATAGATGCTCCCAGCATGATTTATCATACCTAACTAATTGACTACTTAAAAATGAAGACAAAGCGAAAAGGTGAGCATTAAAATGGTTTGACTTTTCAAAAAGGGTTAGTGAAATATAAAAACTGAATTTCAAAAAAGAATTTCTCAGTGGCATTGTCAAAAGTTTAGTCAACACTTTGGGTTAATTGGTTTAAAATAAATACCTGGTCATATTATTAATTCTAATCATATGCCAGGTGGTTCAGGTTCAAAAGTAGGTCAATTGCCTAGTGATTACTTTTAATTATGAATATTTGAATTTCACTTTTGAACACAAAGACACTTTCATTGGCCGAATGGCAGCTAATTGCATTAGAAACAATAGAAGCTTCCAACAAATGTATTTATCTGAGGAAAAGACTTTTACTTAGGACGACAAGCAGAAAACCCGCAGGTTTAAACATTATTCGGCAACGTGTGTAGGCGATTTACCATAATGTTTTCTAAAAACAGTACTAAAATAGCCAACACTAGCAAAACCGCATAGTTCACTGATTTCAGTAATGGTATATTTTTTCTCCTTAAGCAACTCAACTGAGTGCTCCAGCCTAATAACCTTAATAAAATCAGTTGGCGATTGATCGGTTAGTGATTTTATTTTTTTGTAAAGTAATGACGGGCTCACATTCATTGCCGAAGCAAATTCGTTTTTAGAAAATTGGGGATTATCGATATTTACTTTAACTACTTCGATTAGTTTTTTAATAAATTTATCATTAAGCTCATTTTGAAGAATTGGTTCTTCCTGAGAATCAATCTTAATCATTTTGAGTGCTTTATCCCGCACAATTTCACGGTTTTTTATGAGCATTTTTATTCGTTGCTGAAGCAACGTAATATCAAAAGGTTTAGTCAGATAATTGTCAGCACCAAGCCCAAAGCCATGAATTTGCTGAGATTTTTCTGCCAAAGCCGTCAATAATATGACAGGAATGTGTGAGGTTTCGAAAGTAGACTTGATCTTTTTACATAACTCAAATCCATCCATTTTAGGCATCATTATATCTGATACTACCAGATCGGGTGAAGTTTTTTCAATAATTTCCCAAGCCACTTCTCCATCTTCAGCCAAACTAATATTGAATTGATCCTGCATAGCAGAATAAAGAAATTCACGCAGATACTCATGATCTTCCACAATTAGTACCTTCATTTTATTGGTCACACCTTCTGCTATTTTCTCTACTACAGGAGTTAATTTACCGGGCTGGTACACGTTATGAACAGGCTGGGAAACCGATTTTGAGTTATTACTGATTGCAGGCTTGTTCAAATAAGGAATTGTTACCTGAAATATCGATCCCTGGCCTTTAGGACTAATATAAGTAACTTTGCCATTGTGCATTGAAACATAGTTTTTTACCAGAAGCAACCCAATTCCCGAACCAACAATTTTTGAGTTAATGGCATTATCTCCCCGATAGTATTCACGGAACAACATCTTTTGAGCCTTTTTACTGATTCCAATGCCTCTATCCTGTACTTCTAATATCCATTTTGAAGGCAAACAACGTAGATCAACATACACCAACGAGTCATTATATGAATATTTAATTGCATTCGATATCAGATTATCAACTACCTTTTCAATCATCCATTCATCTACCGATGTTTCGTACACTTTACGATTCGAGCTGAACATTAACTCAATATTTCTATTTTTTGCAACCGCCTCAAACATCATTACCCGATCTTTTATCGCTTTTACAATGTTAACGGTTGAATACGACAATCTTTCCTTACCGATGTCCACTTTCTGGAAATCCATTAACTGAGTCACTACTTTCAACAAATGCTGAACCTGGTCGGTTGCCAAATGAAGGTAATTCAATCCAACATCAGAAAGCTTTGACTCCTTATTCAATTCCTCAATTGGTCCGCTTATCAGAGTTAGTGAAGTACGCATATCGTGGGCAGTGTTGGCAAAAAACCTGATTTTTTCTTCTGAATGTTGCTTTTTCAAACGGTCGATATAAAAGTAGAAAACAAAAATACTGATCCCGGCAATTACTGTGATAAGCAAAATCCTGAACCAGACTGTCTCCCAAAATGGCGGAATGATTTTTATAATGATGGAACGTTCTGTAATTTCTTCTATTAGCGAATTATCAAACATTTTAATCTTCAGAGTGTACGTACCTGCTGGTAGATTTGAATACGACAACACCCTGTTGTTTCCGGGCTTGCTCCATTCCCTGTCCAAATCACTAATCATCCATGAAAATTTTGAACCGGGAGATGTAACTCCTATTGGAATCAATTCCATACTTATTGTATTCTGGAAGTATTTTAAGGATATTTCTTTAAGCTCATCAATAGGAGTCTGCAAATTGATATCCTTAATGTCACGAATTGATCTGCCAGATACAGAAATATCCTGAACATAAAGGCGGCCTTTCTCTGGGGTAAATTTCAGGTCTTCAGGATCAAATTCCAACGCACCAATGTTTGTTCCCATTATTAAGTCTCCATTTTTCAGTAAATAGTGCGAATCCTGATTAAAGGAAACCTGATTGAGGTATAAAACTGAATTAAAAGTTACAATAGTACGGTCTTCCTCGTTTAAACGGCATAGTCCCTGCTCTGTTCCCAGCCATAAATATCCCTTGGCATATGTAATGCTATTTACAAAGTTATTCGGCAAACCAGTATCAACAGTGAACCGTTCTGTCGTTTTGTTACCGATATCAAAACGAATAACACCGTCACCATTTGTGGCAATCCAAACAACGTTATCCTTTAAATAAATGTCATACACAACAAATCCTTCCACCAACACTTCCGATTGATGAGTGTTTTTATCGAACAACAATAAGCCGTAAGTTGTACCAAGCAACAATTTATCAGAACCATATTCTTTAATAATGTACAAGGTGTAATCTTTATATGATTCGAATGTATCGTCATCATAATGATAACAAATCATATCACCGCGTACACCTCCAATCCAAATACTCCCCTGACTGTCTTCTATAATATTAAAAACAAAATCGCCGGCAAAATCAGAGCCTGTGTGTTCACTGCTCAAATGTTTTAGTTCTTTACCCGTCTTACTATCTAAAATGTAAATACCGGAAGAATATGTCCCTGCCCAGATCCGTCCTTTAGAGTCTTCATAAAGTGTAAGAAAAACCTGGGCATCTTGTTCCATGTTATGATAAAAAGAACTCCACTTATTTGTTTTCCTGTTCCAAAAGCTAATCCCGTTATTGGTTGCAAACCACAAATTTCCCGCCTGGTCTTCCAATACACTATTTACATCATTATTAACCAATGAATTCGGATTATTAATTACATGCGAGATTCTTGTTATAGCAGAATTTTCAGCCTGATCAAAAAATGAAACCCCGCCACTGTAAGTACATATCCAAACTCGCTCGTTACTATCGCAAAATATATCATAAACACCATTTCCTCGTAAAGAATTCTGGTTATCCGAATCCTCTTTATAAACGGCCGAAATCTGTTTGGTGGCTTTCTTTATCTCCCATACTCCCTGTCCGTCGATACCAATCAAAAGGTTTGATTCAGAAATAGGCTCGATAGCCAGGATTGGCTGATTGGGGATTTTCTCAATGCTTTGCATTTCAACTACACCGTTTTCATTTGTCAGGTAATAGAGTCCACTGCCAAGAGTTCCCAGCCATAAGCTTTTTTCCTTTCTGTCATACTCCATGTACGACACATAAAAATTTGAACCTTCCGGAAACTGGTAATACAACTCGGATTCGCTTGTATTAATATCAAAAATTCGGATTGCACCGGCAACACTATAGAATAAACGATGATCGTCAAGCCATTCCAGAAACTGAATATATTCCCCTCTGAAAAATACTTTCAGCCCCGTCTCTTTGTTGTATCTCATTAGGCCTAACGAGGAAGATTCCCAAATCGTTCCCGTTGAGTCAACCATCATCCTGGTCACTGCAATATGCTAATCTTCCAGATATTTGGAAATATTTCCGATCAACTCAAAGTTGTCCTTTATGGTATTATAAACAAATATTTGCCCGTTATTGGTGTATACATACAGTTTTCCGTTGGTATATTTCACCCAAACAAAAATATTATCCTCCGAGTCATAAGGAATTTCGTAAGTACGGACATCATCACGTGTATACCTTACAATCCCGATCTTTGATGAAATCCAGATAAATCCGTTTCCATCCTCACAAACCTGGTTGGTTTCACGCATCGAAATTCCATACTCTTCATTCAGATTATAGAATTGAATGTTCTTTTCGTTCTGTCCGGTAACATTCGTAACTACAAACAAAAGAAGGATAAAGAAGTATAAAATTTTAGATTTGATCTGCATAAAACACTTTTCCTTAAACAGCCAATTAAAGATCGACTAAATATAAAAAAAACTGGACACTTAACTCAATCGGGGGTTCTTTTAGTAAAAAAAACAGTAACTAAAACATGTTTCTTAGGCGAAATGCAGAAAGAAGAGTTGTCGTTGCTCTCAACGGTTTCGATTATACTGGTTGTAATATTCAGAAGGCGTATGACCCGTTTGCTTTTTAAAGGTGCGATTAAAATTCGACACATTATTAAAGCCGGTCTCAAAACAAATCTGTGTAATGGTTAAACGCTGTTCCAGAATCAGCTTGCACGCATAACTTATGCGCATGTCATTGGTGTATTCGAGTAACGATTTACCCGTCTTCTCTTTAAAATAACGGCAAAATGCAGATGGGTGCAAATTCGAGATCTCTGCTGCTTTCCCGAGTTCAATTTTATTCTGATAATTGGTACTGATAAAATGTAACACCTTATTTAGGCGGTCGTTGTCGAAAATGAATTCCTTGTTCTGATAAAATTCGCCTGCCAAAACTTCATATTTCTCTTCGGTGGCCAACTTTTGTAAAATTCCAAGCATCAAAATAATTCGTTCAATGCCACTTACCTCCGACATTCTTTCTATAAGATTTGAATGTTGTGAAGCCACTTCTGGCAGAAATCGGATGCCTCTGGAAGAGCGTTCCAATAAATCACCAATCGAATGAAATTCAGGGTATTTCGAAATCTGATCGCTAAACAAATCCGGCGGAAATTGCACAACAATGTATTTTAGTTTATCATCATTATTTTCATTGTCGTACGATTTATCGTGTCTCCAGAAATGCGGCAGGTTGCTACCCACCAATACTAAGTCGCCCGACTCAAAAGCCTGAATAGAATCGGCCACATAACGTATACCTTTTCCGTTGATTACATACAATAATTCGTATTCGCTGTGAAAATGCCAGGGATAGCTAAAATGCGACACCTCACGTTTTTTCACCTTGATCGCCGACCTCCCCGGAAAATCGATATGCTCGTGCATCATTTTCATACGCCAATAGTATAAAATTGGCAAATAATCTACAAGCTATTGCTAAAATAATACTGTCATTCATTTTTTATCCTTCCTATTTTTGAGAAGATTATTTCGGCATTAAATAGGCGAATTCGTTTGATGTCAGAATAATAACATCATTAATTAATCAAAAAGAAATATTCCATGAACAAAGCTTTTAGAGTTCAGAATCCCGATTTTGAAAGAAGTCCTTTAACAGGAATGACAAAACAGCATTACATCGAACTTGCAAAATATTTGCTTGGCCGGGCTTTCAAACATGTCGATTCAATCAATTCACCCATATCGTTCCCAAAAGTCCCAGGGAAAACGTATCCTCAACCCAATTCGCCCGACTGGCGGTACCGTTCGGAGGAATTTGAAGCACTGGAAAGAACGTTTACGCTGGCTGGCCCGCTCATTCACATCGATCCGGAAACTACGATTAACGATATCAAATTACGCGATTATTACAAACTTCAGATTTACAATGCCTTTACTCCGGGACACCCGAATTCACTTCCCCTACCCGAGGAATTACCCGATTCCAATTACCAGTTTACCTGTGAGTTTGGTGGCTTATTTAAAACGCTTTTGCTGATGCCTGAAACCATTTGGACAGCATACACCGAAAAGGAAAAAAATGAAATGGTGGAGTGTATTACAAAATGGGCGCATCACCGTACCACGCAAAATAACTGGAGAATCTTTAACATCATAACACTTTCGTTTCTAAAAAAATACGGTTATGAGATTGATGATGATCTTCTTAAAAGTCATCTTCTTTGGATAGCTTCGTATCATTCAGGCGACGGTTGGTACCTTGAACAAACCTACAATTACTACTCGATTAGTTTGTTCATCGTTTACACCACCATTTGGAACCGGACTTTTGGGGATGAGTTTTATCCTGAAATCAGCACCATCATTGAAAGTTCAGCCCAAAAACTTATGGAATCGCTTACCAGCTTTTTTGGCCGCGATGGTTATATCAACATGTGGTCGCGCAGCATTTGCTACCGGACCTGGGTTTCGGGTGCATTCCCGGTTGCCTTTATGCTGAAAAACCAGTCTTTGCTTGATCCGGGGTGGGCACGCCGGCTTTGTTCAGGATCACTGTTACAGTTTGTCACGAAAGAAGAATTCTTTTACAACGATATTCCAAGCCTGGGTTTTTACGGACAAAAAGAATACATGATCCAGAACTACAGTTGCGCCGGTAGTCCGTTTTTAATGTTCCTTCCCTTTATATGCATGGCACTCCCCGATGATTCTCCATTCTGGACCGCAAAAGAAAATGATGGGATTTGGGAGAACCTCGGTACTCAAACAAAGAAGACCATCCTTGACAGTCCGGGTCTGGTTTTGCTAAATCATGGTAAAACAGGAACTTCAGAAATTGTTCCCGGCAAAGTTTACTACGACGATCCCAATTATTCCAAACTGGTTTACAATACACATTTTCCCTGGGAAGATCATGATCCAAACGGTGGAACATCGATGGAATACAGTTTCCGAAGCCAGGATCCGCGCGATGTCAGGGGCGATGATATTAATTTTTACCTTACCGGGCAGACCATTCAAAACGATCTGGATAAAAACAGAAAATACAGCATTTCGCAAAGCATGCTGTTTAACGGAGTTAGAAACAATGTTTTATACCGGCAGGCCATTATGCGAAAACCACCCAATAACGGAGTGGGCTACATCATCGATCTGGCTGAAATAAACATTCCGGCCGGGGTTATCAGGATTGACCGTACGCGTCTGGCATTTGAATACGAACTTACTCTCGGACATTTCGGGCTTCCTCATCTGGATGGAGAAAAACCTGTGATTAATCGTTTTGAAGATGCTACAAAAAAGGTTATCACCGCTGCCATAAAAGGAAGACAAGTTGCGCTGATTGCTTATCATGGATGGGATAAAACAGACAGTATAACGCACGAAAACAGAAATGCGGAGGCAGATGAAAGTACGGTTATTCATGTCTATAAAAAACGAATGGACAAAAACCCGCCGATGGAACTGATGATCACTGCCATGTTGCACAAAACCGATAACAGCCCTTGGACTGAGGAAGAATTGTCGCCTGTGAAAAGCATTGAAATCATGGATATTATGCCGTCGTTATCGCCACTGGGAGCAAAAATAACACTCAATAGCGGTGAAGTTTACACCATCGATTTCAAGGATATTGACGGGAAAAAGACTTGCTAATGATAAAAAGAGAAGGACAGTCATGCGCTGTCCTTTTTTTATGGTTAATATTTTGTTTTTCCTTAGGGCAAAACAGCTTGATACTTCCCACTCAGATGCATTAAACTAAAAAGATACAACAATCCATCGTAGTAAGGATCGAAGTATCCGTCTTCGTAAGGTTCGAGTTTTGCGTTCCAGAGTTTGTGCACAAAATCAAAATTGGGGTCAGCCTGTCCAAGCATCGAAAGCGAAGCCGATGTTGCAATCAAACCCAGCGAATGACGAAGTTTCTGAAATCCACCAGCCTGTAAAATAAACTCAGGTTTCGTACCATCCGTGTTATACTGATCCACAAATTCATCCATTCCTTGTGACCTTAAGAAGCCCTGGAATCTTTTTGCATAATCTTCCTGCCAATCCTTGTCTTTGCCAAACCAAACATAATCCATAGCGATGTTCATGGGCACGCGCCACGAGTCGTAACGAAAGGCAGCCGGCATCCAGCCTCTTGAAAATGTTGAACCATCAAAATTCGAATAATCGTAATTCAACCCGGTAACCGGATGACATGCGCGGTGCAGAAAAACCCTCGATGTATCAGCACACTCGCGATAAAACTGTTCATGCCCATCGTTGGCAAAATCTGCCCAAACTTCCATAAATGCGGGAAGATGATAAGACGGGTCGGTCCAGTTGTAGCCTCTTCCTTCAGGGACAAAACTGATCTGTTTGTGCTCCACGTTAATGATGTTATGGATATCGTCGGTACCGTCTTTTTCCCACATGGCATCCAGAATCCGGCGTGCCTCGGCATAATAATCAATACCCGTATCGTTTCCCCAACGGTTAGAAGCAAACAGCAAACTGGTTACATAATACAATTCGCCATCAGAAGCCGAACCCGGAGAATTCATTTTCATGGTTTCGGGATTGATAGACCAGCCAAAATAACCCTCGCGAGGCCCTGACTGGTGCTGTGAATATTTCACCGACCAACGCCAGATACGGTCAAAGACTTCCTTTTTATCCAACTGAACCGCTACCATCATCCCGTACGAAAGTCCTTCAGTCCGCGCGTCGTGGTTTTTTATATCGGATACATACCCCATCGAATCGCCCACTTCAAAATAAATACGGTTGGGGCCTTCAAACAGATCGTGATAAGCTTTTTGAATCTTAGCATCGATATCAGCCTGTGAATATCCGGCTTCCAAAAAATAATTGCGGTACTGCCCGGTATAATAGGCCCCCTGAGTATTCTCCTTTTGAGTTTGTCCAAAGCAAAGACCGGTAGAAAAACCGATCACTAACAAAAGGAAAAATAGTAATCCTGATTTTTTATAATTCGTGTACATTCTCTTAATTCTTTTACAATTTGTGTAGTTCTATTTTCTGCCCCGTTGCTGTTTCAAGGTCGTATTCATATACCTTTCTCAACTCAGGCAATTTTGAATCAGTGCTGTGTATTAATGGGGTTTTGATCTCAGGTGTCTGGTAAAAAGGATTTGGATTGTTATCCGTGGCTTCTTTCAAACCTTCACCCTGCAAAGCAACATAAGAACGAATCCGGCAATTTCCACCCAGATTAGAATGAATAGCGGCCTGCTGTATTTCGCCGTTTTCCCAGTTTATATCCACTTCAAATCCTCCTCTGGCTTTTAACCCGCTTACCGAACCTTTGTTCCAGACTGAAGGGAGAGCAGGTAACAAATGCACAGCCCCGTCCTGACTTTGCAACAACATTTCGGCAATACCAGAAGTACATCCAAAATTTCCGTCGATTTGGAACGGCGGGTGCGCATCAAACAAATTAGAATAGGTGCCGCCACTCATACTTCTTCCTGAACCGGAAACAGGTTTCAACTGGTCAGTGATCAGTTTATACGCATGGTCGCCATCGAGCAAACGTGCCCAAAGATTTACCTTCCAGCCCATCGACCAACCGGTGGATTCGTCGCCGCGTGCCAGTAAAGATGTTTTTGCCGCTGAAAATAATTCAGGTGTTCTGTATGGCGAAATCTGGTTCGAAGGATACAAGCCGTACAAATGCGAAACATGGCGGTGCTTATCTTCCTGATTATCGAGATCCTCCAGCCATTCCTGCAGTTGTCCCCAGCTTCCAACCTGCATCGGAGGCATTTGTTTCAACGTTTCACCAAGCTGTTCTACCAACTCCTGATCAGTATTCAGAATCCTTGCAGTTTCCATTGTTTTGGTGAAAAGATCGAACACTAGCTGATTGTCCATGGTTGTTCCGGCAGTAATAGCTGTTTGCCGACCCGAAGGTACATTCTCGGGCGAAACAGAAGGACAAACAACCAACCAGTGGTTCTCGGGTTCTTCTACCAAAACATCGAGAAAAAACCGGGACGCTTCCTTCATTACCGGATATACCGACTTCAGGTATTCTGTATTTCCCGAAAAAGCATACTTGTCAAAAAGATGCTGCGAAAGCCAGGCCCCGCCCATCGGCCACATCCCCCAGTTTGCACCATCAATTGGACCTGTAATCCGCCAGATATCCGTATTGTGGTGTAAAACCCAGCCTCGGGCACCGTACATTACTTCTGCTGTTTCCTTTCCTGTTTCAGAAAGTTCGCGAACCATTTTTACAAGCGGTTCATTCATTTCTGTCAGATTCGTGACTTCCGATGGCCAGTAGTTCATTTCCGTATTAATGTTCACGGTATATTTACTATCCCAGGCCGGAAAAAGCTGGTCAGCCCAAATTCCCTGCAAATTGGCAGGCTGTCCGCCTGGACGCGAGGCAGAAATCAATAAATACCGTCCGAATTGGAAATAAAGCGAAACAAGTTGCGGATCGTTTCCACCAGCAAATTCCGCCAAACGAACATCGGTTGGCTTATAAACAGAATCGGTTTCTCCTAAATCGAGTTTCACCCTGTTGAAGTAGGATTGATAATCAGCAACATGGTCTTTTAAGGCTTGCTTGTAATCTTTTTTAATTGCTTTCTCGAGATACGCGTTTACCAGTTTATCCGGGTCACCACTCAGATCATTGTAACTAACAAAGTTGGTAGCAATCGAAACGTAAAGCGTAACCTCATCAGCATCCTGAACATCCAGGGCATTCTGTTTTGCAGTAACAGAACCACCTTTGGTAAGGATTTTTACTTTTGTTTTGAATTCAACTGCCCCCTTTACTCCTTCATGATCGCTGCTAATCCCCGAAAGAATTAATTCATTATTGCCAATAGTAGAAACGGAAACATCCGATTGCCGGTCCATGGTTGCCGAAAAGTTTATGGCCCCTGCTTTATCTGTCCTAACCTGTGCAATAATTACCTGATCGGGAAAAGAAGAGAAAACCCTGGTTTCAAAAGTTACCCCATCCACTTTATACGATGAAGTCACAAGTGCTTTGTTCAGGTCAAGCTCACGATGATAAGCGGTATAATTCTCATGTCCCGGAAAGGTAAGCTTCAGACTTCCAGCTGTTTGATAAGACATTCCGTGTGCTTTTTTGGAAATCATTTTCTGATCAACCAATTCACGTGCCTTATCGTAATTTCCTTCAAAAATCAATTTTCGAACTTCAGGCAAAGCCTCTTTTGCTTCCGGATTATCATTCCTGTTTGGCCCTCCCGACCAAAGAGTGTTCTCGTTTAGCTGAATCAATTCATTTACAGGATCACCAAAAATCATAGCTCCCAACCGGCCATTTCCGACTGGCAAAGCCTCCACCCATTTTTCAGCAGGTTTTTCATACCACAATTTCAATTCATGTGCCTTTTCCTTTTCACAGGAAATCACGGATAAAACAATGGCTATTAAAACAATAAAGCTGAATCGGGTCGTTTTCATTTTGAGTAAAATTTTAAGTGATTTTTAAACTTCCTGCAAAGATTTTGAACTTATTCTTCAAAAACATAAAACGTAATTTTTATTCCCGGAAAAGAAGCGGGGCAAATTCATGCAAACCTCTTCGCCAGCTTTGCCATTCGTGCACGGTTAGCGGAGAAACATAAAAATGAGTATTCATACCGGCTTCTTTGAGTAACTGTGTATTAGCCTTTGGATCTCCCCATGGCCCGGGGCGCGGATTTTCAATCTCGCGGCTTCCGTAACTGATAAACACCAATTTGATATTGTCTTTAAATCCCGGTGAATTTTGAAGATCTTCCACACTAATACTGCCACCGCTGAACATTCCCACATACGAAAATACTTCGGGATGAGCCAGCGTTATCACACGTGTTTGCATACCTCCCATCGATAAACCGGCCATTGCACGATGTTCTGAATCAGGCACAGTACGGTATTTCGAATCAATCATCGGAATAACATCATTTAGCAGGGTGTTCATAAAACCATCGGCCCAGCCTTCAGGTGGCCACGGTCCTGCCGGACGTTCGCCTTGCTGTGCGTTGCGCGGCGGACGTGGCATTGCCCAGGTACCGTTGTCCATTACAATAATAAACGGCACGGATTTCCCTTCTGCAATCAGGTTATCCAAAATAAGATCGGCATGCCCCTGGCTCGACCATCCTGTTTCGTCCTCACCACCGCCGTGTTGCAAATACAACACCGGATAACGTTTATTGAGATCAGTTTCGTAACCCGGAGGCGTGTACACAAAACACCTGCGCATACTTTTGCTGGTTTCGGAATAATACATGTGCCGTGATACTTTTCCGTGCGGAACATCTTTCAGGGCATAAAAATCCTGGTCTTTTGCCGGAACTTCGATACCACTTCCCCAACGGCTGGCTCCGTAAAAATACAGGCTGTTTGGATCGGGGACTGCGGCTCCGTCAACCCAAAGCTGGTAATAGTGAAAACCTTCGTCCTGAGGCGCTGATTCTCCGGTCCAGACACCGTTTTCATCTTTTGTCAGGTCGTATTTCACAGCGCTGATATCGAGCTGAACTTTTGTAGCTTCGGGTGCCGAGATTTGCACTCTTACCCTACCTTCAGAATTCACCATGGGGTATTCTTTACCCGGTTGATTAACTGAAGAAGGTTTGAAATCCTCCACCACTTTGGTTTGTGCAAAACAAATACTGCTAAACAGTATCGTTACCAACAATAGTTTGTGTTTTAAATTCATGTGTTATTGTTTTTATAGTTAATTATTCTAATAAGTAATTAGTGCCTAATGACCAATTGTTCCCGGTAGATTTGTTTACCATCATTAACCGCAACAATGTAAATTCCATCTTTTAAATCGTTGACCGGAATTGTAAACACACTTTCCGTTTTTTTGAGGAATAAAACACGGTACCAAAAGTGTTTAGAACACTAACATTGTAGGTTGCTTTTTTCTCAGAAGTACTTTCGGTAGTCACTGTAGGATTTACCAAAACATCTTCGGATACTGACTGGCTTTGCAGCACAGTTACCTGAACATTGTCGGTAGTAGGATTGGGGCTTAATAATAAATAGCCGCCTACTGTTACAGGATAATAATAAGGCGAACTTGTACCAGGGCATTGATTACTTGCACTGACTTTTAAAACATATTCACCTGCCCTGTACCATGTTACATAACAATTTAATCCACCTGGGTTAAAATAATTGTTAAAGGTACCAGGCATTAAACTCCAGCTATAGGTGGAAGCTGGAGTTATCCCCTCAACAGTTGCAGAATAGATAGCAGATGCCCCTGGCGGGTTATATCTTGGGCCGGAAACATTGCTAATAACAGGAGGCCCTACCCAAAATTCTTTGCGAGTTGAAGAAGAAGTTTTAGATATGTCTGTATTATCTCCAGAAAAATTTTGGTGGGTAATATCAAGTTGAACCCACGAAAGTTGTCCAGAAGTTGAATTAACTCTTACTGTATAAGTATTTGTACCCTGGCCTGAAAATGTCTCCAGGTTACCGCTACAACTCCAGGTGTAGGTAGCTCCAACAAGATTAAGAGATGGTGAAGTAAATGTTTTTGTTTGATAATAACATGGGATATCATTATCCTCTTCTGCGATTTCAACCCTTAATTTATAATATTTTCTGGAGTCCATCCCTATGTAAGGCCCGTCACCAATACGGTGCTCGTATAATGGTCCATCTCCCCATTTCGATCTCACAATGCCTAAGGTATGAGTAGTTACTGCTGAATGGTTATCTTTAGAGTAACTAACTTTTGAAGCTTCTGCTTCAGTTGAAACTTCCATATAACCACCATCAGAAGTATGCCAATAAATATCTTCTGCCGTGGTTGTTTCATATCCCATCCAGCAAATAATCCCTTGTTCTGACATATTCCAGGCAAAAGAGTGACAATTATATAGAACAGATGGAGCACTAATAAACGTTGCATCATACGTAATCTCGGCATATTTTTGAATTGCATCTATTTCATTTATTGACATATCTGTTTTCTTCGAATCATTGGACATCAAGCTTAAAGGAGGAAGGCTCTTATCATAGGTATCAGGGACAGTAACCCATTTTGGGGTTTTAACAGTAGTTATTAGTCTTTGAGCATTACTTACATTTAAAATTAAAAAACAAATTAAGACGGTATATATTAATTTTTTCATTTTCAATTGTTTTCTAAGTATTCTTTTGAATAAGTAATAATTTGTGAAGTTGAAAGCGTATCGTAAAACGTACATTTCTCTAAAAAGAAGTTTAAGTTTGAATTGTTATCATCTAAAGCTGTTAGGAAATTTTTATACCGAATAGATTTAAGAATTCGGCCAAGAATTAAAGATGATATGACAGAGGAAAAGATCTCTTCGTTTAATATTGTCCTTCTATATTCGTATTTTGAGAGAACACCTCTAATCAATTGATCCTTTTCGGTACCCGACATTTTATCGATTAATTGATTTTGCGCCAATAATATTTCAAGATATCGAATTGTAAAAGGCTCCATATTGTAGTAGTGCTCTCTCATAAAAGAATCAACTTCCAATGATTCATATTTTGAAATAAGTCTAGCTGTTATCCCTTTACGGTAGTATATTTCATCAAAAATGTTACATTCTGAATAAATCCTGTTAAATCCATCCTGATATCTATCAAAATAAAAAATATTGAAATAAGGGGGATAATTTAAACAAGTTTGAATGAGACCCTCATCGGTCAGGTGTTTTAGAATATTCGTAGGAACAACGCACGTATCATAATACCTGTCCCACCCCATTTCAAACAATTTAAGTTCGCTCCTTTCTACCGGAAAGATATAAGCTCCGGTTAACGAATCAATTTTGGCGATTTCGTCAGCTGTCAGGTCTGGTAATGGATCATTATCATCGTTTTTATGACAGCTACTGAGTAGTATTAGAAAGATGAAATAATATTTCATGGGTAAATAGTGTTTCACTAGTTAATAGACCGTTTAGTCTTTTCTATAATCAAACTGGCAATTGAGTCCCCTGGGTATATAACTTGTTTTTCAAAAAGGGTAAGATTATCATTCGGGTTATTTAGGTCAGGGGAAATACTCTTTTCCTTGATTGTATATAAATACATTATCAGCAGCGAGGTTTTCTGATTTAATATTGAAAATACCTCTGGTTTTTCTTTCTTGCAATTATATTTTTTTAGGGTTTCTTTCAGTATTTCTTTCTTTTGATTTTCTGTCAAATTAACGATCAAAGAAGGATGAGCCAGCAATAATTCTACAAAGACGAACTTAAACGTACTGTTGGGGTCTCCTAAATCTGCTTTATTCGATAAATTAGGTTCCATTTTCTTGTAGAACTTAATTAGCGAAGCACCAACATCTTTTCGTAGTATCAATTCTTTGAAGCCATTAAATGTTCTTAATTTTGATTCGAACCCCACCTTCAAATTATCATAAAAAAATATATCCGGTAAAAGAGGATAAGAAAAGCACGTTTTAATCAAAGTGTCCGTAGACATTTTTGAAAGTTTTTGATCCGGGATTTGACAAATATCCATCTTTTCCTTTTTAGTCTCTAGCTTTGACCATTCATTTGTACCAGGATGAGTGGGATAATTCCAAGCAGATTCAGTAGTTTGGCCTTCAATAGCTTGTACTGTAAGCAGGCTGGTGAATAACAATAAAATTTTTGCAAATACTTTCATAGTTGAATAAACTAAGATTTAAAATGAATCAAATAAGTTCTCAATCCTTAATGCAACGAACTGAAAACCCCAACACTTTATAGTCGCCGGTCCTGCTTACTTCGCTTGTGATGTTATCTACGAAACGCAACAATGCGGTTTCAGACCGGTACTCGCTAGCGCACCACCAGCCACCGTATTTCCCTAGTGAACGGAATGCACCATCGTAGACACGGTAGCCAGCCGGAAGGGCTGTAAAGCCAGTTTGGTTGGTTGCCCCGGTGTTTGGGCTTTCCCAATGTTCAGTTCCAATTTCTTTTAACTTGCCTCCTGCGACACTTTCGCCTCCAAGGTAGGTAGTTAAGATTGACCATTCTGCATCAGTTGGCACATGCCAGCCTGTGGGCGCTATTTTACGAGCATCGTTGACTGCATACCAATTATACAATCTGCCATAAGTATTAGCATTAGATGGAGTA
>Ga0116152_10001677_pt1 | contig 18135 bp, 9 predicted proteins | sample AD_UKC119_MetaG_FD_89894 | JGI IMG/M metagenome (GOLD analysis project Ga0116152, IMG submission 89894) | Active sludge microbial communities of municipal wastewater-treating anaerobic digesters from Hong Kong - AD_UKC119_MetaG | ecosystem: Engineered > Bioreactor > Anaerobic > Digestate... | reverse complement strand
GCTCTTGACTCCGGTAATATGAAATTCCCGTCAACAATTTTTGTGTTCAAATACACAGCAGTGGGTGTTGTAAATAAGGCTTTTTTAAAAAACCTACCGAAAAAATCACAGACATTGACAGGTTAGGGAAAGGTGATTTCTTTCACTAGGTACATCAAATTTAGTAAACCAATCCATTTTTGCAAATTTATCATCCATTTTTCTTCGCGGCTGACTTGCGTAAAAACGATTCGGGGTAAGTTAACATGAAGAAATTACATCTGAATCCATTCAGATGCGCTGAGAGAATTCTTAAAGTAGCATGTAAAGTCATGCTAGTAGGGGGAAGTTGGTTGCAGGTAAATTTTGAATCCTCTGTGAAAACGCATAACTTCCGAATGCACAACCATAGTACCCATGGCCCGCAAATGCCTGCAGATTTTCGTGTGGTGGATCCTCTGTGGTATCCCGGTCTTGGTAGCTCAACGGTATCCGGTCACAGCTACGACCATGGCACAACCTCCGTTGACGCCCACGCTCGAGTATTTTACTTCGGAACATTTACGGGTCCTGTTGTTGCTCAATGATGCACAAGCCGGCAGTGTGCAGGTAAGGTTGCGATTTACCATAGAAGGTAGTGGGGTGCGTATGCAGACCTCGCCGGATTATCTACCACCCCCGCTCGAATTAACTTATGGGATTCCGCTCCTGCTTACAGGTCAGGATCTGGGCGATTACCTGGATCCATCCCACTTGATGATGCAAGGGATTAGCCTGAACGCTTATCAACAAGCCGGTAAACTGCCGGAAGGTTTTTACTCGATTTGCGTGGAGGTGTACGACTACCGGAGACAGGAGACGCCTATCTCAAATCAAGGATGTACTTATCCTTATCTGGAAGAATTGGAGCCACCGGTAATTACCGCACCTCAGGAGCAGGTTTTAGCCACCGAGCCCCAACAAATTCTATTCAGCTGGCTGCCACAGCATCTTGGCGCCTTTCCGGTGCAATATACCCTGTATGTGTACGAGTGGACGGACGGATTGAGCCTGGATCAGGTGTGGGCATACCAGGCTCCGGTGACGGTCGAGAGCATGACTTCCAGCTTTCTATGGGGCCCTGGAGAGGTGCCCTTGGACACGGGTAAGACCTATGTGGTACGCGTGCGGATTGAGGATGTTCAGGGAGAAGCTGTTTTTAAAAACAACGGGTATTCTCAGGAACAGGTATTCCGGATTCAAGGATGGCCACCTGAGGCTGAGACTTGTAAACCGCCTGGAAATCTGAACGCCCGACTATTTGGGCCAACGGCAGTATTGTCCTGGAGTGGTGTGGCAGACACATTCCGGATCGATTACTGGGAAGATGTTGCACAGAGTAAGACTCAATGGCTGCGTACCGGAGAAAGTTCAACCCAGATCAACTACCTGGAGCCAGGAAAGTCCTACCGGATTACCCTAAGCGGATATTGTGGTTCTTCCTGGCTGCATGGAGGGGATACGCTGCTCATTACCCTGTCGCCTGCCCGGGATACCCAGGTGATTTGTGGGCAAGAAGTTCCGGTTTTTGACAATCAGGATCCATTGTTGCAATTATTACCTGGCGATGTGGTTTCCGCCGGGGGCATTCCCATAGAAATTATTACGTCAACAGGAGGAGATGGTTCCTTTAGCGGAACGGGAGCATTTAGGTTGAAATATGCTCCGACCGTAAGACTGGGCGTCGATTTCTACAACATAAAAGTGAATGCCGGGTATCAGTTGATCGATGGGCAATTGCAGACCCGGTATGATCCTGCCTGGGGTAACATTCCGGCGATCAACCTGGACTTTACCCGGCAACCTCTGGAACTTGCTTATCGAGAATTAAATATTCCTGAGGATGTGGACTCGGTATGGGTCGACGAAGAAGGCAGGGTATGGATTGTGGACAATACGGGACAGGAACGGGAGGTGACCCAGGTGACTGATGAACTGGATGAGCCCCCGGTGCCGGTATTAATTATTGATGTAAATGGAGCGGTGTGGCGCATCATAGACGGGGTGGTACTGGAGGAAGGGCAGGATGGTGTCCAGACGGTTCAGGAACAGGGAAACACCAATGCCGACGGAGAAGAAATTTTGACCGGGTCAGATAAAGCCTTAGTGACCTTTGATGCGCTGGAGGATCAGGATTATGGCTTTGATGCCATGCATCAGGAGAAGCTGGCTTCCTACTATGAACGGCTGGAAGGTAATTATTATGTGCCGTTTAAAAGCGTGGCCGGAGCGCGGCAGGATAGGGTGATGACGGAGGTGGCGAATCCGGGAGGAATTGCACTGGATAGCATTGTTTTTGAATCCGAGAGCGGTAGCCGCTGGCCTCCCCTGACGTGGGTGCAAAATTCTGCCATTCTGCCGGTGGTGGGTAAGGGTGATGCCTATGAGGAAGCCATCTATGCGCTGCTCAGGAATGGTAAAGACTATCAAAGCATCGGCAAGCTAAACACGGTTAGCTATGAGCCGGTTCGTCACCGGGTCATTCTGGTTTCAGTCGGCCAGAAGCAGGAGGTCGACGCGCTGGGTATCCAGGACTACCTTAATGAAGTGTATAAGCAGGCGGTAGCCGCATGGACGGTGGAAGTCGACGAGGAGGTGCTGCAGGTGGACTGGGATCCGGAAGGTGATGGGTTGTACATTGATCGCGGGGTCGTCGATAAATATCATACGGAACTGGACAGGATCATCGCAGCGTATCAGGAACAGCGTGGCATCGATCAAGATTCCTATTATGCTTTTCTGATCCCGAAGATGCAGGATCCCTCGATCCTGGGATTCATGCCACGCGGAGGATCTTTTGCCTTCATTGCCGGCGGCAGCGATATTGCCCGTACCCTGGCCCATGAATTAGGTCATGGCGCTTTTACCCTGGAGCACATCTTTGCCGATGATGCTATGCTTCAGGGCCAAACCGACAACCTGATGGATTACGCGGACGGCCAGCACCTGATGAAGCATCAGTGGGACCGGGTACATGATCCAAAGACGGTGTGGGGCTTGTTTGAAGGAGAGGAGGAGGGGAAGAATGTGCTCAGTCCAACCTATTTCTGCATTCAAAGCCAAACACTTGTCAATTTTCAAGAACGTTGTTTTGTAACCGCCGGTGGTGATGTCATCCAGTTACCTCAGGACGTCACCCAACTTGCTTTTTATTCAGAGCAAGATTCGGATTCAAAATTATTAGGTCGCTTGGCCAGTTTTCGGATGGATGGGAAAGTTTACACCGTCAAGCCGGATAAAAATGGTGATTTTGATGGTTACCATAATTTCAATGCACAGAGTGAATTATGGAACATAGATAGAGGAAGTTGCATTGATGGAGTTCTGGTAAGTGGATCGAAAGCCGATTGTAGTTACACCATTGCCGATCTTAAGCAACAGGCTCAGGATTGTAATTGTGGCGATCAAAATCCTGATGAAGACCAGGTTGCCTACGATGGAATGAGCAGCGTTTGGGGTGAAGGTTTTGAGGATAAATTAAAGGCTACACAGTATTTAAAGGATGCCAACTTCACAGAGGATCGAAAGTCACTGATAGATGTTATCGACCCCACTATCCTGTTTTCAAGTAACATTTTAATTTCCTCAGACTTAGATTATTTCCGTAAATGGTATGAGGATAAATTGCTGATTCTTAAAAAAGCAACCGGAAAGTCATTCCATGTAATAATCCATGCATTTGAATATGTCATCACCAATGAAGAAAAGGATCAGATTGCTGACGAATTATTCAATAAGGTAAATACACCTGAAGGACCACATGCACTTTTATATGTGAATTTATTTAAAGACAAGGTATTTGATGCATCTAATATATCCAAGCCACCGGTATACCAGTATAAATACCAGTACCAGCTGATTGATCCTACCGGGGTCGTTGAACAATCGATCGGCTTAGGTTCAAGCTTGTCAAATTCACTGGTGGAATACTATCGGAATATTTCCAAGCCAAACTATAATGTAGTGTATAAAATTTTACCTGGTGGTGAAAAATCTTCCGAATTATTTATTGATAACGAATGGAAGACCGGTAAAGACGCTATTTATAGTTTTAGCGTATGGGAATATTATCAATTGGAACCAATGATTATCACAGACCCTGAACGTAAAGACATTCAGTTGATAGGGTTGGGCTGGAATGACTTAATGAATGAGGCCAGGCTCCATATTGATGAACCGGAATACTTTTCAAAACGAAGAATATACAATTTAAAGGAGCAGTGTATCCTGCAGTATTCCGATGAATACGGAGCATTTGCCAATGCTGCACAATTCATAACCTATTTTGGGAGGGATATCGACGCGGCATGCTTATATGATGACCTTAGTGTTTTTGATGTTGTCATTTATCCATTAATTGATGGAGCAAGTTTTGTCCCGGTCCTGGGAGCGGTTCCTGACTTAGCAGGGATGGTAATTTCTGGAGCGCGTGGAGATGTTTACAAGTTCGGAGAGTATTCATTTGGCTTCGTCCTGAACTTTGCGTTGGGTGGAAAACTGATCGAACTGGGAAGATTGGCGGATATGAGAAAGGCGCTTTTCATAAAGAGCAGAACTCAGTTGATTAATCTGACGGAAGTTACGGAGGAGGAGTTAAGGGTGTTTTTTAGTGATTACACCGTTCTTAGTGAATTAGAGATAAATGTACTGGCCTCCCGACTAACTCAGAGCATGGACAAAGCAGAACTCATATGTTCCGAGAAAATCTATCGTTATCTGGAGGAATCGAGTTATAATGGTAAATTTGATGAGGCCATAGAGGTATTATTTGGTGGATCCAGGTATTTGGATGAGTTCTTTGATTTATTGAAGCAGAAGTATCTGAAGGCCGGGGCTGATGAGGTAAAGGCTGGTTTGCTGGCACAAAAGACCCATGATTTCTTTACCGAGAGGGGTTATGATATCAGCAGCCTCACCGATGAACTGGCTGAAGTATTGGTGAAGGCGGAAGATGGGGTCCAGGTGCTTGCTCGATTGCAGGGCTGGAATGAAGATGTCTTTGATGTTTTCTTAAAAGATCTTGCTGATCCGAATCTAAAAGGGATATTTAGGGCGGAGTGGGTTGAGGCGTGGGAAGCTTTAAATAATGCAAATAGAGTAAAATTAAGAATAGAGGTTGATGCATTATCAAACTTCACAAACCTTAAATCACACAGAAATTTTGAAATTTTGGGCCTTACAAATGATATGATTTCTTCAATTGAAGGAATTGACAATATATCATATGCTCAAATGCTTGCTGAGATTGAAAGCACATTAGATGTACTACCTGCAGATAAAGTCAAGAATTTTTCACAAATAATTCAATCAGGAAATAAAAGAGGGCTCGTAAATAGCAACCCTATCAATGGTATATATGATAGAAGACATTCATGGTTGACACTTAAAGTTATTCAAGACAATGCTGACATATTTAAAAATGCAAAATCAATTGAATTCGAAGCAATTTTAGAAACTATTGATGGCATTCCACAATCTATTCCAGACATCAAATTAGTTGTAAATAGTAATGGAATTAATAAGATTAAAATTGGTGAGGTATATGCTGGAACTGCTGGTGCAAAATCTAATTTGGCAACCCAGACATTGACGTATATACAAGAAATAACTGATTTAATGGATTTGAGATTTTTTAGAAGACTGAATTTATCTGATAAAGCTTCAGCTAAACAAGCAGTTATTGATGCTTGGAAGGCAGGATCCGTGCTTGAAAATCCAAAATTTGAAGAGTTAATTGTACAATTTGATAAAGATGTAGTCAAGTCAGGTTTTGATTTGAATTTTGATTCAGTTGAATCATTTCTTGAAAAGGATTCTACATGGTTTGAAATTATATTTAATAGTAAATTTTGAATAATATGGAAATTATATCAAATGTGCTAGGAATAAATTTATTGGATAATAAGATCATAGCGTTCACTACAAATAAAAATATTAATAAAACATTAGATTTTGTTTCTGTTGTTGTTTCAAGTTATTACCGATCAAAATCGAGAGAGACGTGTCTAATTTATCAAGAAACTAAATCAAGTTATGTATACATGCTTACTATGACGTTGGAACTCATTAAATTTGATGGTGATTTTAGCATCTTTGATGCTTTTGAACTAAAAGACGGGTTTGCGGTAGTCTGTAAACAAACAAGAACATATCATCTATTAAGTCCCAAACACGGTAATATTGATTTAGGTTTTTATTTTCGTTTCTCTGGTTTAAAAATAGATAATTTTCTTTTTGATAGAAATACAAATGAAATATTTATATATTCACTAAAAGAAAAAAAAATAATTAATAAATACAATCTTTCAAAAGAATTTAATATTGAGGAAAATATTATTAACGGAATAAATTCTATAGATGATAAATTAATTATCCTACTTTCTGATGGATCTATAATTGCAATTAATGTTAACTCGGGTCAATTACTCTGGAAATTTGAAAGAATTGGACGATTTGAAATTTATAAAAATGTTATTTACAGTGTTTCGGACCAGTACATAAATGTAATTGATATTAATACTGGAGATATTATTCAAAGATCAGGAATAGAAGATCTAGAATTAAATTACAATTTTATTGCTACAGGTGAACACAAGGTTTATGATCAGTATTTATTTATTATGAATGCTGGTATGCCTGGAAGAATCGTTGTCATACAAAGAGGCACCTTGAAGTTCGATCAAATAATTGAGATTGAAGGAATGATACCTATTGGAAAGAATAATTTATATTTCTTGAATAGTAAGTTATATGTCCTTAATAATTTGAATACTATGTATATTTATAATCTTTAAAGCCAAAAGGCTTGGACCATTATCTAAGTAGTAAAATCAATGCTTAAATAGCGGTGTTGTTACTTTTCTTGTTTCTTCTATCAGAATTATCAAGTTTTAAACCATTTCGTACCTTGCAGACAGGATATTAATTCTTTGTGAGCTTCATGATGACATTTAATTTTACCAGTACTGCAAGGTATCTATACTACATCCTGTTGGGCGTATTAACCCTGTTCGTCAACTACCAATGCACGGTAGCTTCGGATCAGAACTTACTTCCTGCCGACGCACCCCTCTCCACCACCATCGACGGCATTGCCTACCATTCCGGTAACTGGGCGCATCCGGACTACAGCGAGTCCTTTACCTCCCTGGGGAATCACCGGCTGGTGATCGAGAGTTTCAGCGATACAGGGGCTGTATTTGTCCATCTAGATTGGCGACGGAGGGATTTGCACCCGGAAGATAAAAGGATGATCCTTATCAATGCCTTGACTCAGGATACGGTCAGGAATATGATGACCCTGGAGGTAAACAATGACTTTGGGAATATCATTTTTGAGCCACAAGTGGGGTCGAGCGTCTATTACCTTTATTACTTGCCGCACACCTCTACCGGCAAATATTATCCAAAGCTTACTTACCTCCCGCCGGTCCAGACCGCTGATCCTGTATGGGCAGAGCGCGTAGCTACAATCAACCGAATGGAGTTGCCCTCAGGCAAAGTTACCGCAGCTGAAAGCATCGACGACTTCCATTCCTTTTTCCCCATGGAGGTAATTGCGACAAGGGATGAAGTTGAGGCTTTTACTACTGCCCATCCGCAATCGTATTATCTGTTCCCGGAATCCCGCCACCGGTCGATCCGGATGAGCCATTTTTTACTTTACCATTGGATGGAGCGCGGCATGGTTAAAGGCTTATCGGACCAGGCAAAGCGTGGTGAGTATTATACCTTCCAGGTGGGACTCTATTCACCAACCTATGCTATGAATAATATAGACGTATCCTTGACTTCATTGACAGGGAATGACGGAGCCATGATTGAGGCAGACCGGCTGACTTGCTTTAACACCGGTGGTATCGACCTGAATGGCAAGTCGTTTGCCAAATCGGTCAGTGTGCCCGCAGGACAAGTGCAGGCATTCTGGTTTGGCATTGATATCCCGGTGGATTGCCAGCCGGGAACCTACCAGGGATCATTCATTTTTCACCCGGAATCTGAAAAGCCGGACACCTGTTTGCTGTCCCTGCAGATTGCCGCTGACACCATTGCCAACCACGGCGATGACGATCCGGCCAATATGACCCGGTTGCGGTGGCTGAACTCTACCCTTGGTACCGATCCGGACTTCGTTGTCCAGCCCTTCCTGCCGGTCACCTACGAGGACAATACACTCCATGTATTGGGTCGCGATATCCTGCTTGGTAGCAACGGCCTTCCTGAGCAGATCACCACGCATTTTACCGAAGAGGTAACAGACCTGACGGAAACACCACAAGCGATCCTCGCCAAACCGGTGAACCTGGTCGTGACGAATGCAGATGGACGGCAACCGGACTGGGAGTCCCAGCCGTACACCATCCAGCAGGATCACCCCAGCGCAGCAACCTGGTCCACAGTCAACGAAACGGATGCGTTTCAGATGACAACCAGGGGACGACTGGAGTATGACGGGATGCTGGACTATCACCTGGTGCTGGTTGCCCGCAAAGATGTTGACGTAAAAGATATAGCACTGCCGGTTGCGTACCGGCCTGAGGCAGCTGAATATCTGGTGGGCCTTGGTTATAAAGGCGAACGCAGACCTGAGCGCGTGGATTGGCATTGGTATGTGGAATACCACCAGGAAGGGGTTTGGATGGGCGCCGTCAACAAAGGACTGCAATATGTATTGCGCGACGAAAACTACGAGCGGCCCCTGAATACCAATTTTTACCACAACAAGCCCTTGAATATGCCGCCTTCCTGGTTCAATGACGGGCAGGGAGGCATTCGCATAACCCGGCAAGGGGAGGCCATCGTGGCCGATAACTACTCCGGAAAGCGTACGATACACGCAGGAGATACATTGCATTTCAACATTCGCTTCCTGATCACACCCTTTAAGCCGATCAATACCGAAAAGCATTTATCCACCCGGTTTGTGCACGAATATGTGCCGGTTGATTCTGCGATAGCGTGGGGTGGAACGGTGATCAATGTACACCACGCCAAGCCCATCAATCCATACATCAACTATCCATTCTTCGCCCTCGATTCCATGAAAGCCTACATCGACGAAGCGCATTCCAAAGGTGTTAAAGTGAAGCTGTATAATACGATCCGTGAACTCACCTATCATGCCTATGAATTCTTTGCCCTGCGGAGCCTGGGCGATGAGATCTTCAATGACGGTGATGGCGGTGGTCACAGCTGGTTGCAGGAGCACCTCGAAGACCACTATCATTCCGCCTGGCATGCTACGGAGGTGAACGATGCAGCCATTCTGGACAAAGGCACCTCCCGCTGGACCAATTATTACATCGAAGGCCTGAATTGGCTGGCGAAGAACCAGGAGATCGACGGACTGTATCTGGATGATATCGCATTCAGCCGGGAGACGGTGAAGCGTATAGCCAGTGTCATGAACCGGCACCGAGATGAGGTAGTCATCGACCTGCATTCGGCCAATCAGTACAATCCGCGCGACGGATACATCAACAGCGTCTTCCTGTACATGGAACACATCCCGTACATTTCCCGGCTGTGGTTTGGCGAATATTTCAATTACAATGAAGCACCGGATTATTGGATAACCGAGGTGTCCGGAATTCCTTTCGGGGTCGGCGGTGAAATGCTGGAAAAGGGTGGCCATCCTTTTCGCGGCCTGGTTTATGGCATGACGACCAGGAAATATTCCACGTTTGATCCCCGTCCTGTCTGGAAGTTATTCGATGATTTCGGGATCGCCCAGAGCCGTATGGAAGGCTATTGGGTAGAAAACAATCCGGTCAAAACATCGAATCCTCGTGTGCGCATCACCATTTACCGCAAACCGGATCAAGTGTTGATCGCGATTGGGTCATGGTCCCAAACCAATGAGAAAGTCCGGCTGGACATCAACTGGCAGACATTAGGGATGGATCCACAAAAGGTTACCCTGACGGCACCGGCAATAGCGGGACTCCAGGATGCCACCACCTGGTCAGTGCATGAACCGGTTTTAGTCCCGGCTAATGAGGGAATCGTCCTGGAGCTGAGATCCAAATAGTATCAAAAAAGCTTCATCGTTTTCCGGGAGTTTTGCTGAGACTACATTAATAGGTTAGAGTGGGGATACTTCTTTTCCAAAAATCAGACTTTCCACACCCCATACCCCATACCCCATACTCCGTTATCCGCACCCTTATTCCCATTTCCATTTGAAATCCTCTGCTAAGAAAGTTACATTTGAAAAGTAGCATCCAAAAACAATCGTCATGAGCAAAGACCGTCGATCATTCCTCAAAAAAATAGCTGCCGGTACCATGGGTACGGCATTGGGAAGTTCATTTCTGCAGGCCTCTGAAGCCCGTATTGAAGAATTGCAGGTGTTAAACCGTTCGTTTTCCGCGAATGACAAGATCAGGATAGCGGGTATCGGCATGGGCATCCAGGGGTTTTCCAATATGGATGAAGCCATTAAGGTGCCCGGTGTGGAACTAGTGGCGGTGTGCGACCTTTATGATGGCCATTTTACGGCCTGTAAGGAGCGTTATGGCAATCACTTGTTTACCACACGTGACTACCGCGAGATCCTCAAACGAGACGACATCGACGCCGTTTGTATTGCTACGCCAGATCACTGGCACGATCACATTTCCATCGCTGCCCTCGAGGCGGGTAAGGCTGTCTACTGTGAGAAACCAATGGTGCATCACCTGGAAGAAGGCCATGCCGTCATTGCTGCCCAGAAGAAAAGCGGTAAGCCACTGCAGGTAGGTAGCCAGCGGGTCAGTTCCATCATCACCTGGAAAGCGCGTGAACTGATGCAGCAAGGGGTTATCGGACCCGTCAACATGATCGAGGCGACCACAGACCGACATTCTGCGCTGGGAGCCTGGCAATATTCCATTCCCACCGATGCATCTCCGGAGACGATGGACTGGGACCAGTTTCTAGGTGATGCACCTAAGCATGCTTTCGATCCGGTGCGGTTTTTCCGCTGGCGCAATTACCAGGATTATGGCACCGGAATGGCTGGAGACCTATACGTCCATTTATTCTCAGCATTGCATACCGTGCTAGACTCCCATGGTCCGGAGCGCATCTTTGCCACCGGCGGCTTGCGGTACTGGAAAGACGGACGTGATGTCCCGGATGTACAGTTGAGCGTGCTGGATTATCCGGAGACGAAAGCACATGCCGCATTCAATATGCAGTTGCGTTGCAACTTTGTCGATGGCAGTGAAGGGGGCTCTATCCTGCGCATCATTGGCAGTGAAGGGGCGATCGACCTGGGCTGGAACAGCGTAACGGTGATCCCTCATCCGACGGCTAAACAACCCGGATACGGCGGGTGGGATACATACGAGACCTTCTCAGCCGTTGAGAAAAAGAAATACGAGGATTGGTACAAAAACCAATATCCAATGCCTGATATGCAGATTAATTCGCCCGAAAAAATTGAATACAAAGCACCGCAGGGATATGATGCCCATCTGGATCACTGGGCCAATTTTATCATGAGTATACGTACGGGAAAGCCGGTCTTTGAAGATGCCGCCTTTGGTTTGCGTGCTGCAGGACCATCCCTGGCCGCCAATGTCAGTTATTTTGGCAATAAGATCGTGAAGTGGGATCCGGAAGCCATGAAGATGGTATAACGTGCCGAAAGGTGAAGGACGAAAGGCAAAGGGAACGAAGCTCAATGGCATGTTATCCTTACCATTAACTTTTAAATGCTTTAATTCCAATGAAAATTCTGTTCATCGGAGGTACCGGAAATATCAGTGGTGCTGTTAGCCGCGAAGTGTTATCGCAAGGGATGGAACTGTATCATCTGAATCGAGGACAGAGTACCCAAATGGAAGGCGTGCATGTCCTTCAGGCGGATATCAACGATCCGGAACAGGTAGGCCGGGCACTGCAAAATCATACCTGGGATGCAGTAGTCAACTGGATCGCATTTACACCAGTGGATGTTGAACGAGACCTGGAATATTTCCGTGGAAGAACAGGACAGTACATCTTTATCAGCTCGGCATCCTGCTATCAGAAAAATGGGCATTACCTGATCACTGAGTCGACGCCTTTATACAATCCGTTATGGGACTATTCACAACAAAAGATAGCCAGTGAGGACCGCCTGATGCAGGCTTACCGGACGGAGGAGTTTCCTTTTACGGTCGTCCGGCCTTCGCATACTTATGAAACGGTCATTCCGATACCGGTCGGCGGATTCCGGGAGTTTACCACCGCCCGGCGCATGCTAGACGGTAAGGAGGTGATCGTACCGGGTGACGGAACATCCTTATGGACAGTGACTCATGCGGAAGATTTTGCCCGCGCTTTTGTGGGTCTACTAGGCAATCCGCAGACCATTGGCCATGCTTTCCACATCACCTCGGATGAAGCACTAACCTGGAATCAGATCTATCAGATCCTCGGAGATGCTCTGGGGGTTTCACCACATATCGTACACATTCCGTCCGACTTTATCTGTAACGTAGAACCATCCTTTACGGGGACATTACTGGCTGATAAAGCCCATAGCGCGCTGTTTGACAATACCAAGATCAAACGCTATGTGCCCGGCTGGCAGGCTACCATACCTTTCTACCGGGGAATACGAAGGACCATTGACTGGATGCTGGGGGATCCGTCACGGCAATGGGTCAATACGGAGAAAGACCACCAGATCGAAAACATCCTGCAGCAATTCCCACATTAAAATCTTAAAATCATGTCGTAATTTGAGTAAAACCAAATTACCATGAAAAACGTGTTTGTCTTTTGCCTGCTACTTTCGCTGGCTTTGTGGCAGGCTTGTTCCACGCCAACACCTCCGGAGAATTCCGACAAAGCGCTTACCCTGCAGGAGTATTTTGCTCCTGAAGATTCCGGGATTCAAAACGGCGGCGTAAAAGTGATCCCGATCAAGACGCCTGCAGGAACGTATAATGTGTGGACCCGACGATTCGGCCACAATCCAAAACTGAAAGTTCTGACCTTGCACGGTGGCCCGGGAGCAACGCATGAATATTTTGAATGTATCCAATCCTTCTTTCCGCGCGAAGGCATCGAATTTTTTTACTACGATCAGCTGGGTTCCGGAAATTCGGATAATCCGCAAGGACAGAGTGAAGCGCTGTGGCAGTTACCGCGATTTGTGGACGAACTGGAGCAGGTGCGGGTAGCCCTGGGCCTTGACAGCAATAATTTTATCCTGCTTGGGCATTCCTGGGGCGGCATCCTGGCCATGGAGTATGCCCTGAAATATCAGCAAAACTTAAAAGGTTTGATTATTTCGGATATGATGAGCAGTGCGCCGGAATACGACAAATATTCGGAAGTGTTGGCTCAAAAACTTGATCCGGATGTATTGAAGGAGCTCCGGACCATCGAAGCCAATAATGATTTTGATAATCCTCGCTACATGGAACTCTTGACCCCTAATTTTTACAATCAATTCATTTGCAGGATTCCGTTGGACCAGTGGCCGGAACCCGTCAACCGTTCATTTTCCAAAATGAATCCGGAAGTTTACGTCTCCATGCAGGGACCCAGTGAATTTGGTATTTCGGGTCGGCTGGAAAACTGGGATGTCAGCAAACGGCTTCCGGAGATCAAAGTACCTACCCTGACCGTCGGAGCCACCTACGATACCATGGATCCTGAATATATGCGGTGGATGAGCACTCAGGTGCAAAACGGCAAATTCCTGCTATGTCCAAACGGCAGTCACATGTGTATGTGGGATGATCAGGATGTGTGGATGAAAGGAGTCATGGATTTTGTGCTTTCGTTGAATTAGGTATTGGGTATGAATTAATAGGTGTGCAGCATTTGGGTAAGTGGTATGAGGTGAGGAGTATGTATCCTGAAATCTCGCTATCCAATACCCCGCACCACGCACCTCACACCCCGCACCTCACACCCGGTACCCAATTACCAATTATCTCAGCTCCAGATAATCCTTATCCGGCAGTGTTGGAAAAGGCTGGTGTGGTTCCGTTTGATACCAGAATGCAACCGAGGAAATGTCATCCTGTAAGGGCAAATAGCGTCCACCACTTCGCCATCCGAGCGCCTGAATAGTCACCTTGAGGTCCTGGTCAAACCGGACCGGGTCGGTGATGTGCCAGCGGTACATGGAAAACCGTGTCTGGGCAAAATCCAGCATCTGATCATCAGGACGTACCACCGCAAATCCAGTATAAGGTGAGCTGAAGTCGATATAGGCGCGATCTCCGTTTTGATTTCGTTGGGTGAAATTATAGGAACCACAGAAGTAATCTTCGGTACCGGTGCCGGCGATGGTCGGAAATTCCTGGTCCCCGTCCATGAAAAATTTGATCTCACCTTCGCCCCACCAGCCACGGCTGTTGGCTTGCCATAACATGTAGGTACCGACGTATTGGCCCTTGCCTTTGATGCCATCTATCAGGGTGTAAACCTCTTTGTAGGGCAGGGGATGCTCACGGCGAAACTGGGCATGAAAATAGCCGGCATCAGCAGGAACTTCAGCCAGGGTGTAGTCAATCTGGTAATAAAGCGTCATGTCGGCGTCGCCGATGTTTTCCATGGTGATACGGCATTTCTTACGGAAGGGCATTACCCAGTAGCTGTTAAAAGCACTGCCGGGGTTGACGCATACGGCCAGAGAGGTGACGGGATAAAATTTTCCTCCTTCGGCAGCAAAAAAATCAGCAACGGGAACCTCGACGGAGGGCTCTTTCTCATCATCCCAATAGAAGCGCAGAATGGAGTAGCGCCAGTGACCGGTAGGGGTCATCCAAATATGCTGAATAGCTCCCGGCCCATCGATCTCTGCCAGTGTAAAGGTTGTATTGGCTTTGATATGCACAAATGGGCTCACTTTCCAGCCCTGTCCAAGGTCGCGGGCGGCGTCGGAAGCGCTACCTTCACCGATCTTAGCCATGCCGGCTTTGCCTTTCTCACCGGTAAAGTTCTCCGGGCTTATGGAACGGGTTTTGGCATTGGTCACCCGGTAGAGGTTATTCAGGTCGGTAGCCAGGGGATTTTGTGCCAATAAGAAGGTAGTTAGCATACAAATCAAAACAGTAAGAAGTTGTTTCATCGTAAATTGGTTTATGGCTTGAATTGATAATTGATCTTCAGTCATTCCATTTTCCGTGCATTCGGCACAGTCTTGTTTTGACCATCATAAGTTAAGGACTCAAGGCGTGGGTAGGGACTTTTCCAGGATAAATTTTAACAACCGGCTCAAACTGGGATTGGGATTATGCCGATCCCATACGGCGGTGATCTCCGAGCGTTGCCGGATACGGGGTATCTCGAGGAAGCGGACACGAGCCGTCGTTACCTCGCGGAACGACATTGGCAGGATGGCTAAACCCAGCTGATTAGCGACCAGCTGCAGGGCGGTATGGCCGTGTACGGTTTCATGGGATACCTGGGGTGAGAATCCCGCATCTTCACAAATGCTCCACTGCAAGTCATGATAAGCGTCTCCATCTGCGCGGGTAGGCAGGATGAAAGATTCTCCGGCGACCTGGCGCATGCTCCGGAAATTGGTTTCATTCAAGGAACTGGTTTCCGGTACCACCAGTGCAAATGGCTCCTGCCAGATCAAGGTGCTTTCGATGGATTCGTGAAAGGGAGGATTGCGTAAAAAAGCCAGATCCAGTTCGCCTTTTAAAACAGATTCCCACATGGCCGCGGTGATCATCTCGCTGAGATAGAGCTGAATGTGGGGAAAAGCCGAAGTAAGACCGGTGATCATCTCCGGTAAAAAGGTGTGAATGCAGGACCCAACATAACCAATGCGGATCTCGCCGGCTTCTCCGGTGGCCACAAGCTGGGTCAAGTTGCGCACTTCTTCCAGCCGCTGACGGATCTGTGCGACCTCCTGCTTAAAGTATTGCCCGGCCGGAGTCAGTTGCACCCGGCGCTGGCTGCGTTCAAACAATCGAACCCCTAATTCTGCTTCCAGGGATTTGATCTGTTTGCTCAGAGCTGGTTGTACGATGTACAATTTCTCCGCGGCCTTCCGGAAGTGCAAGGTCTGCGTGAGCATGAGGAAGTAGTCGAGTTGCTTTAATTCCATTGATAACAAATAGTTATTAATAGCTACAAAATAAGTTATTTTCATTGATCAATAAAAGGGGCGAAATTTGTAGAAAGCTTTCAGCAATGTCCCTGACCGTTGAACAAACAACACAGACGCGATTTCATCTGACCGGCGGAGCCCTCCAATGGTCCTCGCTGTGTGCTATCCATGAGAAAAAGCCTTTTCTTTCATTGTCTCAAGAAGCGCGTGACCGCATCGAACAGGGTCATGCCTTCCTGATGAAAAAGCTCAGGGAGGGTCAGAATCCCTATTATGGCATCAATACAGGTTTCGGGTATTTACAGAACAAACGAATCCCTGCGGAGGAACGAAAGGCGTTACAGGTCAATCTCCTGCGCTCGCATGCCTCGGGCACCGGTGCGTCGCTGGCTCCCGAATTGGTACGGTGGATGCTCCTGCTGAAAATTCAGGCTTTATCACTGGGCTATTCCGGAATCAGCCTGAAGACCGTGCAACGATTGGTGGAATTGTACAATGAAGACATTCTGCCGGACATTCCAGAACAAGGTTCGCTGGGTGCATCGGGCGACTTATGCCCCTTATCCCATCTGGCGCTGCCATTGATTGGAGAAGGATGGGTGTGGTACCGGAAGAAACGCCAGCCGGCCATGAAGGTGCTGGCGTCACTCGGCTGGGAACCCCTCCAACTCGATGCCAAAGAAGGCCTGGCACTAATCAACGGGACCCAGTTTATGACTGCTCTGGGCATTGAAGCCCTTTTCCGTGCAACACACCAGTGGTCCTGGGCGCAATGGATCGCCGCATTATCCACCGATGTATTTGGAGGCTCTGCGCAGCCATTTCATCCAGCCATTCATCGCTTAAGGCCTCATCCCGGACAGATCCGGTCTGCCAGTGAAATTCACTCCTTGCTGGCTCTGAGCCCGATGCAAGAAATGCCGCGCCAGGAAGTACAGGATCCCTATTCATTTCGCTGCATTCCACAGGTTCATGGTGCCGTCTGGGATATCGTGGAACGAATGCGGCAGGTGATGGTCACAGAAGCCAATTCGGTGACGGATAACCCCATCCTGGTTCCTGAACAAGACCTGATATTAAGTGGCGGTAATTTTCATGGTGAACCATTAGCCTTTGCCCTGGATCATCTGTCGATAGCCATGGCCGAACTGGGTAATATCTCCGAGCGAAGAACTTATCAATTGGTTTCAGGTCAGCGAGGACTACCCTTATTTCTGACGGCGGATCCAGGCCTCCAGTCAGGATGGATGATACCACAGTATACTGCAGCAAGCCTGGTCAGTGAAAACAAGCAGTTGGCGACACCTGCTTCCGTCGACTCCATTGTATCCTCCAACGGGCAGGAAGATCATGTGAGTATGGGCGCCAATGCAGCCCGGCAATGCCTGCGGATCCTGGACAATACCGAAAAGATCCTGGCCATCGAGTGGCTGACCGCCTTGCAGGCGATAGAATTCCGTCGTCCCCAAAAAACATTCCCATTCATCGAAAAGCTGATCACCGCCTTTCGGGAGCAGGTTCCCTATCAACCGGACGATCACATCCTGGCTCAGGACATTCAGGGGGCGATTCAATTTATTCAACAGACTAAAATTCCAGATCATGATCTCCATTAAAACCTATGATGCCAAAAAATACCAGACGCCTACTGGCAGTACCCTGCATTGCAAGGGGTGGATCCAGGAAGCCGCATACCGGATGTTATTGAATAACCTCGATCCAGCAGTTGCGGAGAAGCCGGAGGAACTCATCGTGTATGGTGGCCTTGGCAAGGCCGCCCGTAACTTTGAGGCCCTGGATCAAATCCTCGCGGCACTCCGGGTATTGGAAAATGATGAATCACTGTTGATCCAGTCGGGAAAACCGGTAGCCATCGTGCCCACCCACCCGATGGCACCCCGGGTACTGATCTCAAACAGTCAACTGGTACCCAAATGGGCTACCTGGGAGCATTTTGATCTCCTGGAGAAAAAAGGCCTGATGATGTATGGTCAGATGACCGCCGGATCGTGGATTTATATCGGTTCACAGGGCATCATCCAGGGCACTTATGAGACCTTTGC
>Ga0116152_10001673_pt1 | contig 18152 bp, 15 predicted proteins | sample AD_UKC119_MetaG_FD_89894 | JGI IMG/M metagenome (GOLD analysis project Ga0116152, IMG submission 89894) | Active sludge microbial communities of municipal wastewater-treating anaerobic digesters from Hong Kong - AD_UKC119_MetaG | ecosystem: Engineered > Bioreactor > Anaerobic > Digestate... | reverse complement strand
TTCCGGCAAGCCGTTCGTGTTAAGGGTTTGAATCCGTTTCCACTTCGATCTTCTGGGCATCGTCTACGCGGAGGGTAAGCTCGTATCCGCGAAGCACAATTTCAATCGGGTCGCCCATGGGCGCGATTTTGCGGATCATCACTTCGGTATGGGGCGTCAGGCCCATATCCAACAGCCGGTCCCGCAGGGTACCTTCCCCGCCTACGGCGACGATCCTGGCCTTCTGGCCGATGGATAAATCATTCAGGGTCATATGCAGGCGTTCATCCTTTCAGTTAGTCACTACTAACATATACCATCATAGCAGAAAAATGCCGAATTGCAACAATCAATTCGGCATTCGGCGTTAAAAGCACCGGATTATTTTGCTGTTTTCCCGGGACGGCTTACGGCGGAGCAAAACAGTATTATTTGTTTTGTGTCATATTACAGGGTTTGGATGCTGTACACGCTGCGCACGCGCACCTGCTCCGCATTGCCGCGCAGGATCTGTACGCGTTTTTCCCCGGGGTTCATATCAAAAAAGTTATCCGACAGCAGCAGGTCGGGATCGTCGCTTTGGATGTATACGGACTTGGCAAAGGCGTCGGCATGCACGGTAATCCATCCGTCCGCCGCCGATACGGCAAGCCCGGGATCGGCAAACGCGAAGTGTTTGGGCGCGCACAGGAGCGCGCAGCCTTCGCTGACCGCTGTGCCGTCCACCGCAAACGAATAGCTAATGTAGTGCTCCGTGGCGGATGCATCCGCAAGCGCAACGGGTTCCAGCCATACGGCGGACAGCGGTGCGACGGTCAGCGGCTGTTTCCCTTCCCGCAGCACGGCACCCTGCGCGTCCCGCAGCGCCCAGCGCACAACGCCCCGTACCTGCGTGCGCTGCTCGTTCGCCACGTTCAGGCGCACGGAGCAGCGCACCGGCTCCCTGCGGAAGGTGTTGACCATGGGGTGCTGCGTGTGCTCGCCCTCCTCCTGCGCGGAGATCATCACCGGCGCGAAAAACCGCTTGGCCGCATAGTGCAGCGCCTTCCAGCGGCCATAATAATCGACGGATGCCCACGAAGCCACCGGCCAGCAATCGTTCAGCTGCCAGTAAATAGTGCCCATGCAGCGCCCGCGGTGGCGGCGGAAGTGTTCCACCCCGCAGCGGATGGCATCGGCTTGCAAAAGCTGCGAGCAATACAGCAGATCGTCAAACGTCAGCGGAACCTGATAGGTGTCGATAAGATAGTTGATGATCTTGCCGTTGGCCGTACGATTGCGCTGATGGTGCTCCATGATGCGGGCGGACAGGTTGCGGTCGGCGGGCCGGGTAAAGCTTTCCACCGTTGCCAGGCAGGGAAAGCTCTGGAATCCGAACTCCGACGCGTACCGGAAATGATACCTGCGGAACGCCTGAAACGGCTGGTTGCCGTGCCACACGTCCCAGTAGTGCACATCGCCGCGGTTTTCGTCGTTGGGGCCGTCAAACGCTCCGCCCGATGACGGCGACGACGGCCAGTAAAAGGTATCGGGTGCCTCGGCGCGGCAAACCTGCGGCAGGATGTACTCAAACATCTTAACGTAGTCCGCGCGCTGCTCCGGCGTGATGGGATTGTCGGCCGCGTGCATCGTATCGGCCATGAACATCTCGTTTTCATTGTTGCCGCACAATAGCGCCAGGCACGCGTGATGGCGGATGCGGCGCACGTTCTGCACGGCCTCGTTGCGGATGCTGCGCTCAAACGCCGGCGTAAGATGATAAGCCGAGCACGCAAACATGAAGTCCTGCCATACCAGCAGCCCCAGCTCGTCGCACAGGTCATAAAACGCGTCGTCGGGATAATAGCCGCCGCCCCATACGCGTATGCAGTTGAAGTGTGCCAGCTTTGCGTCCTCCAGCAGCCGGCGGGTGCGCGCGGGCGTGACGCGGCGGAGGATATTATCCTCGGGGATATAGTCCGCGCCCATGGCAAAGACCTTGACCCCGTTGACGACGTGGCAGAATTCCTCACCCCAGGCGTCTTGATCGCGTGATACCGTCAGCGTGCGCAGGCCGATGCGCCGCGGCCACGCATCCAGCGTTTCTTCCCCGTGCAGCAGCGTGACCGTCACCGTATACAGCGGCTGGCCGCCATAGCCCGACGGCCACCACAGCTGCGGATGGTCTATCACGAGCTGCGCCGTATCGCCGCCGTCAAACGTACCGCCGTCGGTCACGCTGCCGTCCGGCGCGGTGATTTGCACACGGTAACGGCAGCCCGCACCCTCGATGGCGGGGGTAATCCGCAAGGTAACCACGCCGTGTGCATGCGTCTGGCGGATATGCACGTCCGTCAGCCGCGCACCGTCGTACGCCAGCAGGCCGATACTGCGCCAGATGCCGGCGTCAGGCAGGCGCGGACCCCAGTCCCACCCGAACATGCAGTGCGCTTTGCGCAGGTGCGGATAGCCCGGGGTCGCGTCGTCGGAACCCCACAAAGGCATCGTTTCCGCCGCCTTCAGTGCAAAATTGACGGGCGAATCAAGCCGGATCTCAATCTCGTTTTCCCCGAAGCGCAGCAGGCGCTTGACATCCCATTCCCAACGGATGTGCATGTTATCCGCGTCACCGACGGCCGTACCGTTGACGGTTACATGCGCCAGCGTGTCCAGCCCGTCGCACCGCAGCACAATATGCTGCTTTGTGATATCCTCCTCGGCCAGCGCAAACGTGCGCCGATAGATAAAATCATGCTCCATCAGGCGAAACGCGCCCAGCTCATTATCCCGGTAAAACGGATCGGGCATGGAGCCGTCCGCCAGCAAATCGGCATACACCGAGCCGGGCACCGTGGCGGCGTGCGTCGCTTCTTCCCCCGCGATCTTCATCGTCCAGCCGCCGTTAAGGCTGATCGTTTGCAACATATGTCCTCGCTTCTCCCGCCGCGCTGCAGGCGGGTATAAACTGCATCATATGCTAGAGGGTGCGCTGACATTTGTCAATACGCGAAAAAACAGATTGTTTGGCTGAGCAATTAAACCAAATCCGGTTCGTTTGCGTCTTTCATTTGGAACGGAGGGCGCACGATGCGAAGATGTTGGTGTTTTGTTATGGTTTTCTTACTATTTGCAACAACCGCTTCGGCGGATAGGGAAATTACGATCACGCTGGGCGGCGACTGCGTGCTGGGCACGCGTGAGGAATGGATCGACGAGCCCGATAACTTTGACGCCTGTGTGGAAAATAACGGCATGGACTGGTGCTTTTCGGGCATTGAGGACCTGTTTGCCGCGGATGATTTTACGCTGGTCAATCTGGAGTGCGCCCTGCAAGACAGCAATCAGGGCCACAACAGCAAAAAGCAGCATACCTTCCGCGGCAAGACGGCGTATGCGCAAATGCTGGCAGACGCTGGCATTGAGGGCGTCAACATTGCCAACAACCACTATATCGATTATAACCAGAGCGGCGAGGACAGCACAAAGGCCGCGCTGGAGGCGGCGGGCATCCAGTACTGCGGCTACCGCAACCTGTTTGTTTATGTGCAGGGCGACATCAAGATCGGCTTCGGCGGATGCCGCGAAACGGTGTTCTACGAGGAAAACAAGGCGTATGTATACCGCGATATCCAGCAGCTCAAGGACATGGGCTGCAACGCGGTGATCTACTCCTGCCACTGGGGTACGGAATACAGCCCCACGCACAACGAGAAACAGGAAAATATGGCGCAGTACGCGGCCAACAGCGGCGCGGACCTTGTGGTGGGCACGCACCCGCATGTGGTGCAGGGCGTGGACAGCATTGACGGCTGCGCCGTGCTCTATAGCCTGGGCAACCTGGTATTCGGCGGCACCAAGGAGCTGCAGACCTTTGATGCCATGCTGGTGCGGGCCATCCTGCACTTTGACGACGACGGCCTGTACCTGGGCACGGAGCTCGAGCTGATCCCCGTGCTAACCTCCGGCAGCGCGCCGGACAATGATTTTCGCCCAGTATTGGCCGCGGCAGACGACGCAAGCCGCATCCTGTCCCTCGTGCAGGCGGATTCCGCTATGGATATCACACAGTCGATCTGGATTCCCGCCGATTAGGCTCCGCTACAGCCACAGGATACGCGAAAACTCCTCCTGCAGGCTGTCGTTTTCCAGGCAGGCGATGCGGGAAAGCCGCAGCGCGGCCTCCTGCTCGCTGTCCGGCGCCGCGGACGCCTGAAACGCATTCAGAATATTCTGTATATTTTCATTATAATAACGGTAGATATCCGCTTTGCTTTCGTTTTGTTTCAGCTTTTCGCGCAGCTTCCGGATCAGCAGGGCGGAGGTGGCCCGCGGCGAGAGCAGCAGCCTGATCTCCTGCAGGGAAAATCCGATCTTTTTATAGCTGAGAATCGCATTGACCGTTTGCAGCTGCTCCGGATCGTAATACCGGTAGCCCGTTGCCGGATCGATGCGCAGCGGCTTTACAAGCCCCATTTGGTCATACAGGCGCAGCGCGCGCACGGAAATATCGCAAAACGCAGCAAATTCCCCGATCTTCAATTCCATACCGCCGCCTCCGATGCCGGATTGCCCCGCGCGCCGCAGAGTGCCGCAAACGCTTGACTCTGCCCCTGCGTCAGGGTTTATGCTTTATCTGCAAGCTTGAGGAGATGAAGCCAATGCCCTACCATTCCATCTTGTTTCCCTCGCCCGCGCAGGAGGCGCAGGCGAAACGCTGCCCGTGGCTTGCGTTGTGCGTCCGCCGTCCGGGCAAAGATGCCCTGTTTGAAACCCGGGGGAACAAAACCTTTCCCGTCAGCAAACATCATTTGACAAATCTGCCCCGGATTCCTGCGCTTTTTGCGGATACAGGGCTGGATACCGTACTCGATATCGTGCTGCCGGACGCCGATGATGCGCTGCACGGGGTATACTACGCGCTGGCGACCGATGCCGCTACCGTGCGCTACCGGCAGGAAATCCTGCGCGCGCTGGAGGATGCGGACACAGCCGACCACATCCTGTCCTTTTGCCGCGCGGTGGAAGGTGCTGCGCGGACGATAGCCGACGGGCAAACGGTACACCACGCGTCCCAGTCCGACAAATACGCCGTTGACGGCGCCGTGGCCTATTGCGACGCGATCCGGACGCTGCTGGCCGGCGCGCACAGGCAGCCCCTGCCGGCCGAAGGCCTTGCATCCTTTGTGCGGGCGGTGCGCGCCTATGCGGATACGCCCGCATACCGGCAAACAGAAGCGCTGCTGCACAAGACCCAGGCTGCCGTGGAAGCGATCTCCTTCAGCCTGAAAATCCGCAAGGGCAAGGTCCTCGTTTGCCCGGGCGATACGTCCGGCGACCTGATACGGGAAACCCGCGATGATTTGATCCCTTTGCAGGATACGCCCGCGCAAAATCCGCCGCAGCCGATCCGTCTGTTTGGGGAGCTGGCCTTCGGGCCGCTGGGCAACCTGATTGCCGACGCGCTGGAAAAGCAGCATCCCGAACCGTTTGCCCTGCTGCACACGGCGGCCGCGCAGGCGCAGGCTATAATCGAGCCTTTCATCCGCACATTTGCCCGGGAGATCCGCTTTTACACCAGCTATCTGGATGTCGTACGCACCCTGCGGGAAAGCGGCCTGCCGGTTACATATCCCGCTATAGCCGACGACGATACGGTTTGCATCGACGGCGCGTACGACATGGGGCTGGCACTGCAGCCGGTTTCTGTGGTGCCAAGCGACTGCCGCTTGTCGACAGCGGAGCGCGGCATCATCATCACCGGCGCCAACCATTCCGGCAAAACCACATACCTCCGCGCCATCGGGCAGATTGCGGCGCTGACGGCGCTTGGGCTGCCCGTGCCCTGCGCCGCGGCGAAGCTGCCCGTGTTTACAGGTTTCTTTTCCCATTTCAGCGATGCGGAAGAGGGCGACGCGCGGCAGGGACGGCTGAAGGAGGAACTGGTCAAGCTCAAGCCGATCCTGCAAAGCGCCGGAGCGGGCAGCCTGGTGCTGCTCAACGAGATGTTTTCTTCCACTACCGTGCAGGACGCACAGACGATGGCCGACCGTATGATCGGCGGCCTGGCGGCCAAGGGCGCGCGCGTGCTCTGCGTCACGCACACGGCGGGAGACATTCCCCCGCGGTTTGTCAGCATGGTGGCACAGGTGGCGCCGGGCAGCCATGAGCGGCTGTATACCGTGGTGCGAGCACCCGCGGAAACCCATGCCCACGTGGATGCGCTGATTGCCAAATACCGTTTGACCTACACGCAGGTAAAGGAGCGGATCGCCCATGATGTTTGACCTGTTGTTTCAGCCCGCGCCACCCGGGGCGAGCCGGTGCACAGGCGGCCTGACGGACGATCTGCGGCTGGATGTGCTGCTTGACGCCATGGCCGCAGGCGATGCGCGCACCGCGCAGGCCTGCCGGCAGGTGCTGCTGGCCCCGCTGACCGACGCACAAGCGATCGCCGCACGCAGGGAGGTGCGCGGTGATATCACCGCGCATCCAAAGCTGTTTTCCACGCTGCTTACGTCCGCCCGCGAGGCGATGGATGCTGCCGATCGCTATGCCGAGTTTCAAAAACCGCGGTACGACCATATTATCTCCCCGCAAAAAAAGCTGCTGACCGAGATCACGATCGCAAAGCAGAGCCTGAAAATCCTCCGCCGCATGCACGCGGCAGTCACAGCGGAACACGCGGCCTTTGGCAGCGGCGCGGTGACAGCGCTTGCGGATACGATCATCCGCCTGTTTTCCGCTGAAAACGTCAAGCGCATGGAGGCACGGCTTGCCATGCTTGACAGCCTGAAGCTGTCCGACGACCTGACGCTGAGCGCTTCTGTCGGCGACGGCCTCAAGCCCGCCCATGTCGTGCTGAACACCCTTGCCCGGCCAATGGCCGGCAGGCGGCGGCTGACGGAGGCGGGGATCCCCATTGCGCTGTCCAGCGTCGGGCTGATCCGCAATGCCGAGGAGATCGTGCAAAGCGCCGTAACCCCGCTGCTGCAGACCGTGGCGGAGTTTAGCAAAAGCCTGCGGGACTTCTTTAATACGCTATCGTTTCAGCTGGGCTTCTATCTGGGCTGTATCCGCTTACAAAACAGGCTGCGGGCTATCGGCGTGCCCCTATGCGAGCCGGATATCGACGATGCCTGCGGCGGTATGGAAAGCGACGTCCTTTGCAGCGCCGGCCTGGCCCTGCAGGAGGGCCGGATACCCATGGGCAACGCCGTCCGGTTTCGGGAAAAACGGCTGGTGGTGATTACCGGCGTCAACCAAGGCGGGAAAACCACCTTCCTGCGCGGCGTGGGGCAGGCGCAGCTGATGGCGCAGTGCGGGATGTTTGTCGCGGCACAAACGTATCGCTGCCCGCTGTACCGCGGCATTTACACGCATTTTCCCAGCGGGGAGGACACGGCGCGCGGCGCGGGGCTGCTGGATGTGGAGCTGCGCAAGCTTAGCAGCATTGTGGATTGCATTCGCCCGCACAGCCTGCTGCTGCTCAACGAAACATTTCAGACCACCATGCCGGCAGACGCCCGTTATATGGCGGAGATAACGGTACGGGCGCTGACGGACAGCGGCGTTGCCGTGGTATTCGTCACCCATCTGTATGCCTATGCCGCAGCTGCCTATGCGCGCCATCAGCCCGACACGCTGTTTTTGCGGGCGGAGCGCGCAGGCACAGTCCAAAAAGCCTATGTGCTGCGCGAGGGCAAGCCTTACAGCTCCGCGGCGGGCGATGATTTATATCGGGAAGTTCTTGGCGGATACTAAAAATGACATGGGCTTATCCCATGCCATTTTACGATTTGGTGTTTTGCTATTTTTCTAGGTAAACGCTGAATAAAGCGCCTGTGTGATATGCGCCAGATTTTCGTCAGATTGGGTTTGCGAAAACCGCAGTAGTAGCAGTGCTACGTCAAGGTTTCCGCAGGCCCGAGCTGGCGAAAATATGACACGATAGCGTACAGGGGATTTGATCAGCGTTTACCTCGCGTTTTCATCGGTTCGCCCCACGCGCCGAGGTTTTGGCCGTTCCAGCCGAAATAGGTACCGCAGGTGGTGTGAACGGGCCGGATTTCCTGCAGGCGCTGCTCCACGGTTTTTTGCTTGTTGGTCAGCGCTTCGTTTTGCAGCACATTGCGGATTTTGCAAAGGAACACCTCGCCGCTGTCCAGCGCAACGGACTGCTGTACCTCCAGTTCAAAGCATACGGGGCTTAACTCCAGCACAGGTACATCCAGCGCCGCGCCCTTGCCGACGGCAAGCGGCAGGTGCATCTTATCCGCATCATAACCCGCTGTGTTGCCCAGATAATCCGCCAGCGGCAGCATTTTCTCCGTTACGAGATTGGCGGAAAACATGCCGGTCGTCTTGATGCGATCCTTGGTCAGCTTGCTGCCGCCGATGCACGCCATCACGCCGAGCTGCGTGTCCCACAGGTAGCTGAACCAGCAGAAAAGCCCGAAATTCGGGGTACCGTCCTCCTTGTAGGTGCCATAAAGAAACAGCGACTGGGGACAAAAATCATTGGAAACGGGAACGGAAACTTTCATCATAATTCCTCCTGATCGGATACCGAAAGCTGGCTTTCGGTTTCGCTTACGTTGTGCAGGATACGGCGCAGCGTGGTTTCAAACACGAGGATTTCCGCATCGGTAAATCCGGCATAGAAAATTTCACTCATCGCGGCGGACACCGCATCGTACTCGCTTTGCAGCGCGCGCGCCCGTGTGGTAAGCGCAATGCGCACCTGCCGCCTGTCGGCCGGATCGAAGCGGCGGTTGATCAGTCCGCCCTGTTCCATGCGATCCAGCATGCCGGTCAGGGTGGTTTTGGCCAGCCCCGTCTGTTTGCTGAGCGTCGCAATGGGAACGTTGTCCTCCTGCCACAGCACATACAGAATGCGCCCCTGCGCGCCGTTGAACGCGTCCACGCCGGCATCGGCCAGCAGCTTTTCAAAGCGCCGCCCGCTTACCTGCTTGATTTGCGAAATTAAAAATCCGCCGTTTGTCTTGGAAACCATGCATAACCCTCCCTTATCGTATTGTACTTTATAGAACTATTTTTGTCAAGCGAAACGCTATCCATCTTTCTTTGCACGCCGAAGGCAAACCGCACCGCGTAGCGACGGGTGGGGATCTGCATCGGGAAGCAAAAACGGTATGTATTGGCCATGAATCAGCCGCCGGTGCTATGCGGCAGGCCGATGCTGTGTTAAAATGAAGGTCGGGCATCCGATCCGTTTATATTCATTACGAAAGGGACTTGTTTTTCATGTGCAAAATCGTTTTTATCGGCGCGGGCTCCGTGGGCTTTACGCGCGGGCTGCTTACGGACATTTTATCGGTGCCGGAGCTCAAAAACTGTGAAATCGCCTTTACCGACATCAACCAGCATAATCTGGACATGGTGTACCAGCTGTGCCAGCGGGACATGGAGGCCAACGGCATCCACACCAAAATCTTTGCCACCCTTAACCGGCGGGAAGCGCTTAAGGGCGCCCGCTATGTTATCAACTGCGTGCGTATCGGTATGCTGGAAGCCTTTCAGCTGGATGTGGAAATCCCGCTGAAATACGGCGTGGACCAGTGCGTGGGCGACACGCTGTGCGCGGGCGGCATCATGTACGGCCAGCGCGGCATCGCGGCGATGCTGGAATTCTGCAAGGATATCCGCGAGGTGGCCGAGCCCGGGTGCATCCTGCTGAGCTACGCCAACCCCAACGCGATGGTTACCTGGGCGTGCAACACATTTGGCGGCGTGCAGACCATCGGTCTTTGCCACGGCGTACAGGGCGGGCATGCACAGATTGCCAAGGCGCTGGGCTATGAGCAAAACGAGGTGGATATTATCTGCGCCGGCATCAACCACATGACGTGGTATATCTCCGTCAAGCACGACGGGGAGGACCTGACCGGCAAAATACTGCCGGCATATGAAAATGATCCCGAGCTTGCCAAAACCGAAAAGGTGCGTATCGACATGCTGCGCCGGTTTGGGTACTATTCCACCGAGTCCAACGGCCACCTGTCCGAGTATGTGCCGTGGTACCGCAAGCGCACCGATGAAATTAAACAATGGATTGATCTGGGCACGTGGATCAACGGCGAAACCGGCGGGTATCTGCGCGTGTGCACCGAGGGGCGTAACTGGTTTGAAAGCGACTTTCCCCAATGGATGCAGGAACCGCCGAAGGTTTACGATTACAATAAGCGCAGTCGCGAGCACGGCAGCTATATCATCGAAAGCCTGGAAACCGGCCGCATCTACCGCGGGCACTTTAATGTAATCAACCACGGAACCATTACCAACCTGCCCGACGACTGCGTGGTGGAGGTGCCCGGCTATGTGGACGGCAACGGCATTTCCATTCCCAGGGTGGGCGACCTGCCCATGGGCCCCGCGGCGTGCTGCATGAGCAATATTTCCGTGCAGCGGCTGGCCGTGCACGCGGCGGTCGCGGGCGACGACACGCTGCTGCGGCAGGCCATGATGCTCGACCCGCTCACCGGCGCGGTGTGCAGCCCGCCCGAGATTGACCAGATGGTGGATGAAATGCTGATCGCGCAGGAGCAGTGGCTGCCGCAGTACGCCGGAGCGATTGCCGCCGCCAAGGCCCGCTGGGCCAAGCGCGAGCAGGAGCACACGCTGATCCCGCCGATCATGACACAGGGTGCGGCCCGCCTGCACACCAAGACCGTAGCCGAGATGGCGCAGGCCAAGGAGGAAGCGCGCAAAAACGCCGCCAACGCGGACAAGGCGCAGGAGCGTCCGGCGGCCGACTGACCTGCGGAAAGGACGCCTATGGATTACTTCAAAACCAATCAGCAAGCCTGGGAGGAGGCCTTTGCCAACCGCCGCGCGGGCTGGGGCGACGATCTGGTGCAGCGGCTTACAACCGAACGTTTGCCCTACCTCAACAGCCAGCTTCGCCAGGCGCTGCCGGCGCTGGAACTGGACGGCAAGGTCATCGCGCAGTTTTGCTGCAACAACGGGCGGGAAATCCTCTCGGCCATGCAGCTGGGCGCTGCGGCGGGCGTCGGGTTTGATATTGCGGAGAACATGATCAAAAGCGCGCGGGAGGCCGCGCAAAAAGCGGGCTTGCCCTGCCGGTTTGAGGCATGCAATATTCTAACGATCGGCAGCAAATACACCGCCGCCTTTGATCTGGTGTTTTTCACCATCGGAGCCATCACATGGTTTCAGGATTTGCAGGCGCTGTTTGCAGTAGCGGCACGTTGCCTGAAAGCCGGCGGTACGCTGCTGATAAACGATTTTCACCCGTTCGTCAACATGCTGCCGCTGCCCGGCGAAGCGGCGTTTGATTCCGCGTTCCCCGACCGCGTGGCCTACTCCTATTTCCGCACGGAGCCGTGGCTGGAAACCAACGGCGCTGACTATATGACGGCCCACATAAATTCGCACACCTTCACCAGCTTTTCCCATACCATGGGCGGCATTGTAAACGCCGTGATCGCTGCGGGGCTGCGGATCGTTTCGCTGGATGAGTATGCCGTGGATATCGGCATGACGGACGCATACGACGGCAAAGGTTTCCCCCTGTCGTATACCCTGCTTGCGGCAAAGCCCACCGATTGATATTGCGGCAAACGCGGCCATAATGCTATAATGCTTCCTGAACGAATTTCAAAAGAACGCGTCGGCGCTGTTCGCTGCGGTTGTATTTTGCATTGACCAATGGTATTATGGCAGTACTGGGGCTGCGGATACTCCATGCAAGCGGCTATACCGGTTGCATGCGCCGGAGGACACGGGTAAAGGAGACCGATGTATGAAAACAAAACGATTGCTGGCCATGCTGATCCTGCTTACGGTTGCGCTGGTGCCGCTGCAGGCGCTGGGGGAAGAAGCCGTACTGTATCAGGTTTCCACCCTGCAGGCGCTGATGCAGGGCGACTATGCGGGCGCCGTTACGGTGGAGGAGCTTCTGCAGCAGGGCGATACCGGCCTTGGCACCTTTGACGGGCTGGACGGCGAGATGATCGTGCTGGACGGCGTAGCCTACAAGGCCGCGTACGACGGCAGCGTTACCATAGCGGACGCCATGGAAACCGTGCCCTTTGCCAATGTCGCGTTTCTCAGCGCGTGGGAGAGCATCGACACCTCCTTTGAGGGCGGTTATGAGGCGCTGCTGGCGGCGCTGACGGCCTCGGTGCCCGACCAGAACATGCCGGTGGTTTTCCGCATTACCGGTTCGTTTACGGGCGTTTCGGTGCGCAGTGTGCCAAAGCAGCAGGAGCCGTATCCGCTGCTGGCCGAAGTGGTGAAAAACCAGGCCGTGTTCACCGCCGATCAGGTGGATGGCACCATTGTCGGGTTCCGCTTTCCCGCGTATATGGACGACATCAACGTATCCGGCTACCATCTGCACTTTCTCTGTGCCGATACCACATTCGGCGGGCATCTGCTGGATATGGAATCAGGCGAGATCACCATACAGTACTGCGAACTGAACGCCTTTTCCATGATCCTGCCCGAGTCCATCAAGCTGTATACCTTAACCGATACAACCACCGACGATATCAAGGCCGTAGAAAGCCTTTAGCGGGTAAAAACGCGGTTTTTATCCCCCGCCATGCCGTAAAAAGGCTGTTTGGCGGGGATTTTTCGTGATTCCATGAAGAATTTATGAATTTTACATCTAAAAGCCCATTTACTGCCTGAAGGTGTGATACAATCAGCGTATAGGGAGATGATGACCATAGCACAACGGACAGCTTATCATTGTAACTTTATATAGGAGAATTTTGGGGAACGTCGAAAAATCAATACAAATCCAACAAAGGAGAACGAAGCAAATGTTTGGCAATAAAATGAACGCGATTGAAAAAGCAATCAAGAAAAAGAATGTTGGCCCGCTGATCGAGCTGGCCGGCAACAAGGACGAATCCCTCAGCATGGCCGCGATTGACGGTATGGCCGCGATCGGCGGTATGGACGCGTCCAACTACCTGGTAACCCGCCTGCACGATGAGGATCCCAAGGTGCGCGTTGCCGTAGCCAATGCACTGGGCAAGATTGCCGATGTGCATACCAAGGCATTCCTGTTTGCGCAGATGAACAAGGAAACCGATCCGAAAGTAAAAGCGGCGATTGGCGAAGCCATGGCGCTTATCAAGGATTATTAAGCAAAACCCCGAACCACTGGCATACCCCATCAAGTTTTCCGCGTTATAAGCACTGCTGCCGCCGCGCGTGAAATAGCAACTTCCTGCCCGTAAACCCTGCATCAGCAAACCGTACACGGCTGTGCTGAAGGCAGCATTATTGAAACCGCCTGCATTTGCAGGCGGTTTCAGTCTGTCCCCCGATATTGCGTGCGGCGTGATTTTCGTCTATGATAAACGTACCCAAACCAAACCGGATCGATCGACAGGTGCAAAGGAGCCGTATGTTTCATATTCTAGTCATCGACGACGACCGCAATACCCGCAAGCTGATGCAGGCCGTACTGTCGGCGGAGGGATACTCCGTGTACACCGCTCAAAACGGCGAGGACGCCCTGGACGTCATGGACCGTGAGCACGTGGATCTGGCTGTGCTCGACCTGATGATGCCCAAAATGGACGGTTATGCCTTCACCCGCGCGCTGCGCGAGGCGGACAACGCCCTGCCCATCCTGATGGTCAGCGCCAAGCAGGCGCCGCAAAGCCGCAAGGAAGGCTTTATCGCGGGGATTGACGACTATATGACCAAGCCCGTGGACGAAGAGGAGATGCTGCTGCGCATTAAAGCGCTGCTGCGGCGCGCCAAAATCGCCTCGGAGCGCCGCATCGTGATCGGCGACGTGTGCCTGGATTATGACAGCCGCACCGTTACCCGCGGCGACGACAGCGTTACCCTGCCCCACAAGGAATTTCTGCTTTTGTACAAGCTCCTCTCCTATCCCGGGCGGGTATTCACCCGCATCCAGATCATGGACGAGGTTTGGGGTATCCAGAGCGAAACGGGATGGGAAACCATCACCGTGCATATCAACCGCCTGCGCAAGCGTTTTGCCGATTATCCGGAGTTTGAGATCGTCTCGGTGCGCGGGCTGGGCTACAAGGCGGTGAAACATTGATGAGAGCTTATTGGCATCACATGCGCAGGCATCAGCCGGGCACGCGGCCGCCCTTTACCCATCTGGTGCTGGCGTTCACCTTTGTGTTTTCCACGCTGCTGGCGGTCACGCTGATCATCGTCACCGTGGGCGCGCTGGTGCTCAACGCGCTGCATGTAATCGCCCTGCCCGATACCTCCAACGTAATTGTGGGCGTAATCGTGTGGGCGCTGGCCAGCCTGTGCGTCGGGGTGGTTACGGCCGCGCTGCTCAGCCATATTCCGCTCAAGCCGTTTCAGTTTCTCATTGAGGGCATGAACCGGCTGGCAGACGGTGATTACGCCGCGCGGCTGCACATCGGGCATTCGGCAATGTTCAAAAAGCTGTGCGACAGCTTTAACGCGCTGGCCGTCGAGCTGCAGAACACCGAGCTGCTGCGCACCGATTTTGTCAACAATTTCTCCCACGAATTCAAAACGCCGATCGTGTCCGTGCTCGGCTTTGCCAAGCTGCTAAAGCGCACCGATCTGCCGCCCGACAAACGCGAGGAATATCTGGACATCATTATCAGCGAGGCCAGGCGGCTGACCGATATGTCCGATAACGTGTTAAGCCTTGCCAAGATTGAAAAGCAATCCATCCTCACCGATATCGCCACGTTCAACCTGTCCGAGCAAATACGCACCTGCGTGCTGCTGCTGCAAAAAAAGTGGGAAGCCAAAGAGCTGGAGATCGATTTTGACGAGCACGAGTACCCGTGCACGGGCAACGAAGAGCTGCTCAAGCAGGTATGGATCAACCTGCTGGACAACGCCGTCAAGTTTGCGCCGCAGGGCAGCCGGATCCGGATCGGCATCGCGCCGTCGCCCGGCAGTATTGCGGTATCCGTAGCCAACGCCGGCGACGAGATCGACGAGGATACGCGCAAGCGGATTTTCGAGCGCTTTTATCAGGGCGATTCCTCCCACGCCACCGAGGGCACAGGCCTCGGCCTGACCATCGTGCACAAGATCGTACTGCTGCACAAGGGCACCGTTGCCGTATACAGCGCCGACGGTTATAACATCTTCACCGTTACCCTGCCGCAGGCCGCGCCGGACACAGAATAAAACAGTTTATCTTCCGTTTAGATTTCCGCAGTATGCTCAGCATATCAACACGAAGGAAGGGTAGTGTATGCTGAGCATTTTTAAGCACCTGCGCAAAAAGGAATGGGCGCTGGTACTGGTAAGTATCGCGTTTATCTATGCGCAGGTGTGGCTGGATTTAAAACTGCCGGACTATATGAGCGAGATCACAAAGCTATTGCAAACCTCCACCGATTCCCTGTCGGAAATCTGGCAGGCAGGCGGCAAGATGCTGCTGTGCGCGCTGGGCAGCCTGGTTACGGCCGTGATCGTCGGCTTTTTTGCGGCGCGCATCGCCGCCAGCGTCGCGTTTCGGGTGCGCGCGGGGCTATACAGCAAGGTTGAGGCGTTTTCGATGGAGGAGATCAACCGCTTTTCCACCTCCAGCCTCATCACCCGCTCCACCAATGATATCACCCAGGTGCAGATGCTGATCGCCATGGGCCTGCAGGTGCTCATCCGCGCACCTATCATGGCGGGGATGGCGATTGTGAAGATCGCGGGCAAAAACGCCAACTGGTCGCTGGCTACCGGCGTTGCCGTGGCGTTTATGATGGTGCTGGTAACAGTGCTGATCGTGTTTGCGCTGCCGAAGTTCAAGATCATCCAGTCCCTGACCGATAAGCTCAACAGCGCTACCCGCGAAAACCTGACCGGCGTACGCGTGGTGCGCGCCTACAACGCAGAGGAATATCAGGAAGATAAGTTTGAGCAGGCAAACGACAAGCTGACGCGCACCAACCTGTTTACCAGCCGCATGATGGCCGTGATGATGCCCGGCATGACGCTGGTGATGAACGGGCTGATGCTGTCCATCTACTGGATCGGCGCCTACCTGATCAACAACGCGGGCCTGATGCAGCGCATTACGTTGTTTTCGGACATGGTGGTGTATATCGCCTATGCCATGCAGGTGGTAATGGCGTTTGTGATGCTGGTGATGATCTTTATCATGCTGCCGCGCGCCGCCGTATCCGCCCGCCGCATCAACGAGGTGCTGACCACCAAAACCCATATCACCGACGGCGACAAGGCCGCGCCGTCCTGGGAAACGGGGCAAGTGGAGTTCTGCAATGTGAGCTTCAAGTACCCGCAGGCGGATGAATATGTGCTCAAAAACGTGTCCTTTACGGCCAATGCGGGCGAAACCGTGGCCTTTATCGGCTCCACGGGCAGCGGCAAATCCACGCTGATCAACCTCATCCCCCGATTTTACGATCCCACCGAGGGCGAGATCCTGATCGACGGGCAGGACATCCGCAATTACAAGCAGGAGGACCTGCACAACAAGATCGGCTATGTGCCCCAGCGCGCGGTGCTGTTTTCGGGCACGGTCGCGTCCAACATCGCCTTTGGCGAAAGCGCAAACCAGCCGCCCGACGAAAACGACATCAAGGCCGCGGCGTCCGTCGCACAGGCGTCGGAGTTTATTGAAAAGCTTGACGGCACTTACGACGCGCATGTATCGCAGGGCGGCACCAACCTGTCCGGCGGGCAGAAGCAGCGCGTAGCCATCGCCCGCGCCGTTGCCCGCGAAGCCGAGATCCTGATCTTTGACGAATCGTTTTCGGCGCTGGACTACAAAACCGACCGCGAGCTGCGCAAACAGCTGGCCGAACAGACCATCGGCTCCACCACCTTCATTGTCACCCAGCGCATCGGCACCATCCGCCACGCGGACAAGATTATCGTGCTGGACCGCGGCGAGGTTGTGGGCGTGGGCACACACGACGAACTGCTGAAGGATTGCAAGGTCTATCAGGAAATTACTTCCACGCAGCTTTCCAAGGAGGAATTGCATTATGCATAGCGCACCGGCAGGACGCGGGCCCATGGGGCGCGGGCCGCACGGCGGCATGGCGCAGGGCGAAAAATATAAGTTCTCCGCTACCTGGGGCAAGCTGATTACGTACTGTAAGGCATACTGGCTGCCCATTCTGGCGGCGATGATCGCCGCCGTCGGCGGCACGGTATTCACCATTCTGGGGCCGGACAGGATCAGCGACCTGACCGACATCATTACCGACGGCATGCTCGGAAGCATTGATCTGGACGCCGTTACCGCCATCGCCATGGTGCTGGTGGTGTACTACGCCTCCAGCTCGCTGCTGCAATACGTGCAGGGCTTTATCATGGCGACGGTGACCCAGCGCATCACCAAGGGCATGCGCACGGACATTTCCTATAAGATCAACCGTCTGCCGCTGAAATACTTCGACACCACCAGCTACGGCGATATTCTCTCCCGCGTGACCAATGATATCGACACCCTGGGCCAGACGCTCAACCAGTCCATCGGCAATCTGGTTGCCGCCGTGGCGCTGCTGCTGGGCTCTACACTGATGATGTTTATCACCGACTGGCGGCTGGCCTTCACGGCCATCGGCGCGTCGCTGATCGGCTTTGTGCTGATGTCCGGCATCCTGATGCGCTCGCAGAAATACTTCGCCAAACAGCAGCAGCTGCTGGGCCAGATCAACGGCCATGTGGAAGAGGTGTACGCCGGCCACAACGTGGTTAAAGTGTACAACGCCGAAAAGCCGCTGGGCAAAACCTTTGATTCGCTGAATAAAAAGCTGTTCGGCTGCGCATGGAAATCGCAGTTCATGTCCGGCATCATGATGCCGCTGATGCGCTTTGTGGGCAACCTCGGCTATGTGGCCGTATGCGTTATCGGCGCGGTGATGGCCTTAAACGGTGATATCACCTTCGGCGTGATCGTGGCGTTTATGATCTACATCCGCCTGTTCACCCAGCCGCTGTCGCAGATCGCCCAATCCTTCACAAGCCTCCAGGCCACCGCGGCGGCCAGTTACCGTTTCTTTGAGTTCCTGGACGAGGAGGAAATGCCCAACGAACAGGCCAAACACGTATCCATCGGCCATGTAAAGGGCGATATCGAGTTCCGCCACGTGCACTTTGGCTACAGTGCGGACAAGACCATCATCCATGATTTCTCCGCCAGCGTAAAAGCCGGCCAGAAAATCGCCATCGTCGGCCCCACCGGCGCGGGC
>Ga0116152_10001672_pt1 | contig 18162 bp, 14 predicted proteins | sample AD_UKC119_MetaG_FD_89894 | JGI IMG/M metagenome (GOLD analysis project Ga0116152, IMG submission 89894) | Active sludge microbial communities of municipal wastewater-treating anaerobic digesters from Hong Kong - AD_UKC119_MetaG | ecosystem: Engineered > Bioreactor > Anaerobic > Digestate... | reverse complement strand
TGTCTAAAAGCCACAAATTGTTACTGTAAACATTTGACAACACATCATCTCCTCTATAAATTGCTCTTTTCGGCATAATTAAATTATGTATTTCAGCTTCAGGATCTTCCGTTGTTATTGTTCTTATTTTTTCAATAATTTTTTCTCTGTAGATAATGTATTCAGCTAAAGCTCGAGAAGATATTTCTATTGTTTTATCAAACCTATCATCGTCTAAGCTATCTGATTCCAAGATCACTTTTTGATCTCTTAAATACTTTTTTTGAGCAATTTCAATTGATTTATCCCTAGAAATAACACCAATTTCCTCCTCCTCAAAATAACCAACCAAATGAGGAAATGTTTTACTTAAAGATTCCTTGGTTTTTTCGTTTTTTTGAGCAATTTCAGGTATTTTGTCTTTGAAAATTTCTGAAATTTTATCTCTGAATAATTTTACAACACCTCGTTTAATAGTGTCGTTTAATTGTAGAATCTGTCTTGATGCATCCACTTGCCCATCAAAAACTGTTGAGCTTAGAAGAAATACGCACTCATAGCCATTTGGGACATTTTCGTCAGATATGACATCTTTAATATTGTAAGTTCGGTCGTCTATACAAAGTGCTGTTATAATAAAAGGACTAGAGAAATCATTTCGTTTAATAATAGAATATTTCAAGTCCATGTTTTCAAAAAGTTGAATCTGACGAGCATCAACATTTGCAGTTTTCATTTCAGGTATGTCGGTTACCTTTATAATGGTTTTCCTGTTTCCAATTGAAATGTTTTTTGAAATTTCTGAGACATGAATTCCTATAGAAACATCCAACCTGTTTTTTTCCTCTTTTTTCAAATAGAATTTCGGGTAAAATTCTTCCAAAAGACGACGTTTCAAATAATCTGGAAGAACAACATTATAACTACTGAGCCTTTGCAATGAGCACTTTTTAAACACAATTTTTGTTTCAAATTTTTCATCCACTTCTGGATTTGTTTTCATGTCGCTTTTATCTTCATCAAAAGAAGCATCATAAGTAAAAGTCCGCTTGGTTTTACCATATTGACTTTCAACTAATATCTCATCAAAATATGCAAGGTATACTAAGCGACCAACGCCTTTATGAGTGTTCTCATTAACAGACAATAGCTCTCCAAACTTCTTAAATCTTTCATCAGTGAATCCTTCCCCATTGTCAGTAATAGTAATCTCTAATGACTCTTGATGTGAAAGAGATTTCATTGAAATATCAATGCTTATTTGTGTAGCATTGGCATCAATTGAATTTGCGACTGCTTCAATGAAAACCATTTCTAAAGATGGATTTTGAAAAAAAGCTCTAACAGCTTGCTTCAAATTAATTTTCATATTGTTTATATTTTACCCAATTTCGCCATCCTCGACAACAACAACTCCTTCAACTCCATTAGTTTCTGATTTTCTTTTGTCAGTAAAAGAATAGTTTCTATTATCTTCTCTGAAATAGATTCAAATTGTAATATTATCTTTTTTAATGGCAACAAAATTGGCATGTCTCTTAAGAACCCAAGTGTAACATAGTTTTGAGTACTGCCGTTTGGATTTGAAGCAATATATAATTTCATATAATCACTTTTCAAATAGAATAAAATATATTCAGCAAATTCCTTCTTTTCAGAAGTTTTAAATAGCCCAACATTTTTAATTGCAAAATTTATATCATCATAAAGAACGTAATTTACCAAACCCACAGTACCAATCATACTAAACAAAATATCAAATTTTTCAACCTTACTTCTTTTATTAGTTTGAATATAATCTCTTTCACTTATATTGTAAGTTTCATTAAGCGAAATATCATACGGATTCAAATGAGTTGAAGTGACTAATGGAAACCCATTTTCAGTCGGACTCGGTGAATCGTGGGTACCATCCTTTATATCTATAATGCTCGATAAACTCACGTTTTTCCATCCCTTCGGAATCTCTTTTCCCAATTCCTCACACCAAACCATCTCCCCGCCATTACTTTTATACGGCTTACCGTTTTCATCAGGAAATTCAAACTCCACAAACCACTCCCGATAAACCGCCTGCGCCGTTTCCTCCAGTTTCTGAATCAGCTGTTCGTTCAGTTTTATGCGGTTTTGGATGATGTTGTATTCGGCTACTGTTTCGCGCTGTTTATCGGGGTGAGGAATGGGTAATTGCATATTTTCAAAATCTTCCCACTCAAGGCTGCCTCTGACTCCACCAACTGCATTAAAACAGGCCTCACGGTCAAACTCTGAGCGTGAAAACCACATCATTAAATATTCGGGCAAAAGTTCCTTTTCGTCTTTTACTTCAAAAACCGGATATGCCTGCGAAATAATGGCTTCATCTGAATTCTGCAGTAATGCTACAGGCATTTTCTTGTCACGCCGCACCTGCATTGTGCTACAGGCAAATTGATTTTTGCGGATAATTTTATAGTTCTCCATGTCGGTGCCAATAATATTGGCCACTGAAGGAATAAACTCTTTCGAAATACTCAAACCAAGCAGCTGCTTTACGTGCAGTCCTTTGTTCCGCTCGTCCACCAGCCGGATAAAATCGCCGATTCGCTTAAAATTTGATTTCATAACCCAATTCTTTGAACACGGTTAGTAAATCATCTTTTGATGATGCCTCGGCTTTCAGCAGATCTGCCAACTCACCTTGAATCGCTTTCATCTTTTCATCAAAATCAATATTCTCGTCGCGGTTTACAAACTCAATGTATTTGCTGGGCACCAGCGAAAAATCCTTTTTGGCCACTTCATCAAACGAAGCGGAATAACAGAACTCAGGAATATTTTCATAGCCTGTCAGGTTGAGCGGAGTCGAAACCTGCCATTGGTGATATGTGCCTGTAATTTTTAAAATATCTTCTTCCGAAAACTGCGTGTATTTTTTTTCAAATGGAATACCCATTTGCCGCAGATCCATAAACAGGATTTCTGTTGCACGGTCGCGGTAATGGCGGGTTTCGTCACCTACTGTTTTGTTTTGTTCTTTCTTGTTTTTATTGATAATCCAAAGCGTAACGCTGATATTGGTGGTGTAAAACATATCCTGCGGCAAAACAAGAATGGCTTCTACCAGATTATTTTCAATGAGCTTGCGGCGTATTTTGTATTCTTCGCCGCCGCCACTCAGAGCACCGTTTGCCAGAATGAAGCCTGCAACGCCGTTTTCGGAAAGCTTGCTCACCATGTTCAATATCCAGGCATAGTTGGCGTTGCTTTTGGGCGGCACATCGTATCCGCGCCAGCGTGGGTCATCAATCAATTCGTTTTCGGCCCGCCAGTCTTTCTGGTTAAAAGGCGGGTTGGCCATAATAAAATCGGCTTTCAGGTCTTTGTGCTGATCATCTAAAAAAGTGTCAGCCGCTTTATCGCCCAGGTTGCCACTGATGCCACGTATGGCCAGGTTCATCTTTGCCAGTTTATACGTGGTGTTGGTATATTCCTGCCCGTAAATGGAAATTTCTTTTTTGTTGCCGTGATGTGCTTCAATAAATTTGATACTCTGAACAAACATGCCGCCCGAGCCACATGCAGGGTCATAGATAATGCCCTTGTAGGGCTCAATCATTTCGGTAATCAGGTTTACAATGCTCTTGGGTGTGTAAAATTCGCCTTTACCCTTTCCTTCGGCCAGCGCAAATTTCGAAAGAAAGTATTCATACACTTTGCCCACCAGATCCTGCTTCGGATCGCGTGTGGTGTCAATATCGTTTATGGTATCGAGCAACGATGCAAGCTTGGTTACATCCAGCCCCAGCCGCGAAAAATAATTATCGGGCAACGCACCTTTCAGTGCCTTATTGTTTTTTTCAATGGTGTGCAGCGCTGTATCAATGAGCAATGCAATGTCATTCTGCTTCGATTTTTTGATCAGATAACTCCACCGGCTTGTTTCTTCCAGAAAAAACACATTGCTCATATTGTAAAAGTCGGCAATCTCAATGTATTTTTCTTTGCCATCGGCAATCAGTCTGGCCCGGTGTTCTTCAAATTTGTCACTTGCAAACTTCAGAAAAATAAGTCCCAATACCACGTGCTTGTATTCAGCCGGCTCCACACTGCCGCGCAGCTTGTTGGCCGCATCCCACAGTGTTACCTCAATTGCTTTATCCTTGATTTGTTTTGCCATTTGTTATTTTAAAAAATGTATTCCGGTATCAAAGTTCGCAATTTTTTTGTTTGGGGTGGTGGAAATGTTTTGGGGGTGTGAGGTCTTTAGTGATTTTATGCATGATTTTTCAATGGAAATATTAGTGGCAACTAACCACAATATTTGATTGCTTATTGATCCAGATCTAGTTTTTATTCATGAATTGTAATCGTTATTTTATTATTTCATTTAGAATTTGTTTAAAAAAAATGTATTCGTCTTCATCAAAATGTTCCCTTTTAATAAATGGGTCTTTAAGCAATACTCGCTTTTCTTTAAAATCATCAACTACTTCAACAAGATCATCAAATCTATAATAGTTATAAGAATTGATGTTGTAATATTTCCGAGAAAACTGTTTTAAATCACCCCAAATACTTCCTAAAAAATGGGGTACCGGAATATCTATTATTTCATCATCTAATGCCTTAACCTCTACCCGTCCACCTTGTGAAACAATGTGAACTTTTCCGTTTTTACAATTTAAAATTGATTTGATTACGGTATGTAAATTCATGTATTGCACAGGTGGGTTAAGAGCATCATTGAAATTCCAACGGACTAACGGAGTGCTAACTTTCGGGTGATTAATTAGGTCAGAGCTCCAGATATTCGAAGATCCTTTAGCAATGAGGGGTGGCGAATATTGGCCATTTGGACAATTAGGAATAAACATATTCCAAACAGCCATTTCATTTACCCACTTTTGCAAATTTTTCAGTTGATGAGTAAAATGAGAATAGTTATGTTTATTGGGAATCCAATCAAAATAAGCATCCAAATTTGCATTATTGATTTTTAGTATTTTCGCCTCAACTAATCCAATTTTTACTTCATTTTTATATCGAAATACGAACAATGCATCTCCTTTTTTATTATCAACAGCTTCAGCTGAGATGGATAAGGAACGGATAAATGGATTTTTATTAATATTTCTTCTGATTTCACGACATAAAACTGAAACACGATCCCGTTCTTTAATATCGTTAACAGCTCCATTCACAATTTCATTTCTTGCTACCTCATCTGCTCTTTGAAATATTCGAGCAATTATTTCAGCGGTAATTTTATTCCCAAACATTGTATTCATTATTTATAAGCTTATCTGTCTGAATTACCAGATTATACTACTGATAAAAATTGATGCTTCTTTCAAAAAAACTTTTAGGTTTTCAAATTAGCTTGCGTTAGTTTTTAATATCTCACATCAGAATCCCCCCACCCATCTCTCACCGCCAAATATATAAACTATTTAGTTAAAAGAAGCGATTATAACGAAATAATTTTGAAATTTATTCGATGAGGGGGCTGGAAAGTGCTATCAATGGGCGCTGTGGGCGCAGGAGGGGTTTTTGGGCGCTGTTGGTGGGCTGTGCGGGTGTGGGGGCTGGTGGTTTTGGGCTTTGGGTGCGGGGTGTGGCCAGGGGGGAATTAGACGCGGATAAACGCGGCGGACGCGGAATATATTGTTCAAACCTGAATTAATCTTCATCGCAGATGAAGGTTAATTCGTTCGTGATAATTCGCTTAAATCAGGCGAAGGAGCTAATTCGTGGAATTAGTGTAATTCGTGGACAAAAAAGTGGAGATGCGGCGAAGGTTTTCCAGGAGATCCCGGCGCGGGGGCCGGGAACTTAGTACGCCACTGAATCGGACTTCACCGCAGGTGAAGGCTGATTCGCATTTGCGCAAATAAGACCTGCTGAGGTCTTCGCGTTAATTAGTGAAATTCGCGGAGGAAGAAGTGGAGATGTGGCGAAGGCTTTCGAGGAGATCCCGGCGCGGGGGCCGGGAACTTAGTACTCAAAACTTAATCCCCGCATCAAATGAAATCATCCGCCCGGGGCAGTACTGGCCTTTGCTGTCGGTGTAGAGTTCATCGGCAATATTGACGACCGAAGCCGATACAATCCAGCGTTTTTTATAGGTGTACGAAGCTTTCACATCGGCTGTAATGTAAGCGTCGTATTCGGCAGGCAGACCGTATTTTTCGTCCGGGGTATTGGTGTCGTTCACCCAGCGCGATCCCACATAGCGCGTATTGAAAGAAAGGCCTGCGTTTTTGTACCTATATTGAATTCCGGCATTGGTCAGATGCGTCGGAACATTGCTGAGATACAATCCCGAAATATCGATCTGCTGCGCCATTGCAGGAGTGTATTCCGTTACTGTTGAATGCGCAAACGCATAATTAAAAAATGCATTCAGGTTTTTATTTATCCGGTAGGTGAAATCGATTTCGGCACCGGCAATCCGGACTTCTGAGACATTCGACGTAACAATGACCGGCGCTGCATAGCCCATGTCGACCGTATCTCCGGTTGCAACCGGATACATGAAATTATTTCCGATGCTATAATATATGACCGGTTCAACCGTGATTTTTGAATTGATTTCGTGTCGATATCCGATTTCAAAATTCTCTACAGTCTCCGGAACAAGATCGGAATTGGCCACTTGAAATCCGCCCCGGGTCTTGCCTGAGCGGCAGAGGTCATCGAGAATCGGTGCACGGAAACCATGAGCATATGAAATATAAATCCGTTTGTTTTCTTTCATTCTGAACTGCAGTGCCACCTTCGGACTCAGCGAATGCCATTGCTTTTCAGCCATGTTGTCATTTTCGTATAACAACAAATACATATTATTCATTCCCGGATTTTCGATTGAAAAGCGGCCATCGTGAAAACCGGCATAATCGTAACGAAGTCCTGTAACCAGCTTCCAGCGCTCTTTTCCGAAAACGAATTCATCCTGGGCAAACAGCGCCAGCATATCCATGATGCCTGCGTTGATGATTTTGTCGGTTGACGTATGATATACATCAGCCGCATCCACAGCGCCCTGACGCACTTCAAATCCCGTGGTGAGTCTGTTTGCTTTTCCAATTTCCCTGCTCCCATGAGCAATGATTCCAATATCCGTTCTGCGTGAATCGACATCGTAGAGTGTGTATTCATCAGCTTTTACATACTCATTGATTTTTGAGTAATTCTCGCGCAGATAAAAACCACTGGCGGTCAGTTTCCATTTCCCGGCTTCAGTTCTGTAGTGGCTGCGTATGTGATAACTGTCGTGTTCCGAAAAAGAGCCCAGTTCTTCGTACACTTTTTCTCCCCCGCCCCGTTCATCGTCGAACAACATTCCGCTGATCCAGAAATGACTTTTTGCATTGAATTTATAACCGCCTTTCAGCGAAAACATTTTTTCTTTCAGAAATGCAGGCACGGTGTATTCGGTCCGCATGTAATCCGGCTCACTGATGTAGCCGTCGCTTTCGCGCCAGAATGCGCTGCCGGAGCAGAAAAAGCCACGGTCAGCCGTTTTGCCGAGAAAGCTGTTGACAGCCATGTCTCCGGAAAGGGTATTGAACGTGCTGTAGCCGAGTTTCACACGTCCGGCCAGCTTTTCTTCAGGAATTGCAGAGATAATATTAATTACACCGCCCATGGCATTTCCGCCATACAGCGCCGATGAAGGGCCTTTCACAATTTCCATGCGATCGACCAGCAACGGATCGACCAGATTGAAATTCACGGTGCCGCCATCCGATTTATTGATGGGGATTCCATCCAAAAGCACCAGTGTTCTACCCTGCTCGCTGCCAGATAATCCGCGCATGGTAACAATGGATTTGGCCGCGAAAATACCCATGGGACGATCGATCATTACACCCGAAGAGTAAATAAATGCATCGTCAATGCTTTGCAGAGGCAATGCATGCAATGAAGCCGAATCAATCAATGTTACTTTTTGCGGAATCTGCATTGGATCGCATTCTTCACGCGTTGCAGTAATACATACAGGTGATACATTGTATGCAAGCGTTGTCAACGCAAATGAAAATATTTTTGCATTTTCCGAAAACAATTCAGAAGAAGCTTTGCGCAGAATGACATATCCTATATGCGAAATTTCGAGCGTGTCGTCCTGAATCGAAGAATATGTGATTGAAAAAGTTCCGTCTGATTTTGTGGTTGTTCCTGTCTTGTTTTTTATCCATCGAACCGAAGCTTCAGCAATCGCCTTTTTATCGGATGCATTGAATACATACCCGTAAAGAACAGACTGTCCTGCACATAACAAGGGAAACAAAACAATTAAAATCAGAACAAGTTTTTTCATTTTCGACTTTGATAGCATCCTTCGAAGGGTTTGAAACCCTTCGAAGGATGCTATTTCAATTTATTCTACAATCAGACTTTGTGTCTTCATTGAGTTGTCATCAGAGATCATGCGGATCATATAATGACCTGCAGCCAGATTGCTGATATCAATGCTTGTTGCCGGATTGTTGATCTGAGATACAACGCGTCCATCTGAGCTGATAATAAAGAAAACGGAAACATTGTCATTGTTTTCAATGTTCAGCACATCATTGGCAGGATTAGGATAAACACGGGTATTCATCAGGCTGTTTTCACCAACACCGGTGTTGTTTTCGCCAAGAACAAAAATATCGTCAATTTTCACGACACCCAATGAATCAACAGTACCGCCGGAAACATTGGTGTTGGTTATGCTCAGAAAACGAACATACACCGACTGAGATGCATTCCATGTTTCAGAAGGAAGATTCCATCCATCAACAACGCCGGTAGTCCAGTCGTTGGCAACTGTAACCGTATCAGTGCTGACATCAGTCCATGTTCCTGAGCTGCCGATTTTATACTGAACCTTGAAATATTTCGGTCCGGCATTAGTGCCGCCACTGCGCATTTTTGCATATAAAACCAGATTTTTGTAATAACCGGTTTTGAATTTGATGGAGAAAAATTTATCGTTCATACCGTCTTCCCAGCTGTTTGCGGTGGCGGCATAAGTAGTTGCACCATTGGTGAGAAAAACTGAATCAGTTGTTCCGGCCGATTCCGATTCAAAACGAATATCGTATCCAATATTCAGCGTATCTCCGATGGTTGCATCAAGGCTGTCAAGGCCGACTTCAACCGGAAAAGTGAACCCGATCACGGTGTCAAGTTGTGCAAAACTGAACATGCTTATTCCAAGCATGGCAACGAAAAGAAGTAAAGATTTTTTCATGTTTCTGTTTTTTTTATTGTTGGATTTTAATTTCAATCGTCATGGTACCTGTTTCGGCCTGATCGGCTGCAACAACCTTTATCAGTCCTTTTTTTCCCTCTGCTGTAAGAAACGGAACAATTTTCCCAGTCAGTGCAAACTTGCATTTCTGGTTCACATATGTGGGATTATACGCAGCAATAAGCAAACTATCGCTGGTACATTCATCAAATTGTGCAGCAGAAATCAGATCGTAATCCGATGTGTGATAATCATACAATGTTGCATTCTGAACAGGCCACCCCGCCATTGACGGATATTGAGCCTGCGCATCGGTCTGTGCCGGACAAACGAGTGTCGGTGATGGAGATCCGCTGCTGAGATAGAAATAAACAACAATGTCAACCTCGCTCTCATGGCCGCTTACCGTTGCATCATCGTAAATAATTCCGGTGTTCGGATCAAGGAAATGCCCGCTGGCAGAGTTGTTCTGGTAGCCAAGTACAAGATTCGTGAAATGATAAATCGGACCAAACCCACTCAGTGTATCACGAAAAACAGTGAATGAGGCACTGGTTGTATTGCGGTTGTAATCCATCACAGTGATAACAAAAGTCTCTTCGTCCGGAATACCTTTGAAAAATATTTTAGTTGCATCAAATGTTTTACGATTCATGCCTTCATCATAAATAGTGCTGGTGCCATTTTCACTCATTACATCCACTTTGAAATACGTCAGGTTTGAAGATACACCTTCAGCATGCACCCCAAAAGAAATGGTGTCGTTGATGGCCAGCACAGCGTTATTGGAAACATAAGCCCCACCCAGTTGCAAATGCAGGAGCGGAGGTGTGGTTGAATCATCATCTTTTTTACATGATGAAAACAATGCCATCAACACCAGTGTAAATAAAATAATTTGTGTTCTCATTTTCAACTTGTTATGCATTTTGTTGCATAACGGATGCAAATGTAACAAAAATCAATTACCTGAATCAATTTTTATGGTTCTTTCTCTTTAAAGTTTTACATTGACACGAGCCGAGATGAAACGTCCCGGGCTCAGATAACCTTTCTTGTCGATAAACTGAGTATCGAGCAAATCATTGACCGAAATACCGATGGTGTAATTTTTAATTCTTGCAGCCAGAGTCATATTCACGACATGGTAATCATCAATAATATCAACATTTTCGTCATCGGCAAAAGTTTCACCGGTATAGCGATACTCAGTGGTAAGCGTAAAAATTCGATATTGCGCCCTGATATCAATCGAGGCGAGATGTTTTGGGACTTCAGCCATAAACAATCCGGTCAGGTCGGCATCACCGGGCAAAGAGCTGTATTCCGAAATCCGTGAATCGTTGAATGCGTAGGCCGACATCACATTGAGCCAATTTCGGGGGGTCCAGTTGATGGAAATTTCGGCACCGGCAACAGTTCCCTGCGAAACATTACGCTTCTGAATCAAAGGTTTGGGGCCATCTCCGATCAGATCAACCTCTTCGCCGGTCCAAACCTGATAAATCATATTGTCAGCAATAGAATAATACACAGCCGGTTCTATCGTCCAGTTTTCCTTTGGTTTCCACTGACATCCCGTTTCGAAATTATACAACACCTCAGGTTCCAGAAAAGGGTTGGCAATTTTTATTCCTTTGCGGATTTTACCGGAACGCGTCATATCATCGATTGTAGGCGGCATAAAACCTTTGGAAACCGAAGCATAGACGTTGAATTTTTCATTCATCAGAAACTTATAAGCCAGTTTGGGGCTGAGACTATTCCAGGTACTTGAAGGATGCTGACCTGCGTAAGGAAGTAAAAAATCGCTGATTGCTGTAGCATTTTCAATCAGAATTTCACCCTGATTATATTGCCCGAAATCATATCTGAATCCCGCTTTTAGCAAAGAACGGCTCCATAGTTTTTTCGATACCTGAACAAAAGCCGCAGCAAAATTATGAACCCCATAAAAATAAATTTCATCCGTAGCAGTGAGATAAATATTTTCGCCATCTTCGACAGAATACTTGCAATCAATGCCACCTATCATCTGTAAATCTTTACTGAAGCGATGCTCCATGGTTGTCCACACACCGGCATCCAGTTTTTCTGTTGGATTTTCGGATAATTTGTATTCGCCATAATCATTGATGCTTTCACTTTGATTAAAATAATCTTCGTAATTGGCAAAAACCAGAGCGTTCCATGTATTCTTTTTTCTCACAACCTTGTAGCGGGCGCTTCCCATCCATGTTCTGAAATCATCATAATTTCCATTGACTTCAAAAACCGACTTACCCAAGCCAGATTTGAAACCGGAACCCAGCACTGATACATCAAATCGTGCGCTATCGCTGATAAGATAACCGGCCTTCAGATAAGCATTGTATTGATTAAGAAAACACTTCGAAGAATATTCATTACGTGTTTCATCAGAATCCAGAAAATAACCATCGCCCTGCATTGAAGAAATATTGAGCCACACATACGGTTTCCTGGCTTTGGATGGCGTCATAAACCGAAATCCAATGCCCTGAGTATTAAACTGCGAAACAAAAAAATCTGCTTCAGCTCTTTCTTTTTCGGAAGGACTTCCGGTGATCAGATTGATGGTTCCGGTCATGGCATTATTGCCATACATGCTTGATCCCGGGCCCTTTTCAACTTCAATTTTTTCAAAAGCTCCGTTGGGAAGAAGATTCCAATTCACTCCACCACCACCCGATTTATTAAGCGGCACACCGTCGAGCATCACCAATACACGTGATGCACTACCCATTCCGCGCATGGTTACACTGGAATTGCGCGAATACATACCCCAACTGCGATTGACATACATACCCGGCACCGAACGCAAAACCTCATCAATATTGGTTGATGGCGAACTCTCAATGGAAGTGGAATTTATGACATTCATGCGAGCGGGAACTTCTTCCGTGCTTTTCTCAACCCGATCGGATGTAATCACTACTGGATTGATTTGATGCGGTGCCTGACGCAAATAAATGATCTCATGAATTTCAAGACTATCCGATATTTTACGAACATTCCAAGCTGTATTTTCATAGGCAATATGACGTAAACGGAGCACCCATGGCCCTTTTCCGGGCAGCCGGAGTTTAAACTCTCCCTTATTTCCGCTGATGGCTCCCAATCGAATGCTGTCAACAGTGATGGTTACACCTTCAATGGCTTTACCCGTGCCGGCATCACGCACAATAGCAGTAAAAGTCTGTTGCGAAAAAAGCTGCAATGACATCAGTAATCCAAAAATAAAAAATACAAATTGTCTCATGGTTGCTGCATTTTAATACTGATGTCTATTGTTCCGGCATCGGTTCCAATTACATTGTGAACATAAAAAATACCGTAAAGACCAGCGAAAGAAAATTCATACATGTGGCCTGGCTGCAAAACTTTTGCTTTTCGCTTTCCGGTTGCATAAGGGAATATATTGGCAATAATCAGTGAATCATTCTGGCAATCGGAAAACTCCTGTTCTGTATTGAAAATCTGGATATATCGGACTTCATTTTTTACAGTCCAGTTGGCGAGCCCGCTGCTACCGCCAAAATACGAGGTATCGATATTTGCGTTAGGCGATGCAATGGTATTCAGATCGACAGCATCGTAAAAATAAACCAGCTGAACAGAATCCTGATTGACAAAGGCCTGTGCAAGACTGAAAATCTGTCCTGAAAATAAATCAAAAAAACTTCCGGTAACAGAATTTGATTGAGCACCCAATACAACATGCGCCCAATGGCGGATACCCCCATAAACCAGTGTTGGTTTAAGGCCGATACTGAAATCAAAAGTCGTTTCGTTGAAATTACGGTCGCGAATCAAAACTGTGTAATTCTCTATGCTGTCGGTACCTCGTACAATGGTTCTGCGCGACACAAATCCTGGAGCGTTTAAGCCGCTGTCTAGCACATGTACCCCATTACGTATCAATGAAAAATAAGTAATGTTGTTTTCATTGCCCAGTCCTTCAACTATAATGTCAATGCTCTGCCCGGCTTCAATACTGGTGTCGGAAACAGAGGTGCTGTCGGCAAATGTAACTTTCAAAACAGGAGGCAATCCGGGATTTTCATCCGGAGTGCACGACATCATCATTGAAAACATGAGGCCTGCCAGAAAAATCAAAAAGATGAAAGGTCTTGTGTTTTTTTTCATATCGCAGAATAAAAAAAGTCAGGAACGTTTGAGTCCCCGATAAATCAGATAGCCAAGGAAAGCACCGGCAGCACCGAATACAAAATGCATGAAAACAACATAAAAAGGGCTTACAAGAAGAGATTTATATGGGAAACCGGTAACTGCATGAATGGCTAACCGAGCCAGGGGAATGCTCATATACGCGAGTCCGCCGAGAGCCATTAAAACAAATGTGGCAGCTTTGCCACTCACTTTAATTGCATCTGCAAGCAAGCACAAAATAATAGCGGGAAGCATAAAAACGAATTCGGCAAAAGGGTCAGTAAATCCAAGAAAAGGCAGGAACAATGCTGCGCCGGCGCCCAAAGAAAAAACAACACCTCTCAGGCGAAAACGGAAAAACAGAGCTGTTGTAACAGCCAACGCCATAAATTCCAACCCATGATGGCCGGGAATCCCGATAGGATTGCGGAATCGTGCATGAAGAACGACCGCACCAAAACCAGCAGCAAACAAAATTAAAAGCTGAATTGCCAGTGCAATATCACGACGAGATTGACCTGAGATAGTCTTTATTGATTGATTTCCAAGAGTGTTCGCCATCTTTTTCCACAATTAAAGTGTATATGCCATTTCTGAGAACCGGCTTCCACCCTTCAGTCAAAGTAATAAGATCATCAGGGGGAATCGGGGCATCAAAAATATCAAAAATATTCCGAATATGAAAATTTGTGCATATCTGAGCGGCTGTTGCGGAACCCTGAAAAGACCTGAAATCGGCAGCCAGCATTAGAATACGCCCATCACAGCCAAATTTGCGCAAACCGCAGGCAGCCAACGATCCGATGATGCCATCGCGAGTACCAGTCAATCCTTCGAGAAAAACATGATTGCGTGCTGCCAGATCCTGGGCGGCATCTTTTGTAAGAATCTCTTTTTTGGCACGAAGCCCCCACTGAATCTGCTCTTCCGACACTTCATCGAAAGCCACAATACACAAACCGGCATCGGAACCTTCGGCAGCCACATTCAACAAATAAGTGCGGCAATATGTTTTCAACTCGTCCGGTTTTTCCGAATCCAATTCAAGACAAGCGGAACTGTTATGCGAAGTATAGGGAATATCAGGGTGAAAAAACAACTGATGTCTCGAAACGCAATGTGGGTATGCAATCCCAGCTTCCCTCAACTGACGTGCAAGCTCACGCACAATAAATCCCGTGCCGCGGCTGGTGAGGTTATCGGTGTCATCGATTCCGATTAAATATTTCGTTTTATTCATTTTTCGTTACACGTTACAGTCGTTACACGTTACAGTCGATACAGTCGTTACACGTAACAAAGTTACAGGCGTTACTGAATTCAAAACTAATCTCTCTTCACACATTTTCACATCTCCACATTTTCACATCATTTCGTTACACTTTACAGTCGTTACAGTCGTTACACTTTACAGTCGTTACAAGCGTGACAGTGGTGACAAGGAGTATCAAGTATGACAAGTTCATTTTCAAATTTTCAAATCAGCACATTATCAAATCATCACATCAAAAATCATCCTCCGGTATTATAGAATCCATGCGTATTTGATGTAGTCCCGGACTTTGGTTTATTTTGCAATGCCAACTCATAGGCCTTAGCTATTCCCAGTTTCCGGATATTGAATTCTTCGTTGCTGAACAAACATGGAATCAGATTTCCATTGGCAGTCAGCCGCAAACGATTGCACATTGCGCAATTACCTCCGTCACCACCAATTACTTTACTGAATTCGCCGGTATTGAGATTCATCAGATGGATAAACCTCACTTCAATGCCACGACTATCAGCAAAATGTTTCACCATTTGTGCATCGGGCTCTGATGGCGAATTTCGGATAACACAATTCAGTTTAACCGGAGTCAGATCAGCTTCAATAGCCGCATCAATTCCGGCAATAACATCATTCAGATTTCCGCCACGTGTGATTGAAGCATATTTTTCAGGATTCAGTGTATCGAGACTGATGTTGATTCTATGCAAACCAGCGTTCTTGAGATCTCTGGCAAAAACAGGGAGCAGAATCCCATTCGAGGTCATGGTCATTTCTTCAATTCCATCAATAGCAGAAAGCATTTCAACCAGCTGTACAACACCTTTACGCACAAGTGGTTCTCCTCCGGTGATACGAACTTTTTTAATTCCATGCTCTGCGCCATAGCGCACCACATCGGCAATTTCGTTAAACGACAATATGTCATTGTGAGAAAGCAAAACAACACCTTCTGCAGGCATACAATAGGTGCAGCGCAGATTACAGCGATCGGTTACCGACACGCGCAGATAAGTTATATGACGATTAAAACAGTCGAACATCTACTTCGGTTTCAGCAGGAATTTCTTTCACACCAATATCCATGGCAACCACACCAACCGCATTGAGTAAAGAATTGATGTGAGCAGATCCATGATATTCAAGAGATGCAACATAACCATTTGCATTAAAACACACAGGATAAAACGACTTGCGTTCAGCTTTTTTGCGATTGAAGGCAATGTTTGTTTTTGCCCGAACAACAACAGTGTCTTTTATTCCACCACCAATGCGGTTCATTAGAACAGAACCCAATAACTCGAATTGAACAAAAGAAGACACGGGATTTCCGGGCAATCCCACAATATACTTGTTATCCCTTCGCGCCAGTGTAGTGGGCTTTCCCGGTTGCACGGCAACACTATCAAACAAAATTTCAAATCCTGCTTCACGCAATGCAGCAGGAATAAAATCGAATTCACCCATCGAAACCCCGCCGCTTAAAAACACAATATCATTGTCCTCAATAGCTTTTTTCAGCGCCAACAGTGTTTGATCAAAATCATCCGGAATAATACCATAATACTTCGGAATGCCGCCATGAGACGTAATCTGAGCCATCAGCTGCCATGAATTACTGTTGCGGATTTGTGCAAGCGATGGTTTGAAATCCGGCTCCACAAGCTCGCTACCGGTACTCATAACCCCAGCCCTGATTTGACTGAACACCTTAATTTCAGTTTTTCCAACTGCAGCCATGACGGCAATATGCTGCGGACTTACAAGAGTTGATGCACCAATCAGGAGCGCTCCTGTTTTCATGTCTTCGCCGCGATAGGCAATGTTACTGTTCCTGGATGTTCCCTTGTATAAGACAACTTCATCAGCCACATCGCAATGCTCGACCATCAGAACCATATCGGCACCATCGGGAACAGGAGCTCCGGTCATTATGCGGATGCAAGTTCCTTCAACAACCTGCATCGACGGCATATTGCCAGCCGGCACTGTTTCAATAATTTTCATGGGCTGACTAATATCATCAATTCGGCATGCAAAGCCATCTACCGCCGATTTATCAAACGGAGGCATTTCCATGTCCGAGCACACATCTTCGGCAAGAATACGACCTGAAGCCATATCAAACCGGATAGTTTCTGTTCCGGCAATAACAGGTTGGGAACTGACAATGTCATAAGCTTCTTCAAAAGAAATCATCTGCGAAATTTTGACAAAAGTACAGCGATTTGCAGAATTTTGCAAATGGCAAACCATGATGATTATCAGCTATCAGGTTTTATACTGATAGTACGAAAACGTTCACAAACGCTGCAGCCAGCGCATAAGGAATTTGTCGTAGATGGTATAATAGGGCTGCTCTACAGAAGTGTTGTGGTAAACCAGATCCTTTTCAATCAAAGCAGCCATTCCTCTGGTAACATGCGCTGAGGTACCCAATAAATACTTTTTCAAAAACGAAACTGAGTGCGCCTTTTGCAACCTTTCCTCCTTGGCGAGCGCTGTCAGGAGTTTCCACTGTGCCTTGGTGAGCAAACTCCGGTATTGAAAACAAGTACTCTCATTCAGCTTCAGAATTTCTATTGCTGCAGCATAAACATCATTTTTCACAATACGCTTAATCCCACTTGCAAACAAATGATTACAGAAATATTGTGTGTAAAATGTATGCCGGTGTGTAAACTCAAGAATAAACCAGATACACTCATCACTTATACTGCGCTTATGTTGCTTGAATTTCTGACGAATAAAATCAGCATAAATGTTTTCATCAATAAACCCAAGATTGACATTGCTGCAGCTGGCATAGAAAGGTCGTTTCTGATTGTTGAAAATTTCGTGCATCATCTTCTGATTGCTGCCTGAAAATATAAAAAAGGTATTCTTCAATCTCTGAATATGTGTTCTCAAAACAGCTTCCGTGTTTTTCTCCGGGTATTCGAGAATTTGCTGAAACTCATCGATGGCAAATACGATTTTCTTTCCCTGTCCGTCAAGAAATGAAAAAAGCTGCTGCAGCGTTTTTTCATACTGCGATGCGCCCATATATTCGAAACGCACCTCCGGATCCCCGGAAAGGGTGTCGTAGCTAATAACAGGGCGCAATGAAGCAATGGCCTTCATGACTTTTTTCCCGATTGTATTGTTTTCAGGAAAGCGATTGAAAATTACTGTTGCCAGCATATTGGTAAAATCCATCAGGCAGGTGCTGCTGAAAATGTCAATATAAAGACAAACGACCTGCCTGTCCTTTGAATAGGACTCAATTATATGATGAATGAGCCCGGTTTTCCCGAGGCGACGGACAGAAAACAAGGTTGTGTTTATGTTGTTACGGATATTCCGGCGGATCAGATTTGTTTCGCTGTCACGATCACAGAAATAGTCAGCTCCATAATATCCTGAAACCGGGAAGGGATTAAATTCGGAATTCATGGTCGCAAAATTTCCACAAATATACAACTTTTTTGAAACATTTTGTTTGAAACATTTTGTTTGA
>Ga0116152_10001669_pt1 | contig 18187 bp, 15 predicted proteins | sample AD_UKC119_MetaG_FD_89894 | JGI IMG/M metagenome (GOLD analysis project Ga0116152, IMG submission 89894) | Active sludge microbial communities of municipal wastewater-treating anaerobic digesters from Hong Kong - AD_UKC119_MetaG | ecosystem: Engineered > Bioreactor > Anaerobic > Digestate... | reverse complement strand
TCACAATAGTTGGTGTACTTGCGGAAACACTCAAAAAATAAAGATTTCAAAATTACCCAAAGATGACTGTTTAAATTGTGGTGGAACTTTGAGACGCTTTAATTTGGGGTATGATGCAGCCACTGGAGTTGTTGCGACATCTTTATACGAACAAATACCAGAATATAAATTTGACATTGAAGAAAACGCTGAAAAACAATCAACAAATAATCCATTTTTACAAAAAACGGAAAAGAAAAAAAGTAAATCCAGAACGGGAAGTCAATTTTTGATTTTCTCTGACAGCCGTCAAGGTGCTGCAAAATTTGCTTGTTTTTTAAGTGATTCATACAAAGAATTCTTACGCCGCCGCGGAATTTGGAATGTTGTAACACAAGAAGAAAATAATTACAGGAATGGCATTGGGATAAGCGATTTTGTAAGTGTCCTTGACAATTATTATTCAGGATTAAATTTGTTTCGCAAAAGCAATTCCGACAATATAGAATCGTCAATTACCGAAAATCGACGTAATGCTTGGGTTGCGGTACTAAATGAACTTTATAATTGTAACCGAGATACTTCACTCGTTTCATTGGGTAAAATTTCTTTTGAATATATTGGAAACAGTGAAGATATAATTCAGGTGGTTGTCAATAATTTTAATCTTTCAAAACAGGACGCAAAGAACTTCCTAAACTTCCTTGCTTTTGAAATTGTACGTTCGGCTGCAATTGTTACAGATAAAATATCAGATATAAATCCTAGTGATAGAGAATACTTGTATTTTACACCAAATCAGAAAATTATAACAAAATACAAGGATAATTCTGTTTTTAATTCTCAAGGTTTCATGCCTACACCAAGAACATTGAAAAGCGGAGAGAAAAAATATTATCGTTCGAATAAATTATTGCTTACAACTAAAATTCTCAAATTAGGTGATGACAAAGCAGTTGAGTTTTTAAGCAACTATTGGGATTATTTGGTTTCAGACAATAACAATTACAAACTTCAAACAAAAGATGGTAAAGGTTATTTTGTGCCCGCAAATTATTTCAAAACCAACTTAGGTAAAAATGCAATTTTGTGGAAATGCAAAAAGTGCGAAAAAGTAACCCAATTTAATATTGGAAACAATTGTATTCAAATTGGCTGTGAAGGTAATTTGGAAAGATTAAATTCCGAAGAGTTTTGCAGTGACAATTATTATGCTTTGTTATACGAAAGCGAAAAAGTATCCCCTCTATTTGTTAAGGAACATACCGCTCAACTTGCCAAAAAGGATGCATTAGATTATCAGCAACAATTTATCCGCAAAGAAATTAACGCTCTTTCTTGTTCTACCACGTTTGAAATGGGCGTAGATGTTGGAGATTTGGAAACGGTTTTTTTACGGAATATTCCACCACTTGCTTCAAATTATGCTCAAAGAGTAGGTCGCGCAGGTAGAAGTATAGATGCAGCTGCATTTGCATTGACATTTGCAAGGTTAAGTTCTCATGACTTTACTTTCTTTGATAGTCCAAAAGAAATGATAAATGGAATGATTTATCCACCAAACTTCATTTTGGATAATGAGAAAATTTTAAAACGTCATATTTATGCTGTGGCTTTAAGCTTTTACTTAAAAATCAATCCAGACTTGTATTCCGCTAATAATGCGAAAACATTTATTAATGAAAAGGGATATCTGGGTTTTATTGACTGGCTTAAATCTGAACCAATTGAATTATCCGATTTATTAAGAAATTCTATTTCAATCACAAATAAACAACTAAAAGACAAATACATCAATAGTTTTGAATGGTTGGAAGATTTTATTGGCGAGCAAGGAACATTTTCAAAAATCATAAAGGAGTTTGAACAGAATGTTGAGTATTTAAAAAAGGAATACGAAAAGGCAATGCGAGCAAGAGATGTAATCACTGCTTCTATATTTAGTCGTAAATTAGAACGGTATCAAAAGAACGATTTGATTGATTTTCTTGTTCGAGGTAATATTCTTCCAAAATATGGATTCCCTATTGATTCAGTAGAATTAACACAAAATATTGCAGCACAAAGTTTTAAATCATTAAATCTAAGTCGCGATTTATCAGTTGCCATTGCCGAATATGCACCTTCTTCAGAAGTGGTTGCCGATGGAGGCTTATATAAAAGCCGTTACATTAGAAAACCTATTGTAAACAAAAGCGAAATGAGCGACTTCGAAACAGCATATCTTTCCAAATGTCCCGATTGTGAGAATATGAATTATTCTAAAATGCCAATAGGTTCAGATGGAATACCTTGTGCTATTTGCGGTAAAGAACTAAAAAACAGAGATTTCTATAAAAGTATTGAGCCAAGAGCAGGTTTTATCGCAGAAGAGGAAATAAAAGATGTTCCACTTAAATCACAAGAACGAAAATATAAAACAGAAGCCATCTATATCGGTGACAAAACAGCCTATCCAATTAGTAAATATGAATATGAATTTGAAAATATCAAGTTAGAAGTTGAATCAACTGCGAATGATTCTCTTGTTGTTAAATCTACTGATTTCTTCTATGTGTGTCCAAAATGTGGATATTCAATTGCAAGTGACGAAGCAAGTAAATTGTCAGAATATGAAGATTATAAATCGGGCGTCACTCGTATTGAAAAAACTTCAGCCGGACACAAAAATCCTTTCGGAAAAGGAAAATGTGTAAATACTTCACTCACAAGATATAGTTTGCATCATGAATTTAAAACAGATGTGGCAAAAATATCCTTTGGTTGCGACACTTCAGATTATCCAACAATGTTGTCGGTTATGTATGCACTACTTAATTCTTTTGCACATGAACTTAACATTGAAAGACGAGATATCAAGGCATGTTTAACTTATAAGATTTCTAACGGAAGAACAGAACATAAGATAATAATTTACGATGCAGTTCCAGGTGGTGCGGGACATTCAAGACGTCTTGTAACAGAAGAAGGAGAAGTATTAAAAGCGGTAATAACGAGAGCAACAAATTTATTAGATACTTGTGAATGTTCTCCTTCTTGCTATCGTTGCTTACGTAATTATGAAAACCAAAAAATCCATGAAATTCTTGACAGAGAAAATGCACTGAATTTTTTGAAACAATTAGGATAATCTGAAAATAAATTAAAAAAATGATGGCAGAGCCAGCTCACGCACTCAAGCACATAGGCAAAAAGCACAAAGCCAATGTTAAAACCAAATTTTGCAAAGAGCCTTTCAGCTCATCCCGCTTCACAGACAGAATGTTAGTCCAAAGAAATATTGATTGTAGATAACGATATGAAAAACGGCCAGCCCAAAATAAATGAGGCTCTGAGCGGTTTGCAAAACCTAGCATTGAATTGGTATTTGATTTAATCCTTAAAAACTAAAATGAACATATCCGAAACACGAAATCAAATCCCCTAAAACGCAAACAAAATTTCATACTATTAAGCCAACAACTTCTCCAATTTATTTTTCCATTTCTCCCAGTCAGGCATTTCTTTGGTTTGTAAATCAATAAATTTTTGGGTGTGGTCGTGATGAATTAAATGGCATAGTTCGTGAATAATGACATATTCGATGCAACCTTTAGGAGCTTTTACCAATTCCGGATTTAAGATAATTTTTCCTTTTGGTGTACAACTGCCCCACCTGGTCGGCATTTCACGGAGAACAATTGAAGAAGGTTCGATATGATATTTTTTGAAATTTTCAATTAAGGGATTGGCGATTCTTCTGAAGATACTCTTGGCATGTTTTAAATACCAACTCTTCACAAGTACTTTTGTAAGTGACGTGTCATCAATTGTAACAATCAGAAGCTGCCCTTTAAGTTTGACAGAAAATATGTTACCTGTAATTATTTTCAATCTGTATTGCCGACCAAGATATAAATGAGTTTCTCCGGAAATGTATTTTCGTTCAGTTATTCTTGGTTGAAATGAAAGAAAAAAACTTTGTTGTTTTATTATCCAGGGAGCTTTTTTAAGTAATTTTTCCTTTACCCTTTCAATGGACGAATCAATAGGTGCATTCACCTTTACAGATAAATCTGGCATTACAGTTATTCCCAGCGTTTTTCTATTAGAAAATGCCACATGGTATTCAATTTTCTTTGAACCAAACAGTATATTATCGTTCATTATCTATACCTTACTTTTGCCACATCAATGCAATCTCCAGCAATTTTATCGAGCTCTTTAAAGGGAATATCGATGTTGTACTTGTCACGAACCTCATCGATAAAATAATCACCAATTTCAATCAGAAGCTTACCTGTAATGTTGCTTTTTGTTTGCCAGTCAATTATAAATCTTTCATTTTCAATAATTGCATTTTTTATCAATTCATCTATATTTAAGGCTGACTGAGTCGCAATTTCCCTTGCGATAATTGGGTCAACGATTTTTTTGCTTATCGATTCAAAACATAATCCATAATAAGCTTTCGCAGCTTCTTTTTTATTAAATACCTCCGGAATATCGCTGTCAGTTCTTGTAAGCACATTATTCATTATTTCTTTGACTTTTGCCAAATACTGTACCTCATTAATTCGGTGTTCTTCATAATCAGCAATAGTTTCCTTTAGCATTTGAGAGAATTTCTTATAAAAAGCCGGATCTTCATCCATCTTTTCAGAAATGTGTTTTGCTGTTCTGCTTGCAATTTTATCAGCCTTTGCTGCTTTTCCAACCGTATTTTCCACTTCTTTCTGGAATTTATCCTTATCGAAAATATTCACCAAGTCGGTAATAACTTCAACCTTCTCGGAAGTAATATGTGTATCAATTAATTTTTGAATTTGACCTTCATATTTTTTATAGTCCACATTATCTGAATATCTTTCAATCACAGCAATCCTTAATTTCATGAACATTGCTAAATCTTCTTTATACCTGTTCATTGTTTTTTCATCGGTATCTTTATGAAAATGAATGGACGAAAGTGCCAACTTGAAAGTTTTTGCAAAAGCTGCCAATTTATCGTAAAAAACTACCCGAACAGATTCGTCTTTAAGTATTAACTGATATGCTTCAGCATCACGTTTATTTTTGACAGTTTTAAAAATGTTCCAAAGTTCCGAATGCTTTTGTGGAAGCTTCTTAATTTCTTCGTTAATATTAACCAGCGTTCCTTCCAAATCCTCAGCATCAAAATTTTCAAAAGAAGAGTACAGCTGCAATGCATTATCCAGATTTTCAATTACTCCATAATAATCAATTATATATCCAAATTCTTTGTCAGGATAAATCCGGTTTACCCTTGCAATGGCCTGTAATAATTTATGATCCTTCAAATTTCTTGTTAAGTATAAAACAGTGTTTTTAGGTTCGTCAAAACCGGTTAAAAGTTTGTCCACAACTATAATAATCTCAGGATTTTGTTGGTTTTTAAACCGGTTAATAATATTTTTTTCATACTTTTTTGAATTGCCATGCTCTTCCATCATTTTCTTCCAGAATCTTTTTACAATTTCCGGTGTTTGTTCATAAGCACTTTCTTCACCTTCGCGGTCATCAGGAGAAGATATTAAAACTTCATTGCTAACAATTCCAATTTCATCTAAGAAGTTTTTATAACGTATGGCATTAACTTTTTTATCGCAAACCAACTGAGCTTTAAAAGGCGTTCCCTGCCAGTTGTTTTTGAAATGCAAACTAATATCCCAGGCTACAGCATATATTTTTTGCTCTGCTCCGTTCAACTGATCAGCCCTTGAAAATTTCTTTTTGAAATCAGCTTTCTGAAAGTCATTTAGAGGCTCCGTTACCATATCAAAGAAAGTGTCGATTGGTTTTGCATTAACTTCCTGTGGTGCAATTCTACCTTCGTACAACAACGGAACAACAGCTTTATCATTTACTGCTTCATCTACCGTGTAAGTATCAATCATTCCACCAAATTTTGCAGCCGTGCTTTTTTCCTTTTTAAATAACGGTGTTCCCGTAAATGCAATAAAACAAGCATTGGGTAAGGTTTTCAACATTTCAATATTGAAAATACCACTTTGCGAACGATGTCCTTCATCAACCAATACAAAAATATCATGGCTGGTTAGTGGATTCTGAATCTTCTTTACTGCTGCCGAAAATTTGTTTATTATAGTGGTTACAATGGCATCATTTTTACTTTCCAGTAATTCTACCAATCGTTGACCAGTGCTGGCGTTATTCACAAATTTGCCACATTTACGAAAGGTTTTGGTTAGCTGATCGTCCAAATCAGTTCTATCGGTTACCAATATAATTTTTGGATTTCGGATTGTCTTTTCAAGTGCAATTGCCTGGGCAAGCATAACCATTGTAAGGGATTTGCCACTTCCCTGTGTATGCCAAATTACGCCTCCTTTTCTTTTCCCCTCATCAATTATTACCAGCTTTTTCATTGCCTTTTTTATAGCAAAGTATTGCTGGTAACGCGTCACTTTCTTTACTCCATTATCATAAAGGGTGAAATTGAATATGATGTCCATTAATCGTTCTGGTCGGCAAAGACCAAACAGATATTCATCCTGAACTGTGGGAAGGATTTCCTCCTCTTCCATTCCGTCAAAATAATGACGAACATATTTGAACCGATCAGCAAATAATTTAGCTTTTTGCTCCGTAGATAAACTCTGGTTTTTTATTTCTTTTAGTTGATACTTATAATTTGTTTCCTGCTCTTCACTAACAAATTTTTCTTTCCATTTCGACCAAAACTTCTCTTCAGTTCCATTTGTAGCGAAACTTGCTTCCTGTGTTGCTAAGCTTAAAAGTAGCTGTGAATAAACATGCAGATTTCGGATTCCATCTTCCTGCTGATTTCGCAAATGCTGACTAACAGCCTGTTTTAATGGCTCTTTCATGTCTGGTCTCTTGCATTCAATAATACAAATGGGTATGCCATTTATGAAAAGCACCAGGTCAGGTCGATAATGGTCTTTCACCGTACTTCGCATTACGCTGAATTCCTCGGTTACATGAAATACATTATTTTCAGGATTTTCCCAATCAATGTATTTCAAGGTAAAGCTTTTTTGATCTCCACCAATACTTTGTTCAAAAGCTTTCCCAAGGGTAATAATATTATAAACGGTTTCGCTGGCATTGATGTACCCTTCATTTAATGGTATATTTTTAAGTGCCAAGATTCCCCTTTCAATGTTTTCGTCCGAAAAATAAGTTAGATATGATGAACTTACCTTGATGCTGTTGATTTTTTTCAATTGATTTCGCAAAACATCTTCAAGGATTACATTGGTGGTTTTATCACCTCGTAACTGCAAGGCTTCCGATGGAGATAAATACTCGTACCCCAATTTTAGCAATAACTGCAAGGCCGGGATTTGACTGATATGGTCTTCTTTAAAACTTGGTGTGTCCATTGCTTTCCTATTTTTTTGTAGAATTTATATACCCTTTTGGGGAATTGATTTCTTAGCCTTTTTTCAAATACATTGAATTCCTTTCTTCTCCTCATCTCTGTTCATAGTGCTGATATTTTAATGGATTAGCATAAGAAGTAGTTTTTGTTTCATCATTGGCACTATCATTATAAAGATTACTGCTTGTAGTATCACTTGTTTCATTTCAACTATTTGGGGAATGACTATCACTATATGGGGAATTAACTCTACTGTTATTTCTTCCATTAGTTCCTATAGTAGCTGTTTCACTATTCAAACGCATTAATAAAATAGGTCTCTCCCATATGGTTTTATGGGGAATAGAATATACTTTATGGGGAATAGAATTAATCATTACTCAATAAACCTATTATTTCCCCCATTCCTTTAATTCCCGGCATCAGCATATATGTCGTTCCTTTTCCAGTGCCTTTCCTTTTTAAAACTGAATTTGTTAGTTTCTCGATAAGATACCTCACCTGATCCCGGCTTAAATCCCCTTCAAAACTTTTAATAAAATCACCTATTTTAACCTGATCTTTGTTTTTGAATGTATTCAATATCCTTTCCAAATCAATTGTTCTGAAATCTCCAATTATACTTTCCTGATTTTTCAAATCGAAGTAAGCATCACCAAGCACATATTTTTCACTGGCTGAACCTCCTGCCCGGGTAATAAGCTGATCCCTCTCCAGCATGGATAATATTTTTGTATCAATATTTTCGGCAATACCCTCTTTGATTTTGTACAATGCCAATATTTCAAAAGTCCCCAATAAATCCTCATCGTCGCGTTGACTTTGTTCGTTAGTAATAAATGCTGCAAAAGCCTTATCTATTACCTCTCCCGTAACTGTTAATTCCACTTGAAAGAAATCTGTTTTTGAATAATCCGGCAACGGTTTTCCTTCTGAAATGGTTATTCGATAAATTTTGTCCACCCCTTGCCCGGAACGTTCAACTAGCCCGGTTTTTTCTAAAATCTCCGTGAGCAGTCTGCTTCTTGGTGTACTGCTAACTGTAATTAGGTTTTCTTTTGTTACCCCTTTGGGAAATCCACCAGGATTTACTACAGTGATTCGATCGGGATATTGTTTTATAACAATTTCGCTGGATATAGAATAATCACGGTGTGCAATTGCATTTAAAACGGCTTCACGAATTACTTCCTTATTAAAGAAAGGCAAATCAAATTTATAAGGTCCTTCACTAATTTTATTGTCCCTGTTTCTGGCGTTAACAGTGTTCCAGATATTGTCGATGGCAAGGAATAAAGGCTGTAAAAACACTTCTCTTTTGTCAAAGTGCGTTTGACTATGGGTTTGCCGGTATTCAATATTGATTTGTGCATTGGGAAGGTGTTTTTTTATGGCTTCCTCCTTCCCAACCAAAATTAATGCTGCATATGTTAATCCTCCCGAAGCTGAAAGTTTTAAATCGGAAAGTATCTGTTCATTCTTAAGGTTTGAAAATGTCGGATTGTTTTGTTTTATGGCATATTTTTTTTTAAGAATACCAATTGCTATATCATCAATATCTGCCAAATTGAAGCCAGGGCATATTTTTGCTGAAAAATCCGGTTCTTTTTCTAAAAGAATGGCTAACATTTCTTCGTCACTCATATTGCGTAAACTTTCCCCAACCCGCATTAATGGCACACCCTCAAATTTTAGCATTTTACCTATAGGACGGGATGGAATATGCACAACCAAAACCCTTTTACCGTCTTCAAACAATTCTTCCATCTGAACGCGAATACCCAGACGAGTATATGTTTCATCTTCAAGGGCACCTAATTGTCCCTCTCCGAAATCACTGCCAACAACGTCATGGGGCATCTTATCTGCCATGCCTAATACCAGCATTCCACCACCTTCATTTGCAAATGCAACAATATATCCAAGAAAACATTTACGTCTCTCTTCCTGTGCTGTATGTGAACCCCCAGCAAAAGGAAAATTGTGTTCTGCTGCTTTAAACTCAACCTTGTCTTCGCTTTCTTTTAGGTGCTTTAGTTCAGAAATGTTCATGATTTAATTATTTGAATTTATTAAGTCTGCAATTTCTTCTGCGATTTCTTCGACTGTAAAATTTGCAGTATTACGAGCAAGTTTATCGGCAATCGATGGGGAGAAATCTACAACTTCCTGTTTTGTTATATTGTGCCAAATTGGTAACAGTACTTGTTCACCGCTAACAACCTTTGTAATTATTCCATCCAGTTCATAATTCGCCCAACCTTTTTTAATAAAACTTCTTGATAAAACAACGATTCCGAACTTACTTTTGGCAAGTCCTCTGTCTATTTTTTGTCTGAGACTATCTCCAATTTTTAATTCAAATTCATCGTACCAAACTGTAGGCCCGGCATTTTTTAATGCAACTGCTAATGGTCTTACAATTTCGTCTTTATCTTCTGAGGCGTGGGAGATAAATACATCGAGCTCTCTTAAATCCTTTTCAGGAAAACCGAAAAGTGATTGATTTCTGCCCTGAACCAATGATGGAACTGATGAAAGTGGGGCTTCCTGAAAAGTTGGTAAAGCTGAAGGTAAAACCTGTACGCTTGCGTTAGTTGAGCCTTGCATACCCTGCATATCTACTGTTACATACCAATGACCCGAACTTGGAACTCCTAAAATTACAGGTGATTTTTTTACCAAACCACCTGCATAACGGTGACTTCTACCTGCTTTATAATTATTGTAGTTAGAACTGTCCATTAAGCGAACATTCGCAGCATTTCCTGTCAGGGTTACTTTTACTCTTTCACCTCTTTTTAGTTGTTTTAAATCCCAAACCAAGTATTTCATAAATTAGGCATTAAATCGACTTCCAAATTGTTTCAAAACTTTTGGCTTCGCCTTTTAAAAGTGGAAAAAGGGATATGTCATGGTTCCTTTTTTCAAATATTTTTCCTCTCTTAACATCCAAAACTGCAAAAATCACATCATCATCATCAATTGACTCTCTTAACTCTTTTTCCATTAAAGTCAAGATTAAATCCGCGTGTCGTTTATCCAAATGGTTGTTAGCTGTAGTAAAAAGTTTAACAACGTAAATCTGATTATTAAATACTAAGCCCAATTCAGGATTAAGCTCAATCTTGAGATCTCCGACAGTCCAAGTCATCTTTGGAGGTTCCACCCATTCAATTTTTCTCTTTTTCCAGAAAGAACAGTAACCATCAGTAGCAATTCGATAGTTTTCCTTTCGCTCATCAATTACCTCATCAATTACTTCTTTTAAATCATCATGTGTTCCATTTTTTCTGTGAACAGCTTTTATCTTTTCCCTTAATTTTAGCCAGTAATCCTTATAATGAGCATATTCCTCATCGCGTTTATTTTTAGCATTACTCACGACAGTTGATTTTGCACTTCCTGACTTATTGACAAAATTCATAAATTCTGTTAACGAGATTTTAATTGTTTCTTTTGGCATATTCTTCTATTTTAAATTTGTTTTCAATCTTTTTTTCCCCGTCAACAACACCTGCATCAACCCCTTTTTCTGCTCCCGTAATTTTTCTGCTTTTGTTTTGAGTAGGCTGATTTCTTTATCTGCTGTTTGCAAGACTTTGGCAATTGCGGTTTGCTCTTCGTAGGATGGAATTGCGACTTTCAAAGAAAAGAAATCCGAAGGAGTTACATTCAGCAGCCCATGCGCTCTGCCACCTTCATGTGCAATTTTCGTTAACCCTTTATCAAGCAGATTTGCTCCAAAGTATTGTTCAAAGAATTCGGGATTAGTTTTCCTTTCATCCTTTACGCCAAAACAGATATATAATGTGGTCACAACTGCTTTATCAAAGTCATTCAATCTTTTTGTTGCTCCCCACGGATAACCGTTAGAGTAACTTTTATTGTAACAGAATTCTCCCTTTTCAACTAAAAAATAGTTGTCGGTTATTTCACTTGCAATGTTTTTGTTAAAGAAGTCTGTTTGACGCACAAACCCGCGTTGTGCTGAAATTGTAACTACCGTTTTGTTCCCTTCAGTATTTTTTCTTGTAACTCTATCAAATACATTTGACATTGATTTTTCCTTCCACTCCCCACTAAACCCCTTCAACCGTTTCTTCCCCGTCAATAAGTTTTGCATCAGCCATTTTTTGCGGAGTTCTTTTTGGGCAATGAGTTTTTCGGTTTTTTGGATGGCTTCATCCCAGGTGCTGAGAACACGGGCAATGGCGTGCTGCTCGGGGAGTGGGGGAAGAGAGATTTTAAGTTTTCTAACATCTGATGAATTTATCGCAGGATAATTGGACCCAACCAACAATTGATAAAACTGTCTTTGAATTCCTGAACTAAAAAGATATTGAAATAAATATTCATTACTGCATTTGTTTGCCGTAATTACTGCAAAACCAGTTGATGCAATTAAATCTTTTACGTCATTTTTTATTAAAGAAAAACCTTGAAGATTCGGTCTTACAGTAGACATTAAAATGTCCCCTTTTTGAACAATTCTTCTTGCTCTTGATGGAGCTGAACAAAATTTCTGTCTTGTAGTTTCTATTTTGAAATCATCAGAATCAACATCAGATAATGAAATGTAATCAAACTCATAATCTTTGGCAGTTTTACCATTCAAGCTATTTTTATCAATTGAAGAAATATCTTCAAAATGTTTTATTTCCCAATCAAAAGGAATAGTGGTATTATAGAAAGATTTGAAATTTTGTTTCATTTTAGTTTTTTTAAATAGAAAAAAGTGGTTTTCTCATTTCGACTATCTTCTATATAAACATGAGGAGTTTGACTATCAATTATTAAATAAATTTTGAATCTATCTAATGTATCTTTATTACCAAAGGATTCAATTTTGTTTTTTCGTTTTACTTTTCCATAAACCTTTGGAATGCTATTTAAAAGTTCATAACTATTTTTCATTAAGTATATGTTAAGTAATTCTATGCTTCCAAATTCTATTTTTTTCATTTTAAAAGCATATCTAGATAAGTATTAATCTCATCTTGCACTTTTACTAATTCGCCTTCCAGTTGCTCAATTTCTTTTTGCACCACAGCAATATTTATTTCGGCTTCTTCCTCAAAAGTGTCAACATAACGGGGAATGTTCAGGTTAAAATCGTTTTCGGCAATCTCATCAAAGGTTGCCACATAACTAAATTTATCCTCTACTACACCCGGAATCAATTTCCCCTGGTTAAATGATTGGTAGGTTTCAACAATATGGTTAATATCCGATTCGCGAAGCTTATTCTGGTTTTTACAGCTTTCGTAATGTTTGCTTGAATCGACAAACAGCACATTGGTATTTTTGCCTTTCCCTTTATTAAAAACAAGTATTGCAGCAGGAATTCCCGTTCCATAAAAAAGATTTGCAGGTAATCCAATTACAGCTTCAAGCATATTTTCTTCAATGGTTTTTTGCCTGATTTTCCCCTCACTAGCCCCCCTGAATAAAACTCCATGTGGCACTACTACGCCAACTTTTCCCTTGCCTTCATAAGCTGTTTCAATCATGTGCGAAATAAAAGCCCAGTCGCCTTTGCTTTTTGGTGGCACGCCTCGCCAGAAACGACCATATTTGTCTGTTTCCGGATCATAGGAAGTCACTGTTTTATCCCCTTCCTTATCTTCTACTTTGCCCCATTTATCTAAAGAGAATGGCGGGTTTGCAACTACAGTATCAAATTGCATTAAGCTATCGCCTTCTACCAATTTAGGATTACGTATAGTATCACCCCAGCGAATTGTGGCATTGTCGAAACCATGCAAAAACATATTCATAACTGCCAGAGCCCACGTACTGCCATTTGCTTCCTGCCCATATAAGGAGAAATTATCTGAGCCAACTTCTCGGCCAGCTTTTATCAATAATGAGCCTGAACCACATGTTGGATCACAAATCCGGGAACCTGGTGCTGACTTTGTTAGTTTGGCGATAAGAGTTGACACTTCGCCAGGAGTAAAAAATTCACCGGCTTTCTTACCTGCATCGCTTGCAAAATTGGCAATAAGAAATTCATAAGCACCGCCGATAATATCAGCACCGCCTGTGTGAGAAGGCCGCAAATCAAGTTTTTCATTGTTAAAATCCAGCAGAAGATTTTTAAGACGGGTATTTTTATCCTTTGGTTCGCCTAACTTGCTATTGTTAAAATCAATATTTTGAAATATTCCGGCCCCATCTTCGCTGTACAGCTTTTCACGATTGGCATCTTCCAGGTCGCCAAGTGCAATAGTAATTAACTCACCAATATTGGCATCATTCCGGTGTTCAAATAAATAGCTGAAATGACTTTGTTCAGGAACTACAAAACGTTCATATCGCATTGCTCTTTCAGCTCTTTCAATGTTTCCATCGTATTTTTTTAAATATGCCTCGTATTTGTCGTCATAAACGTCGCTTAGGTACTTGATAAAAAGCATGGTTAATACGTAGTCTTTGTAAACACTGGGGTCGATGCTTCCCCTGAAAGTATCACAGGCTTTCCAAACTGCATCGTTGATGTCTTTTTGTGTAATTTGTTTTGTCATGGTTATTATTTAAGTGCATTAAAAATTTGTTGTTGAATGATTTGTTCGCGTAAAATTCCGATTTCATTAATAATATTCTTTTCTTTTAATCGTAACTCGTCGATTTGTAAAATTGCTTTTTGAACATTTAATTCCGGTAACGAAATTTCAAGATCCTCCAAAACGGATTTTGATATAGAAGGAATTGATGTTCCTCTCGCAAAGGATTTAAGCCATTCCATTGAATTTTGCTGGTTTATATACCATGCAATATATTCTGGCAAAACATTTTTGTTATTTATTTTTATAACAAGAAATGAAGTAGAAGCTACTGCTTTTGGATATTCCTCTCTGTAAACTGCTGCAAAATTGTTTGAACCTTTTGCTGCAAATAGAATATCTCCAGGAGCTAGAATATGTCTTTGATTTATTGAATATTCCTTTAAATCAGCACGAACTGAGTGTAGTAGCCTAAATTCATTATCAAAATGTTTAACTTGCATGTACAATATTTCTCCCTCAGATTGTGGTTTTAAGAAAACCCCGGTTTGAATTGAAGCGATATTTATTAAATTTGTTTTCAAAATATATTTCATTGTAATTGCTCTACAAAGTTTGCAATAAAATATTTAAATTTCCAAATAAATCTGAATATATTTCAAGTACGCACTCTACAAAATCAAAAAAAAGGACTCATATGTTCTCTTATCTTTTATCAAAATAAAAGTATAGGAATGAGGTCCGATTAAGATATGGAACAATTGTAATATTATCCGATCCCGTTTATTAAAAGTATATATTGTTGGTGTATTAATTATATTGTATAGAAATTTCAGGTATTCATTATTATTTAATTGTATGTGTGATATAACCTATTAAATCTTATCAACGCAAAAAAAATCATCACCGATTAAGAAGATATTGGAATTTCTTTCGTGCTGAATTATTTGCTTATCAAAATCAATCCTGTAAAAAATTTGGTCAAAATGTAACACTTCACAAAAAGCCATTCTTTCATATATTTTGAGCCAGAACATAATATTTTCAATATCAGAATCATCAAATGAATTTAATGCTTCAATTACTTTGTCAACATGAACTAATTTCTCCATTAAATAATTAATGCCTAAATATAACTCTCTGAATGGTTTGAATTTAAAATACTTGAAATTCTGCTCGGTGTAATCAAATAATGTTTTGTGTTTTTTAGCCCAATTATTTAAATTACTGCTGGTGAATACCTTTGGCTGACTTGTTTCTAATTCGGAAATTGCCTTATGACATTGGTATAGGTTGACTGAATAATCTATTGACGTTATAAAACCGGATTTTTCGTCGTCACCAAATACCATATCGTATGGAGAAATCATATCAGATTCCTCTGAAGTAGATATCATTCTATTGTTATAAATCTGGTGAATTCGTCCATCCTTTTCGTCAATGATGAATTTGACAGTTTCCGACAAAGCATGAAATTTCAGCTTAAAAACATTCGAGTATTTTTTATGCTGCTTTATTTCTGGCGCTTTAATATCATGTGATAATTTGTGCTGATTGAAAATGTATTTCAGTCGTTCAAAGAAAATTGCCTTCGTGGTTCCGAAGTAAGTTGCATCATTATCCAGAATTATATCCAGCATTTTAATGTCCAGAGGATTTAGGAATTTAAGGAATAGGTTGGTGGTGGATAATCTTTCTTTAGCAAACTTCATTTTAGAATGTGGTGACTTACATGGATGGAAAAAAATTAGTGCTCTATTACAAAAACTAAATAACAACAAGTTAACATGTTAAAATGGATTATCTTCATCATCGTCAATTATTACATTATTTTGTGCATTTTGAATGTTGACCCATTCAATTGTCCATTCGTTATAAATTGCTGAAGGAGTATTTTCATTTTTCATATTATACAATTTAGCTTCAACAAAGGCCTGTTCTTGTAAATGTTTAAGTATTTCATTATTACCATATTCATCATGTCCCAGCCGATTCATTTGTTTAAAATATTCCTGCTTAGCATCCATGGGATTACATTTAATTTTTGCTGCAATCATCGACAAGCTTATTTGTCTTTCTCGTTCAAATGAATTAAAGCTGGTTGAATTCTGTACTTTTTTTAATATTTTTCGATTCTTTTCAGCAATATCTATATCAATTTTGGCGAACATCATTATTTGATTTAGATTTTCAGGGAATTCCCAAGCTAATCTGTGATCTCCAAATATTTGACTTTTAACTTTCCATTCGATGTTTACGGATTTGTCATCCTGACTTATTGTAAATTCGGTTGAACCATCAAAATTTGTAGCTCCAATTGTAAGTTTCCTGTTTGTTACGTTTAAAATATGGATATTCGGATCTTCGTTTTTAATTCTATCAATCAAGGTTTCATATATTACTACCATACCACCATTTGAAAGAACTTTTTTTTCAATTAATGAATTATTGCTAAAGTATCCTAATATAACGATAAAGGCAATGACTATGAATATTATTACTAACCACATAATTTCAATTTTTAAATTACTAATAATGAATTTTTATAAAAAAAGAGTAGTTGCAATTATTACAATAAAACAGAATGAAATGAAAAGTGCAATAATTGAAAGACATCCTGATCTGATATCTGTTCCATTATTTCCTTGCATATTTCTCCCTTTAGTATGGCATTCTGAACAAATATTTAGTTTAGTCCTATTTACTGGCTCAGTAAAGGTATATTTTCCATTAACCAGCGTATTTCCACAAAACAAGCAGATATCCTTTTTCAACAAACCATTTTCTGTAAGATACCGGTAGGCATTGCTGTTTTCTGCAATTTCCATGATAGTCAGTTCTGGATGATCTTCATCAATAATATCATATTCATCTTCTTTAATTTTGCCTTGAAATCTCATTTTGTGACGAAATCCCTGTTGATTCAGAACAGAACATAGTTCTTGATAATAAGTGAGAAGGTTGATTTTTTGCATGATTTTAAGTTTTGAGAAGTTTTTGATTTTAATTGGTTTTTAGAAATTCAAATTCGTGTTAATTGGTAAAAATCAGTTGTTGTCATTTATGATAACCGAAAGTTAAAGATAAAACAAAATATTAGTTGTCAGTTATGATAACTAATGAAAATTAACCAGCTTCAACAAAAAATTGGTCAACGTATCCGATTTCTAAGAGAATCCAAAGGGATTTCTCAGCAGAATCTGGCGGCAGTATGCAATTTTGAAAAAGCCAATCTTTCCCGGATTGAAGCAGGCAGAACAAATCCAACTATTACCACACTTTATAAAATCAGTCAGGCTCTGGAGGTGAATATTTCTGAATTGGTTGATGTGGAAAAAAAAAACTGAACCTTAGTAGTTTTTTCATTTTTTAGAACTTGTAACACACACAACTTTGTTTGTGTTTTATGAATCATCAATTTTGCCACTTTCAACAATAAACGGTATATTATGACATTCAAAAGAATATTGCCAAAAACATCAGTACATGTGTTGAAAAATTAAAGGACAGCGTTTCACCGTCCTTAAATTTCCATTTTTTCAGTGGTTTTTATTCTGAACATACACCTAAGGGGAAAAAACCGTCTCATAAAACGTTGACAAAAAATTCAGCATAAAACCTGTTTTGTTTGTGTATGTATTGCAATTTTTTAATAGTTGAGAATATTAATCTGTTACCTGAATAAATATTATTGAAAACTGTCCGTCCGGAATTCGTCATTAAGATTTCAACCAGACGGACAATAGTTTCAACTTTTAATTGTAAAGTACCAGACAAAATAAGCAAGGCCTTCGATAATAAAAACGTCCTCCAACTTCAGGGTCATTTTAACAGCTTCTACAGCGTATTCCTGACCCTTTTGCAGAGGCGATACATTAACCTTGCATATCACCAAAAACGGGCAGTAAAACCTTTTAACATTGCCAGCAGGCATGACCACAAGAACACTGTTGGTTCCTACGATTTTAAACAATTCAATTATATACTTTCTGGCTTCTTCTGACATAATTTAGCTATATATAAGACAGAAAATCAGTTGCCCAAATACCATGATTGAGAACCAGCTTCCAGTTGATCTGCCAAAAATTGAGTGAATGAAAAACACCCTGCTCCCCTGTCAAGAAATGAATCAATGTATGAGGACTTGTTTGCCCCTGTAAACAGGTTGTACAGCTTCCATAAATCAATATTTCCATTTGGCTTTCTGCTGAAAGAGTTATCCATGTAATATTCTCTTGCAACTGTTGAAACCTGGGTGTCACTTAACGGGAAAGGTTGCAGTCCTTTCTTTTGCTCGGCTGGCAAATGCTGATACATTCTTGCTTTTCCC
>Ga0116152_10001667_pt1 | contig 18200 bp, 17 predicted proteins | sample AD_UKC119_MetaG_FD_89894 | JGI IMG/M metagenome (GOLD analysis project Ga0116152, IMG submission 89894) | Active sludge microbial communities of municipal wastewater-treating anaerobic digesters from Hong Kong - AD_UKC119_MetaG | ecosystem: Engineered > Bioreactor > Anaerobic > Digestate... | reverse complement strand
GGTAGCGTTCGCGGCTTTGCATCTCGATGGGGCATTCATTAAGAAATAGTCAGACCCCTCTTGATCGGCACCGAGATCAGCGCGATGCTTGCACGGCCATGACGGAAACCCTGTGGATCGGCACGCGCAAAGGTGCGTTCACGCTGCGCCGCAACGCCCGCGGACGGGGCTGGAAACTTGCTGGCCCGCAGTTTCTGGGACACATCATCCACCACATCGTGCAAGATCCGCGTGCGCCACGCTCACTCGTGATGGCGGCCAAGACGGGCCACCTCGGGCCGACGGTGTACCACTCCGGCAACGGCGGCCGCAGTTGGCAGGAGGCGAGCAAGCCGCCGGCCTTCCCCAAAGCGACGAGTGCCGAGAAGCCCCGCGCCGTCGAGCGCGTGTTCTGGCTCACGCCGGGCCATGCGAGCGAATCGCGCACCTGGTACGCGGGCAGCGCGCCGGCGGGATTGTTCCGATCCGAGGACGGCGGCGATCAGTGGCAGCCCGTGGCGGGCTTCAACGAGCATCCGATGTTCCCGAAATGGGCAGCGGGCTTCGCGACGCCGGACGGCGAGTTCCTGCACTCCATCCTGATCGATCCGCGCGATGCGCGGCATCTGTATCTCGCGATCTCGATTGGCGGCGTGTTCGAGTCGACCGACGGCGGCAATGACTGGCGGCCGCTCAACGGGGGCTGCGCGGCGGAGTTCCTGCCGGATCCGGAAGCGGCCTACGGCCATGACCCGCATTGCGTTGTGCTGCACCCCAAGCAACCCGATCGGCTCTATCAACAGAATCATTGCGGCATTTACCGACTGGATCGGCCGGCGTCCCGCTGGGTTCGAATCGGCGACAACATGCCGCGATCGATCGGGGACATCGGCTTTCCGATGGTAATGCATCCTATCGACCCGGACGTAGCCTGGGTCTTCCCGATGGACGGCACCAGCGTATGGCCGAGGACGTCAGTGGGCGGCAAGCCTGCGGTGTACATCACCCGCAATGGCGGCAAGTCGTGGCAGCGCCAGGCGGCCGGATTGCCGCAGTCGCAGGCTTGGTTCACCGTGCTGCGTCAGGCGATGTGCAGCGATCAGCGCGCTTCCACCGGCCTCTATTTTGGAACGACCGCAGGTGAGGTCTGGACCAGCCGCGCGGGCGAACGCTGGCGATGCATCGCGCGTCACTTGCCTGAGATCTATTCCGTCACGTACGCCGAGTAGCGAGTCGCGGTCTTGAGCTGCACCGTCCGCGTCGCGAGTCCCCTTCGATCCTACACAGCAGGTGCTGCCGAGGTAGTCGCCAACGGAACCGATATCGCTGCATTGCTCATGGATCTCGATACTAACTATCGCGGCATCCGCTTTCGAATGATCGACGAGCAGGACCGGATCCGACCGCATATCCGCCTGTTCGTCAACCAGACCGAAGTAGTGTCACTCGAGCATGCTGTCTCGCCGGGTGATACCCTGCACTTGATTTGTGCGCTGAGTGGAGGTTGATGCGATGACCCTGACAGCGATGGACAAACAGCGTTATGCACGCCACCTCAGCCTGCCCGAGCTCGGCGCGGCCGGCCAGAGCCGGCTGAAGAACAGCAAAGTACTCATCGTTGGTGCCGGCGGGCTGGGGTCACCGTGCGCGCTCTATCTGGCGGCGGCGGGGATCGGCACGCTGGGCCTCGTCGATCACGATGTGGTCGACCTCTCCAACCTGCAACGCCAGGTGCTGTTCGCAACCAGCGAGATCGGCCAGCCCAAGGTTCGCGCGGCGGCGAACCGACTGACCGCGCTCAATCCGGACATTGAGGTGCGGCCGCTCGAGCTCAAGCTGACGGCCGAGAACGTGCTCGATGTCGTGCGCGACTACGACGTCGTCGTCGACGGCACCGACCGCATCACCAGTCGTTACTTGATCAACGACACCTGCGTAATCCTCGGCAAGCCACTGGTGAGCGCTGCGATCCATCGTTTCGAGGGCCAGTCGCTCACCTACCTACCAGACAAGGGTCCCTGCTATCGCTGCCTGTTTGCCAACGCCAGCGATGCGCAAACACCCAACTGTGCCGATGCCGGCGTCCTGGGCGTGTTACCGGGCGTGATGGGCGCAATCCAGGCTACCGAGGTGATCAAGCTCGTCGCGGGCATCGGCGAGCCGTCGGTCGGACGCCTGCTCACGTACGATGCACTCGCGCTGCGTTTTGCGGAATTCAACGTGGCGCGCCGCGCGGACTGCGCCGTATGCGGCGACAACCCAACGATCGTCACGCCCCAGGATGCCATGCCGGCCTCGAAAACCACGGCAGCGCAGCGCTCCCTGATTTCACACGCCACCCCGCGGCAATTGCGGGTTCGACTCGAGGCCGCGAAGGAAAGCGCCACGCCAGTCCTGCTGATCGATGTACGCGAGCAGCACGAATTCGAATGCGGGCACCTGCCGAACAGTATCAACTTGCCGATTGGCGAACTCGGCACACGGATGACAGAACTGGTAGCCACACTGGACAGCGTGTCCCGCGGTCGCACGGCGCGGCCCGACGTCGTCTTTCTGTGCCGCAGCGGTGGACGCAGCTTGCAGGCCTGCGAGCTTGCCGTCGGCGCAAATCTGACCGCCGTGCCGATCAACCTGGACGGCGGCTTGTTAGCCTGGTCGCGCGATGTGGACCACGATTTCCCGGTCGCACCGGCCGGCTGAACAACCGCTACCGCGCGATCGCCTTGACGCCGGCCGAACTGTTGGCGATCCATTGGTCGGCCATCGCCGGATCGCGGTCGTGCATGGCCTTGGCAAATCGCAGGATCTCGGCATTCAGCTTCTGTACGGCGAGCTCTGTGGATGCATCGATCGGCTGCAGACGACCATAGGCGCCGTTGAAATAATGATCCATGCGGTCGAATACGAGCGCATAGGCTTTGCCGGCCGGGGCGGCTTCATAGGAGGCCATGTGCAGGTTCCATTCGGGGGCTATGCCGGGCACGATATCGGTCGTGCCAGAGATCACCAGCTGCGGCACCTTGATCTGGCTCCAGCCAGCGCTGGATACGTAGTTAGGTATCGGTCCAGGCGGAGAAATGGCAACCACTGCGAGCGGCAGCGGGGCACGAGTGCTCGCCGCCGTAAAGCTGCCATCCAGGCGAGCACCGCCCGCGATTTGCGCGATCAGCGCGCCATAGGAATGGCCAGCAGCGATGACATCGCCGGAAGTTTCAACACCCGGCAAGATCATCGTAGGGGTCTTGCCGCCATAGCTGGCAACTGCGAGGTCGTAGTCTTCCAGCCGCAGTCGCAGCGACTCGCTCTGTTCATAGTTCGCGCGGTCTGGGTGGTCCTCGGAGTCGACGTGCAACGGCGCGACCACCACCCAGCCACCCTTCGCCCAAGCGGTCAGCAGCGCGTCGTAGCGTGCGGGCGACGCATAGGCGCCATGCGAAAACACGATCACACCGCAGTGCTGGCAACGCGGCGCCGGATAGAGCACACGCATCGATACTTCGCGGCCGCGAGGCGCGCTGAGTGTCTGAGTCGAGTCGACGATCCGATCGAAGGCTGCAGAAGGCGCAGCACAACCACTCAACAGCGACTGCAAGCATAACGCCAGTGCTGCCCCCGTCACCGCAAAGATACGTGTGCTCATGCCGCTCGTTTTCCCGACTTCACCACTTCATCGAGCGACTTGCGGTGTCCCGCACCGACGATACGCGCCACCATTCGATCGCGATCTGCATTGAGTTTGCGCGTCAAATCCGGGCCCGGCGTGTACCGGTCCACATGATCCGCCTTCAGGACGCCAGAGTCGGTGAGCAGTTGCTCGAGCACCAACACCCGGTCACGCAGTATCCACAGCTCCGCCATCATCTCAGTGTGCATGCGTGCCAACGAGTCGAGCTCGGTCGTGCTGAGATACGTGCGCTCTGGCAGTGCAGTTGTCTTGGCCATAAAGTCTGTTTTCTCTGGCGGTTGCTAACAACAGCTATTGCTTGACAGGCTTGCGGCCACGGGTCACCCATGGATAGCCAGTGCCCTGCAACGCATACTCCTCGACATCGACGAAGCCCGCTTCGCGCATCAGCTGCGGCAGATTCGTGATGTCCGACTCGATGAAGTATGGCTCGGCCCGATGCTCCGTCTCCCAAGCCAGCAATGCAGCATTGAATGGCGGAACTGCGCGGAAAGGCGGCGGGTCGGAAATCACCATGTCGCCGCCCGGCTCGAGAATCCGATACATTTCATTGATCACTTCGCGCGCCGCGGACTCCGGCAACTCGTGATGTACGGCGTAGGAGATGACGCCGTCGACGCTATTGTCCGGCTCGGCAACGTGGCGCGCATCTTCCTGACGGAAATGAATGTTCCAACCCATACGCTCGCTCATGCCGAGGCCGTCACGCAGGGCTCGCGCCGAGAGATCACCACCGATGAGTTGCGCGTCGGGAAACCGTTCGCGACAGATGCCGAGGGTTCCGGCACCCCCGCATCCTGGTTCATAGATGCGTCGATAGCTGGGCTTGCGAAACTGCTTGATGACTTCGCGGCGCTGCTCGAGGATGTTGTCATTGACCGCGACGGCCGCGAAGCCACCGCGGCTGAACACGTGCGGCAGAATACCGAGCGCAAACATCGGGCCGAACAGATCGTGGCCGTCGAGCCCACCGGGCTGCAGATGCCATTCCACGCCCCGGTAGAAATCCGGAATTTGCAACGACGGATTCAACTTCAGCTTGTCAGAAGGCTGACTCTTAGCTGCGGCGAAGATCGGCTCGAGCTGCGCGCGTTTGCGTTCGACCGCCGCTGCTGCCTTGACCCAGATCTCCTCGGCGACGCAGCGCTGAAAAAACCGGTTGAAACGATAGGCTTTCGAACGCTCGGCAACCTCGCGCACCCGATCGAGGCGCGCTTGCCAGGCGGCGCGCGACGTGTCCTGTTTGAATTCCTGCGCCAGTGACTGGGCCTCAGGCTGGCGTGCGAAATCTTCGCTCGCCTGTTGCTGCAAGGCGCTGGAGGAATACACCTGCAGCGAGCCGAGAAACTGCATGCCCGCGCGACCCTGTTGATCGAGATTCATTTCGAGGCCCCTTGCTGTGCGGGCGAACCATCGCGCCCGAGCGCGCCAATCAGTTTCCACACGCCCTGCTCGCGCGTCCAGACATGGATCACATGAAACCGCTGGTCGGTGGCCGCCCCGCCTGGCAGTCGGGTACGGTGCGTGGCGTAGTAGATGACGCCGGTGTCGCCCGAGAGCGTAAAGCCGGTCAAGTCCATGCTCAGCTCTTCGCCACTCTGACCCTTCATCTGCGCGGCGCTCGCCTTGAGTTGCTCGACACCTGATGGTTTGTCCCAGCCCGGCGGCCAGCCCATGTACCGCGCCGACGTATTCGAAATGTACGTATCGAGATCGCCGCTGCCGCGTGCAGCGTAGATCGTCAGTTCCTTCGCCCAGATCTCGTCCCGAGCGCGTTCAATAGCGGTCTTGGATGGATTGTTAGTGGCGATCGTCCACACAGTGCTCGGCGAAGTACTGGCGCAGCCTGCGCCGATCAACGCCAGGATCACCAAACCGCAATTTTTCGCTATCCAGTACGCTCGACGCATAGTCGCTACTCCGTGTGTCACCCAAGGCCGGCTCGTCGAACGACCATAGCCCATGTACAGTCGCGCCTCACGCTCACTGGCCTGCGGCGAGGCGCAACAACTGCCCAGTGATCCAGGCGCAGTAGGTTCCCAACGCGTAGCCCAGCACAGCCAGCAACACGCCGACGGGCGCGAGCGACGGATGGAAAGCCGCCGCAACCACCGGCGCGCTCGCGGCGCCACCGATATTCGCCTGGCTGGCAATGGCCAGATAGAACGTCGGTGCGCGCAACAGGCGAGTCATGCCGATCAGCAGCAGCGCGTGTATCGCGATCCACGTCAGACCCACTCCGAACAAGGACGGATTCGTCAGGATGGCGCGCAGATTCATCTGCATGCCGATCGCCGCGACCAGGACATAGAGCATCGCGGAGCCCACCTTGGAGGCCCCCGCTCCCTCGAGGTCGCGGGCACGCGTGGCGGACAAGAGCAACCCGAAAGTCGTGGCCAGCACGACGATCCAGAAGAACTCACTGGCGAGTGACAAACGCTCCGCCCACGCGAGCCCGGCGAACAAGCCGGCCAGCGGCGTCGCCAGCGCGTGCGCCAGCGCCGTTGCGCCAAAACCGACAGCGAGGATGTACATAAGGTCAGGCAGCTTCGCGATCCGCGCGCGCTCGGCTTCGAGTTGCTCGACCTGCTTGCGCAAGGCAGTGAGCGCAGTGACATCGGCGCCACGCCGCCGATCGAGCCGTTCCTGATTGGCGGCCATCCACAGCAACACCGCCATCCAGATATTGGCCACGATGACGTCGACCGCGACCATCGTGCCAAACAGATTGCTGTCGATCGCAAAGATCTCTTTCATGGCGGCTTGATTCGCCCCACCGCCGATCCAGCTACCGGCTACGGCGGTCAAGCCACGCCAGACCTCGCCTGCGACGGACTCCGGCGCCAGCCATTGCCAAAGCAGGAATGCGACGGGTGCGCCAACCATGACGCCGACGGTCGCCGTCGCGAACAGGATCAGCAGCTTGGGCCCAAGTCGCAGGATACCGCGCAGATCGATGGCGAGCGTGAGTAGCACCAGCGTAGCCGGCAGCAGGTAGCGCGAGGCAACGAAATACAGTCGCGATGCTTCGCCGTCGATGAGGCCAGCGGTATTGTAAATCGCGGGGAGCAGGTAGCACAGCAACAACGCCGGCACATACTTGTAGAAAGCCCGCCAGAACGGCGCCCGCGACTCCGTGCTCCAGAATATGGCGCCGAGCGTGACGGCCAATAGCCCGAGCACGACCGCGTCATTGGCGATAAGAGCCTGCTCAGCCAATCAACTGCATCTCGTTGGCGCTGAGTGTCAATGCAGCGGCACGAACATTCTCCTCGAGATGCTTGAGCCGGCCAGTACCGGGTATCGGCAGCATCACGGGAGATTTAGCTAACAACCAGGCCAGCGTCGCCTGTGCCATGGTGATGCCGCGGCTTGCCGCCAGTTCCTGCAGTGCAGCGATACGCGGATCGAGTTCGTCGGCAGACTGGGCGCGCTGCGCTAGCGGCCCCCACGGAATGAAGGCGATACCATCGCGTTCGCAGATCGCGAGCACATCCTCCGAGGCACGATCAGCCACGTTGTAGCGATTCTGAACCGACACGACCCTGACGATGCCACGTGCTACCGCCAACTGCTCGGCATTCACATTGGATACACCAACATGACGAATCTTGCCTTCCTGCTGCAATCGAGCCAGCTCACCGACCGAGTCGCCGTAGGGCACTTTCGCATCGACCGCATGCAGCTGATAGAGCTCGTGCCGCTCGAGCCGCAGACGTTGCAGACTGGCCTCGCAGGCGGCGCGCAGATGTTCCGGTCGGCAATCGGCGGCCCAGCGATTGGGCCCCTGACGCGTCATCCCACCCTTGGTAGCCACCACGAAGCCGCGTGGATAGGGATGCAGCGCGCGCTGAATCAGCGCCTCGCTGACATCGGGTCCGTACGCATCAGCCGTATCGAAAAAATTAACGCCCAATGCATACGCTCGGCGCAGCACGGCGAGCGCCGTGTCGACATCCGCAGGCGGCCCCCAGATGCCCTCACCCGTGATCCGCATCGCACCGAAACCCATGCGGCTGACTTCGAGATCGCCACCCAGCAGTATCGTACCCGCTGCGGCGCCCGGGGACTTCCGATCCACCACTCGCTCAGGCGTCGCGGTCGCCATACTCGCTCCTCCTACGACCAAGCCAGTCGCACCCAGATAGCCCAGAAAGACCCGCCGTTCCGTAGCTGTGTGAGACATGTGCCATGGTCCTGGCCGAACATGGGTTGATTACACCATGTATCGCACATCGGCGGTACACTTGAGCGGAGTTCGTACAGCAATCGTGGAGATCGCAGACCATGCTGCCTCAACCGCTACTAACTCCGCTGCCGCGGGATTCGCTGCCCGCCGCGATGCAGGCCTCATATGACCGGGCGCACGCCGACCGCGGCGATGCCACGTTCGTCGCCGTTGCCGGTCATGCACCCGAACTGTTCGACTGGTACGCCGAGTTCTACCAGAAAGTCTTCTACGGCGGTCGAGTGTCGGTTCGGTACAAGGAAATCGCCAGGCTCAGACTGTCCACCGCGCATGGTTGCGCATTCTGCAACAAGGGCAACCGCAAGGACGCCGAGCGAGCCGGTCTGACTCCCGCTCACGTCGAGGCCATCGAACGCCCGGAAGACCCGATCTGGTCGCCCGCAGAGCGCGCAGTATTGCGGCTCGCTGGCCAGATGCTCCTGACACAACCCCGAGGATTTCTGTCGGCCGACTTGTACGCTGAACTGCGGCCACACTTCGATGATGCGCAATTGTTCGAATTCGGCATGACGCTGGCCGTGCTCACGGGTATGGCGAAGTTCCTGTTCGTCTACGACCTCGTCGAGAAGGAGCCCTACTGCTCGATCGGACAGCCAACACATGATTGACGCTCCAACCTAACAAGGAGAATGACGATGGATGCCTCACAAGCGATGACGACTATCAACTGGCTTGCGGTGCTGGCCGCGGCGGCCTCCGGCTTTGTGATCGGTGGGCTGTGGTATGGCCCACTGTTCGGCAAGGCGTGGATGACCGCCGCCGGCATGACCGAGGAGAAGGTCCGCGCAGGCAATCCGGCGATCACCTATGGTCTGACATTCGTGCTCAGCCTGATCGCTGCCTTCAGCCTCGCGATGTTCATTGGTGGCGGTGATCTGCAGTTCGGTTTGTTTGCCGGCTTCATGACGGGGCTGACCTTCGTCGCAGTGGCACTCGGCATCACGTACCTGTTCGAAAAACGTCCGCTCAATCTGTGGTTGATCAATTCTGGCTATCAGGTCGTGTTCTTCACGGTCATGGGCGCCATTTTGGGCGGCTGGAAATGACCCTAGCACGCACGGTGTCCGGACCTATGCGACATAAGTCCACTCGGCGCCAGGATGCCGATCCGCAGGGGTAGCGCTGCAGCCTGTTTGCATCGGCCGCCGAAGTGAGCGACCTTACACGCACGATGCGTAAGATCAGACCATTGCAGGGCTCGTTGCTGCCAATAATGTTCGCCGCCTTGCTGAGCGGCTGTGGCGGCGGCGGTTCCGACTCGCCGCCGCCCAACGCCGGGATTGCTGCAGTTCCGTCGCCAACAATTTCGCTCTCGGCGAACCCAAGTAGCGTGCCAACCGGTGCGAGCGCCAACCTGGTTTGGACCTCAACCGATGCGACCAGTTGCAACGCAAGCGGCGCCTGGACTGGCATGCGAGCCACCGCGGGCACAGCCAGCACGGGCGCACTCAGCAATCCGAGTAACGTCTTCACGCTGACCTGCACTGGTACAGGTGGCTCTGACGACCGGTCAGTAACCGTCACTGTCACGCCGACGTCAACCACACCAGCCCCCACGGTGACGATCAACGCCAATCCCAGCTCCGTGACGAGCGGCGGCAGCTCGAACCTCACCTGGTCGTCGACCGATGCCACGAGCTGCAGCGCGAGCGGTGCCTGGAGCGGCAGCCGACCCACGTCCGGCTCGGCCAGCACCGGCGCGCTGAGTGCCGCTAACAACACGTTCACGCTCAGCTGCAGCGGCGCGGGCGGCTCGGCCGCTGCCAGCGCGTCGGTGTCGGTCACCGGCAGCAGCAGCGGCGCCACCTTCGGGCTCGATTTCGGCGGCAACGACTCCACCACCGGTACGGTGCGCTTCCGCTTCACCAATCCGCTGGCGCAGTATCCGGCCACCTATATGTGGCGCGTGCTGCCACGTCGCCAGAGCGGCTACTACACCGCGTTCTTCTGGGGCAACGATGGCACGTTCTTCTGGGATGGCGGCAATCCCAACAGCTACTACGGCGCCCATCCCTATCCGCAGCCCGCGCCGAACGGCTCGGATCATAAGTGGGAGATTTCCGTCAACGGCCGGGATTACCTGAGCCCAGAGTGGGTCGAGTACGGTCGCTGGCACACGCAGGTGCTGCGCGTCTGGTCGGACGGTGCCGGCAAGCATCATGAGTATTTCTGGGACTGGCCCAACACCTCGCGCGTCATTCGTACGACCGAGGACGTGAGCTACGCCAATGTCCGCCCGACCAATGCTGCGCTGACCTTCGGCGATGCGCCCTGGGCACCGTCGACCGAGATCATGGACGGTGTGATGCGTGGCATCCAGGTCTACTCGACGCTGCTGTCCGTCGCCGATGTCGGCGCCGAGATCGCGAGCCCCAAGTCGACCGCCGCCGGCGCCTCGAACATCTGGTACCTGAACTTGAACCCCACGCCGACCGACATCAGCGACAAGTCCGGCGCCGGCAACAACCCGCAGTGGGTCGGTTCCGAGCGTGCCCGCCTCTGGAGTGGGCAGTAAGGTAGTTATTAGAGCAGCGCTGCCGACCTGTTGCCGCCGTCGGCAGCGACCGACCGCGGTGCGTCGACGGCCGGCGGAATCAGTTTGTACACCACGGGCGTCACCAGCCGTGCCAGCAGCGTCGAGCTGATCAGGCCACCGATGATCACCCACGCCATGGGCGAATAGAGCCCGATGTTCTGCACTGCGAGTGGCAGTAGACCGCCGATGGCGGTGGCGGACGTGAGCAGGATAGGCAGAAAGCGAATCTCGCCAGCGCGCTCGATCGCTTCATCCAATGCCACGCCCTGTTCGCGCAACTGATTGGTGAAGTCTACCAACAAGATCGAGTTCTTGATCTCGATGCCGATCAGCGCCACGAAGCCGATACTGGCGACGAACGAAATATCGTTGCGCGACGCGAACAGCATCAGCAGGCCGCCGAGTACGCCGAGCGGCACGACGGTCAGCACGATCAGCGTCGACTTGAAGTTGCCGAATTCGAGCACGAGCACGGCGAAGATGCCGAATACTGCCACCAGAATGGCGACACCGATACCACCGAACGACTCCGCCCCGGCTTCCGCATCGCCACCCAGCATGTAACGATAGCCCCGCGGCCATTCCAGCTGGTCGAGTTTGGCGACGACAGCGGCAGTCAGTCGTGCCGTGTTGTAACCGGCCTGCACCTCGGCATCGATGGTGATCGCCCGTTCCCGATTGAAGCGCTGGATCAGCGTCGGCGCTTTCTCGAACGCCAGGGTCGCCAGTTGTGATACCGGCAAGCTGGCGCCACCGAGAGTCGGTATGCGGATCTGCTCGATCGCCGCGAAAGTGGCGCGCTCACCGACCGGCGCCCGCACCACGATGTCATACTGCTCGCCGCGTTCATCTTTGAACGTGCCTGCTGGAATGCCCGCCACTGCCAGTCGCACGGCGCGATCGAATTCAACGCTGGGTACGCCGAGCAGACTGGCTTTCTGAGTATCCACGTCCAGCCGCAAATTGGTGCGCGGGACTTTCAGTGGATTGTCGATATCGCGCGTGCCCTCGATACTTTCCAGTAGTGCCTCGACCTCGGCCGCCAGCTGGTCGAGAATGGCGAGATCCGGACCGATCAAGCGTACCGAAATCGGGGCTGAGACCGGCGGTCCGTTGGTGAATTCCTTGACCCGGAAGCGCGCGTTCGGATAGCTCTCGAGCCGCTCGCGCAACTGTTGCAGCTCTTGCGTCGTGCTGCGAGTGTCGTATGCGTGAAGCTGCACGAACAGCTCAGCGTAGTTGGTCGCCTCGTTGCGCGTGATGTGGTTGTAATAGATCTGCGGATTGCCGTGGCCCAGGTTGGCGAACCAGCTCTTCACCTGCGGCATCCGCTCCAGTTCGCGTTCGACGAAGCGCAAGGCGCGATCGGTCTCGGTCAGACTGGTGCCGTTCGGTGTGCTGACTTCGATCAGGAACTGTGGCGTGCCCGCCTTCGGAAAGACGCTGGTGCCAATCACAGGCACGAGCAGGACGGACAACAACAGCGAACCACCGATCGCCACCACGACGGTGCTCTTGGGCCGGGACAAGCAATAGTGCAATGCCGGCCGATAGTAGCGATGGATGGCGCTCATTACTCGCTGCAGGGAGCGGTTACCTTCCGGCTCGTCCTGCTCCTGCAATATACGGCTGGCGAGGAACGGAATGATGAACAGCGCGATCAACAGTGAGCCGATGATCGTGGCGATCACCGTGGTTGGTAGCACGCGAATAAACTTGCCGGCGTTCCCCGGTAGCGCCATCAGCGGCAGGAACGCGAATATCAGTGCGGCTGTGCAGCCGAGGATCGCCACAGCAATCTGTCGAGTACCGGCGACCGCGGCTTGCGCCCGCGAGTAGCCCATGCGCAGGTGGCGCGCGATATTCTCAACCGCGACGATCGAGTCATCAACCAATAGTCCGAGCGCAACGACGAAGCCAGCGATCGACAGTTGGTTGAGTGAGTAGCCGAGGAAGTACAGGGACGTCAGACCAAAAGCCAGTGCCAGCGGGATCGAAATCATCACGATACCGGCTGCCCGCAGACCGAGGGGCAGGAGAGTCAGCATGACGATGGCGATGGCGATCGAGAAATCGACATACAGGCGCTGCAATCGACTGTGCACATTCTGCGACTGATCGAAGCCGGCGATCAGCGTCACACGCTTCGGTAAGGATTGCGAGAACCTTTGGGTCACCGCCGCAATACCTTCGCGGACTTTCAGGACATTGAAACCCTCTTTCTGGTTGGCTGTGACGAACACGGCACGCTTGCCAGAAAAGCGGCCCAAATAGGTTACGGGTGCGTTCTCCCAAGCCACGCGGGCGATGTCTCTCACTCGCACGGTACGCGCACCGACCGCGGTGACCACGGTGTCGCGAACCTGGTCGAGCGTGGTGTAGCCGCCCGAGGTCTTGAGACTGAAGCTGCGAGGTCCTAGATCGACGATGCCGGCAGGGATGTTGGCGTTCTCGCTCTGCACCGCTGCGAGTACCCGTGCTGCCGGAATATTGAACTCCGCCAAGCGATTGAGATCCAGCTCGACGCGCAGCTCGCGCTCGGGATAAGCCCATGTCTCAGCCGTGCGTATGCCCGGCACTGTCTTGAGACCATCCTTCAGCTCGCGCGCATAGTCCTCCAGCTCCCGATACGGCGCTTCTTCGGAGACCAACGCGAACTGCACGGTATTCACCAGCGCCGGTGAGAGCTTGCGGATTTCGAGGTTGAGCACTTCCGCCGGCAGCGTCGGGCGCAGCGAGTTGATTTCGCGCGTCAGCTCGTCGAACTTCTTGTCTGGATCGGTGCTCGCCTCGAATTCAACCGCCGTGAACGACACGCCGTCGCGGATCGTCGTTTCCATCTTCCTGACGTCATCGAGCTCGGCGATCCGGTCTTCGATTGGCTTGGCAACCAGGCGCTCGAGATCCTTGGGATCGGCGCCGGGAAAGATGGCGGACACGAAAAAGCCCGGAATCTTGAAATACGGATCCTCTTCGCGCGGCATGCTGATAAAGCTGTACCAGCCGAGTGCGGCCAGGCAGAGAAACGCGACCAGTGTGAACTGGTAGCGACGAATCGGGAATTCGAGCAGCGACATGTCAAGCGCTGTCCGGGTTGCCGGTCACGACGATACGGACGCGTTCGCCATCTTCCAGATAGAGCGAGCCGTCGGTCACAACGCGAGTGCCCGGCACTACGCCACTCTGCAGCGCGACGGTATCGGCGGCAATGAACGCCACCGTGACGTCGCGTTTGCGAGCGATATCGTTCTCCAGCACGAACACCGTGGCGCGCTTGCCGTCACCCTGCACGAGACTCGCCATCGGAACATAGGTGAGAGTGCCGGCCGTGCCCGCTGACGGCAGCAGCCGCACTCTCGCGACCAGGCCGCTGACGAGTCCGGCAGGCGCTTGCTCCAAGCGCAGCTCGATATCGAACAGTCCAGTCGCTGCATCAGATGCGCTCGCGATTTCGGACAGCACTGCATCGAAGGTCTGATTCGGGAACGCGTCCAACTGGACGGTGCCGCGATCGCCCAGCTCGACCGTGACGATCTCGCGATCCGACAAGGCGCTGCGTACGACGAAACCCTTGGCGGCACCACCCAGGATGAGCACGGGTTGACCGGCAGGGACCAACTCCCGTTCTTCGGCCAGTCGGCGCAGGACGACGCCAGGGCCCGGGGCCGTAATGACCGCATAGCCGCGATTGAACTCGATGGACTTGAGTTGTGCCTGTGCCAAGGCAGCCTGGGTACGCAGATTCTGCAACTGCTCGAGGCTGATCACCTGGTCCGCGTACAGGTTCTCGCCGCGCGCGAGGTCGCGCTGCGCCTTGGTAGCGAGCTGACGCGCCTGCTCCACCTGCGCCTCCACTTCCGTCTGTTCGATGGCCGCCAAAGTCTGACCGGCGGCGACCACGCTGCCCTCCTGCACATCGATACTGTGGATCACGCCGCCCACCTTGAAGGACAGGCGCATTTCATCCTTGTTGGCGACGATCCCATTGGCGCTGATCGGCGGGACGGCGGGCCCGCTGACCGCTGCGGCCACCGCCACGGGCGTTGGCGCGTCTGCCAACACCGGTGCCTCGCTCGGATTGCAGCCGCTCACCGATGCCAACAGCCACAGTGCTGCAAGCGGGGCCAAGAATCTGGTTAGCGGCATGGTGTTCCTGTCCTCGAGCGATTGCATGAGGGTTCGAGCGCAGCGGGCAGTGAGCCCGATGCCGTGGCGTAGTCGAGTTCGGCTTGACGCGCGAGCACGGCGAAACGAGTGACATTGAGATTCAACTCCGCGGCCGTCAGGCTCGAGCGCGCATCGATGAACTCCACCTGGCTGATCGCACCGGCATCACGTTTGCGCGCGGCGATACGAAAGGCGGCCGCAGCCGCATCGGCGCGAGCGGCCGCCGTTGCGAGCGAGTCATTGGCAGTGAGCAGCCGATCGAGCGCCTGCTGCACTTCGAGTTGAATCTGACTGGCCGCCTGCTCGCCTTGCAGTCGTGCCTGGCGTACGTCCGCGCCCGCCCGCCGCACTTCGGCCGCGCGTGCGCCGCCGTCGAACAACGCCCAGTTGAGTAGCAACGACAATGTGCCGAAATTGCGGCCACTACCAAATTCGTAGTTAGTGCCTTGAATTCCCGCGTCCGCACCCAACGACAGTGTCGGCCAGCGCGCTGCGCGCGCGGCACGCAGCTGCTCGCTACTCGCGCGTTGTATGCTGGCCAGCTGTTCGAGTTCCGGGCGCTGTTCGAGGGCGGCACCGCGCAGCAGTGCCAGATCGGTGGCGGCGGCGGTGAGTTCCGCCCCCGCTGCGGCGTGTTCCAGCGTTCCGTCGAGCGGCCGATTCAGCAGGAAGTTGAGGTAGCTGCGCGCCTGCGATACACCGTTTTGCGCCTCGCGGAGCTGCTGCGTCACGGCCAGCAATTCCGCCCGGGCACGCAGCACCTGGTCCTGCGTGATCTTGCCATTGCGAAACAGGGAATCGTTGACGCGCAGATTCTCATCCAGCAGCGTCAGGCTGGACTGAACGATCGCTGTAGTTTTGGTCGCAGCCAGCCAGTCCAGGTACGCCACCGAGATGTCGCGTTTCAAGCGGCGGGCGAAGGCGGCCCGAGCGTAGCGGCTGGCATCGAGTAGATTACGGCTGGCGCGCACGGCAGCGGGAATTGCTGGTGCAAACAGCGGCTGGCGCACGCTGAGCCGTGTGTCCTGCTCGCGCTCGCGTATCAGACTGAAACCGCGATCTTCGATTTGCGGAAATGTGCCGGGGCGTCCGTCTGCCACTAACAGCTCGTTCAGTGTCGTATAGACGGGATTGAGGGCCTCGGCGAGCGGCACCTCGATCTGTCTGCCGCCCTCGGCGCGCGTGTAGCGCGCAGCGAAGTCGACCTGCGGGAAGTAGCGCGCCCGTGCCGAATCGAGCGCCGCTGTCGCCCGCTCCAGTTCGAGGGTCTGTTCCTGCAGCGCGAGGTTCGATGCCAGGCCACTCGCCACGTACTCATCGATCACGGCCGCGACGGTGCGCATCCCGCCATCCGTCGGCAGCTGCGCTTCGCTCACGCCGGGCGTGGCCAGCCAGCCAAGTATGCTGAGTCCCACGCTGAGAGATACACGACCTCGCACGCCTAGGTCTCCGGTTCGGAAACGACGAGCGAGCGCGTCGCCATCGCCAGCGCGTGTTCGAACAAACTCGTCACCTGAATGTTGTCGTGCGCGAGCACGTTCGCTTTGGTGGTCGCCAGCTGGATCACGCCGTGCATGAAGCCCCAAAGCGTGATGCTGACGAGTGGTGGCGGACCGACGTCCGCACGGATCGAACGATCGCGGACGCCGGTTTCGATCGCCGCGTTCATCACTTGGTGCACGCAGTCGCCACTGTGAACGCAGGCAGCTTCCGCGCCGCTCGCGTTGCTTACCTCCGGCGAGTGCAGTTCGAAGCGGGCCAATGCCTCGAACTGGGCAGGGCGCTCCTGGGAGAAGGCCAGATAGGCGCGCCCCATACCACGCACCTGTTCGAGGCCCGTTGTGTGTGTCTGCACACAGGCTGTGAATCGCTCCTGCAGGTTGGATAAAGCGCGGTCGGCGAGCGCGAACACCAAGTCGGATTTGTCCTTGAAATAGACGTACAGCAGGGCGCGCGACAGCCGCGCGGTACGTGCGACTTCGTCCATGGTCAGCGCGTCGATGCCAACCTGCAGACAGACGCTCTCGGCGGCATCGACGATCTCGCTGCGGCGCCGTTCCTTTTCCTCGAGGCGACGATCTGCGACCAGGTTCATGCGGCAAGTCTAGAAGCTGCGTTGACAGAGTGTCAATTTATGGATGCGTGTTTAGTATGGCCCTCGGTAAGTTCTGAGCTCTCAAATACATCCGTTGAGGGATCATTATCGACCCAAAATACACTACTATATCGTCCGAGAAACAATTGGGGCAGTGATGTCCGAGAGTCGGTATATTCCGCACAAATAAGAACTCTTCTCATTTACAAGCATTGCGGTACAGCAGATACTCGGATCAACGTGAACAACAGTACTGGACGTGCATTGCTCAGCGACCTGGCCAAAGGCGAGTCCGCGTCCATTTTTGCAATCAACGACACTGCAGAAGGCTCGATCATCGCGCAGCGTCTGCGTGATCTCGGCTTCGTGCCGGGTGCAGTCTGCGAGGTTGTGGCGCGGATGGCGCCTGGTGGCGACCCTATGGCCGTGCGTATAGCCGGATCGACCTTTGCGTTGCGCCGGCGCGAAGCGGGCGCGATCGTCGTCACGCGCGACGGCATCGTGACTAACGACTCGGCGGTGACCGCATGAACGAATCGCCCGCCTTACGCGACAACAAAGCCGCCGCTGCGGTGGACCCGCCACCTGCCGCCGCAGACGTTGCACGGTCGGCGTTCGCTGATGAGGCTGGTGGCCAGGTCATTCGAGTGGCACTGGTTGGCGTACCGAATTGCGGCAAAACGGCGCTGTTCAATCGGCTGACAGGTAGCCGGCAGAAGGTTGCCAACTATCCCGGCGTGACGGTCGAACGCAAGGTAGGCGAACTCATCGGTACGACGGGCCGGCGTTACCGGGTCGTCGATCTGCCGGGCACTTACAGTCTGGCACCGACAACGCTGGACGAGGCCATCACGCGCGACGTGATTCTCGGCCGGCTGGCGAGCGAGCCCGCGCCGCAGCTCATTGTATGCGTGGCTGACATGGTGCATCTGCCCGTCGGACTGAAATTACTGCTCGATGTCAAACGTTTGGGCGTGCCAATGATCGTCGTGCTCAACCGGGCGGACGCTGCGGCGCGTGCGCGGCTGAAACTCGACACGCGACGCCTGTCGGCGGAACTCGGCGTCCCGGTGGTCTCGACGATCGCGATCGAGAAAGCGGGCGCAGCCGCACTGATCGAAGCTCTCGACCGGCATGCTATCCCCCCTGAGCGGTCACAGCCGTTGGTTTGGCGGACGCCGTCGGCGACCGAGGTTCAAGAGACACAGGCTGACGTCCGCTCCTTGCTGGCAGTCTGCGGTTATCGTGAACCGCCGGTACAACGCTGGCAGCGCCAGCTGGACAACGTGGTGCTGCATCCGGTATTCGGCGTGCTGTTGCTCGCGACGCTGCTGTTCGTCGTGTTTCAGGCCGTCTTCAGCTGGGCGGCGCTGCCGATGGAGTGGATCGCGACCGGGGTTGGCTCGGTGGGCGAGTGGGTCAGCGGCGCCCTGTCCCCAGGACCGCTCCGCAGCTTGTTAGTTGAGGGCGTCATCGCCGGCGCGGGCAG
>Ga0116152_10001664_pt1 | contig 18205 bp, 16 predicted proteins | sample AD_UKC119_MetaG_FD_89894 | JGI IMG/M metagenome (GOLD analysis project Ga0116152, IMG submission 89894) | Active sludge microbial communities of municipal wastewater-treating anaerobic digesters from Hong Kong - AD_UKC119_MetaG | ecosystem: Engineered > Bioreactor > Anaerobic > Digestate... | reverse complement strand
TTAACACGTCCTTAGCATGATAAGGGCGTTTTTTATTTTTAAATAGGAGGATATAAACATGTTAGATTTAAAGTATGTCGTAGACAATATTGATGCTGTGTATGCAAAATTATCACAACGTAACGGTGATTTTAGTTATATCTATGAACTTGTTGATTTATCAAACAAGAGAAAAGAAATCATCGCTGTTGTTGAATCCAAAAAAGCTTTACGAAATGAAGCTTCTAAAAAAATTGGTGAGTTGAAACGTCAAAAACTGGATGCTTCAACTGTTTTAAGTGAAGTCACACATATCGGTGATGAGATTAAAACGTTAGATGATGAATTAAAAGACATCGAAGATAAAATTCAGTGGTTACTTGCGATAACCCCCAATATACCTCATGAAAGTGTTCCCGTTGGAAAAGATGATCATGATAATGTGGAAATCAAACGCGTAGGAGAACCTAAAACATTTGGTTTTGAAGTGAAAGATCACGTAGCACTAGGCGAAGCATTAGGTATCTTAGATTTTGAACGTGCAGCCAAAATAACAGGTACACGTTTTGTTGTTGATAAGGGATTCGGTGCACGTCTTGAACGCTCACTCATTCAGTTTATGATGGATCTTCATGCGTTAGAGCATGGCTATACTGAAATTATTCCACCTTATATCGTTAATGAGAAGAGTATGTTTGCTACAGGACAATTTCCTAAGTTTAAAGATGATGCATTCAAAGTTGTTGCAGGTGATAACAGTTGGTATTTAAATCCTACAGCTGAAGTACCTACAATTAACTTGTATCGTGATGAAATCATTGATGGCAATCTTTTACCGTTAACCTACTGTTCCTATACGACAGCATTTCGTTCTGAAGCAGGTTCAGCTGGACGCGATACACGTGGTATTTTAAGACAACATCAATTTAATAAAGTAGAACTCATTAAATTTACAAAACCTGAAGATTCATATGACGAACTTGAACGTATGCTTCTTAATTCGGAAGAAGTTTTAAAACGTCTTGAACTTCCATATCGTGTCGTGACACTATCAACAGGTGACATAGGTTTTGGTATGGCTAAAACATATGACATCGAAGTGTGGCTACCCGGTCAAAATACATACCGCGAAATTGGATCTATTTCGAATGCTGAAGATTATCAAGCACGTCGCGCAAATATCCGCTTTAAACGTTCAAAAGAAGCTAAAACAGAATATGTTCATACCTTAAACGGTTCTGGATTAGCAGTAGGTAGAACCATGATTGCGATTATGGAAAACTATCAAAATGAAGATGGAACGATCACCGTTCCCAAAGCACTTGTTCCTTACATGAAGATTGAAGTCATCGAATAACATAATTTCACACCAAAAAAACATTGACATCACATACTGTTTTGATAAGATAAAGGTGCTTCATTTTTCTCTCCATTAAAACTCTCTATGGTATAATAAGTGTGCTCAAGCACGCTTATTTTACTTAAAAAGGTAGGTAAAGTTATGAAAATTTATTATGTAGAAGACGAAAAAGATTTATCAGAGATCATTAGAAAGTACTTAACACGGGAAGGCTACGAAACAACAGTCTTCCATGATGGTGAGTCTGCCATGGAACACATTGATGATCAAGTTGACTTATGGATTTTAGACATCATGTTAACAGGTGAAGTAAGTGGCTATGATTTGATCAAAGCCTTAAAGGAACATAACAACCCAGCGGCTGTTATTTTTACATCAGCACGCGATCAAGACCTTGATAAGATTATGGGTCTTGAACTCGGCTCAGATGACTACTTGGCAAAACCATATTCGCCACGTGAACTTATCTTACGTGTTAAAGCCGTGTTAAAGCGTCATCAGGTTCCACAAGTGTCTGAAATTGTTCACTATGGTGAATACGAAATCAACATGACACGCCGTGAAATCAAACTTGATTCACACATGATTGATTTGACGAACAAAGAATTTGAATTACTTTTATTCTTTATTAAGAATATGAATCAAGCTTTTGCAAGAGAAGACATTCTTAAACACGTATGGGGCGAAAACTATTACGGTTCTGACCGTGTGGTTGATGATCTTCTAAGACGTTTAAGACATAAAATGCCTGAATTAAAAATTGAAACGATTTATGGCTTTGGATATCGCTTATTATGAAACAGATCAAGTTAGCAACGCAGCTGAATTTAATCTTTAGTTTGGTGACGCTGTTAACCAGTCTCATTTTTATTGTTGCTATGAACCGAGTTTTCACAGAATTTAGAATATCGCAAAATGAATTACAACTTTCAGCATATTTAAATGATGTGAGTACTAACATGACAAACCCACCAGAATCAGAATATAACGGGTATATCATCGCACAAGGATCTACCATAGTAACTAGTTATAATATCGCCGTATTAGATGAAGTATACACAGCAAGTCAGGTTGCTGAATTTATGCTTGTTTGGCCGGGTCAAGAAAGACATATTGAAGTTGATGGTAATCATTATTATTTCAGGATTGATCGAAGACCTGGTGGGATCAACATCATTGTATTCACATCTGAAGATTACTTATCTGTATTTGGCAATGCTTTTTCTATATTGATGCGTATTGGTTTTATCGCACTTGTCTTATTGGGTAATGTCATTATTTTGATGTGGTCAAGAATTACTGTGGACCGCATTAAACGATTACAAGGTGAAGTTCAAGTACTTCGCAGAAACAATTACCAAGAACCTATTGAAATTGATGGCAATGATGAAATCACTGAACTTGCAGGCACGATTGAAAAAATGCGGCAAGAAATTCAATATGCTGAAAAGACAAAACAAGAAATGCTTCAGAATATTTCACATGACTTTAAAACACCGATTGCTGTGATTCAATCCTATGCAGAAGCGATAGGTGATGGAATCACAGATATTAAAGAAGCAGAAGTGATTGTGAAACAGGCAGATATGCTCAATCAAAAAGTAAAACAACTTTTAGAGTTAAACAAACTTGAATACCTCAAGGATCCTTCAGAATTTGAAGATGTACGCATTAAAGATGTTATTATTAATATCGTTAACAACCAAAAATATCGTACATCGATTGCAATTGAAACAGAATTAGATGATTCTACATATTTTGGTGTTAAAGAAAACTTCTATACAGCATTCTCTAACATCATTGATAATGCTTTAAGATACGCACAAACAAAAATCATTATTAAATTACATAATAAAAAGCTCACCTTCTTTAATGATGGCGAGCCGATTAGTGATAAATTTATCGACCATATTTTTAGACCATACGAAAAGGGTCAAAACGGTCAGTTTGGATTAGGAATGAGCATCGTTCAAAAAACATGTGCACATTTTAATCTTTTACTCAAAGTAGAAAACGTAAATCAAGGCGTCTTATTTACGATAGAGCCTCTCTAATCAATTTAGCACGAAGTTGGTAATCTTCAAGTGACAGATTTCCTTGGTTGTTCTTAAGTTTAAACAGGTTTTCATCTTCTTTTTGATAACGTGGAATCAAATGAATGTGGAAATGGAAAACAGTTTGTCCTGCTGATGCACCATTGTTTGAAAGAATGTTCATGGCATCGACACCAAAAGCTTTTTGAATGGCTTTAGCAATCTTGACAGAAACACCAAAGAGATGGCTTGCAGTTTTTTCTGGAACTTCAAAGATATCTTTATAGGCAACCTTTGGAACAACAAGTGTATGACCTTTCGTAGCTTGAGAGATATCAAGAAAAGCAACGACATAATCATCTTCATAAACAAAATGAGCAGGAATTTCTTTTGTGATAATTTTTGAGAAAATCGTGGACATGATAACACCTCTTTCTTGGCTTTATTCTATCATAAACTCATTGAAAACAACTACTTAAAATGTTATAATCACTACGTATATAAGGAGGATTCACCTATGAAAAAAATTCCAGTGGGTATCTCAGGTCGTCATTTACACCTCACCCAAGAACATCTTGAGATTTTATTTGGTCCAGGTTATGAGCTCAATGTTCTAAAAGAACTCAGCCAACCAGGACAGTATGCAGCACAAGAAAAAGTCGATGTTATTAGTCCAGAAGGCAAGTTATTAGCAGGCGTTCGTATTTTAGGTCCTGTTAGAAAAGCGTCTCAGGTTGAAATATCAAAAAGTGATGCCATTCGCTTTAAATTTGAAGCACCAGTTAGATCATCTGGTGATGTCAAAGGTTCAGGTGCAGCAACTCTTGTTGGTCCAAAGGGACAAGTTGTAATTGAAGAAGGCGTGATTATTGCAGATCGCCACATTCATTTCTCACCAGAAGAAGCTTTAGAATTTGGCGTTGTTGATCGTCAAGTTGTCTCCATCAAGGTTGATGGTATTAAAGCAGGTATTTTAGATAATGTTTTATGCCGCGTTCATCCTGAATTTAGACTTGATTGTCATCTTGATACCGATGATGGCAGTGCGTTCATGTTATCAACAGGCGATACCGTACAACTTGTTAAATCTTACACCATTGAATCCTAGTGCCTTTGAAAAGGCACTTTTTTCACCTCAAAGGAGAATCTTATGAAGAAGCTACCTAAACAACAGGTTTTTAAAGATCCACTCTATGGTTTTATTCACGTTGACTACGTTTTAATTAAAAAGTTGATTGATTCTACCCTTTTTCAACGCCTCAGAAGAGTTAGACAATTATCGGGTGTTCAAATGGTCTTCCATGGTGCAGAACATTCGAGATTTGTACATAGTCTTGGTGTATATGAAATTGCGAATCGTTTTTTAACAGTGCCCGATATTCAAGAAGCTTTAGGTGAACGTGAAAAAGGTCTTTTTTTAGTTGCTGCATTACTTCATGACATTGGGCACGGTGCTTACTCTCATGCGTTTGAAACGACGTTTGGTGTGAATCATGAAGAAATCGGTGCGAAACTGATCACTAGCAATCAAGAGATTAGACGTATTTTGGATGCTGAAGATGCTGATTTTGCTTTAGATGTTGCATGTATTCTTCGAAAAGAAAAGAAATTCCCTTTGATTGAACAACTGATTTCAAGTCAACTCGATGTCGATCGTCTTGATTATCTCGAACGAGATGCGTATTATACTGGTGCAGCTTATGGACATATTGACGTAGACCGTTTAATCCGTGTTCTCTATATAAAAAATGGTAAAGTTGTCTTTAAGATGTCAGGCATTCACGCGATTGAAAACTATCTAATTGCACGTTATCACATGTATTGGCAGGTTTATTATCATCCAGTTGCACGTGCTTATGAAGTTAATCTTGAAAAGATTTATCGCAGAATTCATGATTTACTAGCATTAGGTTTTCCTTTTGAAAGTAACGTTGAACCGCTTAAACGCATCATGAAAGATACCAATGATTTAGAAGCTTATGTCGAGATTGATGACTTTTATATCAATGGTTTAATCGCAAGCTTTTTAAAGTCAAAAGACGATATTTTAAGATCGTTAGCACATGACTTTATGAATAGAAGAATTTGGGCATATGTCAATGATAATGAAGAAAACAAAGAATTTATTGCCCAGGTGTTATCATCATTTAAACCAGATGAAGTGGCTTATTATACAGCACGGCGTTCTGTTCAAAATAGTACCTATCGTGATGAAGGTGAAGGCTTTGGTGACAAAATCTATATTCTACTTGAAAATGGAAAGATTTCTTCCCTCAAGGATCAATCCAAAATTATTGAGAGTTTGATGCTTTCAGGTACGAAAGCAGACCCTAAATTTTTCTATCGTCGTTCATGAGACCACACGTTTTTGTTGTTGAGGGAAAAAACGATCAATTTAGATTAAATCAATGTTTGGATCATCCGCTTGTTGTAACAACAAATGGATCTGCTATTGATGAAGATAAAATGTTATTATTAAAGAAGTTAGATGAAACACACGATATCATTTTGTTTTTAGATCCTGATCACGCAGGAGAACGTATTAGACGTATCGTGTCAAAATCACTTAAGCATGTGTATCATGCTTTTGTTGAAAAGGAAGTAGCCCAAAGCCACAATTTAAAAAAAGTAGGTGTCGAACACGCTGATTGTGAAACGATACATCATGCTTTATCACATATCAAAATGGTCAGAGATGACATCAAGAGTGATGTGACACACGTGTTTCTCCATGAGGTAGGACTTATGGGTTCAAAGGCATCGAAATCACTTAGAGTTCATGTTTGCCAAACACTTGGTATTGGCTTAACGAATGCAAAAACGCTTTATCATCGTTTACACATGTTTGGTATTAATCAACAGGATATATTAGAGGTATTGAATGAATCATCAAGCTAAGAAAAAATTTGGACAAAACTTTTTAAGAGATAAAAATCTGTTAAAAAAGATTGTCAGAGAATCACATATTAAAGATTGTCATGTGATTGAGGTTGGTCCTGGACAAGGGGCTTTGACCTCCTTTTTAGCTGAAGAAGCAAGCCGTGTCGATGCCTATGAAATTGATACTTCTTTATCTCCGATACTACATAAACTAGAAGAGACATACCCCAATTTAAACATTATTTATGGTGACTTTTTAGAAGCTGATTTAGATCGTTATGAGTCTAATTTGCATGTGGTTGCTAATGTGCCGTATTATATTACGACACCTATTCTATTCAAACTTCTATCGAGCAAAAACGTTAAAACTGCATCTCTAATGATCCAAAAAGAGGTGTGTGATCGTTTGTTAGCAACACCGCAATCTAAAGCATATAATGCATTATCTGTCATACTACAATACCAAGCAAAAGTCTTTAAGATGATGGATGTCAAACGTCATTTATTCTATCCAGTACCTAACGTAGATAGTGCAGTTATTCGCATTGAGAAATATGAAGATAGACCATTGGATACCCAAAGAGAAACATGCTTTTATACATTTGTTAAAGCGTGCTTTAAGCAAAAGAGAAAGACGCTCATCAATAATCTATTTGAAGCGTACAACATCCCTAAACAAGAATTAGAAACATTTTTAGTTCATTGTGGCATTGATCCAAAAACAAGAGCTGAATCACTACCACTAGAAACATACATCCATATGATTAAGGAGTGGCCCTATGATTGTTGAAAAAGCATATGCAAAACTCAATTTAGCACTTGATGTCGTCAGAAAAAGACAAGACGGCTATCACGACTTAAAGATGATTATGGTTCCAATAGAATTACACGATGTTCTAACCTTTGAGGATCATGATGAACTCATCTTAGAATCAAACATTGAAATTGATGATAATGCCATTATTAAAGCAGCGCATCTTATGAAATCAACCTATCACGTTGAAAAAGGTGCAAAAATCACATTAGATAAACACATACCCATCGGAGCCGGCTTAGGTGGAGGATCTGCAGATATCGCAGCAACCCTAAGAGGTCTTAACCAATTATGGGATCTCAATCTAGAAATAGATCAATTAGAAAAACTCGCATTATCCTTAGGTTCAGATACACTTTTTTGTTTACACAACAAACCAGCCTATGTGTATGGTAGAGGCGATCATATATTATTTGTACAAGCACCATCCATTACACACTTTTATTTGATTAATCCCGATATCCATGTGTCAACAAAAGCGGTCTTTGAGCATCACGAGGTCAAACATGATGATAAAAAATTTAACCGTTTATTCACACTTTACATTAATGAGCTTTATCCCTCTTTCTTTAAGAAAAGTTACAATGTCTTAACAGAGACTACCATCAATGTCTATCCAGAACTCAAACGTGTTATCAAAACAATTTCAAAAATAAGTTCACTCGCAAGAATGACTGGTAGTGGATCGACATGTTATATTCCGATATTCAAACAAAATGAACGAAAAATTGCTAGAAAAATCGAGAAATTGCCGTTTTTAGTTGTAAAAACAAGCGTAAAACATTAAAATAAGATTAAACTAAACATGAAATATGCTATAATTTTGGTATAAAATCATGGACGTCTTGGAGGGCAAAATGAAAATTACTGATGTGAGAGTAAAGCTTGTATCTAGCGAAAGTAGACTTAGAGGTGTAGCAACCATCACTTTCGACGAAAGTTTTGTAGTACACGATATCAGAATTATTGAAGGTGAAAATGGCATCTTTGTAGCAATGCCAAGCAAGAAGACACCTAATGGTACATTTAGAGACATTGCTCACCCTATTCACGGTGAAATGCGTAAGATGATTGAAGATGCTATCGTTGTTGCATATAACGAAGCACTATTAAATCCAAACACTGAAGAAGAAGAATAATTTTTGATAATTGCAGATTTGATAAGTGAAATCTTTTTGTGGTACGCCACAAGAAGATTTTTTTGTTTATCACATGGAAAAGTGATGCCTTTTCATGTATAATGAAAATAGATAAAACGAAGGAGTTGTCACACGACATGTCGATTGTAAATGGAAAGAAAATAAAGCTTTTTGCACTGAGCTCAAATCGGGCATTAGCTGAAGAAATTTCAAAAGCAGCAAACATTGAAATTAGTGCAGTAGAGGTTGTTAGATTTGCTGATGGTGAGATATCAGTCAATATCGAGGATAGCGTACGCGGACATGATGTTTTCATCGTTCAGTCAACATCCGCACCAGCAAATGAACACTTAATGGAGTTATTGGTTATGTCAGATGCACTCAAACGTGCATCAGCTAAAACGATTACTGTTTTAATGCCCTACTATGGATACTCAAGACAAGACCGTAAAGCTAAATCAAGACAGCCTATTACAGCTAAATTGATTGCTGATATGCTTCAAGTAGCAGGTATTACCCGTGTTATTTGTATCGATTTACACGCGGCTCAGATTCAAGGATTCTTTAACATTCCAATCGATAATTTCCCAGCATCACCCCTTCTAGCTGATTATTTTCAATATACTAAAAAATTAGAAAATATAGTGGTTGTATCACCTGATCATGGCGGCGTAACACGTGCACGTATTTTTGCGCGTACATTCAATGCGCCTTTGGCCATCATTGATAAGCGTCGTCCAGAGCCTAATAAAGCTGAAGTTCAAAACATCATTGGTGATGTCAAAGGTAAGATTGCCATCATGGTCGATGATATCATTGATACGGCAGGTACTCTTGTTGCAGGTGCACAAGCATTGATTGAAGCAGGTGCTACCAAAGTCTATGCAGCAGCAACCCATGCTGTTTTATCTGGACCAGCGATTGAACGTATTGAAAAATCACCATTATGCGAAGTTGTCGTAACCGACACCATCGCTTTAGACTCACATAAAAAATCTCCTAAAATTACTCAATTATCTATTGGTCCATTACTTGGACAATCCATTCTGCATATTGTTAAAGATGAACCTATTAGCCAAATCTTTGACAAAATTCAACATAACGAGAGTGAACAATGAAACTTGTTGTAGGTCTAGGAAATCCTGGACTCAAGTATCAAAAAACACGGCATAATGTTGGATTTATGGTAATTGATGAGATTTTAAAAGAAGCAGGCGTTTCTGCTCGATTTGATGCTAAGTTTAATGCTGAAGTTGCAGTTTTAAATTTTCAAGGGAAGAAATTATGTTTAGCTAAACCCTCAACATTTATGAATCTTTCTGGTGAAGCGATATCAAAAATCATGAACTATTATGATATTCCTATGGAAGATCTTTTAGTCATCGTTGATGATGTTAACTTAGAAACCGGTAAATTAAGACTTAGAGAAACTGGTGGTCATGGGGGGCATAACGGTTTAAGAAATATTATTGGTTTGTTACACAGTGAGAACTTCAAACGTGTTCGTATCGGTGTTGACAATAATCCAAACATTCCTTTAGATCAATATGTCTTAGGACAATTTACATCTGACCAATTCATCACGTTGAGTAAAGCGATTATGCATTCAAAAACGATAGTTGAAATGTTTGTTGAAGGCGTATCGTATAAAGACATTATGACGAAGTTTAACACAGCATTATAGTATGGAGTTATGACGCATGATTGAGTGGTTAAAGAAACAAGAGCATCTTCAATCAATATTACATAAAACGTCGGGTACGACGTTTTTTAAGTTTTCAAACGATGCATTCAATGCATATTTAGCTGCACTTGATTTCACAACCAATCAACAAACAATCGTTGTTGTGTTACCTAACCTTTATGATGCACAAAAGTATTATGATGTGGTATCACAGTTGATCGATCCGGATCAAGTATTATTTTATCCTGCAGATCAAACATTGACGACAATGATGGCATTGGGTAGCCCAGAATTCAAGAGTGAACGTCTTTTCACGTTGAAACAATTGATGACAGGAGAACCTTTCATCGTCATTACGACCATGCAAGGGTTATCTTTACGTCAATTAAAAAAAGAAGATTATATCAGAAGTGTTAAGCGCATCGAAAAAGACCAGAGCTATGAACTTGAAAAATTGGTTCAGTTTTTGGTTTATAGCGGTTACCAGAGAACATATACCGTAGAAAAACCAGGTGAGTTTAGTTTACGTGGTCATATTTTAGATGTTTTCACACTCAATAATGATCAACCCTATCGTATCGATTTTTTCGATGATATCGTAGATCAAATCAAAGTTTTTGATATTGAGACACAGCGATCAGTCTATCAACTGAACGCAATTGAGATTGCACCGATGCATGAACTGTTCTATACAGATCAGATGAAGCAAGATGCAATCAAGAGCATTCGCAAGTTTTTTGAAAATGATCAGTTATCAGAAAGAGAACAAGAAAAACTATCTGAAGATTTAGATCATATTGATCAACGCATCAAACTTGATGGGTTATCGATGTACATGCCTTTCTTCAACGAAGAAAAAACAACACTTATTGATTTTGCTACAGATGCAAAGATCTATTTTGTTGATGTCCACAAAATGAAGATCAATGAAGAACAAACCTTAAGTGATTTGATGACATACGCTGTCACAATGAATGGTGATCACTTCTTAAAAGTACCTTTTAGATTGACGCTGGAAGAACAATTAAAACATACCCACATTGAAATCGATAATTTTGGGTTAAACAGTCCATCAAACGCAATTGATTTAGGTGTCTCATCGATCAATACATTCCAAGGCAATTTAGAACTCTTTTACCTTGATATAAGAGATATGCCAACGTATCGTATCTTTATATGTATCAAGCAACAAGCATATAAAGACGAGTTGACAGAATTTTTAGATCGTAAACATGTTAACTATGACTTCAAACTCAGTGAGGAACCCGGTGTTCACATCATTGATCTAGCAAGTTTTGGTGCTTTCCAAATGAAGTATGACAAAGTATGGATCTTAGATGAATCCCAACTTTTTACCTATCGTACTCGACCTGCCATTAGATATCGAAGTGTTTTAAATCAAGCAAGCAAAATTAGAAGAGTCGAAGATTTAACACCAGGAGATTTTGTTGTTCATTATGACTATGGTATTGGACAATACATGGGTTTAAAAACGATGGAATTATCTGGTGAAAAAAGAGATTATCTACATATCATTTATCTTAACGAAGAAGCACTTTATGTACCAATGGACCAAATTGATATGGTTCTTAAATATTCTAGTCATGATGGTATGCATCCCAAGTTATCCAAATTGGGTGGCAAACAATGGTCAAAGACAAAAGCCCAAGTTAGAATGCGCATCAAGGATTTATCAGATCGTTTGATTGCACTCTATGCTCAACGTCAACAAAGCATCGGCATAAAATATGCAGAAGATAATGAGATGCAGCGTCAGTTCGAACGCGACTTTATGTATGAAACGACCTCTGATCAACAGCGCGCGATCGTTGATACAAAACATGACATGCAAATGGAAAGACCGATGGACCGTTTGATTTGTGGTGACGTTGGTTTTGGTAAAACTGAAGTTGCTCTCAGAGCTGCTTTTAAGGCTGTCCTCAATCAAAAACAGGTTTTATATTTAGTGCCCACAACTGTATTAGCAAGACAACACTACTATACATTTAAAGAACGCTTTGAAAAATATGGCGCGAATGTGGCTTTACTGTCTCGTTTTGTGACGCCAAAGAAACAAAAAGAAACGATTGAAAACTTAAAAAAAGGTTTTGTTGATGTCGTAATTGGAACACACAGATTATTATCTGGCGATGTTAAATTCAAAGATTTAGGTTTACTCATAATCGATGAAGAACAGCGCTTTGGTGTTGAACACAAAGAAAAAATTAGAGAGATTAAAGTTAATGTCGACACCTTGACATTGTCTGCAACTCCTATTCCTAGAACACTGCAAATGTCGATGATGGGATTAAAAGATTTATCGATGATTGAGACGCCACCACGGAATAGATACCCTGTTCAAACCTATGTTGTTGAACGACAAGAAGCACTTGTTAAAGAAGCCATTATGCGTGAAATATCGCGTGGTGGACAAGTTTTCTACTTATTCAATAAAGTACAGGGAATCGAAGGTATGGTGCACAGGTTAGAAAAACTAGTACCTGAAGCAAAGATTGCGCACGCTCATGGAAAGATGAACCGTGATCAACTTGAAAACGTCTTATCTGATTTCATCGATCACCGTTTTGATGTCTTAGTTTCAACAACCATCATTGAAACTGGTGTTGATATTCCAAATACAAACACACTCATTATCCACGATGCTGATCAATTAGGATTATCACAGCTCTATCAAATCAGAGGACGTGTTGGAAGAAGTGATCGTATCGCTTATGCATACCTCCTTTATGACCAACATAAGAACATGAATGATGAAGCGAAAAAGAGACTTTCTGCTATTCAGGATTTTACTGCTCTAGGCAGTGGATTTAAGATTGCTATGCGCGATCTTTCCATTCGTGGTGCAGGTGATATATTAGGCTCTGAACAGTCTGGTTTTATTGACTCTGTGGGTATTGAGCTTTACATGAAATTGCTTGAAGAAGCCGTTACCGGTGTTTCTTTAGAACGTCCGAAAGATACGCAAATTGATGAAGTCTATGCAGCTAGACACGTTGATCCTGATTATGTATCACAAGATTCAGTTCGTATAGAAATCCATAAACGTATTGCAGAACTCAATCATATTAAAGACGTTGAAGACCTTAAGTCAGAACTGACTGACCGCTTTGGTGAACTTGACGCAGACTTACTTTTATACATGTATGAAAAGCTATTTAAAAAACTATCATCAAAGATTGGAGCTCACAAGACGATTGTTGAGTCCAATCAAGTAACACTTGTTCTAACAATGGAAGCATCTCAAAAGATTGATGGTAAAAAATTATTTGAAAAAGCTAATGCATTTACCTCCATGGTTCGATTAGGATACCTCAAAGGACACGTGCACATAACGCTTGTAACAAAGCATGAAAACAATCATTGGCTCTATTTATTTGACCTGTTTTTAGACGACTTCATATATAATTAAGGTAGAGGTGATCGATGTGGCAGTAGATATTTTAAAGATATCAAAGGATGCGCGTGAGGCGGCAAAAATCTATCCTGACGTAATCAACGCGTCCATTGGTATGTTTTATGATGAAGATAAAGCGATTGGTGGTATGCCAATTGTTTCAGAAACCATCAGAGGACTTTTGGATGAAGAAATTCTTCCTTACCCAGCCGTAGATGGTGGTGCTTTATTTAAGTCAAACTTATTAACTTGGGTTTTCGGACCATACGAAAAAGAAATCAAAAAAGCGTTTCATGTGAACGCATGTGCAACACCTGGTGGCAGCGGGGCGATTGCATCAACATTCTCCGTTTTTGCAAAACCAGGAGAATCAATCTTTGTATCAGATATTAGATGGCAGTATGAACGTTTCGCAGATCGTGCAAAATTAAACTGTTTTGAACATCAACTATTTGATGGTGATGGTTTTAACATGAAGTCCTTTAGAGAAAGACTTGATGAACTCTGTGCGATTCAGCACCGTGTTATCGTGATCGTCAATGATCCATGTCATAATCCAACCGGATTTACACTTAGTCAAGATGAGTTTTCAGAGATATTAGATATTCTTAACGCCAAGAAAGATAATGATATTGTCTTCTTATACGACTTAGCTTATTTAGAGTTCTCACATGAAGAAGATAACCGCAAAAAATTATCATTTCTCCCAAAACTTAAAGAACATGTAACAACTGTTATCGCATTCTCAGGTTCTAAAACATTTGGGGTTTACGGTTTACGTTTAGGTGCAGCTATTTATCTATCGAAAAATGAGAAACTCATTAAAGATATTCACTTAAAGTATGTCAATGAAGCACGTGGTTCCTGGTCAGCAACACCGACAGCTTCCATTGAGCTTTTCAATCAATTCTCAAAACCAGAAAAACGTATCGTATTTAATAAGGATTTAGATAAGATTAACACGCTTGTTCAAAAGAGAAGTCAACTCTTTATTTCACAAGCAAAAGCGATTGGATTAAAGACACATCCATTTCGAAGTGGTTTTTACACAGTGGTCTTAACGGATGATCCAGAGCACGATTATTTAAAACTTGCAGAACATCACATTTATGCCGTTCCGATGAATGGTGGGGTGCGATTTGCACTATGCAGTCTATCATTGCATGAGATTGATGGACTACCTCAAAAAATTAAATCAATACTACATTTATAAGAGGCTTCGGCCTCTTTTATTTATACTCATTTTAATGAGTAGCAATCAAAAACGTTTTCATCTTCAAGCCTTACAGTTTTGATAGCATTTCATTTTTCCTTTTAGTATAATGTCGTTGTCAAATGCGATGAATAAAATATTGGAGGATTAATATATGAATGCATGGCAAGGGTTTAAAAAAGGTACATGGATGAATGAAGTTAACGTTCGTGATTTCATGATTAACAATTATAAAGAATACATGGGAGATGCTTCGTTTTTAGCTGGTCCAACGGATAGCAGCATTAAGCTCAATCAGATGTTCGAAGGTTTTCTTGAAGAAGAAAAGAAAAACGGTGGTGTCATTGAACTTGATACGCATGTTGTAGCAAGCATCACATCACACGGTCCAGGTTATATCGATAAAGATCTTGAAAAGATTGTGGGTCTTCAAACAGATAAGCCATTTAAAAGAGCGTTTCATCCTTACGGTGGTATCCAAGTAGCAACCAAAGCAGCTGAAGCTTATGGTTATCATGTGGATGATGAACTTTATAAAGTATTTACCGAATACCGTAAAACACATAATCAAGGCGTCTTCGATGTGTATAATGCTGATATCAGAAAAGCAAGACGCTCAGGTATTATTACAGGATTACCTGATGGATACGGTAGAGGACGCATCATAGGTGACTATCGTAGAGTCGCACTCTATGGGACAGATTTCTTGATTCAAGAAAAGAAAAAAGAAAAAACACAGTTCAGTTTTCCTATGAATGAATTTAACATTCGTCTTCGCGAAGAAATTCAAGAACAGATTAACGCATTAAACATGCTTAAGGACATGGGAGCGTCTTATGGATTTGATTTATCACAGCCAGCGAAAACAGCACAAGAGGCTATCCAATGGACATACTTTGCATACTTAGCTGCAGTTAAAGAACAAAATGGTGCAGCTATGAGTTTAGGAAGAACAGCATCATTCTTAGATATTTATATTGAACGCGATCTATCCCTCGGTTTGATTGGTGAAATTGAAGCTCAAGAAATGATTGACCATTTCATTATGAAACTTCGTATGGTCAGATTCGCAAGAACACCAGAATACAATGAACTTTTTACAGGGGATCCAACGTGGGTTACTGAATCTTTAGCAGGTCTAACCCTTGATGGTAGATCATGGGTTACAAAATCGACTTTCCGTTACTTGCAGACACTTTATAACCTAGGTACATCTGCTGAACCCAACTTAACGGTTTTATGGGATGAACAATTACCTGAAAACTTTAAGAAGTTCTGTGCTAAAGTTTCCATTGATACATCATCGATTCAATATGAAAATGATGAACAAATGCGTCCTGAACATGGTGATGATTATGGTATCGCTTGTTGTGTATCGCCTATGACCATTGGTAAAGAAATGCAATTCTTTGGCGCAAGAGCTAACCTAGCAAAAGCACTTTTATATGCACTTAATGGTGGACGTGATGAAATTTCAGGAGATCAGGTAGGTCCTATAAGCGATGTCTTAAAAGCTGATGTTTTAGATTATGATGTTGTCATTGAACGTTTGGATCACATGTTTGAATGGTTAGCAAAAACGTATGTAAGTGCACTTAATATTATTCATTACATGCACGATAAGTATGCATATGAAAGATTGCAGATGTCACTTCATGATGCACTTGTTAAACGTAATTTCGCAACCGGAATCGCAGGATTATCTGTTGTCGCAGATTCATTATCAGCTATCAAATACGCGAAAGTTGAACCTGTCTACAGTGAACAAGGTTTAATTGTTGATTTTAAGACAACAGGTGATTTCCCATGTTACGGTAACAACGATGATCGTGTTGATCACCTTGCTGTATGGGTTGTTGAACAGTTTATGAACAAAATCAAGAATCAATATACATATCGTGATTCAGTACCAACCATGAGTGTATTAACCATTACATCAAACGTCGTTTATGGTAAGAAAACAGGTAATACACCAGATGGTAGAAGAAAAGGAGAAGCTTTTGCTCCGGGAGCTAATCCGATGCATGGTAGAGATAAATCAGGGGCATTAAAATCACTTCTATCGGTCTCTAAGATTCCATGTGAGTCATGTCGCGATGGTATTTCAAATACGTTCACACTCGTTCCTCAAGCTTTAGGCAAAGGATCTGGTGTTGAATCTGCAGATGGTTTTAACTATGAAGGAGATATCAAAGTAGAAAATCTTGTTGATATCCTTGATGGTTATTTCACAAGTGGTGGCTATCACTTAAATGTCAACATTTTCAATCGTGAAAAACTGATTGATGCTTATAATAACCCTGATAAATATCCTAACCTCACCATCCGTGTCTCAGGATATGCAGTCAACTTTGCTAATTTAACGGATGAACAGAAAAAAGAGGTTATCTCAAGAACATTCCATGAATCACTCTAACGTTTTATATGGTAACATCCATGCTATCGAAACGATGGGAGCATTTGATGGACCAGGCATTCGCTATGTTCTCTTTTTGCAAGGATGTCCATTTCAATGTCAATACTGTCATAATCGTGACTCATGGAGCACAAAAGAAAATCGGTTAATGACTGTTGATGATGTTATGTCGGATTACAAAAAATATGCAAAATTTTATAAAAAAGGTGGATTAACAGTTAGCGGTGGTGAACCTTTATTACAACTCCCCTTTTTGATTGAGCTTTTTAAACGTGCGCAAGAAGAAGATATACACACATGTCTAGATACATCTGCTGGTTGTTTCCATCAAGAAGATGAACGCTACCTTGAATTGATTAAGTATACCGATTTAGTCTTGTTAGATATCAAACATATCAATCCAGAAAAGCACTTCAAATTAACAAAGAGTCATAATCGTCAAGTTCTTGAGTTTGCACGATTCTTAGATGCACACGAGACTAAGATAATCATTCGTCATGTGCTTGTTCCAACATTAACAGATGATAGGCAAGATCTAGAAGATTTAAGAGCATTTCTTGATACGTTACATCATGTATCAAATATCGAGGTTCTACCCTATCATCGTTCAGGCATATATAAGTGGCTTCAAATGGGCTTTGAGTATCCGATTTCAGATATCCAAGAGCCTTCAAAAGATGATGTGGCGAGAGCTGAAGCCATTCTTAAGAATGGATACCGTTTTGTAAAGTAAGTTTATCGTGTTATAATGAAAGTATCTCGAAAGAGGTACTTTTTTATTGATACAGGGAGAAAAGACATGGAAAAAATTACGACTTTATGTGAAAAAATGGGTGTAAGTTCTGAAGAATGTATCCCATATGGTTTTGATAAAGCAAAAATCGATTTAAAGGTTTTAAAGCGTCTGCAGGACAAAGAGGATGGCAAACTTATTCTTGTTACAGCGATTAATCCAACACCAGCAGGTGAAGGAAAAACAACGATTTCAATCGGGTTAACACAAGGTTTAAAATACATCGGAAAACATCCCGTGTTAGCACTTCGTGAACCCAGTTTAGGTCCTGTTTTTGGTCTTAAGGGTGGTGCAACCGGTGGTGGTAAATCAATCGTTGTTCCACAGGATGATATCAATCTACATTTCACTGGTGATTTACATGCGATTACTGCAGCTAATAACTTACTTGCAGCTTTAATCGATAATCATATGTTCCAAGGTAATGAACTTGGTATTGAAACTGTCACCTGGAAAAGATGTATGGATATGAATGATCG
>Ga0116152_10001663_pt1 | contig 18211 bp, 13 predicted proteins | sample AD_UKC119_MetaG_FD_89894 | JGI IMG/M metagenome (GOLD analysis project Ga0116152, IMG submission 89894) | Active sludge microbial communities of municipal wastewater-treating anaerobic digesters from Hong Kong - AD_UKC119_MetaG | ecosystem: Engineered > Bioreactor > Anaerobic > Digestate... | reverse complement strand
CCATATATTCCCACCAACCGCGATGCTCAAAAACAACCTAACCAACTCGTTGCCGTTTATGTGGATAATTCCTTTAGTATGAATGCGCTTTCGGAACAAGGACAATTGCTTGAAGTAGCCAGAAACAAGGCAGTAGAAATAAGTTTGGCTTATCCCGGCGGAACAAGATTCAGGTTGTTCACAAACGATTTGTTGCCCAAACACCAGCACGTTCTCAACCGTGAACAATTCATCCAGCAGGTTTCTGAAATCCAGTCATCTCCCAAAGTGGTACCGCTTTCGCTTATTTATAACCGATTTGCCAGCGAACACCTTGAAAATGCAGACAATACTGACAAAAACATTTATTTTATTTCCGATTTTCAGCGGTCTGTAAGTGACATCGCGAATTTTGAAAACTCTGATATTTTTAGTTATTATATGCCCCTGGCCCCTAACGAAGTCACAAATCTGTATATCGACTCGTGTTGGGTAGAAGAACCTGCACATCGCCTGGGACAGGAAGAAACCGTCTTTGTCAAAATCAGGAACAGTTCGAACCAGAATTATCAAAACCTGCCATTGAAACTGTTTCTCAATGATTCGCTGAAATCTATTACTAATTTTTCAGTGGAAGCGCAAAACGAAATTACAGCAGAACTTTCTTACAATAACAATTCAAGTGGGTTGCAGTTGGGAAAAGTAGAGATTTCCGATTATCCTTTCACTCACGATAACAACTGGCACATCAGTTATAACGTTGAGAAGAATCTGAAAGCGCTCGCCATTTTTAATAATACCGATGTTTCGAAAGAAGGACTCGCTTACATAAAAGCACTATTCGAGAATGACGATTACATTCTTTTGGATGAGATGAATGAGCAAAGCCTGCAGGTAAACCGACTGAATGAGTACAACACCATCTTCTTACTGAACCTGGAAAATTATTCAAGCGGATTTCTTAACGAACTTGAAAACGTGGTAAAAAACGGGACTTCTGTTGTTATCTTCCCCAATACAACCAACACCGGAATGACAAACAACCTGTTGTCTCAATTCAACGCCAACCGGGTGATTGGAATAGATTCAACTACACAGGAGATATCCACCATCGAATTCGACAATAACTTTTATAAAAATGTTTTCAAAAAACGGGAGCAAAATCCAATCCTTCCTGCAATCAAAGGGCATCTTCGGTTCGAAACACAAACTCAAACAGATGAGTTTGGTTTGTTAGCCTTTCAGAACGGTGATAAAGCATTGTCGCAGCTTAGTTACGGCGATGGCAAAGTATGGGTCTTCAGTTTTCCGCTTTCTAAACAGAACGGTGCTTTTGCACGCGATATCCTTTTTGTTCCCACACTTTATAACTTTGTACTAAACAGCTTGCCTAAACAGGAAATGTCATTCACTGTCGGAAAGAATACGTTTTTCAATATTCCGAGAAACATAACATTCAATCCAAACTCTACTTTTGAGATAGAGACCATTAAAACAGGAGAAAAGATCGTGCCCAACAACACCATCATCGGTAGGCAAACCCGCATTGAATTTGGTGACCAGATCAGCACCGACGGACAATATCTGGTGCTGAATGACGGGAAAGTTTTGGCATCAATGGCTTTTAATTACGACCGTAAAGAATCGGATCTGCGTTACCTGACAGAAACAGAATTGCAAAACAAACTGGAAGAACACTCACTAAAAAATGCTACGGTGGTAAAAGATGTAGATCGTAATTTCTCAGAAGTTTTCGGTGAACTCCAAAATGGCAAGCAATTATGGAAATTGTTTGTGTTGTTGACTCTTTTCTTCATTCTCGCCGAAGTGCTGATCGCCCGGTTTTGGAAATAAACTGGATACGTGATTTGAGATACTAGATTCATGATGTGTGGAGCTTATTTAAGCATTTATGCATTCGAACTCTGAACTCTAAACTCTGAACTAACCTCTGCTTTGAAACACCAAATCCGTCATTGTTTTTTCATCCCAAAAATTGTATTTCTGCATTAAATTAAAAACTGAGTGAAATGACACAATTGACATCGAAGGATTACATGGCCAAAGAAGATAAATTTGGCGCTCATAACTATCACCCACTACCTGTTGTGCTGGCAAAAGGCGAAGGCGTTTTTGTATGGGACGTGGAAGGGAAAAAATATTTTGATTTTCTGGCTGCCTATTCTGCTGTCAACCAGGGACACAATCACCCAAAAATTGTAAAGGCGCTCACCGATCAGGCGCAAACGCTGGCGCTTACCTCAAGAGCTTTTTACAACAACGTGTTGGGTGACTGGGAAGAATACATGACCAAACTCTTTGGCTACGATAAAATGCTGCCTATGAATTCGGGTGCCGAAGCCGACGAAACGGCATTGAAACTTACCCGAAAATGGGCCTACAAAGTAAAAGGTATTCCGGCAAATCAAGCTAAAATAGTGGTTTGCGACGGCAACTTCCATGGACGCACAATTACAATTATCTCCATGTCGTCTGACCCGGATGCTTACAATCATTACGGGCCGTACACCCCCGGTTTTGTAAACATCCCGTATAACGATCTGGAACGTCTGGAAGCTGAATTGAAAGATCCGAATGTAGCGGGTTTCCTTGTTGAACCAATTCAGGCAGAAGCCGGTGTTTATGTTCCGGAAGACGGTTATCTGAAAAAAGCAGCCGAGTTGTGTAAAAAATACAATGTTCTGTTTATTGCTGATGAAGTACAAACTGGCCTGGCCCGTACGGGAAAGATGCTTGCCTGCGATCATGAAAACGTTCGTCCTGACATTCTGGTGCTTGGAAAAGCGCTTTCAGGTGGCATGTATCCGGTTTCGTGTGTACTGGCAGACGATGAAATTATGCTGACCATCAAACCCGGAGAGCACGGCAGTACTTATGGTGGAAACCCGATTGCAGCGAGAGTAGCCATGACTGCACTCGATGTGCTGCAGGAAGAGAACCTGGTGGAAAATTCTGAACGTTTAGGTAAGATCTTCCGTGATGAAATGAAAGCCATCGATTCACCGCTGATCGAGATTGTTCGCGGAAAAGGCTTGCTCAACGCAGTGGCCATTAAACCAACCAACGGGAAAACGGCCTGGGATGTTTGCCTGGCTCTAAAAGAAAACGGACTGATTGCCAAACCAACGCACGAGCACATCATCCGTTTTACTCCGCCACTTGTAATCACCGAAGAACAGATGATGGAAGCAATCGGAATCATAAAAAAAACATTTAAGGAATTTGAAGCATAATTTTCAATATTATCCCGAAGCCTATTCAGGATGATTTAAAAGGGGCTCGATTCTAAATCGGGTCCCTGTTTTGATTTAATCAATTTATAAGTTAAAAACTTATTGTCCGGCATTATCCCATAGTTCCCAGGAATCATATAAAACAGCGTTCATTTTCATTCAAATTATCTCTTCAGGGAAATACTCTCATACAAATACTTAAACAGCTGCTATGTTCCATGGAAAATCAACCTGGTATCTTATTTATTTTCATTATAAAGCTCCTTGTGCGAAAAGCTAATTTCACATTTGATATGTATGATTTCATGAAAAACCATAATTTTAGGAGTGTTATAAGTCATTGCAAGTCTTTTATTAAAAATTAAAACGTAACTTAAATTTGCTGACAGATTTGTATGCAAATTACAATTTCATAATTATGAATTAATCAAATTGATCTGAGATGAATAAAAATATTCTGGATTATATTGATTTTGACAAAGTAAATAGATTACTGGAAGGCTTTAACCAATCAACAGGATTTGTTACTGCCATCTTAGACCTGGATGGCAAAATCTGGTCAAAATCGGGCTGGAGAAATATTTGCACGGAATTTCATCGCGTACATCCCGAAACGGCAAAAAAATGCACCATTAGTGATACTGAATTAGCTGAGAAATTAGCGGAAGGAGAAAAATATCATTTCTATAAATGTCTAAACGGTTTGGTGGATGTCGCGGTTCCCATTATAATAAATGGCAAACATATTGCCAATCTGTTTTCCGGACAATTCTTTTTTGAAGAACCCGACAAACATTTATTTATAAAGCAAGCTGAAAAATATGGGTTTAATAAAAAAACATATTTAGAAGCGCTTGAAAAAGTACCTGTAGTTTCAAAAGAGAAAGTAAAAACTGTAATGGATTTTTTGCTGAACATGACGTTACTGATCAGCGAAACAACATTTCAGAAATTAGAACAAATACAACTGAATGAAGAATTAAAACAAAGTGAAGAACGCTACCGGAACGTTATTGACATTTCACCCGATGCCATTATCATTCATTGTGAAGGAAAAATTGTTTTAGCTAACAATGCTGCAGTTCAACTTGTTGGGGCATCCGGGCCCGACGATTTACTTGGAAAATCCGCTATCGATATCATTCATCCCGATGACAGAAAAATGGCTTTAACCCTGATTATGAATTTGCTAAAAGACGGGGAACCTGCACCTTTGCATGAACAGCGAATGATTAAAATGGATGGTTCTGTTATTTTCGCTGAGGTTGCAGCAGTTCGAACTCATTTTAATGGGAAACCAGCTTCTCTCGTGGTTCTTCGCGATATTACTGAGCGTAAACTGGCACAGGAACAGCAGCAAAGAATGGCGCAAATGCTTGATTTAGCGCCAAACTCAATTATCATTCACGATTTTGACGGTAACATCTTTTTTGCAAATAAAAAGACACTTGAATTTCATGGGTATACCAACGAAGAATTTTCAAATTTTTCGTTAGGTGATCTAATTACACATGAATCTCTAAAACATATGCCTGAAAAAATGAATCTGATCAAAAAAGAGGGGCATTCTTCTTTTCAGGTTCAACATTTCAGAAAAGATGGTACAATCTTACCACTTGAAGTATCTGCGGCAACAACAAAATGGGATGATAAAAATGCTGTTATAAGTATTGGATCAGACATAACAGAACGAAGAAATCAAGAAAAAGCGTTACAGCAAAGCGAAGAAAAATTTAAGAATATATTCAGGAATTCGGTCGTAGGAATTTCAATAACTGACTTAGCCGGGAATTTATCGGTTAATAAAGCCTTTTCACAAATTGTAGGATATTCTGAAGAAGAATTAAACAACTCGAATTGGAGAAAATTTACCCATCCTGAAGATATAGATAAAAACAAAGATATTCTTGACTCTATTATCGCCGGTGAAATAAAAACAGCCCGATGGGAAAAAAGATACATTCATAAAAACGGAAATATTGTCTGGGTCGACATCAGCACAACACTTCAGCGAGATAACAATGGAAAACCACAATATTTTATAACTACAATAATAGATATCACCGCGAAAAAACTCGCTGAAGAGAATTTGTTTTCATCGAAGCAAATACTTGAAGGAATATTTAATACTTTGCCTGTTCGGATTTTTTGGAAGGACAAAGATCTGAACTACCTGGGTTGTAACAAGGCATTTGCAGACGATGCAGGATTTTCCAATCCGAAAGACATTATAGGAAAGAATGACTCTCAGTTAGTTTGGCATGATCAGGCAGATATCTACAATGCCGATGATATTCAGGTTATAAAAAGTGGCATTCCAAAATTGAATATAGAAGAACCTCAGACTACTCCCACCGGGGAAAAAAATACTCTCCTTACCAACAAAATACCTTTGTTGGATAATAATAATCAGGTTCGTGGGGTGTTAGGTACATATATGGATATTACGGAACAAAAGATCGCTGAAATTAAGCTTCAGGAAAGCTACAATCTTTTGAACAATTTAACATCAATGGTTCCTGGTGTTGTTTATCAATACCGATTATATCCCGATGGGCGTTCTGCATTTCCTATATCGAGTCCAGGTATGAATGATATTTATGAAGTTACACCTGATGAAGTAAAAGAAGATGCTTCCCTAGTATTTACGCGTATTCATCCTGATGATTACGACAGCATTGTTGAAACTATTAATGAATCGGCAGAAAAACTAACACTTTATCACAGCGAGTTTAGGGTAATTTTACCTAAACAAGGCCTTAGATGGAGAGTTTGCGATGCAAAACCTGAACGCCTCGAAGATGGAAGTACACTTTGGTATGGAATTATTTCTGATATCACTGAACGAAAAAATGCTGAAAAGGAAATTATAAAGGCCAAAGAAAAAGCAGAAGAAAGTGATCGTTTAAAATCAGCCTTCCTGGCTAATATGAGCCACGAAATCAGAACACCTATGAACGGTATTCTTGGATTTACCAGTCTTTTGCAAGAACCTGCGTTAACCGGTGAACAACAGCAAGAATATATTGAGATTATTCAGAAGAGTGGAAATCGTATGTTAAATACGATAAACGATATTATCGATATTTCTAAAATTGAAGCAGGTCAAATGTCGGTTTCTGTTTCAGAAGTAAATATTACTGAAGAACTCAGCAATATTTATTCCTTTTTTAGACCCGAAGCACATAGAAAAGGACTTGATTTTATTTTAAAAAATGAACTTTCAGGAAATGAAACGCTTATTTATTCCGACCAAGAGAAATTACAGTCGGTATTAACCAACCTCGTTAAAAATGCTATTAAATTTTGTGATGAGGGAAGTATTAATTTTGGCTGTTCAAAAAAAGGAAATGAATTGGAGTTTTATGTAAAAGATACTGGTATCGGAATCCCCAAACACAGACAAAAAGCTGTTTTCGAGCGTTTTATACAAGCCGATATCGATGATAGAAATGCACATCAGGGATCGGGTTTAGGATTGACGATCTCGAAAGCCTATGTGGAGATGATGGGTGGTAAAATATGGATGGATAGTAAAGCGGGGCAAGGCACAGCTTTTTACTTTACTATTCCTTGTAAACCAATAACAAAAGAAAAAACCGATTTGGCACAAAAATTAAATTCGAATACGCCCTTCAACAAAATGTCAAAATTAAAAATACTTTTGGTCGATGATGATCAAGTGTCGGGAATGCTTATTAATGAAATGCTAAGCGACCTCTGCCAAAAATTACATATTGTAACGAACGGGATGGAGGCACTTGAATTTTGCAAAAACAATCCCGACATCGATGTAATATTAATGGATATTAGAATGCCTGTTATGGAAGGATATGAAGCTACACGCAAAATAAGAGAGTTTAATAAAAAGGTTGTTATTATTGCTCAAACCGCTTTTGCCTTATCCGGTGATCATGAAAAAGCAATAGAAGCAGGATGTAACGAGCACATTTCGAAACCAGTTATGCGCGATAACTTACTTTTATTACTGCAAAAGTATTTTAATTAAAAAAGTTAGCTTAGGCAATAAAATATCAATGAATCAGCTTTTAAAAGACTTATCCGACATGCGTTTCCCTGCAGAATGGGAGCCTCAGTCGTTTCTGCAACTCACTTTTCCGCATGCCAACAGCGACTGGGATTACCTACTGGAAGAAGCCACCGCTTGTTTTGTCGATATTGTAAACGCTGCTGCCCGCTTTCAGCCTGTACTGATCGTTTGTGATAATATTGAACGGGTGCGTACTTATTTCACTCAAACTCAAAACATCTATTTTGTGGAAGCTCCCTCCAACGACACCTGGGCGCGGGATCACGGCGGGATCACTGTTTTGGAAGATGGAAAAGCAATCATTCAGGATTATATATTTAACGGCTGGGGGGAAAAGTTTGAGGCTGAGCTGGATAATCAAATTACTCCCGTTCTTTTTAAAAAAGGTATTTTTCAGAACTGCGAACGAAAAAGTTTTGATTTTGTACTCGAAGGTGGTTCCATTGAAAGTGACGGAAAAGGCACCATTCTGACAACGACAGAATGTCTTCTGGAGAAAAACAGGAATCCACAGTATTCACAAACAGAAATTGAACAGTTATTAAAAGAAAACCTGGGGGCTAAAAAAGTGTTGTGGCTTGATCACGGCTTCCTGGCCGGTGACGACACCGATTCACACATCGACACGCTGGCAAGGTTTTGCGATGAGAATACGATTGCTTATGTGGGTTGCCACGACCCGGAAGACGAACACTACGAGGCATTGCGGCAAATGAAGAAACAGTTGCAGCAATTCACGAGTGTGGACGGAAAATCGTACAGGTTGGTTGAACTCCCCTTTCCTGGTGCATGTTTTGATGAAGATGGAAATCGTCTGCCTGCTACCTACGCCAATTTCACAATCATCAACGGGGCGGTGCTGGTACCTGTTTACGAGCTTCCACAGGATCAACAGGCATTGGAAATTTTGAAAGAATGTTTTCCTGAAAGAGAAATAATTCCGGTAAATTGCAGGGTTTTAATCGAGCAGCACGGTTCCTTGCATTGTGTTACGATGCAATACCCGAAACAAGTGAAGTTAAAGGATTAAGGATTAGTACAAAAAGTTAAGAATAATGAGTATACTGAAAGTTGGGATCGTACAACAACAACGTTCATCCGATAAAGCTGAGAACATGCAGAAAAGTATCGAAGCCATTCAGAAATGTGCCGCTTTAGGAGCCAAACTGGTGGTTTTACAGGAATTGCATGCCAGTCTGTATTTCTGCCAGGTTGAAGATGTTGATCTGTTTGACCTTGCTGAACCAATTCCCGGTCCTGACACAGAAGTCTTTTCAAAGGCTGCCAAAGAAGCCGGCGTGGTGCTGGTGACCTCCTTATTCGAAAAACGTGCACCGGGATTGTACCACAACACTGCAGTGGTTTTCGAAAAAGATGGAACAATTGCCGGGAAATACCGCAAAATGCATATCCCCGATGATCCGGCATTTTATGAAAAATTCTATTTCACACCCGGAGATTTAGGTTTCGAGCCTATACAAACTTCTGTTGGGAAACTTGGGGTACTGGTTTGTTGGGATCAGTGGTACCCTGAAGCAGCCCGTTTAATGGCACTGGCGGGAGCAGAAGTATTGATCTATCCAACAGCAATTGGCTGGGACCCTTCGGATACACAGGAAGAAAAAGCCCGCCAACTGGATGCCTGGATAATTTCGCAACGCGGACATGCCGTAGCCAACGGGTTGCCGGTAATCAGTGTGAACAGAATTGGTTTCGAACCTGATCCCTCAGGAATGGGAAGAGGTATTACCTTTTGGGGAAATTCATTTGTTTGCGGACCACAAGGTGAAATCATCGATCATCTTACTCCTGAATACGAACATGCAGAGGTGGTTGAAATAGATTTGAGACGTTCAGAAGACGTGCGTCGTATCTGGCCTTTCCTACGCGACCGCAGAATTGATGCTTACGAAGATTTACTGAAACGCTTTCGGGATTAATGAGCATAACTTAAGATATCTTAACATTTCTTTCCGAACAATTACCTTTAATAAGGGTTACCTTTACAATACAACCTTATAAACGCTTTCCGAGCGTATTTAAACCGCTAAAATTCTAATAAAATGACTGTAATTATCTTAATCTTAGGTATTCTGTTCGGGCTTACCTTGCAGTATGCCAGTCTGAACAAGTACAACACAATTAGTGGCATGGCTACACTCGAAAATCTCAGCGTTGCCAAAGCCATTGCGGTAGCCATTGGTGTCGGGGCTATTTTAGTAAATATTGAAATTGGATTGGGGCTTGCATCCTACCACGTTAAGCCACTTATAGTAGGTGGTATTGTTTTGGGTGGTATTCTTTTCGGAATGGGAATGGCAATACTGGGGTACTGTCCCGGAACACTGGCTGTTTCACTAGGCGAAGGAGCATTGGATGCCCTCGCAGGTATTGTTGGAGCTTTACTTGGAGGTCTGGCTTATACGCTGTTGCTTCCTTTCATTAAAGAAATATTGGGACCTGATTTGGGTACGCATTCGTTGCAGACTGCAGTAAGTTCTAAAGTAGTATTTTATATTCTTATTTTTATTATTGGTGCCATTTTTATCTGGGTAGCTTTCTGGATGAATAAAAAGGAAAAAAATACCAACAACCGTTGGCTTTACGCGGGAATTGCACTGGCTGTGCTCAATGTTATTGTATTCCTGCATGTTGCAACCGACCGTATCATTGGCGCCTCAACAACCTATCCGTACCTCGCCGACTTGCTGACAGGAACGACCCAAAACGATTATTTTACAAAAATTCAAAAACCCGGAAACTGGGAAGCAATTTTCCTTGCCGGAGCTTTTCTTGCCGGATTGATTGGATCGCTTGTGAAAAAAGACTTCAAAATTAAGTTGATTCACGAAAACTGGGAAAAATACAAGGGCCACTCTTCTGTTAAACGAGTAATCTGGGCTTTTGTCGGTGGTTTTATTCTGCTTTTTGGAGCACGAATGGCAGGTGGTTGCACCAGCGGACATATTCTTTCAGGTGGGATGCAACTGGCTTTCAGCAGCATGGTGTTTGCTGTGGTCGTTTTTGCCAGTCTCCTGGTCACCGGAAAGTTCTTCTACAAAAAATAAGGAAGTTGCACAGAAATGGAAGTTGCAAACAGCAGTGAAAATACGAATGTTTCCTGCTTTATATATTTTTGGATAGTGATTTCCCCTTTATCAGTTTCAACGATAAAAATCCTGCAAGAAAAATGGTAATTGTACCAATTACAATGATGAGATTGCTATGGAAAGGGCTTTTAAAAGCTAATCGTTCTCCTTCTTTAAAATAAAGCGGCGACAAGCTCATCCAGATAATAACAAGCACGCCGATTATCACGCCGATGGCGGCATCGATATTTCTTGCTTTCCGGGAAAGGAAGGCTAATAAAAACAGGCCCAACATACCACCACTAAAGATCGATGCCAGCGACCACCAGGCATCCAGCACACTTTCAACACCTACCAGTGAAAGAGAAACAAGAATTCCCAAAACTCCGAAGATAAGCGAAGCAGAGTACAACACTTTCATGGATGATTTTTCATCCGCATTTTTATTGAAATATTTCTGATAATAATCAGAAAGAACAATAGTAGCAGAGCTGTTGATACTCGTGGAAACAGTACTCATACCTGCAGCAAATATCGAGGCAATAAGCAGCCCTGTTAAACCGGTGGGTAAACCATTTACAATAAAATGCGGAAATACTTTATCGCCGTCAATTCCGGCAGGAAGCAGATCGGGCTGAGCTGTGTAATACGAAAACAATGCTGTTCCAATGTAGAAAAAAACAATAGAAACCGGAACATAAAGCAAGGCTCCAAACAGTGCGGATGATTTGGCCTTTTTCTCCGAACTGGTTGCCATATAACGCTGTACATAATTTTGGTCTATTCCATAGTTCTGCAGGTTAATAAACAAACCGTAAATCAAAACTACCCAGAAAGTCGATTCTGATAGGCTGGCACTAAAACTCCCCAAATTGAATTTGTGGTTTGCTGCAGCTATTTCAAGAACCTGGGCGGGGCCTTCGGGCATTGAAAAGGTTAAAACGGCAGCACAAACAAGTGCTCCTGCAATCAGAATAATTCCCTGGATGGCATCTGTCCAAACAACCGCCTGAATTCCTCCCAAAACAGAATAAACCGTAACCGCGATTCCTGTAACAATAATGATCGTTCTGATATTCCATCCAAACAGTGCATTCAATGGTAGCGCCAATAAAAGTAGAATGGCACCTGTTCGCATTAACTGGGTTAAAATATAACACAGCGAAGCATAAATTCTGGCCCAGCTACCAAAACGAACCTCAAGATAATGATAGGCAGAAACGCTAGCGAGGCTCCGGTAGAGGGGCACAAAAAACTTAGCAGCCAAAATAGCTGCTACCGGTATGGAAAAACTAAAAACCAGCGCATTCCAGTTGCTTAAATAAGCTTTCCCGGGCAGGGCCAGAAAACTGATACTGCTTACAAAAGTGGCAAAAATCGACATACCCACAACCCACGCAGGAAGTTTCCCTCCCCCGGTTGTAAACTGGCTCGATGTTTTGTTTTTCAGAAAAAAACTGGCTCCAAAAACGACATTCCCAAGGGTAATAATTATAAAAACGACTAAGTCAGTTACGGGTAATTTCATTTGGTTTGCTCTATTGATTCACCGGATAACGACACCTCCTGGTTACCGTTTCATCCTATTTTCAATTATGCGGTTTAATATAATCATTTCTTTAGTGAATTCGGACCTGGCTTTGGTCAACTCTTTTATATTCTTTAAAAGTTGTTGATAGAGTGCTTCTTCACAATTGCTAAAAGCTGGGCAATTTGAAACAGCTAAATCAAAAAGCCGATTTCATTGAAGATGCTACCTATTTTTCACTCATGTCTTTAATTTGATCAACGATTTCTCGGAAACTAAGCACATAACCACTATTTTTAGTGCAATAACTAAAGCCAGTTAAAATGAAATCCATTCTACTCTTTCTGACACTGATACCGTTTTTCGCTTTCGCCCAAACCGTTCAACCGAAAACCCCTGACGAAGTGGTCGAGCAGATCAAAAAATACCTTACCTGCGACTGGCTCAGTGAAACCGTGGATGTGTACAAAGCCGGCGATCCGCAAACGCTGCTGAAAGGAATTGCCGTGTGTATGTTTGCCGATATGCCAACACTGGAAAAAGCTGTGGCGCAGAACTGCAATTTTATCATTACGCACGAACCCATTTTTTACTCGCACCTCGACGGCACCGAAAACCTGCAGGACGACCCGGTTTTTCGTCAGAAAATGGATTACATTGAAAAGAACAAACTGGTGGTTTTCCGTTTCCACGACCATATTCACATGACGCAGCCCGACGGGATTTACATTGGAATGATTGAAAAACTCGGGCTGGAACCCTACTCGGTGGATGGTTCGCTCACAAATTATCAACTGCCGAAACAAAGCATTAAAGAATATGCCGGGACACTGAAAAAACAACTGGGAGTGGCAACCGTCCGCGTAATTGGTAATCCGGATATGGAATTCACAAAAATGGGGCTGGCTGTTGGTGCTCCGGGCGGTTCACGCCACATAAAAATGCTCGAAGGTGATGATGTGGAAGTGATAGTAGCCGGTGAGGGAACCGAGTGGGAAACCTATTCGTATGTGAACGACGCTTCGTATCAGGGCAAGAAAAAAGCGGTGATTTTTGTGGGGCATGTAAAATCGGAGGAAGCCGGGATGAAATACTGCGCCGAATGGCTGAAAGGTTTTATTTCGGGAGTGCCCATCCATTTTATTGAAAACAGACCAAATTTTTCAACTCTGTAAACCCAATTACATGACCGGAACCGTCGGACTGATCACTGTTTTGCTGATCTCGGTGCTGTTTATCATCCTCGGGACAACCAAATTCAAAATACATCCTTTTTTGGTGTTGTTGCTGGCTTCATACCTGGCGGGTGCGCTGGCCGGACTTCCCGCCACCGAAATCGCCTCGATCATTACCACAGGTTTTGGAAACATCATGGCCTACATTGGGATTGTGATCATTCTTGGAACGATCATCGGGACTATCCTCGAGAAATCGCATGCCGCGGTAAAACTCGCCGAAATTGTGCTAAAACTGGTAGGGAAACGCTTTCCCGGGCTGGCGATGTCGATCATCGGCTACCTGGTTTCCATTCCCGTATTTTGCGACTCGGCTTACATCATTCTGTCCTCGCTAAAAAAATCGATACAACAGAAAACAGGCAAGCCTTCGGTGGCGCTGTCGATTGCGCTGGCAACAGGTTTGTATGCCACGCACACCTTTGTACCGCCCACACCGGGACCAATTGCTGCGGCCGGAAACCTGGGCCTCGAAAACCAGCTCGGGCTGGTGATTCTTTTCGGACTGGGCGTGGCACTGGTAGCCATGCTCACGGGTTATTTCTGGTCTGTTTTTGCCGGAAAACATTACACTTCCACCGAAGACACCGAAGAAATTACGGTGAATACAAGCCATGATCTTGTTCTCCCTTCTGGAATAAAAGCCCTCTCTCCCATCCTGGTACCGATCATTCTGATTGCGCTGCGTTCGGTCGCGACCTATCCTTCGCTGCCGCTGGGTGAAGGTTTTATCTATAATATGCTAAATTTTACCGGACAGCCCGTTAATGCGCTGCTGATTGGTCTGTTCCTGGCTTTCCTGCTTTTCCCGAAGTACGACCGCGAAACGCTCACCGGCTGGATTGGCGAAGGAATAACTGCTGCCGCTCCCATTTTGCTGATTACCGGGGCGGGCGGCGCTTTCGGAGCCATCCTGAAGGAAACGCACATTGGCGAAACGCTGGGCAGCCTGCTGGCTGATTATCAGCTGGGCATTTTCCTGCCCTTCCTGGTGGCGGCCGCCTTTAAAACCGCGCAGGGTTCTTCTACCGTGGCACTGGTAGCTACCTCGGCGCTGATTGCCCCGCTGCTGGCAAGCATTGGCCTCGACTCGCTGTATGGAAAGGTACTGGCCGTAATGGCCACCGGAGCAGGTGCCATGACGATCTCGCACGCCAACGACAGCTTTTTCTGGGTGGTGACCCAGTTCTCGGGAATGGATGTTAAAACCGGTTACCGAACACACACCACCGCAACGTTTTTACAGGGCACCGTAAGCATGGTGTTTATTTATATCCTGTCCGTATTTTTTAGTTAATCAGTCTGAAAAATAATTTTTTATAATTACTTTAGTATACTAATAAATAACCATTTAATCCGCACCCAAATGAGCATAAATACACTGAACAAAATGAAACACTTTAGAAAAAAACTCAGGTTATTCCCCAATTTGGATTTATAATCCAAAGTTTTGGGTTCCACGTACATTGGCAGTAAGCTTAAAAGACAAACTACAATGATAAAAGAATTAATAAGAGATATTGCTTTTGACAAAATAACAGTCTCACAAGCACTAACAAGAGCAAAGTTGATTGCACACCAAATAAAGAATGACACATTTAAGAGTTGGTTAAACAAGGAACTTAATGGTTATGACTTTGATGACTCTTTGCTACCAGACTACAGAAAAATTTGGGCTGAGATACATTTAACAGCTGAATTTCCATATGGCAGAGTACAAACATTTCCTGTAGTATTTCCTGATAATCGACAAGAAATAGAAGAGCTATTAAATTATCATAGAGTAATTGAACCAATCTCAATTGTAGAACAAAACATAGGACAATTAACAGAAGGGAAAGGCTATATTAGTTTAACTGGCGGACAAGTACAGTTAGTCGGCGAACTTTACAAAGAACAAATCCAACGTTATCGTGGTGTAATTAGAAGCGGTCAAAGGACAATTGGGAAAGCACAACTCGCTAACATTGTGGAATTGACAAAACAAAATTTAATTGATACTTTACAAGACTTAGAAGAACAATTCCCAGAAATAGATAACAAATACATTATGAACGAAGAGAATAACAAAAAAGTCCAAAATATTATAACCAACAATATTTATGGAAATAACAATCCTCTGAATGTTACAGCCGGTGAGAATATTAAACAAGGCGACATAAATTTGACTATTAATGAAACACAATTCGAGAAGCTAAAAGAATTTGGGGTTCAAGAAGCAGAACTTCAAGAGTTAAAGACTTTAGACAATGAATCACCAAAAGGCAATCCTGACAGAAAAGGAAAAATAATGGGTTGGTTAGGAAAAGTTACCGCTTCATTGACCGCGAGGGGAATTTACGACACAATACCAAAACTTGTTGAATTTGTAGGTGACTTAATATAAAGCCTACTGCCAACACAGTACATATTGCAGGGCGGGGTTCGGTGGTACGCCAACTGCGCCCCGATAACATGTACCAACTGTTATGTTTAATTTTAAATTCGAATAAACCTTTTAACAATAAAATATGAAAAACCTTAAATACATTCTCTTTTCATGTTTCTTGTTTTCTTCCATTGCTGTTTTTTCACAAAAGAATGAAGTAAGAATAAGTGGTGAAATCTCACACCTTTTTCACGACCTAAACTTACCTAGGATAGATGAGTATCAATATATAAATCCAAAAGGAATTGAATTTGCATATTTTTACAGCTTACAAAATGATTGGAAAATTGGAACAAGTTTGTTTTATAATTGGAGTACCTTCTATACTCATTTAGATGAAAAATACGATAGTAATGAAAGCGGTATTTCAATTCTTTTCAAAAAAAGATTCCATACTTCCAATAATCAAAAGAGCAATTGGACATTTAGTTTTGGTTCATACAACGGTGCTGCGAGTAATATTACATTTTATTATAATCATAGAGGCGATTATTGGAGTAAAGTTGATAACTGGGATGAAATGCCTGACAGCTTTAGTGAAAAGTTTTTTTCCGATTTATATACCGATATTGGATGGGTAAGAAATTTTAAGAATTTTGGAATTATTTCACTTTCACCTTTTATCAAATATCGAATCATCAAGAATAATATGAATGACAAATACACGGGATTACAATTTGGTATGAAGCTAAATTATTCCTTTTGTTTTTAAAGAAACTGCAAGAAATCTCCAAAATAAAGTTGAATGACGCAGATTGAGAATGGCAAATTTTGTAAAAAGAAAATACGAAATAAAAAACTAAACCCCTCGCTGGCGCGGATTTACAATCCGTGCTTTGGTCGAAAGACAGGCAAAAATTAATAAATACAACCAATGTCCTGTGTGAAATAAAAGAAGTTTTATGAGCCGGATGAAGCAGGTTTGGTTTTCAGGGCCGAAGACTATGTTTATAGCAGTGTGGTTGATTATGCCGGCGAAGAATGGCTGCTGGATGTTATTGTCGGAAAGCAGCTTTTAGCAATGGTACAGAGGAGATTATTAAAGTTGAAGGAAAAGTACCTAATACTAAAGGAACAATTAACTTTGAATCAGTTGGGAAAAAATATCTTTTGTTGCGATTTTCAAGATTAGGTTCAATTAATAAATAATGATAAATGCAAAGAATTGTATATGGCAGACGGGTTTCGTACGGTGCGTATTTTGCGAGCAACATAAACACCTGATTTTGTGAGGTATTCAATTCTTAAAATCGAAAAATAAATATGTTTTACACACTGAAATCATTTGCAAAGTTGATCGTAATTCTGTTGGTAGCCGGATTATTTTCAATTGTCAACGCACAGGAAACAAAACCTTTAAACCTCAATAAACCTGAACGCGAACAATGGTTTACCGACCTGGGATTTGGAATGTTTATCCACTGGAGCATGGATGTTCAACTCGGCATGGTGATCAGTCACAGCATGGTTGGAGCATCCGCTGACTACCTCGACCGCTATGTTCATGAACTTCCCAAAACCTTCAACCCTGTGAATTTCGATGCCCGGCAGTGGGCAAAAACAGCCAGACTCGCGGGTATGAAATACGTGGTTTTTACCACGAAACATCACAACGGCTATTGCATGTTCGATACACGGACAACCGATTTTGGCATCATGAACAGCCCCTATGGCAAAGATGTCACACGGATGATTGTGGATGCCTGTCGCGAAGAAGGGTTGGCTGTGGGCCTGTACTTCTCACCCGATGATTTTCATTTTCTTTATCAGCAGGGCACACTCATTTCGCGGACGCGGAAGGAGGCACTGGCAAGTAACAATCCGGAGCTAAACGAGTTTGTAAAAAAGCAAATGCGGGAGCTGATGACCAATTATGGCAAAATCGATATCGTGTTTTTAGACGGAATGGAACAATTCGCGAAAACAGAGCTCGCAAAGGTATGCTGGGAAATTAATCCCGATGTGGTAGTGACCCGCGGAGCAATTGAAACCCCCGAACAAGAAACGCCCGAAGCCCCGATCCCTTCACCCTGGGAGGCATGCTACACTTTTGGCGACCAGTGGCAGTACCGCCCAACCAACGAACATTACAAAACAGCAAAGGACGCTATCCTCGAACTGATCGATATAAAAGCAAAGGGAGGCAATTTTTTACTGAACTTCGGACCCGATGCGCTTGGCAATTTTCCGCCTGAACAAGCGGGTGTTCTCAATGAAATTTCGTTGTGGATGTTTATTAACCGGGAAGCATTCGATCATACGATCCCTCATAAAATTATTCGCGAGGAGAATATGTGGTTTTTAACATCAAAAAACAGGAAAACCGCTTACATCTTTATTAATGCCAATAACTGGAAATTTGGCGAACGCAGGGAATTCAATATAAAAGCGTTCAGGGCTTCCGAAAAAAGTCAGATCTCGGTTCTGGGGCACAACGGAAAGGTTCTGGAATACGATCAGGAAGCCAACCCTGCTCCCACTGTTAAACAAACCGACAGTGGGATGAAAATATCGGTAATGCGGGCTCAAAGAATCTACAACGACCGCAAATGGGACAATCCGGTCGTGGTTAAAATAACTGATTTGGATGAATAATAAGCGCTCGTTAACCAAACCTTTCGCAAGATTTGTAATTGATTTTGTATTG
>Ga0116152_10001662_pt1 | contig 18214 bp, 11 predicted proteins | sample AD_UKC119_MetaG_FD_89894 | JGI IMG/M metagenome (GOLD analysis project Ga0116152, IMG submission 89894) | Active sludge microbial communities of municipal wastewater-treating anaerobic digesters from Hong Kong - AD_UKC119_MetaG | ecosystem: Engineered > Bioreactor > Anaerobic > Digestate... | reverse complement strand
GTAGACGCCGAGGACGAAGACCTTCTTGGAGGAGCGGTCCTTCTGGAGGACGGGGTGGATGGGTTGGCCGAAGGGGAAGGTGCCGAGGGATTTCATGGTGGCTGCCGTCCTTTGTGATGGTGTGCGGATGGTTGCTACAATACTAGATGTTGGAGCAAGGCACGCAATGCCACGATTGAGAAGCACTCTTGCGCAGAGGTACGATCCTAGCATTCATCCTTCGACGGTGCCCGACGAATCCCGTCATGAGAGATCAGCTTCTCCTTCGCCGCCACGCCTTCGACGTCATCGGCGAATGTGTGCCTAGAAAGATCGTCCCGAAAGAACGACAGCCCGTATGCGACATAGAGGCGCTTTATCCAGCCCGCCTTCCCAGACTCCAGGTCCAGGTCCTTCGGAAAAGGCATTCCGACGACATCAGGCTCGAATTCGCGGGTAAACCATGGGCGACCGAATTGCCCTCGGACGGCCTCCTCATACGGGTCCCGGCAATATCCACCGCCCCCAAAAAGCAGGCGCGTCTCTTCCAGCTGAGCCTGGACGTATAGTTTCTTCTTCGTTTTACCGATTGTGCAGTGCGTACCCCTTCTGAGTTCGGACTCGATTTCACTCCGAGCGGTCTGGATCTTCGTGTCCTGAAGTCCCTGCTCCTTGCGCAGTCGCCATTGCTCAAGTGTCTCCGGGTTTATCCCTCCATCGAGCCGGGCGGCCCTCAATTCTATCTGGCTGGAGCCAAGAGGTAGAACCCTTGAGTCCAAGTAGGTCAGCCATTCACCATCATCACGTTTCACAAATATGAACGTGCTTTGGTCGACGGTTCCAGCCCCAACATCGGTAAACAGATAGATCCCGTCCGAAGCCGAGCGCGACCTCACGAACCCCTGCACGTTGGCGCTGATCTCAGGGTAGATGAAGCAAGGGTCGAATTCTTCCGAATCGTCTCTCGTGGGCTCCTCCCTCAGAAGGGCTTGCTGTTCTCCAGCCGAATTGTCTTGAAGCGCGTCCGCCAAAGCTGAAAGACGCCACGCTTGGCGCAACACGGACCGGAAGGTGTCGGCGACGACGGGACTGGATGCATCGGCTACGGGAATCGCCATGTTCACGAAGAGGGCATCGTCCTCATGCACCCCAAAATCACCATACCGGGCAACGAGCCCCTTCCGGACACCCGCTAGTGCTTGCGCCAGGAAGAACACGTTCGCATCAGTGACGAGCTGTTGCAGATCCTCTCGACGACCTGATCCCACGATGGACCAGAATGGATCGAGGACAGGGTCCCTCCAGGACTCGCGTGCGACCTTTTCCAAAGCAAGCTTGAGATGGTACAGGCCACCGGCGGGATAGTGGGTCTCGTGAGCCGGATTGACGCTGAAATGACCATTCTCATACAGAATACTTCCCAGAATCAGGAACGGGCTTTCATGTGCCGCTTGGCCTGGCGGAACATGGACCCAGGCTCGCTCGGTCTCTAGGTCCCGACACACGCACTTGCTATAGGAGGTTCCGTAGTCGAACCCGATCTGGACCAGATACGGGTCTTTTCGACGAGCCCTCCCTGGTCCACTCGGGGCCGATGGAGGAGGGCTGGATACCTGGCGTTCCTTGGGGGGCATAGGTCGAGGATCTAATTCCACGACTGGTGGACTGAGTTCGGTATTCCCCGTCCTGCTTCCTAGAGGCTTCGCCTCGGCAGTGCTTCCGCCCAAGAGTGATTTGACCTGTTTCTTGACCCATCTCGAAAACGACATATGGAATCACGTCTCCAGTCTATACGACTCTGAATACCCCTCCGGCGATCTCCTCACGCTCGGGTTCGACCTCGGACCGGACCTCCAGCTCTCCGAGTTTCTGCTCCCGGGCGTCCATTTCATTTTCGATTCGCTTCTCCGTGGCGCGAATCAGGCTTTCCGTCCTGCCGCCCAACCGGAGCGTGTCGAGCCTCTGGCGATCCTGGGCAATCCGTCGATCGAAGAACGCAGCTACACGCTCCTTCTTCATCCTGATGGCCGTGGTGTTCTCATCGTGGAAGTCACTTACGGCACTGCTGAACCAGTCTTCCAGTACGTCGTCGAGGTACCGATATGACCCTACAGCCACGTGACCGTCCGTCAGGCCGCGATCCCAGTCACGCCCCCTCCTCAATACCTCGTTCAGCACCACTTCGGCCTCCTTGGCACTCAAGACTTCACCAGTCTCGATGTTCCGGATGCCATAGGCCAGGTGCTCGCGATCGACGAGACCCCTCAGTGTCCACCGCTCGATCCTGTAGCAGTACGTACCTGCTGGAATCCGTTTCAACTCCACGGAAATGGAAGAAGTATCGTAGAATCGCCCACCATCATCCTGCATGGAGGCCGTCATCCATCGGACCAGCGGCGACAGGTGGTTCACGAACGTGACCTTCCGCCTGGTCTTTTCCGGCAAGGATTTCATCGCCTCACTGAAGAACGTGATGTTCAGCTCGCGCTGTCTCAGCACACGTGCACTCAGAGAACGGTCGTCGGCCAAGTAGTCTTCGAGCGACCTCTGCGCCTCCGCGGACAATCTGATTCGCATGCAATCCGGAGCGGGCGTATTGTGGTCGATCTGCGTCCCCTGAAAGGACTGCTCAAAGAACTCGACGACGTAATCGGTCAACTCCCGTGGCTGGATGAAGCGGCCCCGCCCCTTGTCCTCCTCGATCTTCCGCTGAACGTAGTCGGACAAGGCCACGAGCGTCTCGCCGGAGTCTTCGAGGTTCTGGACCTGCAACGCACGTTCCGCGATCACTCGCTCGGTTCTCTCGATGCGCAGGCATTCCTCTTCCTCGGAGAGCTCGCGGCTCAGCAGGTCGACCGTCAGGCTCTGGACTTCACGACCGATGAGTGCCTCCAGGTCCCCCAAGCTGTTCGCGAAGATCATCAGCTTCTCGTGCAACCTCTCATAGAGCCTTTCCTCAATGGTGTTGCGCACCTTGAAATTCACGATGGAGATTCGATCAGCCATCTGATTGACTCGATCGACACGACCGATGCGCTGCTCGACACGCATAGGGTTCCAAGGCAGATCGTAGTTAACGACGACCCGGCAGAATTGCAGGTCGATACCCTCGCTTCCAACTTCGGAGGAGAGCAGGACACGTGGTCCTTGAGGATCCCGAAACTTCTCGAGCTCCACCCACCTGTCGTCCAGGTCGATGCCGCCATGGATCTGAGTGACACTGATCCCATCTTCGACGAGGCGTCTGTGCAGGTAGGCGAGCGTCTTCCTGTAGAATGCAAATACGATGAACTTTTCGTCGACCATATCACCCGATATGAGCTTCCTTAGTTCCGCGTACTTGCTGTCCAGGCCCTCGAAGTCCTCGTCCAGCAGGTCCTTGAATTCTTGAGCATCGGGCTCCCTGGCTTCGTCTTCTTCACCGAAGTCGAGCGTCGCCTCCAAACCGAAGGCTTCACCAAACAGTTCCTCCGGGTCGCCTAGTTTTCCCGAACGAACCTCCTCGGCGAATGCAGGCAAGCAACTGGCGGCACGAAGCTGCAAGCCCATGAGGCTGAAAATGTGGAAAGCCTTCTCTTCCAGGGCGCACTTTCTCCTGACCATTGCCAGGATCGCGTCGTAAAGTTTCCGTTCGCTTTCGGAGTATTCCACGGTCAAGACTACAGGTGTCCTCACAGGTCGGCTCTCAGCTACCTGGACACGCCTCGTCCTGTTCACGTATGACCCGATGAGATTGACTTTCTCTGCGAGATCCTGGCACCGAGCAATCTGCTCGTGATCCCCTTCGTCGAGGTCCCCGAGTTCTGCCTCGAGCTTCTTGAACAGCGGCAAATCGGCAACGAATCGACTGCGACGCAGTGCCGCCATGCTCCTGTTGAGGAGACCAATGTCCAGTGGAGTACGAGCAAGGGCGTTCATGGCTTGAACGGCGGGAAGATTGCCGACCATCAGGTCATCGAAAAGGGCCTGATTCTCAAAGACGCTCTCATCGACTAGCCTCAGAAGACTGAGGAGATCGCGGTTCTTGTTGTTGACCGGCGTGGCCGAAACACAGAGGACCGCATCTGCACAAGCTGCTAGCGACTCACCCAGCCTGAACGTCGTGGTCGCCGTATTCCTCATATAGTGCGCTTCGTCGAATACGACCAGATCGAATGGCGCGAATGAGGGCGACCAGTAGCGCAACTTTCTCAAGAACTCCGTCTTGGGTGTCCCGACGGAATCCCCCTCACCGGGAGCTTGGTACAGCAACGACAGTTCGGCCTTGGGCGGCCTCAGGCCGGTATAGGTTCCAATGAGCACGAACGGGTGCGTCGGCCCCTCGGCTTGCAGATCGTCGACTTCGGTGTGAAGAGCGTTGAAGTCCACTATTCGTGCATCGAGCTGGAACTTGGTCCGCAGCTCATCCCGCCACTTCTTTGCCAGGATGTTCGGGCAAATAACCAGAAGACGACGAGCCTGCCTTCTGGCCTGTAACTCCAGCCAGATCAGCGCGGATTCGATCGTCTTGCCCAGACCGACTTCATCCGCCAGCAGCAGACGTGATGTCGGCGATGCGATGAACTTCATCACGGGCTTGAACTGATAGGGGTAGAAATCGATTTGTGCCGCTTCCATGGAGTAGATCACTTCATGAAGGGATCCGCGCAGCTTTTCGAAGGTTATCAGCCGCCGCAGGTCGTGAGCCTTGCCGTATCGGCCGTCCTCCAGACGCTTCTCTATCGTCTCCCACGCACCTTCGGCCTGCTTCTCCAACACGTTTAGCGGGCGCGACCTGAGGGTACCATCCGGGTAGCGCAGTTTGACCATGACCCGAGGGCCTGCTCGATAGAACTTGCCGGTATACTGGGCCGGACGGCCAGGATTCTTCAGGTCGACGACATAATCACCAGGTGAAAACGGAATCATCTCATTCGACATTGCATCGATCTCTTCCGGGGCCCATGCCTTCAATATTCGGCTGGAGAGCCGAAAAAGGATGAGCTGTCAGTCATGTCCTTTGCGGCCGCACCACTCATGACAGCCACTATAGCACAACCATCACATCATCGTGCTGACTGAAACGGGTGGGACATTAGATTTGGTTCTGCAAACTGGACTGGTGTATAGTGTGTTAACCTATCTTGAGTGCAACACAACTGAAGGCGCCGCCACCTAAGCTCAGGCCATAGACATCCGATCACTGTCGACAATGAATCCACATTTCAACCCACCCCCTCAAACCACGATCCCCGGGGGATACAAGGCAATATGAAGCTCTGCCCAAACGTGATCATGCCGGTCTCCGGCCGAGGCAACGACCCCTCTAGTGCCGAGATGAGAGTATTTAACCTCCTCAAGAACGTAGATCTAGGGCGGCAATGGACGGCCTATCACTCCCTGAACTGCAGCGAGCACCAATACAAGAAGTGGTCAGAGATCGATTTCCTACTCGTAGGGCCTGATGGTGTCGTCGTCTTGGAGGTCAAGGGTGGAAGGATCCAGCGCGAAGTTGGAGTCTGGTACTACGTCGACCGGTGGGACAGAAGGCACAAGAACACGGAGGGGCCGTTCGTCCAAGCCAAGACGGCTATGTACGCCCTCAAAAATTCCATAGCAGGGCGGGGGGGCATCGATAAGGACCTCCTAGGTCGGTGGCTTTTTGGCTGGGGTGTCGTGTTTCCGGACGTCGACTGGCAGGAAGATGGACCAGAGAATCCTCGCGAAATCGTAGCAAGCCGGAGTGCCACGGCATCCACACGACACTTCGAACGCTACATTCGCGGGCTCATAAGCTACTGGGAGGGTAAGAGCAGAGCCATAACCCCCATCGATGACTCGGAACTCAAGGCACTTGGGCGAACACTCAGGCCGAACATCGATCTCTACCCGCCGCTCACGCTCAGCATCGGTCACACCATGGAGGAGATGCAAGCTCTTACCGACGAACAATATGAGCGTGTCGAGGTCATCGAGGAGAACGACCGCGTGATCGTCACCGGGGGAGCCGGGACGGGCAAAACGCACTTGATGATCCAGTGCGCACGGAGAGAAGCAGAATCAGGAAAGACCGTCCTCATAGTGGTACACTCGACGGTATTGGCCGCTTGGCTCGACAAATCGATCTGCCATAGGAACGTCACGGTCCGGGCATACGACAATTTGCCACGCCCACCTAAGCCACAGGACGTCCTCATGGTCGACGAGGGCCAGGATCTCCTTGACATGGGCGTGTTCGACACGCTGGCGGAGCACCTCAACGGCTCCCTTGACGTCGGACGCTGGCGGTGGTTCATGGACAGTCAGAACCAGACAGGCATATCGGGGTGGCATGACCCAGACGCTCTCGATTTCTTGCTGAATGGGCTAACATCCGGTCCACCAGTTCGCCTTCCGCTCAAGATGAACGTAAGGAATACCCATGAGGTCATCGACTGCACTCGGATGTGGACCGGCAAGGACATCGGTAGATCGAAACTGAAGGGCCACGGGCGTCTCGCCACCCTCGCCGTCTTCCACGATCGTCTCGAGCTGGCCACCAAGGTCTCGAAACTATTAGACGAGCTCATAGACGATGAACATGCTCTCATTGATGATATCGGAGTCGTGCTGTCCATGGGCGACGACGGAGCGATTCTTCGGAATCTGACCAAGAGACACAGGCGCAAACTGGCAAAACTCGATTCGACGTCCGTGCGGGCGGACCTTCGGGGCAAGCTGGTGTGGGGAAACGTCCAACACTTCAAGGGCATGGAGAGGGCGATCATCCTTGCCGTCGGTTTCGACGACACCTCGATCTGCCGCGAACGTCTGTCCGAACTCTATGTGACCATGACGCGGGCGAACTACGGGCTGTATTTCTTCGCCGCTCCGGACTTGGCTTTCGAACTCCTGGATCGATCCGAGACCGGTTCGATCGATGCTCATGAAAGGTGACCATATGAGTCAGACGCATCCGGACGGACTCGTCCAAACGAGGGACTCAGTGGTATCCGAGCTCGAAAAGCAGCTCGTAGGTCCCGCGGATGGGCCCGAAGAGCTCGTCCTAGGCCAGCCTGTATGGAGATACATGGCAGGAATGCTCTTCCCTCGAGACCCGGAAGGGATGCTCGATCAAGACGTGGAGGACGAAGACACTAGTGACGCGAGTACGACCGATGAACCGCTGGATGCCAACGTCGCCAGAGCCTACGACCTGCTACCTGCCTCGATGGGTGTCAGTTTCTACCTGCAGGGTGGAAGCGGCATCCGGTGCCGAGTCCGTGGAGCCAGATACGAGCCCGTGGACCTGGAGTCACTGGAGAAGGCATACACGGATCCCGATACGTCGGACCAGAGAAAGCAGTCGATCGGAACCCTCTTCGACCGGCTGGATGAAAAACACGGTAGCGGCAACAGGAAGAAGACACTGGGATCGAACCGTATCTGGTCTCGCATTCCACTCAGCAGAGATGATGCTGACGTCGTCGTTCTGAAAACCCCCGAGATCGGGAAATTCGGAACGGACGAGGAGTCCGTCCTCGATGGGCGCGCACGGGTCATTGCTTCGTTCAGGCCGAGGAACGACGGCTTCATCGTGACCGTGACTCTGCTCAACACTTCCGAGGTCGACGGCGAGGGCAGAGATGCAACCGCTGCCGCCATGCTTTTCCAGAGTCGGTTCGACGTGGAAGGAGTCGACGGGGACATCGGCGCATACCCGAGGTCCGACAGGATGTCCGGTCACGAAGAAGATGAAGAGTTGGCTCTCACCTACCGACACAGGAAGACTTATGGCATAGGCCATGGATGTGCTGCCACTTGGGATAAATCACCACATGGCAACTCGGTACGAACGATCATGGCGACCCCGATGCCTTCCTACGAAGTGAAGGGCCTCACGAACGAGATCGACGTCAGCGATGATGCCCGGCAAGCTCTGGACATCGGATGGCTCTCCGACGAAGGCACCACTACCGACGAACTCGGCTCTGCTTTAGAGGCTTTCGTGATGTCGTACGAGACCTGGACCGAACGCCAGCGAACGATCATGTCCACCCTCCCCCCCGAACTCCTCGGCCCGGCCAAGAGGATTGTGGACAGGCAAGCCTCGGCCATAGAACGAATGAGGAGAGGAGCCAACATCATCTGCGGGGGGGGCGAGGACGTCCTCAAGGCGTTCCGTCTGTCCCAATCCGCTATGGCGAAGCAGTTTTCATGGACAGCCAATCGAGAAGGCGGGCCATTTGAGCTTGGCCAGGGCAAGACGGGCCGAATCGAAGTCGCAGATCCGTCAATGTGGTACCCATTCCAGCTCGGGTACATCCTCCTGGTGATCGAATCTCTCGCCAATCCCGACAGCAACGACAGGGACGACGTAGACCTTCTCTGGTTCCCGACCGGCGGAGGGAAGACCGAAGCCTACCTGGCACTAGCCGCATTTGAGATGATCATCCGCAGGTTACGACATGGAGACTCTGGCACGGCGGTACTTATGAGGTACACCTTGCGCCTCCTCACTTCGCAGCAATTCGAGAGATGTGCAACGTTGATCGCATCGCTCGAAGTGATGAGGCGCGAAGCCCCGTCCGTGTTGGGAGACGCCCCATTCAGGTTGGGCCTGTGGGCCGGCGGACAGCTGACCCCCAACAACCTGGACAGAGACAGCGAAAGGTCGCCAGGTGCCGTGCAAGTCATGGCTATGATCCGGGACGACCAGTCGCCTGAGAACCCGTTCCTTCTCAGGGCCTGCCCACGATGTGGCACCAGGATCATTCCCGAGACGATCTCTGGGAGGAGCGAAGACTATGGAGTCAGAGTCGATGCCAGCTCGTTTGGCATGTTCTGCCCTGACGGCCATTGCGAGCTCCACGACTCCATCCCCGTATCCGTGGTCGATGAGGATCTCTACAGGAACCCGCCGTCGTTCGTCATAGGAACCATCGACAAGTTCGCCCGGTTAGCCTGGGTCCCCGAATCCGGAAGTCTGTTGGGCCGCGGCAGGGACGACACTCTCCCGCCCTCGCTCATCATTCAAGACGAGCTCCACCTCATCAACGGCCCCTTGGGCAGCATAGCTGGAGGATACGAAGCAGGAATCGAGACCATTCTGGCAGAATCAGGACCTCGTCCGAAGTACCTTGCATCCACCGCCACGATCCAGCGGGCGAGCGAGCAATGCAGAGCTCTTTACGGGCGCAGTGCTTTCGTTTTCCCTCCGTCTGGCCTCGACTCGGACGACGCGTTCTTCAGCAAGGAGAACGACTCGGATCCCGGTCGCACCTATCTGGGGATCATGGGTAACGGCAAGTATTCGAGTCTCACGTCCCTCATCCAGGTTTCAGCCGCCGCAGCTCTTGCACCTACGGCCATCGACATTGGCCAGACATCATCCAGAGACTCCTATTGGACCCAGGTGATCTACCACAACAGCCGCCAAGAGCTCGGCAAGACGACGACCATGCTCCGGGACGACGTCAGGACGAGACTGCAGATCCTCGACCCAGTCCGCGCCACCGAACGGAACATAGAAATGGTCGAGGAACTTTCGGCCAACCTCAAGGGTGGCGCAGTGTCGGAGGCCATCGAAAGACTTCAGGTCGAATATCCAGCCCCCGACGTGATCGACGTTGTCGCATGTACGAACATGATCTCCGTAGGCGTGGACATAGGCAGGCTCGGCATCATGATCGTCAAGGGACAGCCGAAGAACACTGCCGAATACATCCAAGCGAGCAGCCGAGTCGGGAGAAGTCGAAAACGCCCCCCCGGAATCGTCGTGACCATCTTCTCCCCACTCAAGCCCAGGGATCGATCTCATTTCGAAAGCTTCCAGCCGTACCACCAGGCACTGTATCGGGCCGTCGAGCCATCCTCGGTCACGCCATTCTCAGCTCCCGCCAGGAACAGATCGCTGCATGCAGCTCTCGTCATCTCTCTCAGGCACCTCATGGGCTGGACCGAGAACAGGGATGCGGGCAAGTTCGATCCGAACGACCCGACTCAGGCCAGAATCATCGAAAGCTTCACTGAAAGAGCCGTGAATGGTGCCCTCGACGACGAAGCCCAAGAAACTCGAGAACACGTCAAGGCCCTGTGCGCCGAGTGGTCGAGAATCATCAGGGAAGCTCAAGGCACTCCCGTGTCCTTCCCTCCTCAGCGACAGTACGAAAGCCTGCTCTGCTACTACCCCAGGAATCGAGCTGACCAGGGCCATTGGCCCACGTTGAACAGCATGAGACACGTGGACGGAGAAACTCCATTCGCGATTCGTGGTCAAGATTGACGGGAAGGGCCGAGGATGACGATCACAAAAACCATTCGGAGAGCCCAGGCCATCCACCCGTATGGTCCTGGAGCCATCTTGGACTGGGGCCATGAGTGCTTCGTCGTGCTGGACACCAGCAGAACACGGAATCGAGGTTGGTCGCGCGGGCTCAAGATCGAGCTTCCTCGTCTCGAGCGGGCACTGGGAGTAACTGATGGATTCAGGCTTCCCCCGACTGCCCGGAGTTTCGGAGCAGGGCACACGGACAAGCTGATCGTGCAGAGATTCCCTTCATGGCTGTTCTGCCCCAGCTGCAGATCGATGACGAGGTGGGGCCGGCAGGATGAAGTGTCCAATGGCGATCAGGCTCCCAGGTGTGCCATGCCATCTTGTCGCTCACGGGGCATCCATCTCGTCCCGATGAGATTCGTTGCCGCGTGCGAGAATGGCCATCTTGCGGAAATCGACTGGCACCTGTGGGCTCATTCCAGGCGGACGGCTGGCCAGGGCATGTGCGACAGAAAGACTTCGAAACTCAAGCTCAACACACGTGCGGGAACCGGAGCATCGCTCGAAGCACTATCGGTGGCTTGCACGACATGCAACTCGGAGCGGGATCTACGTGACATCATGGTCACGGACAGCCTTGCGAGAATCGGCCAGAAATGTCACGGTCGCCAGCCATGGCAGCCTCGCGATGAGGAGATTCCCTGCGACGCCTCCCTGCACGTTCTCCAGAGGAGTCAGACCGCGGTTCATTTCGGAGTCACACGGTCGGCCTTGGACATAAGATGGCTTGAAGACGAAACCGTGAACCGAGGCTCCTTCATCGAGCGAGTTGTGCAAGAGTATCTGACCACCGGATTCTCTCCCGAAGAGCTACTACCCCGGTGCTCCAAGCTGGCGGAGAAGATCACGAGACATCTACAAACGGACCACCCCGTGGAGCCCAACGTCACTGCCCAAGAGGTAGATGAGTACTTACGCAACCTGATGACGAGACCTGGAGATATCGAAGATGAGTCGGCAGTCGAAGAAGAGATGGACGAGTCGCACATCTTGCTGGAAGAATGGCCTGTCTTGACTACGCCTACTCCCTCCCGCGATCCCCGCTCCCCAATTCTCGTCAGAGCCCAGAGCTCCAGAGGCATGCACCGTCACCCGGAGATCGCTCGTCTGATTGCTGCAGTCTATCTCGTCGATCGCCTACGAGAGGTCAGGGCGTTCACAGGATTCAGACGGGTGAGAACTGATGGACAGCTCGTACACCCCAACCTCGGCCCCCAGAAACCGACCTGGTTACCGGCAACGGAGGTGTTCGGTGAAGGTATTTTCGTCGAAATGTCGATGGATCAGATCAATGCCTGGGAGACCTCCAACCGGCGGGGCCTGATGCGCAGGTACGACCCCATGAGGGAACAGGTCGAGTCGGATGGCTTTCACGCCGAAGGCATGGCGGACCAAATGGGAAGACTGCCACGATTCATCCTGGCTCACACCTTGTCGCATCTGTTGATACGTCAGCTATGTTTCGAATGTGGCTACTCTGGGGCCTCCCTCAGGGAGAGACTGTACGTCTTCGAAGACAGGGTCGGCTTCCTCGTATACACTGCAGACGGAGATTCGGAAGGGTCGCTGGGTGGGCTGGTCAGACAGGGCTCCATGGATAGATTCGAAGGTACCTTGCTGGAATCGTTGGAGCGGGCACGATGGTGCTCCAACGACCCCATCTGCCGAGAAATGCCTCCTCACGGCCCCAGCAAGACGAATAGGGCTGCGTGCCACGCATGCACTCTGGTATCCGAGACGAGCTGTACCCATCTCAACGCCTTCCTCGATCGGAAGGCACTTGTCGGAGACGGGGCTGACGATATTCGAGGCTATTTTCAAACCTTGATGTCATAACCTCAGGAGTGAAATCCGTGAGAATGGTGACGGAATCCGATCTATCGAGAGAACAGCGCGAGATATGCTATGCCCCGCCTACTGGGACGATCCTCGTCATCGGCCCGCCTGGAAGCGGAAAGACGGTGGTTGCCCTGCACAGAGCACATGGGCTTGCCCAACAGGAGCTCGAGCACCAAGTACTCGTCTTCAACCATGTACTCAGGAAATATACCGGGGATGGGTCCACTTTCTACAAATGGCTCGCTGGCTGGTGGCGACGGTGTACAGGTCGCTTGTTCCCGTCGACCAGGGTTCACGGTGGACCCTACAGCAATAGATTCGATTTCGGGTCTGCAATAGACCAGCTACGGGCCAACGTGGACCATTTCACGAACGGCGGAAACTGGGGGCACTTGATTCTGGATGAAGCCCAGGATTTTCCCCGCGAGGCACACGTACTGCTTTCCCTGGTTCAGCAACATCTCGACAGTGCTTCCAAGAAGAGCTCCTTGATGATCCTTGCTGATGAGAACCAGCGAATAACCGATGCGAACTCGACCATCAAAGATATCGCCATGACCCATTTTCTCTCCTCTGAGGATAAATACGAGCTCAAGAGAAACTATCGAAACACGCTGGAAATCGCGCGGTTTTCAGGTTCGTTTTATGCTGGTCTCCCAAGCGGCAAGCCGGAGCTTCCTGACCGTCGGGGATCACTCCCCACCATCGTCAGAACGAACGGGATCGATTCGTTCGTCGACCGAATCGCGACATGGTCCATGAGTCACGACGACCAAGAGATCGGCATCCTTGTCTACTACAACAAGACAAGAAAAAAGCTGTTCAATAAGCTCATGCACCGCTTGAGCGGCACGGGCATTAGAGTTCAAACCTACACGAGCACTAGAGATGACCCTAACAACGATCCGGCAAAGCTAGTATTCGACGAGGGTGGCGTAGTCACAGTTATCTGTTTTGCAAGCTCCAAAGGGCTGGAATTCGACACCGTGTTCCTGCCCGAGCTCCAATCCATGCCGGTGGATTTCGAGAATCGTGATGGAGCCCGGATGCAGCTCTACGTCATGTCATCACGTGCCAGGCGCGATCTGTTCCTGGGCATCACGGACCCGGGGCAGAACGCCGACATCTGGCAGATCCTCCCCGAAGACGAGTCCCTATACAGGATGGAGTGAGCCGATGAAGGATGAAACGAACCAGGCCCGCCTCCCATTCGGCGGCAAGGATGCCGGGGACGAGTCGAATCCGAGGTCATTCGTGCTATCCAGCAACTGGGCCATCGGTGGCCTCCTGTCGCGCGGCGCGTTGGTCGCGCCAGCACTGAGTGAGCAAACCGGTTCCCCCTTTTTCGACGACGATCACGGCGACATGCTGCTGGCGTCGCGCGGTGGCCTTCCTTCGGCGTGGTGCGACGACGTCCGAAAGACCAGCAGGAATTCGTTTCCGATTGCACTCGAAATCTCACTGGAACACGTGCATCTCAGTGAAACGCAGGGGCTGTCCTCGATCGGGCTTGAGAACGTCATCCAGTTGGTCTTCGAAACCGATGAAGAGGCCACCCTTTTCACGAACCAGGGATTCGAAGACTGGAACCTGGACGAATTCGGGATTCCATACACCGTCGATGCCAGCATATTCGGAGACGGTACACCCTTGGTCGTCGCCCCCGCACCTCAAAAGCCACAAGGTGCTTTGGCAGATCATCGATCATCAATCGAGCGGGCCGATGGTTGGGCTGCATTGCTTGCCATCGCACCCAGGGTTCTACCCGGAAAAGGGAAGTGGATCACGGCCCTAGAAGCACTCTTCAACGACAGCGAACCTCTCGACGATGTCCAGTACCGATGGTTGGCCGCCGTGAAATCGGGAATCGAACAGGACTCTGAAACGAAGTACGCCTCTCTCGAAGAGGCTCTTCTCAGTGTCACGACTCTAATCGCAACTACCGAGTACGGTCATTCCGTCGGTTGGCCAGCGACAGAAATCCTCGACAGGATCATAAGCGAGACGGAGAAGGTACACCCAGCCGCTCTGGACGATGAACACGCCGTGGCCTGGAGGAAGTGGGGAGATCGCTGCAAGAACATCCTGAATGGGACCGAAGAGCCGTTCGACATGCTGGACGCTCACCGGATACCGCATCGTGCCGTCCTTTTCCTTCTTCTCAGAGAACGCGTCGATGCGATCATCGGGATGAAGAGTCGCAACTCCGCTCTCAGGGTCGGCCCCCAGGTCCGCGCCTTGGCTGCCCTGATGGCGGCCTGCAGAACCGGCCTTCGCAGACTCCCCGTCAAGTTGAAGTTGCCACACGGTGGCGGGCAACCGAGGACTTGGTTGAATCATCTCGGGCGCAGATTCTTGACTGTCCATGAACTCCCCGAGGGCAGGGAAGATCGGAGTCCCGGTAGGATATCCTCCAAGTACAGGAGCATCGGCGTACTTCAGGGCGAGTGGGTCTTCCAGGAGGGCCGCAAGGAGTTGTTCAGGGTCGCTCGTGAGACCGACTCGGATCTCGTGCGAATCCACGCCATGGGTGCGAGCATGGGCTACGTCTTCGACGAATCGGACGACAAAGGCCTTAAAACGACATTCGAATGGAAGAACGGTCGCTCTCAAACGGTCTACGTCGAGCTCATGGAACCCGTTCGCGAACCCGGACGTTTCATTCGGTTTTGGTCACCTGCCCTGAGCCTCGCCCCGGCAAGGAAGGTCAATAGCCCAGCATGGCCCACTGCCAAGCTTAAGGGTCTGAAGATCCAAGGCCTCGTCCATCTCCTCGAGATGAATGCCGAAGCCGGGATGAAATGCAGATACGCCATAGACAGGGAGAAGCAGGCGGTGATCGTCCTGGTCGATCAGATCTTGTCGACCCTCGACGAACAAGAATTCCGACAGCACCTGGAACATGTGGCGAGCGTAGCCGACGGCTATGAGAGAGCGATGGGCGTCGATGACTTCAAATGACAAAGGGACCAAGCGAGATGCTGCGTACGACCCCAAGCGATTCAAGGAGAATGACGAGGGTTCGCAGATAAGATACGCAACCAGAGATCATAGTCAGACGACTTCTCTGGAAGAATGGAGCCAGATACAGGACCGACGAACGAAGTCTCCCGGGATCTCCCGACATAGCCAACAAGAAGTGCAGAAAGGCGATCTTCGTCCACGGGTGTTTCTGGCACCATCATCGAGGCTGTTCGGCTGCGACGACTCCCCATGGGAATAGAGAATTCTGGGTCAGCAAGTTCACCACCAAGAGAAAACGTGACTTGGAAAGGGTAGAGGAACTGATTACGCTTGGTTTCGATGTCCTGGCGATCTGGGAGTGCGAGACCAAGGGTCAGGGCCACCTTGAGCAACGACTCGTTGGTTTCTGGTTCTGACGGGACATAAAGGATAAGTGTCTGACGATGAGTGGTGTGGCATCGAATTGGATCAAATACGGAATCGACGAGAAGGGCAGATGGCTGATCCGCAGAGTCACCAGAAGGGACTCCACGACCGTCAGTTCTCGTATTCCCCTCCTCTCACTTTCTCATGATCGTGCTGATTCGGACCTTTTCGACTCATGCTGGCTCCGCACACGGTCCAAGCCCCCGTTTCGTCGCCGCCCCACCACACGATGCATAAACGTCGTGGACCTGTTCAGTGGATGCGGCGGGATGTCGGTTGGCTTTGCAGAGGCTTGTCGCGCCATTGGGGACATCGCCGTTCCCGTTCTTGCGATCGACGACAACGAAGACGCCCTGGCGACGTATGCAGCGAATTTCCCTACTGCAAAGACGATCTGTGACTCAATTGAAAGTCTTCTCGATGGAGGTCTAGGTTCAAAACCTACGATTTCCGAGAGGCGGCTTCTCGATTCGCTACCTAGAGCCGATTTCGTCCTGGCCGGCCCCCCTTGCCAGGGGCACTCCAACCTGAACAACTATACTCGTCGCCGGGACAGCAAGAATCTCCTGATGCTACGGGTCGTCAGATTCGTCGAGCTGACTACTCCCCAATGGGTGGTCATCGAGAACGTACCTCAAGCACGTCTTGATCAGCTCGGCACGACCGCGAGAACCATCGATGAACTCAGGGCCATTGGCTACCACGTCGACGACCAGGCAGTCGACATGTCGACGATAGGCGTCGCACAGAGCAGGTCACGATATGTCATCGTAGCGTCTAAAGAACGTCATCACGACATCGGTGATCTACTTGCGGCCCATCGGTGCGGCAAACGATCACTCAAGTGGGCGATTGGTGATCTCGTGAAGACACGTCGCGACGTTTTCGATTCTCACTCCATTTCCAGTGACACCAACATGAGAAGAATCGATTATTTATTCGACAACTCGACCTACGATCTTCCCGACTACATGCGACCTGACTGTCACAGACTCAAGCCTCACTCGTATAGATCGGTGTATGGACGATTGAAGTGGTCCGAACCCGCGCCCACGATCACGACGGGGTTTGGCTCGACAGGCCAGGGCCGATACGTCCATCCGACGAGAAGATCTACAATCACCCCACATGAGGCTGCGCGCATCCAGTTCTTCCCGGATTCGTTTGATTTTAGCAACATCTGTCGCACGTCTCTCGCCCGGATGATTGGGAACGCGGTTCCTCCCAAACTTATCTATGCCTTGGCGACGGGGATCATGAGATAACAGGTATGTTTGCCGAAACCAATCAGCCCTACCCACTTCTGTAGTTAGGACAAGCAGTTGTTCAGCTGAACTGATCTTGCCTGGATATTTCCGACATCCACCTAAGCCACCTATTTCTCTAGACCGTACTCGACTGGGCTCTGATAGCCGATGCCCGAGTGCAACCTCCGACGATTGTACCACACCTCAATCCACCAGTTGAGATCCTCGGCCGCCGCCTGCTTCGTCCGGTACATCTTCCAGTCCACCCGCTCCACCTTCAACGTGTGGAAGAAGCTCTCCATCACCGCGTTGTCGTAGCAGTTCCCCTTGCGGCTCATGCTGTACATCATGCCCCGCGACCAAAGGCGGCGCTGGTACTCAAGGCACGAGTACTGCACGCCGCGGTCAGAGTGGTGGATCATGTCCGGCCCTGGGTTCTCCACCGCCACCGCACGGTCGAACGCCTCCAGCGCGATCTCCGCGCCGAGCGTGTCCTTCAGCGACCATCCCACGATCTTCCGCGTGCACAGGTCCAGCACTGCAGCCGGGTACAGCCCGCCCTCGCCCGTCGGGATGTAGGTGATGTCCGCCACCCAGATCGAGATCGGGCGGTCCACCTCGAAGTACTGGTCCACCAGGTACGGGGCCGCCGCTCGGCTGCGGCCCACTTACGCCAGACCCCGCGGCCGACGGGCGTGACGGCTGCGAAGGCCTTCCTTCCGCATCAGATACGCGATGTGCTCCCGAATGCAGGCTACGCCGCGCTTCGTCAGCTCCTCGTAGATCCGCGGGCTGCCGTACGTCCGACCGCTCTCCAGGAACACCTCCGAGATCAACGCGAGCAGCCGCTTGTTAGCCCGCTCGCGCTTGCCGACAGGGTCGGGGCGCCAGCACCAGAAACCGGCGTAGCTCACCTTCAGCACACGACACATCAAGCCTACCGGATACTGCCCCACGTTCGCCGCGATCTCTCGGTATCGGACTCGTTTGTCGCAGGGAAGTAGGCGGCTGTTTTTTTAGAAAATCGCGCTCTCGGCACAGGCGCTCGTTCTCGCGACGCAGTCGGCTGATCAGCGCGGCCCGGGGAGGTCTGCGAGCCCTTGCCGGGGAACGCCTCCGCCTTCTGCTCGCGGTATTGGCTCATCCAGCGGCTGATCGTGTTCGGGGCGACATCAAGCTCGCGCGCGACCTCGGCCTGGCTCTGCCCGGTGGCCTGGATCCTACGGACAATCTCCAGCTTGAATTCGCGGCTATATCGCTTGTTGGAAGTACTCAACTCAACACCCCCGGACTACACGATTGTAGTCGTTTTGAGATGTCGGAAAAAGGCAGGCACTACCAGCCTACGGCTCCCCATACGTCTCATCGTAGATCAGATTCAAGCTCTTCCCCTTGTACGTCCACCGCGGCGACGGCTGCAACGGCGCATCGGTCTCCAGCAGCTTCTGCGTCAGCGCCGTCAGCG
>Ga0116152_10001661_pt1 | contig 18216 bp, 16 predicted proteins | sample AD_UKC119_MetaG_FD_89894 | JGI IMG/M metagenome (GOLD analysis project Ga0116152, IMG submission 89894) | Active sludge microbial communities of municipal wastewater-treating anaerobic digesters from Hong Kong - AD_UKC119_MetaG | ecosystem: Engineered > Bioreactor > Anaerobic > Digestate... | reverse complement strand
TATTTAATAGAATATAAAAACGGGGCACTCTTGTGAAATGCCCAGCGTATTTAAAATAAAATTTAATTCACGATTTTTAAAAATAACAATCCCTCTTCCCGCTCTCAATCTCTTTCAACTCTGATAATACAGTATCTTTTCTTTTTGAAGAGGGAAGTTCTTCAACCATCTTTTTTATAAGTGCTAAACCTTTTTCGCGAGTCTCTGGTCCGGCAAAATCGTAAAGATACTCTTTGAATGAGAACATCGCGTTGGGTAAACAATATTGCTTGATCAGACCAGGTTTTGCCAGATCCATGAAATCAGCACCAACTCTGCCGTGGCGATAACAGCCTGTACAGAATGAAGGAATATAACCACTATCAATCATTCCTGATATCACTTCTTCTAATGAACGGTGATCACCTAAAGCAAACTGACTCCCAGATTTATCTGCCACATGACTATATGCGCCGGGATTGGTTCTGGATCCTGCTGAGATCTGACTAATTCCGTAATTAAAAAGTTCTGTTCGGAGTTCATCACTTTCACGTGTACTTAAGATAATACCAGTATAGGGAAGCGCAATTCTTATTATTGCAATAATCTTTTTAAAATCATCATCACTTACTTTATGTGGAATATTTTCAGGAAGAGGAGCTCCTTCAGCGGGTTCAATACGAGGAAAACTAATGGTGTGTGGTCCACATCCGAATGATTTTTCCAAATCATTGGCATGTTCCATCAATGCCAAAATCTCAAATCGATAGTCTGCTAATCCAAATAAAACACCCAGACCAACATCCACAACGCCACCCTCCATTGCACGGTGCATTACATTTAAGCGGTACAAATAATCACTTTTTGGGGTATCTTCTGGATGGTATTCTTTGTACAATTCAGAATCGTAGGTTTCTTGGAAACACACATAAGTTCCAATATTTTCTTCATGAAGTTTTTGAAAATCTGCCACATCCATTGGGGCTAACTCCACATTGATCCTGCGAATATTATCTTTCCCCATCTGAACAGAATAAACTCTTCTGATTGCTTGGCAAATGTAGTCAATATTGTTGAGAGGTGTTTCTCCACAAATTAAAAGAAGTCTTTTGTGTCCATCTTCAAGAAGAATACGAGTTTCCTGTTCAATCTCATCCATATCCAACACTTTCCGGGTCAGATTTTTGTTGGCTCTCCTAAAAGCGCAATAAGTACAGTTGTTGACACAAACATTTCCGGTGTATAAAGGAGCAAAGATCACAAGCCTCTTGCCATAAATTTCCTCTTTCACAAATTTGGCCACATCCATGATTTTATATATCTCATCATGGTTTTTCACTCTTAATAATGCCGCAACTTCCTCTAGGTTAAGTCCTTTTAAAGCTTTGGCTTTGTTTAAAATGGTTTCCAGTTCTTGTGGTGTAGGCTCAGTACCTTCTACTAAAGCATACAATTTATCTCGATCAATATTGAAGGGATGATTAAATATACGTTTACTTTTCATGACGGTTATAGAAATTTTTAACAGCCACAAAAGTACGACTTTTTAAATTATGAATGTGTAACTATTATTACAAAATAAAAAATGTAGCTCCGCCGGGAATCGAACCCGAATTTAAAGTTTAGGAAACTTTCGTTCTATCCATTGAACTACAGAGCCGCAATTTCAATTATCCGCAATGGAAATATTGTTCAACCAACGCCATCATTTTGGAAGGATCGGCTTTGATCTCATCACGAATTTTTAAATCATTAAAAGATTTTAATTCTTTGATCATATCGTCAATCATTTCAGTTGGGAAAACGCCATGTTTTTCGAAAATTGTTCGGTGTTTTGATAACTCATCAGCAGATTCCCAGCAGGATGCCGGAAGTTGAGCAAGAGAGTCGAGTTTGGCCTTATTTTCTGATTTGTGAATATTAACATCTACGTAAGTTTTATCTGCAAATTTTAAGGCCTCTTGCATTTCGAACCCATGTCTCGCTGCTACGGCTAGTCCTGCAATCAAAAGATAAATATCAGCTGAACCATCAGGACATCTAAATTCCACGGTTTGTTTTTGAGAGAGATCCTCATTAACCGGTTTTTCATTTGGGTTCATGTTGGCTACCATGTCGTTTTTATGGGTCCAGCCAAGAGGAACTCTAACTAAAACAGAACGGTTTCTGTCTCCCCAGCAAATGGAAGTGGGAGCCTCCTGATGAGGTACTAATCTGAAATAGGAGGTAGGGTTGGTGTTTCCAAATGCAGTTAGTGAAGATGCACAAGTCATGTAACCGGCTATGGCCGTTTTCGCGATGGAGTTTAGCTTCCCTTTTTCAACCATTTTATTTATACCATCTTTTACAATTTGAGTATGAATATGCAAACCACTTCCTGCTTTACCATCTGTTATTTTTGGAGCAAAAGTTACATCAAATCCGTATTGATAGGCCAAATTTCTGATGATCCATTTTGCAATGACCAATTGATCTGCTGCATCAATCGCATCTGTTACAAGAAATTCAATTTCGTTTTGTTCGTATATTTTATCATTAAGTGTAAAATTTCCAACTTCAGAGTGTCCATATTTGATTAATCCACCACTTTTGGCAATCAACAACATACATTCTGTACGAAACTGTTCAAATTTAGTAAAAGGCATCGATTCATGGTATCCTCTTTGATTTGGTGTCGGGAAACTATTGTCATTATCTCCAATAACATAAAACTCCAGTTCACCCATGGCACAAAACTCCATTCCTGTAATGTGATTAAAAGATTTTAATGCTTTTCTGAGTACAAATTCGGGAGAGTTTTCCATTGGTTTTCCATCCTTATTAAAGTAAGAACATAAAAAACACAAAGTTGGAATCTCACTGAATGGATCCATAAAAGCAGTACTAAAACGGGGAACTACATATAAATCACTCGAACCGGCATGCATAAATGCAGGAAATATGTTAGAACCATCCACGCGTTCTCCGGCAGAAAGTACCTGTTCAATATACCCTTTATTGGTAACAACAAAATTTAACGTTTTCATTCTGCCATCACCGGCTACATATCTGAAATTGACCATTTTGATCTCTTTTTCTTCAATATATTTTAAAATGTCAGCCTTTGTAAACTCCTTTGGGTTCTTTTTCAGAAACTGAACCAAAGGGTTCAAGTTCATTGCTATGGTATCTTTCATTGTATTTTGGTTAAAATTTATAAAATTGGGTTATCTATAACGAAACTATGGGGAAATTATTTTAAAAAAGCGTTTAATTTCAATTTTCATCCGATCAAAACTTCCAAATGGAATATTTTTGGGTTCGAGATCCTTTTTCAATAATACCATTCCAGCTGTCGAATTTTCAATTAATGGAGTTAAATCAACCTCCGTAACGTCATTTAATTTATAATCGCGGATTACTACTTTTTCAAAACCTTGATTGATCTCATCAAAGATAACATTAGAATCTTCACAAAAACTTTGTAATATCGGAATAACTTCATCCCAATTACTGGGTTTTTGTCCTGGTAAATAATAGAAAATGACAGCACTATATTCAGGAATATTGTCACTTTGAATAAATTCAAAACGACTCATATTATTGATCATGTACATCTCATTAATCACAGTCGATTTCGTGAATGAGTCGGGATCTTTAGCATACTCCTCTTTAGTGGTAGAACCCACAGAGCGTACCCAATTGTAAGCCTTTTCTGTGGAGAAACTTCCATCCTCATTTCTGGATGTTTTCCAAATCTCTGTTTCTAAAATATCTTGATTTTGCAATGCTAAATTGACAGCTACAGGGAGTACATCCAAAATCCTTTGAGTTCCCATCCCGGATGTGATTACCAGATAAATAAATTCTCTGGATATAGATTGTAAAAGATAGATCTCCCTCCCCTCCGGCAATCTTTCGATCATCAATACACCCCATTCACGTGGCAAGGTGTGCTTTATCGTTACTTTCTGCCCCTGATGATGTGTCGCAACATTCAAAAAATCCCGAATAAAATCATCAGAAACAGGATACAAGGGATTGGAATCATTCAGATTAGTCTCAATATAAGATCCTATTAATGAAACAGGATACACTACGGGTTCGCTGTTTTCAATTGGATCAGCCTCCTTTTTAGATTTACAAGACTGAACGAAGAGAAACACCAATAAAAACAGCGATAAAAATGAAAGGAAGTTGAAAAGCTGTTTTTTCATAATAATGGGAATTTGATCTTATAGTTGTTTGAACTCAAACGAGCAAAGATACAAAAAAGATTGATGATATAATAGACTCCTTTTAAATAAACGTTTTCCTGATTTTTTGATCATGAAGGGTTGTTTTTGTATTGATAAACCAAATGGGAAATTTTTGTCAGATAAATTTGATCAATAGAATCAAAATTATTATAGACCTGGCTATCAACGTCTAAGCATCCAACAATAGAGCCACTTTGATCTAATAATGGAACAACAATTTCAGAATTTGATCTGGAGTCACAAGCAATATGGCCAGGGAATTGATGTACATCGGGGACAATTTCAACCTCTTTTTTTTGAATGGAACTCCAGCAAACTCCGCTGTTTTTTTTTAGAATTTGGCAAGCTACAGCACCTTGGTATGGTCCAACAATCAGTTCTCCGTCAATAAGAAGATAAAAACCAGTCCAGAAAAAGTGATCCATTTTATGATGAAGAATCGCTGCTATTGTAGCCATTCTGGGAATAGGATGCTCTGTTTTTGTCAACAAGGATTCTAACTGTTCCAGAACACGTTGATATCTTTTCTCTTTTTTGGAGGATATGTAGGGTTTCATAATTCAGGAAATTGAGTATGTTTTAAAATGATACGCACATGAGGGTATTGCAATTGAATTTGATGCGCCAAAGATTCGGCCATGAATACTGACCGATGTTGTCCTCCGGTACATCCAAAATTGACCATAAGATGTGTGAATTTTCGCTCCAGATAATTTTCAATAGAGCCTTTAACTATCTGAAAAACTGAATCTTTAAAAGATTCAACCTCTTTGGAATGAAATAAATAATCGATAACCTGAGGATCCTTACCGGTTAAGAGTTTATACTCAGCATATCTTCCAGGATTTGGTAATGATCTGCAATCAAATACAAAACCACCCCCATTTCCACTTGGATCTTCCGGGATCCCTTTTTTGTATGAGAAACTTCGTATTGATATTGTAAGTTGATCTTTGGGAAGTGTCTGAATCATTTCAAAATTGCTTTTGGTAATGGTTTTTAAAACACCCAGAAGAGAGGGAATTTCTATTGGAAGATCAAAATTTTGTATCAGAAGCTCCAGGTTTTTAACAGCATATGGGATGCTTTGTAAAAATAGGGTTTTCTTTTCGTAATATCCTCTGTATCCATATGCCCCCATCGCCTGCATAATACGAATCAAAACAAATCCTTTGTAATATTGTGCAAACTGATCACGATCTATTTCAATCAATTGAGACAATTGATCCAGATAGAAATCATATAAATATGTCTTAACGTTTTGAGGAAGATTGGCTTTTCCATCATATAACAAAGAGGCCAGATCGTACTGAAGAGCACCTTTTCGCCCACCCTGATAGTCAATAAAATAGGGTTTATCGTTATAGAGCATGATATTTCTGGACTGAAAGTCACGAAACATAAAATAAGTGGAATCAGCCTGGGATAAGAAATGGATAAAAGTCTGAAAATCGTCTTCAACGAGTTGCTCATCAAAAGGGATATGGGCTAGTTTTAGGAAGTAATACTTAAAATAGTTTAAGTCCCAAAGCATGGACTGTTGGTCAAAAGCATCGCGGGGATAACAAACCTTGAAATCGATTCCTTTTTTACCAGCTAATTGCAGATGAGGTAATTGTTGTAATACTTTTTTGTAGTATGTCAATGTGTGATCACTCAATTCGCTCCCCGTTCGATTCATATTTAAAAAAGAGAACAAGGTTTCATTGCCCAAATCTTGTAATAAATAATATTTACGAGAAGGATCTATCGATAAAATTTGAGGAACAGGAATATTGAGATTCAAAAAAGTTTCAGTAAAACTAAAAAAAGCTTTATTTTCTTTTACATCAGCATTGATGACCCCGATAATGGAAGGTTTTTGATCAAAGAGGAATCTATGGTAAGATCTGGCCGAACCAGATTGAGGAATTTTCTCCACATCAATACAGGATTGGCGGTAATAATTTTCTGCAAGTTCTCTTAAATGGTTAGGCATAAAGATTTCAATTAGAATGCAAAAGTATAAAAAGAAAATGAGTCAGTAAGCAGTTTTGCAATAAAAAAGCCACTCTGTGGGAGTGGCTTTTTTTGGTCAGATGAAAGCTAAAAAATTATTCAGCAGCTTCTTCTGTTTCAGGAGCAGTTTCAACATTTTCAGTTTCAACTACTTCTTCTTCAGTAGCAGCTACAGCTTGAACTTCAGCTTGGTATTTTGCAGCTACTTTTTGTGCAATTGCCTCGCGTAATTTAGATTCAGCTTCTAAACGTTTTTTAGATTCTGTACGATTTTTGTCCGCTAATTCGCGTTTCATGTTGTTCACTTTAGATTCTTTTTCTTGTTTCCAAGCTTCGAATTTACGGTCAGCATCAGTTTCTGTAATAGCGCCTTTTGCAATACCGCCTTTTAAGTGTTTCATTAACAAAACGCCTTCACGTTTTAGAATCGAACGGACTGTATCTGAAGGAGAAGCACCTACTTCTACCCAATACAATGCTCTTTCGAAATTGATGTCGATGGTTGCAGGATGGGTCATTGGATTGTAGGTACCGATTTTTTCGATAAAACGTCCGTCACGTGGTGCACGACCATCTGCAATTACAACGTGATAAAAAGGTTGATTCTTTTTACCAAATCTTTGTAATCTGATTCTTGTTGCCATAATGTTTTATTATTAATAATTTAAGGGGTGCAAAAGTAATAAAAAAATCAATAAGTTCCTTTTTTTTTAAAAATATTCTTACATCATCCTTTGTATCCTTTTTTTTTATATTTTTGCAGGTACAAAATATCGAGGGTTCCGTAGCTCAACTGAATAGAGTATCTGACTACGGATCAGAAGGTTACAGGTTTGAATCCTGTCGGAATCACGAATAGAAAAAGGGACTTTTTGAGAAAAAAGTCCCTTTTCTTTTTAAATGAATCTCAAAAAATCGATTTAACTAAGATCTTATTTCACTTCTTTTTTTATCATTTTGATCAATAACTTTGGTGAAATCTGCAGTTTTTTGCATCCACTCTCTGGTGAGAAATAACATTTTTAATGTGGCATCATGCTCATTCAGGGATAAATCAGGAAATATCGGTTCACCAATAGTTATGCTTAAAAGAGGTTTTTTTCTGTATAACAGTTTAAAAATCTTTTTGGGATCTCTATAAGTAATAACCAATGGAATTATGGGTTTTTTATGTTTTACAGCATACGAGAAAACCCCTTTTTTAAAAGGTCTAATCGCATCAAAATAGAACCAGGCTGATGTTTCAGGATAAAAATGGATCCATTTACCATTTTCCAATATATTATTAATTGTATTATGGAATTTTACGATTCCTGACTTTTGTTTAGGTATTGGTATTCCTCCAACTAATCGGATCAAATGCCTGTTGGGTCCGGTTAAGTTCTTGGGCCATGCAGGAAAAAAGAAAGATCTATGCCGAAGTGCAAACATTACACATATAAAATCCCACATGTGTACATGATTGCAAATAGAACTAGCCCCATTTTTAAGTTCCTTTTTATACTTTTTCAAAACTTTACGATTATGGGATTTTAAACCAATTAACATCTTCATCAGAAGAAATCCTATGGTTTGGGAAACAACCAATATTGCAATTCGGGCTAGTTTAAACGTTAAGGTTTTGTTGATATAGGGATAATGCTCATCTAAAACAGGAGGATCTGCTTTTTGGGGAACATACAACATGTGCTCTTCAAAAAGATCAGGATACTCATATGGTAATCCAAAGGAATTTTTAGAATCCATTTTTTAAATACTTTAGAACATTTTTTTGGATGCGTTCTATTAAATGATCCGTATTTGATTTTACAAATTGTTCTCCAATAATTTTTTCATATAGTTCTATATATCTTTCTGAAATAGAAGTGACAACCTCAGAAGTCATTTCAGGGACTTTTTGCCCCTCTTTTCCCTGAAAGCCATTTTCCATCAACCATTCCCGAACAAACTCTTTAGAGAGTTGTTTTTGTTGCTCTCCTTTTTCGAAACGTTCCTGATATTCATTTGCATAAAAATATCGGGAGGAATCAGGAGTGTGAATTTCATCAATCAGGTATATTTTACCATTTTTTTTACCAAATTCATACTTGGTATCAACTAAAATCAATCCTCTTTCAGCTGCAATTTCTGAACCTCTTTGAAAAAGCGCCATTGTATATTGCTCCACTACAGCATAATCTTCTGGAGATACAAGCCCTAAACGTAAAATCTCCTCCTTAGAGATATCTTCGTCATGCATCCCTTGTTCTGCCTTTGTTGTTGGTGTAATAATGGGAGTGTCAAATTTTTGATTCTCTTTCATACCTTCCGGAATCGATACACCGCAGATAGAACGTGCTCCATTTTTGTATGCTCTCCAAGAACTTCCACATAGATACCCTCTTACAATCATCTCGACAGGTAACCCTTCACAGGCTACTCCTGCAGTAACCATGGGGTCCGGTGTGGCTATTTTCCAGTTTGGACAAATGTCAGATGTTAAATCTAAAAATTTGGATGCGATTTTGTTGAGGATCTCTCCCTTATAGGGAATCCCTTCAGGAAGGATCACATCAAAAGCAGAAATACGATCACTTACAATCATAATCAATTGATTATCATCGATGTTATATACATCACGAACTTTCCCGTGGTAAACACTTTTCTGGTTTGGAAATTTAAATTCTGTTTTTGTTAATGCTGCCATCTTTTTTGTTAATTTGAAGGTACAAAGATAAACAATTTATTCCTATTTTTGCAAAAAATTGGACTATGAAATTGCAAGAATCTTCAGATCATCTATACAGGCAGTTTGCCAATGCTCTACTTAGTCGTAATTTAAAACAGACACAGGAAAGATTTGCAATATTAAGAGCAATAATTCAGCTTAATGCTCCCTTTCAAATTGATTTTTTGAGAAAACAGTTGTTGTCCCAAAAGTATTATGTAAGCCGATCTACTTTATATAACACAATGAAGTTGATGGAAGAGATCTCTTTTGTGGATAAAGTAATTATCGAAGGAAAACTTTTTTATGAATTAAAGAAGCCCCAGAAAAGCATCTATTTTATTGTAAATCAAAAAGAAACGAAAATGATTAGTTTAGATAAAGAAGTGGAGGATTTTTTGATTTCTAGCGTTGAGACAAAATTTAACATCAACATAAAAAGTTTAAAAATTACTTTTTATGAGGAATAAAAAAAACAACAATGTTTCATATTTTTTTCATATTTTTGAGGTTTGAATAATAAAATTGTTTTTTATGAATAAAATAGCACCTAAAATCGTTGTAATTTTTTGCTTTATTTTCATGTGGATTTCATCGTTGGATCTATATTCACAAAAAATAAAATCTAATTTAGTTCCTGAAGAAGTAAAACAAACACTTTTTGATCAACAAGGTGAGGTAAAAGTTTCTCAATGGATTGTGGATGGGGATATTTATATTGCTAGCTTTAAAGTTGATGGTGCTTCAGCAATGGCTTATATTCAAAGTGATGGTACATTTATCAGAACAGCAACAATAATTCCAAAATCAACCCTTCCAACTGCTATTCTAGACTATCTGGATCGTAATTATCCAGAATTCAGAATAGATAAAGCAGAGATAAGAGAAGAACCGGAGATCCCTCTTCATTATTATCTGGAGATTAAACCAGAAGTATTAGGAGCTCAACCTTCCATTTTAACATTTGATAATGCCGGAAATTTTCTGACACGTCAAGATCCTGAAGGATTTGAAACACCTGAACTTACACCTCAACAGTTGGTACAACAAAAAGCCGATCAAGAGTTAGCTCAATCTAATGCTCCAAAGGGGAAAACCCAACAAGCACCAAGAACTCAAAAACCTACATCAACTACAAAAAATGAACCAAAACCTAAGGGAGTTCCTAAAAGCAACTCAGAAGAGGAATCCCAATTCGGAGATATCCCTGCTCATGTCCAAAAAGCGTTCTCTAAGAAAATAATTAAACCCGAAAATCTTACATGGAATTCACTAAGCGATTTCTATGTGGCAGAATGTACTTTCAAAGATCAAAAAAATGAACTCTATTTTACAAAAGAGGGAATTTGGGATAAAACATACACTTTTTTACCTGAAGAAGCAATTACTGGGCCCATGTTAAAACACTTGAATACTCAATATAAGGGATTTAAGTTCGTTTCTGCAGTTAAAGAAACTAGAGCTGACAAACAAGATAAGGTGTTGGTTGAATTTTATGAAAAAGAAAATGCAAAAACAAGAGTTTCTACCAGTATTGTATTTGATAAATTGGGAAGAATTTTAAAAACATATAAAGCAGATGAGGAACAACCCTCAGATTTTTATGCTAAGTTATCTAAGGAAGCAATATCAAAATTACCACAAGATATCCCAGAATTAGCCGTTGAAGCTTTTAAGCTTAAATATCCCAAAATCACTGGTGTAGAATGGGTTGAAGATGATGAAGGGTACTTCTTGGCAAGTTATTTCGGGGTAAGAGGAAGAGAGATTGTCGTGATGGAAGGAAATGGTTCTATGATTGAAATTAGATCTGAAGCCAATAAAGATAATATAAGTTCAAATATTTCTTCTTATGTTAAAAAAAATCATAGAGGATATAAAATATCTGAATACTATTCAGTTAGAGGTTTGATAGAAAAGAAAAACTACTATTTAGTAGTAATAAAAGATAAAAAAACAAACATGACAACACCTTTGAAGTTCTCACTTTCAGGTCAAATCATGCCGTAACAAGATTACAACTTTAATGAATTATTTTGAATTGAAATTAGTGTTCAGTCAGGCTGAACCTTGGAAGGAAGTGTTTACCGCTTTGCTGGCAGAGATCGGATGCGATAGTTTTTCAGATGGTGAAACAGATAACGAACTTTTAGCTTATATTACTGATGAAGACTTTCATGTTGAGACTGTTGAAAATTTGTTGACTACACATGGTTATGATGTTCAAATTCAATTTGAAATTAGACCTGTGAAAACAGAAAACTGGAATGCTTTATGGGAATCGAATTATTCACCTGTTTTGATAGCTGATCAGTGTTTTATCAGAGCTCCTTTTCATGAACCTTTGAAAGATGTCCCATACGAAATTGTTATTGAACCTAAAATGTCATTTGGTACAGCACACCATGAAACCACTTCCATGATGATAGAGTATGTTTTACAGGAATCACTGGAAAACAAAAGTGTATTGGATATGGGTGCAGGAACAGGAATTTTAGCAATTCTAGCATACAAAAGAGGAGCAAATCCAGTCGTGGCAATCGATAATGATGAATGGGCTTATTTGAATAATATCGAAAATAATGCTAGAAATAATTCAGAAGTAATTGAAGTAAAATTAGGAGATGCGAGCACAATCAAAGGTGATCATTATCAGGTGATTATTGCCAATATTAATAGAAATATCCTCCTTCGTGATCTACCCGATTATGAAAAATGTCTGGAACCTAACGGGACAATCTTTCTTAGTGGATTCTATGTAGAGGAAGATTTGAAAATGATTCAGGAAAAGTGTGAAACACTTGGTCTTCAATATGTTTCAAATAAGGAAAAAAACAAGTGGTGTGCCGCAAAATTTATGAAGTTGTAACTTTAAAACAAATCAAATGAAAAAAATATTAGGAATTGGAAACGCACTCGTTGATGTGTTACTTGAAATTGAAAATGATGAGCAGATTGAGCAGTTTGGCTTGTTAAAAGGGGGTATGGAGATGATCGATGCATCCAAAAAGAGAGAAATACACGCTTCCATTGGCCATCTTAAACAAAAAATAGCTTCAGGAGGATCCACCTCTAATACCATTTACGGATTGGCAAAGTTGGGAGCTCAAACAGGTTATATAGGAAAAATCTCACATGATGAAGCCGGTGATTTTTTCAAGAATGATATGATCAAAGCAAATATCAACACTCATTTTTTATATTCTGATATAGATACTGGAATAGCAACCACTTTTATTTCCAGCAATGGAGAAAGAACTTTTGCTACCTATCTTGGTGCAGCATCTACCATGACGCCGGATGAGATCGATGTTGAAGTGATGAAAAAATATGATATGGTTCATGTGGAAGGATACCTTATTTTTAACAAAGATCTTGTGATTGATATCTGTAAAAAAGCAAAACAGTGTGGTTTACTAATCTCAATGGACATGGCCAGCTATAATCTGGTTGAAGTGATGCACGATCTTGTTAAAGAGCTGTTGGTAAACTATGTGGATATTATCTTTGCCAATGAAGAGGAAGCTAAAGCATTTACAGGGAAAGAGGAGTATGAAGCTTTAGATGAGCTTTCAAAATATTGCCCTGTGGCAGTTGTGAAACTAGGGCCCAGAGGTTCTATCGCAAAAGTGAACGGTAAAATCGTTGAGATTGCAGCAGCACCAGGGGAAAGAATTGATACAACTGGAGCTGGAGATATCTATGCTGCTGGTTTTTTATATGGATTGACTCATAATCTTTCCATTGAAGAGAGTGGTGCACTAGCATCCCGATTGGGAGCAGCCTGTATCCAAACCATTGGAGCCAGAATAGGAGATGAACATTTTACAAATTAGTGGTAAAAGCCTTTTAAGAGTTTATAAAACATATATAAAGCTGCCCTAGCAGCACGTTGAATAACTACTTCACGTCCCCCTTCTGAACCAAAAGTGAACTTTTCAGCGATCACTTTTACAGGGTCTGCTACTGCGATCCAAACTGTGCCAACAGGTTTTTCGGGTGTACCACCGCTCGGTCCTGCAATTCCGGAAATGGCGATGGTATAATCTACATCAAACAATCCCATTGTGTTGATAGCCATATCGTTAACCACGAATTCGCTTACAGCACCATGCTTTTTAAGATTGAGTTCTCTTACATTGAGAATCTCTTTTTTTATCTGATTGGAATAGGACACCAAACCCCCTTCAAAATATTCGGATGAACCCGGAACAGAAGTGATCAAATGCGCCAGATAACCTCCTGTACAACTTTCTGCAACGGCCATTTTCCCCTTTTTTTGTTTTAAAAGGGTTCCGATAACCTCTTCTAAAGCCTGATTTTGGTCAGAAATGATATATGATTTGGAGATTTTTTTCAAAAGAGTGAGTTGGTGCTCTAACTCCTCATTCAATATTTTTTCTTCCCCATGATCTGATCTCCCGGTAAGTCTGAGCATCAGTTTTCCGGGTGATGGTAAATAGGCTAATGTAATATGTTTGGGTAATGCCAACTCCCAGGGTTCTATCAACTCAGAAAGAGCACTCTCACCAATGCCTGCGGTTATGATCTCTTTATGAATCACAATATGGTGATTTTGGAACCGATTTTTTAAGAGAGGAATCAGTTCATGGGTTACAATCGCTTTCATCTCAAATGGAACTCCAGGCATAGCAATCAATATTTTTTGATCTTTTTCCATAAAAATGCCGGGAGCTGTTCCATTTTTGTTACTCAAAGCTATAGCTCCTTCCGGTATAGATGCTTGTAACCGATTGATCTCATTTAATGTAAACCCCCTTCTCTGAAACATCTCCTGTATCTCTTTTAAAGTTGTATCATCTGTTTTTTGCCCAACATGGAAATAATCACAAATCACTTGTTTCGTGATATCATCTTTAGTAGGGCCTAATCCACCGGTCATTACAATAAGATTTGTTTCAGTAAAAGCGGTTGTAATAGTATTGAAAATCTGCTCTTTATCATCAGCAATAGTGATCACTTTTTGTACTTCTATCCCAATAGTATAGAGTTGATCTGCAATAAAAGATGCATTTGTGTTGATGGTTTTCCCAAACAGGATTTCGTTACCAATTGAAATAATGATCATTTTTTTATTTTTTTATAGTTCTACAACCGTTATACCAGCACCCCCCAATTCTATCATTTCATCATCAAAATGGAGTACTTCTTTTCTCTTGGAGAGGTATTGACGAATCACTTTTCTTAAAATTCCATCCCCTTTTCCATGCAATATTTTGATCTGATGAATATTTAATAAAACGGATTCATCGATAAAAGATTCTATGAGCTGAATAGATTCATCTGCTCTTTTACCTCTGATATCTATAAGGGTATTGAATTGGGATACTTTTTCATTCATAATCTCACCGATACGGGTACCATCTAGCTTGGAAACACCGGTACGCTGAGCATTCCGAGCCTCTTTTTTGCTGATTTTTACAATTTTTTGAATGCTCGTTTTTAAAGAGATGGAATTGAAAGACAAGGTGACCTCATTTCCATTTATTTTGGTTACTTCACCAACAGTTTGAATATCCGTAATAAAAACAGAATCACCCACTTTAATTGGGGCGTCTTCTTTGATAATTGTTTGTTGTTTAGGGTTATTTGCAATGATAGGAACAATGGGCTTTATATGTTCCTCTTTTTCAATAGATGATATCTCTTGTTCCAACTCCTTTTTAAGATGATGTACCTGACTTCTGATCTCTTTTGTTTTTGAAGATTCTGCTTTTGCTTCCTTTATTTCACGAATGGTTTTTTCAATCACCTGATTGGCACTATCCACAATGGCAATGGCTTGATTTTTAGCTTTTTGCAGAATCTCTTTCCGTTGTTTCTCAAACTCTTTAAATTGAACACTATAAAGATCTATTAGTTCTGCTAATTTTTCATCGGTTTGGGATACCATTTTTAATTTTTTATCCCATTCCAGTTTTTCCAATTCTACCTCTTCCAGAAGCCGTTCATAGTCTATTTGTGAAGTTCCTGATTTTGAAATGGCATTCTTGATAATCGTTTCTGGAAGTCCAATCTGGCGTGCAATTTCATAAGTAAAAGAGCTTCCGGGTTTACCTTGTTTAAGTATAAAAAGAGGTTTAAGTGCATTTGTATCAAACAACATAGCCCCATTTGAAGCTTGAGGATGAGATTCCGAAAACACTTTTAAATTCCCATAGTGGGTTGTAATGATGCCAAAACAATCCGTATTATAAATATGATCCAGGATGGCTTCTGCCATCGCTCCACCTAGAGTAGGTTCAGTACCGGATCCAAATTCATCAATCAAAAACAAAGAGGAAGAATCTAAATGTTCCAACATTGTTTTAATATTGCTGAGGTGTGAACTATAAGTGCTCAAATCATTATCAATCGATTGTTCATCTCCCATATTGATAAAAAAGGATGAAAAAATGCCCATTTCAGAGATCTCTTGCATCGGAACCAACATCCCGCATTGCACCATATATTGTAATAACCCAACTGTTTTTAAGCATACCGATTTTCCACCTGCGTTAGGTCCTGAAATGATTAAAATCCTGGAACCTCTCTCCATTTTGATATTTAAAGGTTCCACCTTTTTATGAGAGTTTTGAAAATTTAAATATAACAGTGGATGAATAGCCTGATGCCATTCGATGATTTGTTCCTCATGGATATGGGGTAACACTCCTTTTATCCTGTTGGCAAAAAGTGCTTTAGCTCTGATAAAATCAAAAACTCCAAGAAATTCAATCCCAATGTGAAGATTCGGAATGGCCATTCTGATGAGATTTGAGAGTTCAGTTAATATACGGATGATCTCTCTCCTTTCAGCATTGAGTAAATCCCGTAATTCATTGTTGGCATCAAAAACATCGGTAGGTTCGATAAAAACGGTTTGTCCTGTCGCTGATTCATCATGTATGAATCCTTGTAATTTCCTTTTAAAAGGAGCAGGAACGGGAATACAAAGTCTTCCGTTGCGAATGGTCATCTCTGCATCATCCTTAACCAACCCTTCTGTTTTCGCAGATTGTAAGATTTTCTTAATTTTCCGATCTGCTTCACCAGAAATCTTAATAATCTCCCTTCTAATCCTTCGCAACTCTTCAGATGCATTGTCTTTCAATTGTCCTTTAGGATCAATGATCTTGTTAATCGATTCCAAAAGTTCCTTTTCTAGTATCAAATCCTTACATAAATCCCATATTGCACCATACTTCCCATCTTCATTCTTCACTCTGAAATATACATAAAGCTGGATGATAATGGCTATAACACTCCTCAATTCAGCTAATTCGTCTAATTCAATAAACGTTCCATCCAAACGAATTCTGGATAAAATGGGACGAATATCATAAAAATCCTGAGCAGGTATCGAGTCGTCGTATAAAATTGCAGATTGTAATTGATGAACTTGGTCTAAATGCAACCGAATCTCATTGATTTCGATGGAATATTCCATTTGATCCACATGTTCTGAGCCCATTGTACTGATACAATGTTCTTTTAATAGAGAACGAATAGTATCAAATCCTATTTTATTCTCAAAATTTTTTGGGTATATCATGTTTCTTTTCTAGTTTTTTCAAAATTTTGGCAAAAGTACTAAATTGTTTCACATTTTTAAGGATAAACAAAGTCATTAATAGGGAGATAAGTGTTTTTATTTCTGCTTTTTAAATAGATAATTTTTGGAATTATTGTTTTTTAATCAGTTGATATATAAAAAGATAAGAATTTTTAAACCCTTTTTTAATAAAAAAAATAAAAAATAATTGAAAATCATGATTTTATCCAAAAAATGTACATACCTTTGCCAACAATTAAAAACAACTTTAAAAGCAATTTTAAAGTAATACATCAATCTAATAATTAATAATATGGAAACAGGTAAAGTAAAATTTTACAAACAATCTTCAAAATTCGGTTTTATTACTCCAGATAACGGTGGTAAAGACGTATTTTTTCATGAGTCTAACATCTCTGGTAACATTCCTTACGAAGGAGATGCTGTTCAATACGAAGTTGGACAAGGTAGAAAAGGCGAAGAAGCTAAAAACGTTTGTAAAGTCGACTAAAAAATATAAATTTTTAGTTTTTTACATCAGAAAAGGTTGTCTTGAAAAAGGCAACCTTTTTTATTAAGGCAGTTTCACCTCTTTCCATCCTGTATTCGTAAAGTGAACAATTTGATCTATCCCAAAATGTTTCAGTTTTTCAATAGCTTCTGTATAATATAGATCCAGCTCGTCCGGTTTATGCGCATCGCTGCTGATCACCATTGGGATCCCCTTTTTTTGTATAAGACATAAAATCAGATCAGAAGGATAAAAATCTTTACACCTTTTTTTGTAGAGTCCCCTTGAATTGATTTCAACAATAATATTTTTATCATAAATCAACCCGATTGCTTTCTGAATCAAATCTACATACCAGGGCTCTTGTTCTGAAAAGAAACGTCCTTGATTATGCATTTTGATTTTATCCATATGTGCAATAATATCAAAGGGCTGTGTTTCTATCATTTCAAAAGTTTGTTCCCAAAAAGCAGTTACGGCTTTTTGAATGTTATTTTGAAAATAGACCTTTAACCCTTCATCATAAGTTTGTTGTTTAGATCCATCAATAAACCATAACTGTTCATGAACAGGGGTTTGAACAAGATGAACGCCTCCAATTAAATAATCTAGATGGTATGTTTCTTTAAAGTGTGAAAAAGGTTTTGTAAAATGGGGAATAAAATCACACTCCAATCCTTTAAAAAGTTGAATTTGGGGATGTTTCATTTGAAGAGCAGAGATCTCCCTGATATAATCGTTTATTTTTTCTTCCTTAATAGAGAAAGAGTTCTCTTTTTTGATTGGAGCATGGGACGAAAATCCTAAATGTTTAAAATGGAGCTGAAGAGCCCTTTCCACAAAATGGGGCATGGGTTCTTTTCCGTCGCAATAAGAAGTATGGGTATGGTAATTAGATTTCATAGGTTTTTACTGTACTTTTTATTTTTCCTATATACAACTGGGTGATAATCTCCGCATTTTCAGGAAGTTCTGAGCCATCTTTCAGGGCTTTACCGTTAAAATAAGTGATGCTGTATCCTCTTTTTATTACATTTTCAGGGTGTAACAGTTCCACTTTGGTTTCCATCTGTTGTAAAAAGTTTTGTTCTTTGATCATTAATTGTTTGTTCTCTGTTTGTAATCGTTGAATATGAACCTCCAACTCTTTCCACTTTTTGATATTCCATTTTTCATAGGAGAGTTTTATGAGATTCTCAACTTGTGAAAAAAAGTGATCTTGTTCTTT
>Ga0116152_10001659_pt1 | contig 18219 bp, 12 predicted proteins | sample AD_UKC119_MetaG_FD_89894 | JGI IMG/M metagenome (GOLD analysis project Ga0116152, IMG submission 89894) | Active sludge microbial communities of municipal wastewater-treating anaerobic digesters from Hong Kong - AD_UKC119_MetaG | ecosystem: Engineered > Bioreactor > Anaerobic > Digestate... | reverse complement strand
GCAGGTGCATTAACACTTGGTGGTGCTAACTTCTTTGCAAATCCTGGTGCCGGTGGAACTCCTCCGGGTGCACATTTTGATGATCATTGTTTCACTGGATCCTCAGCTGCTCCATGTGATAACTTTGATGATTTAACAGTTGGTGGTTTCGTTGCTGAGCAATTAGGTGGACTTTGGACAACATGGACTGGATCTCCTGGTTCAGCTGAAGATGCTCCTGTATCTGACGTTCAATCAAACAGCCCAAGTAATTCATTCCAGGTAAATGCTGCTACCATCGACCTTGTAAGGCAATTTGGAGCAAGTGCAATTTCTACCGGTCAATGGATGTACACTCATTATATGTATGTACCTTCAGGTAATTCAGGATACTTTAATGTTCAAACTGATCCTACTGCTGGTGTGGGCTGGAATATCGAAATTTATTTCGACGATGGTGGAACCGGTTCTTTCGCAGGACAATCTACCGAAACCTTCACCTATAGCCAGGATACATGGTTCATGGTTACCATTAACTATGATCTCGAATCAGGTTTTGCTTATATCATGTTCGATGATGAAATGATCCTGTTATTCGAAAATACCCTGACTATTGGAGGTATCGATTATTATGGTGCTAACTCAGGAGGTGATCCGGGTGCTTACTATGATGACGTATGTTTCGGACCTGGTGAAATTATTGAGCCTGATGTATGTTACAACTTTGATGACCTCACTGTTGGTGGCTTTGTAGCAGAACAATTGGGTGACCCATGGACAACATGGTCAGGATCTCCTGGTTCTGCTGAAGATGCTCCTGTATCAGATGCTCAATCAAATAGCCCAGGTAATTCATTCCAGGTGAATGCCAGTACAATTGACCTCGTTCTTCAATTTGGTGATGCACCAATTGATCAAGGTCAATGGCTATACACACATTACATGTATGTTCCTTCAGGATTCTCAGGATATTTCAATGTTCAGGATGAACCTACCGCAGGTGTTGGCTGGAACCTCGAAATCTTCTTTGATGACGGTGGAACCGGATCATTTGCTGGTCAGTCAACTGAAACCTTCACCTATGATCAGGATACCTGGTTCATGGTAGAAATTAACTACGACTTCGAAACAGGTTATGCTGTTGTTAAATTCGACGGTGAAGAGATCATGTGGTTTGCCAATGCTCAAACAATTGGTGGTATTGACTACTACGGTTCTACAAGTGGTGGTGATCCAGGAGCATACTATGATGATGTATGTTTCGATGAAGGTTATTCATTTATGCCTGCATTACCCCCAGCACCAATGAATTTCAATGTTGTACCTGATATTGTATCAATTAACAATGACATTGTATTAACATGGGATGCTCCTGCAACTTCTGCAAGTCTGCAGTGGGACGATGGTATCAACAACGATGCTATTGGTTTAACTTCAGGTGGTACTTTCTCTGTAGCTTCCCACTGGGAACCAGCTGATCTGGCTCAATACAATGGTATGATGCTCGAAGAGATCACTTTCTTTGCCGGTGATTATCCTGGACCAACCTTTACTATGAAAGTATGGACCGGTGCATCTGCAACTGAAGTTTCAAGCGAACCTGTTGCCAGCTTCGTGCAGAATGACTGGAATACAGTAGCTCTGTCTACTCCGGTTATGATCGATGCTTCTCAAGATCTGTGGTTTGGCTATGAAACTACCCACGCAGCTGGTGAATATCCTGCAGGTTGTGATGCCGGTCCGGCAATCCAAACATACGGAGATATGATCCTCAATGGCGGAGCATGGTCATCACTCTATGTATTAACAGGTGGTGCCATTGATGCTAACTGGAATATCGTTGGTAGTGCTTCATTTGCTGATGGTTCCAAATCAACTGCCAACTCAGTTGTAATGAGCAAACCTGTTGCTCCGGTTAAGAGCAATGGTAGCTTAAGCGCACTTGGATTTGGTTCTGGTAAAAAATATGTACCATCCTCAAGTAAAGATGTTACTGGATACAATGTTTATCGCGGCCTTAACGGAGCAGCACCCTCATATCTGGATAATACGACTGAAACAACCTATACTGATAATATTGGTGTGACTGGTAACTATTGTTATTATGTTACAGCTCTATGGGAAGATCAACCAGAATCTGGTCCATCAAACGAAGATTGTGTTGAGGTTATTACCGGAATTGATGAGCTGGTACAAAGTGCTACTCAGGTATTCCCGAACCCAGCCAAAGAACTGGTTAACATCACATCTGACTTCACAATCAATTCCGTAACTGTTTACAACTTCTCCGGACAGGTAGTTGCAAACGAAAAAGTGAACGGAAATGAATACCAGGTTAACGTGAATCAATATCAACCCGGAATCTATGTATTCCAGATCAGCACTGCCAAAGGCATTGCTAATTACAGGATTGTTGTTGAATAAACGATAACTTATAAAATGCAAAAGGGCGGCCACTGGCCGCCCTTTTTTTATGCGTAAATTCAAAAAATTTTACATCTTTTCCAGCATCGCTTTTACCACATTATTAGCACCTTCATCAATCTGGAGGATATTAGCATCAAGCATATAACAAGGAGTGGTAAACAGGTTGTTAACTGTATCGTAAACTACTTCACCATGAGTCGTATTTTGATGAGTAGCTCCCATTTGCTCAACGGCAATTGCAGGCCCCTCCTCGCTTCCGATTGTAATTTTTGCTTTTTGGATAACCTTTGCAAGTATCACCGGCGCAATACACAGGGCTCCAATTGGTTTTCCTGCCTTATATGTAGACACAATCGCATTTTCTACATCCTGGTTAACCGAACAATCAGCGCCCTTAAAAGCAAAATTTGATAAATTCTTAGCAGCGCCAAATCCCCCGGGCATGATCAACGCATCAAAATTCTGAGGGTTGTATTCTTGTAAATTTTTTATTTTCCCCCTGGCAATCCTTGCCGACTCAACCAAAACATTCCGGGTTTCATTCATTTCTGAACCTGTCAGGTGATTGATTACATGGTGTTGATTGATGTCAGGTGCAAAAATCTCATAAGAAGCACCGTTTTTCATGATGGCAAGCATAGTCAGTGTAGCTTCGTGGATTTCAGATCCATCATAAACCCCGCTTCCTGAAAGTATGACTGCAAATTTTTTCATCTCGATAAAATTTTAAATTTTAATTGCAACTGATTTTTTCAGTTGTTTCTTTTAATTGCGAATTTACCCATTTTATAGCTATCGTCAAAACAACTATTTTTGCAAAAAGTATTTGACATGAGAACCAAACACGAAATCGTTCAAAACTGGCTTCCAAGATATACCGGTACTGCCGTTGATGAATTTGGGAAATACATTTTACTTACCAATTTTCAGAGTTACCTTGAGATTTTCGCTAAAATGAATAATGTGGAAATTAAAGGTAAGGATCGTTCCATGCCAAGTGCAACAGCGGCTGATATCACCATGATCAATTTTAATATGGGCAGTGCCAATGCCGCGACGGTTATGGATTTATTAAGTGCCGCGCATCCCAAGGCTTGTCTATTTTTGGGTAAATGCGGAGGCTTAAAAAAGAAAAACCAGTTGGGCGACCTGATACTACCCATTGCTGCCATCAGGGGTGAGGGTTCATCAAATGACTATCTGCCTCCCGAGGTACCAGCACTGCCGGCATTTAGTCTTCAGAAAGCGATTTCGACCACTATTCGTGATCATGGTCGTGATTACTGGACCGGAACGGTTTATACAACAAACAGGCGTGTATGGGAACACGACAGGCAGTTTAAAAAGTACCTTCGTAAAACCCGTTCCATGGCTATTGATATGGAAACCGCCACTTTATTTACAGTAGGTTTTGTTAACGAAATTCCAACAGGCGCTTTACTCCTGGTTTCTGACCAGCCTATGATATCTTCCGGCGTAAAAACAGACCAAAGCGATAAAAAGGTTACTTCTAATTTTGCCGAAGAACATGTGAAAATTGGTATTGATTCATTGCATCAACTAATCAATGATGGATTAACGGTGAAACATCTGCGTTTTTAATTTGGCCCTTACATGAAATTTGATCAGATTTTAAGTGATTTAAAAAACAAAATTTACTACCCGGTTTATTTTCTGGCCGGAGAGGAATCCTATTATATCGACGCCATTTGTGACTATATCGAAGAGCATGTGCTTTCTGATATGGAAAAGGAATTTAACCAAACAGTGGTGTATGGCCGTGATACCGACATCTTGTCTATTATCAGTATGGCCAAGCGTTACCCAATGATGGCCAATTACCAGGTGGTGATCGTAAAGGAGGCACAAAACATTCAAAAAATAGAGGATTTGGCAAATTATGTTGAAAACCCACTTTCCTCTACGCTTCTTGTGCTGAATTATAAATATAAAAAGGTAGATAAGCGTAAATCATTTTTTAAACAGGTTGAGAAAAAAGGAGTTCTGTTTGAATCCAAAAAACTTTATGATAATCAAATTCCAGCCTGGATCAACTCTTATGTACAGAGTAAAGGTTATAGGATATCACCCAAAGCGGTGCAAATGCTGGCTGAGTTTTTAGGCACTGATTTGAGCAAAATTGTCAATGAGTTGAATAAACTGGTCTTAAATATTTCCCCCGATAAAGAGATCAATGATTCACTGGTTGAACGCAATATTGGTATTAGCAAAGACTTTAACATTTTTGAATTGCAAAATGCCATTGGAAACCGTGATATTTTAAAAGCCAACCAGATCATCAATTATTTTGCTGCCAATGCAAAAGAAAACCCTTTGCCCAAAACAATCACCATTTTAAACAGTTATTTCAGCAAAATCCTCATTTATCATCAACTGGAGGATAAATCAAGAAACAATGCCGCTGCTGCGCTTTCCGTAAATCCGTTTTTTGTAAAAGACTACCAGGATGCCGCAAAAAGATACAGTGTGGGCAAGCTTGTCCAGATAATAAGCCTGCTGAGGGAATACGATTTACGATCGAAGGGTGTAAACAATATTTCTACCAACGAGGGAGAACTGCAAAAAGAGTTGTTGTTTAAAATCCTGCATTAATTAGTACATCTTATCAATCAAAGATTCATATTTTGATTGAATGGCCTTACGGCGAAGCTTAAGCGTGGGCGATAATTCACCTTTTTCGACAGAAAAATTTTCACTCAGCAATTCAAATTTTTTAACCTTTTCAATTTGATCCAGGTGCTGGTTGGTTTCATTCACTTCGCGGGTAATACGTTTAATTATGCGTTCATCCCTTATTGCTGATTCAGGAGATTCATAAGAATACTCTTTCACTTTGCTCCACGATTCAAGGTGCTCAAAATTGGGGACAATAAGGGCCGAAGTAAATTGTTTGTTTTCACCAATGATGATGATGTTTTCAATAAAAGGCGACTCCTTGAATTTATTCTCAATCACCTGCGGAGCAATATATTTTCCACCTGAAGTTTTAAATATCTCTTTTTTACGATCAGTGATCTTGAGATATTTATTCTCAATCATTTCTCCAATATCGCCAGTATGGAACCAACCTTCGTTATCAATAACCTCATCGGTCCATTCGGGGTGCTTAAAATATCCTTTCATTAGTCCGGGCCCCCTGGCAAGGATTTCGCCATCTTCTGCAAATTTAATTTCAGCTCCGGGCAAAAGGGGACCTACCGTACCAAACATTACTCCACCTTTTACAAACTGGTATACTGCTAACACCGGAGAGGTTTCAGTTAATCCGTAACCTTCCATGATCTTGATCTTTGCAGCCCAAAAAGTCCTGGCAAGCCTGGGGTTAAGCGTTGCTCCTCCTGAAATGATCACATCCAATTCGCCACCAAAAGCTTCGCGCCATTTGCTAAAAACCAGTTTATCAGCAATGTTATATTGCCACTGGTAAAAAATACCGTTTTTGCCATCCATTTCAAACCGGTGAGCCAGTTTCAGAGCCCAGAAAAAAAGCTGCTTTTTTATGCCTTTTAATCCCCGGCCGGTTCTAACCAGTTTATCATAAGTTTTTTCAATTACCCTTGGCACAGCCCCGAAAATATGCGGTTTCACTTCTTTCATGTAATCGCGCAGCTTATCAATATTATCCACATAATAAATAGAAACGCCATTTAGCTGGTACATGTAATTGATCATGCGTTCATATACATGACAGAGGGGTAAAAAACTCAATGCCTTGCTTACCGGATTTTTGCTCAAAATATCCGAAGATGCTGTAAAATTGCTGATGAAATTTTGGTGAGAAAGCATTACACCTTTGGGGTTACCTGTAGTTCCGGAGGTATAAATAATGGATGCGATGTCATCAGGCTGAATTGCGTCTTTAACAACCTCCAGGTCAATTTTTTCATTTTGCTTACCCAATTCAAGTATTTCTGTCCAATGCGTTAATTCATCGGTTTGTTCAATGGAATACACTTTTTGCAGGGAGCTAAGCTGGGGGATAATTTTTCGGATCCTCTCATAAATTTCCATATTGGAAACAATGATGATCTTTACTTCTGCCTCTTTCAGAATGTAATCATAATTGGCCTCACTTATCGTAGGGTAAATGGGAACCTGCACAGCACCTGATTGCAAAATGGCCATATCAATTATGCTCCATTCCGGGCTATTGTTAATGATCGTAGCAATATTGTTCCCTTTTTTGATGCCAAGCGCCAATAAACCTTTGGCAAGGATTTCAGAAATTTCAATATATTCCTTTGCAGAGTAATACTTCCATGACCCGCTGCTTTTCCCGGCAAGTGCTTTTTCCAATCCGGAATATTCATTTCTGTAAAGATCCAGTAAGTCGAAAATACGATTTATTGTGGCCATTCAGTTAAGGTTATTTAGTTTAAAGAAAAGCCAGGATTGCCGGGTGTAAATCAGTCTTCCTGGATATCGAAAATTTTATTGATAACGGATTCGTATTTATGGCAGATGTAGTTCCTTCTGAGCTTCAGGTTTGCGGTAAGTTCACCACTCTGAATAGTCCATTCATCCTGCATAAGTTCAAATTTTTTAATCTGCTCGTAGCTTCCGAGGTCCTTGTTAAAGTCAGCAACCTCTTTTTGGTATCTTTTTCTGATCTCCGGGTTTTTTACCATTTCGGCATTGGAGGTATATTTGATGCCTTTGATATGGCACCACGATTTTAAATGCACAAAGTCAGGAACAATAAGGGCGGCGGCAAATTTTTGGTTTTCACCGATCACCAGCACAGCATCGACAAAGGGTGACTCCACAAATTTATTCTCAATATGCTCTGGACTAATGTATTTGCCCATAGCCGTTTTAAATAAAGCCTTTTTACGCCCAGTGATCCGCAGATGACCTTCCGGTTCAATTTTACCAAGATCACCGGTATGGAACCATCCTTCTGCATCAATTGCCTCTTTGGTCATTTCCGGTTCTTTGAAATAACCTTGCATAACGTTTGGCCCTTTAGCAAGTATTTCACCATCTGAAGCAATTTTAACCTCCACGTTTTTAATCGGTTTACCTACCGTTCCAAACACACGACCGCCTTTTTCAAAGGTATTAACTGCTATTACCGGCGAAGTTTCGGTAAGCCCGTATCCTTCCAATACCTCAATACCCCCAGCGGTGTAAACCCTTGCGAGGCGTGGTTGTAAAGCTGCACCTCCCGAAACGATTACCCGGATATTGTTCCCCAAAGCTTCACGCCATTTCTTAAAAACAAGCTTATTTGCGATGTTAAGTTGAATCTTGTAGAAAACACTTTTCCCTTTTTCATCATATTTAAGCCCCAGATTATTGGCCCAAAAAAAGATGGATCGCTGAATCCCTTTAAGTTTAAGGCCTTTGGCAATGATCTTGTCATATACTTTTTCAAGTAACCGGGGCACTGTTGTAAAAATTTCGGGTTGTACCTCTTTTATGTTATCTGCAATAGTTCCCATGCTTTCGGCATAATAGATGGAAACTCCCAGGTATTGATACAAGTAAATATTGGTTCGTTCATAAACATGACTTACCGGCAAATAGCTGAGGCATTTACAGGTTTCATCAATGGGAAAAATATGATACAAGGCAAATATCTGGCTTAAAATATTATTGTGAGTGAGCATAACTCCTTTGGGATGCCCTGTAGTTCCTGAGGTATAAATAAGTGTGGCAATATCATCATTTTTGATACTACTTTTAATTTTTTCAAGTTCTTCTGGGGCCTGATTTTCTTTTCCCAGCTCCACAAGGTCGTTCAGATGATCAACTGTATCAATGTGTTTAAAAGTATACAAACCTTTTAAGGAGGGAATATCCGGAAGAATATGTTCTATTTTCCGAAGCAGATCTTCACCCGAAACAAACACAAAGGAAACCTCGGCATGCTTAAGAATATATTTGTAATCCGATTCACTGATGGTGGGATAAATAGGAACGTGGATGGCACCTGTTTGCAGGATTCCCATGTCTAAAAAATTCCATTCGGGCCGGTTTTGCGTAATTGTAGCAATTTTATCACCAGGCTTCACCCCAAGTTTCAGAAAGGCATAACTGATGTTGTTAGCCGTTTCGATATAGGTGTCAATATCGTGTTTAATCCACTTTCCATCCTCTTTACCGGCAAGTACGTCGTCTTTCGGTTTGAAAGTGATTTTATAGCGGGGGAGTAAGTCAAAGATCCGTGTTACCTCCATAGATGTTCTGATTGGTTGCACCAAAAAACAAGCTGCAAAAATAATAAATTTCTGATTTTGAATGAATCAGTGCATGTTTCAGTTTCGGCGGTCAATGGTAGTGGCATTGGCCTGTGCCATGGGCATTATTAGCAGGTCATTGATATTAACATGTAATGGCAGGCTTGCTGCATAATATACAGCATCTGCAATGTCAGTACCTGTTAATGGCTTAAACCCATTGTAAACACCTGCTGCACGCTGTTTATCGCCTTTGAAGCGCACTTCTGAAAATTCCGTTTCAACGGCACCGGGAGCAATTTGCGTTACTTTGATATTGTGTGGCAATAAATCAATCCTCATGGCTTTTGTTAGGCCATCTACAGCGTGTTTTGTAGCGCAATAAACATTTCCGTTGGCATATGATTCGCGGCCGGCTATGGAGCCGATATGGATGATATGGCCATGACCGTTTTTAACCATCAGGTTGGCAACCTGTTTCGAAATGTATAACAAACCTTTGATATTAGTATCGATCATAGTATCCCAGTCGTCGGTATTGCCTTCGTGAATTGGGCTTAGCCCGAGTGCTAAACCGGCATTATTCACCAGAACATCAACTTTTTGCCAGTTTTCGGGCAGGGATGTAACTGCTTTTTCTACCGCTTCCCGCTCCCGAATGTCAAATGAAAGTGGATGGACTTCGATATTAAATGCATTTTCCAATTCCTTTTTCAGGCTTTGAAGCCTTTCATCCCGCCTTCCGGTGATGATCACATTGTATCCTTCTTTGGCGAACCTTTCTGCACAAGCTTTTCCGATTCCGCTGGTGGCTCCTGTTATTAATGATATTTTTGTCATATTGTTTCTCGCTGATTTCGCAGATTACGCGGATGTGTACAACCTGGTATTCTACAGATTTTTATAAATTATTTACAATTCGTTTTATGGATTCCTTCAGATCGGAAGAATTAAAGTTGATCAATAAGCCTAATTTCTTACCTGTTAACTTTAAATAGGTTAACAATTGTTTATAATGAACATCAGCAATTGATTCGACCGACTTTATTTCAACAATTACAAGATCATTGACTAAAATATCCAACCTGAAGCCAAGTTCAAATTTAACGTCTTTATAATAAACCGGCAAGCCAACTTGTGTTTTAACATCATATCCCATATTACGAAGTTCATAAACCAGTGCATTTTCATAAATACTTTCAAGTAATCCTGGTCCAAGTTCATTATACACGCTAAAAGCTGCTCCCCTTATGGCATAAGAAATATCGTTTTCTTTCATGGGATTAAATATTTTGTTCTCGCTGAATACGCTGATATCGCAGAATATTAATTTGCGTGATCTGCGTAATCTGCGAGTGATTATATTGTTATCAGCGTGATCGCTGTTCCTCCACCCAATCGCGTGCATTCACAAACGCCTCTACCCAGGGTGATATTTCATCCGATTTACGCGCATCGGGGTAATACGCCCATTGCCAGGGATAAACCGCCCGTTCCAGATGGGGCATCATCACTAGGTGACGGCCATCGTCGGAGCACAGTCCGGCGGCATTGAATTGTGAACCGTTGGGATTGCCGGGGTAAGTATCGTGGCTGTATTTCACGGGAATCTTATACAGTTCTTCATGATAAGGAAATTCGAATTGTCCTTCGCCATGCGCCACCCAGATCCCAAGTTTTGATCCGGCCATCGACTTTAACATCACCGAGTTGTTTTCCTGGATATCTACACTTAAAAAAGCCGACTCAAATTTACGGCTGGCATTGTGAAGCATCTTCGGTTTATCATGATGATCCGGATTGACCAGCCCCAGTTCTATCATTACCTGGCAACCATTGCAGATGCCGAGGCTGAGCGTATCTTCCCGGTTATAGAAATTATCAAGGGCGATCTTCGCTTTTTCATTGTAAAGGAAAGCGCCGGCCCATCCTTTGGCCGAGCCCAATACGTCGGAGTTGGAGAAACCCCCAACAAATACGATCATGTTGATCTCTTTCAGTGTTTCCCGTCCGGCAATCAGGTCGGTCATGTGAACGTCCTTCACATCAAATCCGGCCATGTAAAGCGACCAGGCCATTTCACGATCGCCGTTCACCCCTTTCTCACGGATGATAGCCGCTTTGATGCCGGTTGGTTTTCTTCTTTTCAGATCAATGCCGAATTGTGAAGCTTTTCCTGTAAAAGTTTTCCCAAAGTCGAAGTTGAGTTCCAGTTTTTCAAAATTATCGAAACGCGTTTTGGCCAACTCCGGGCCGCATTGTTTGCGATCGAGGAGGTAAGAGGTTTTAAACCAGCTATCCCGCAAAGCATGGAGATCGAATTTGTGTTTATCCGAATGATTTTTCAAAGTAAATGTCCGTTGATCAAGCACCTTAGCGATCACATGACTCTGAATGCCTTGTTGTGAAAGTATTTCGGTTATTTCTTCTGCATTTTCAACCTGGATCAAAACCGCCGGATTTTCACTGAACAGCAGTTTAAGTGTATCTTTTTCGCCAATGGAGGTGAGGTCAATCTCCAATCCAGTTTTATTAGACGGGAAGCACATTTCCAGCAGGGCCGTGATCAATCCCCCAGCCGAAATATCGTGCCCTGCCATCACCTTTTCTTCCTTGATTAGTTGCTGCAAAACGTTGAATCCTTTGGCAAAATAGGCTGAATCTTTTACGGTTGGCGCCGTCGTTCCAAGCTTGTTGAGGAGTTGGGCAAAGCTGCTTCCTCCCAGTTGATAAGTATCTCTGGAAAGATCAATATAAATCATTGAAGTTCCTTGTTTGGGTTTCAGTGCCGGACTAATGATCTTACGAATATCCGATACTTCCCCAACGGTAGAGATGATCACTGTTCCGGGAGAAAACACCACATCATCCTTGTATTTTTGCGTCATCGAAAGGCTGTCTTTTCCAGTGGGAATATTGATGCCAAGTTCGATGGCAAAATCGCTGATCGCCTGAACAGCTTTGTAAAGCCTTGCATTTTCACCCGGATTTTTCGCCGGCCACATCCAGTTGGCGCTGAGGGAAATTCCTTTTAATCCGTCTTCGATGGGTGCCCAGAGGATATTGGTCAAAGATTCGGCAATGGACAGCCTGCTCCCGGCTTCCGGGTCAACAAGACCTGCCACAGGTGCATGGCCGATGGCTGTAGCCACCCCTTTGATCCCCTGGTAATCCAGTGCAGAAACACCAAGGTTATTCAGCGGCAATTGCACTTCCCCGCAGGTTTGCTGGAAAGCGACTTTACCTGTTACCGAGCGGTCGACCTTGTTGGTAAGCCAGTCTTTACAAGCCACCGCTTCCATCTGCAATACACTTTTGAGGTAAAGCTGAAGCCTGGATGGATCGTATTCCACTTCTGCAAAAGCGTTTTTTTGTTCAGTATCTTCCAGCACCGTTTTGGGCGGATTGCCAAACATATCCCCCAGTTCGAGGTCGATGGGTTTGTTGTTGTTTTGTTTATCGTCAAAAGTAAAGCGGTGATCACCGGTGGTTTCACCCACATCATACATCGGTGCCCTTTCCCGGTCCGAAATTCGTTTTAGTAAATCTACATCTGCCTTTTTCAGCAGCAATCCCATCCTTTCCTGTGATTCGTTGCCCACGATCTCCTTTGCTGAAAGCGTCGGGTCGCCGATGGGCAGTTTCCGAAGGTCGATCATACCACCCGTTACTTCCACCAGTTCCGAAAGGGAATTAAGATGGCCGCCGGCGCCGTGGTCGTGGATGGAGATTACCGGGTTTTGTTTTAATTCGGCCATGGCACGGATGGCATTATACACCCGTTTTTGCATTTCAGGATTGGAGCGCTGAACGGCATTCAGTTCAATGGCATTGTCGTATTCGCCGGTAGCCACCGAAGATACAGCACCGCCGCCCATACCGATGCGGTAATTGTCGCCACCCATCACGATCACCCGGTCGCCCGTGCCCGGATCGTCTTTCTGGGCATCATCTTTTTTTCCGAAGCCAATGCCACCTGCCAGCATGATCACCTTGTCGTAACCGTATTTTTTCAATTTGGCAAAATGCTCAAAAGTCAGGACAGAGCCACAGATGAGCGGTTGCCCGAATTTATTACCAAAATCGCTGGCGCCGTTGGAGGCTTTAATCAGAATCTCTTCCGGAGTTTGATAGAGCCAGGGACGGGGTTCGCTGTGTTTTTCCCATTCACGGCCTTCTTCAGAACGGGAATAAGAGGTCATATATACGGCAGTTCCTGATAAGGGTAAACTCCCTTTCCCTCCGGCCATCCTGTCGCGGATCTCACCGCCGGTTCCTGTTGCTGCTCCGTTGAATGGCTCAACAGTTGTCGGGAAATTATGGGTTTCAGCTTTCAATGAAAGCACCGTATCGATGTCATAAATTTCAAAAAAGTCGGCGGTATCTTGTGTTGCCGGGGCAAACTGTTCAACCTTCGGGCCCAGCACAAAAGCAACATTGTCCTTATAAGCCGAAACAAGCCGATTGGGATGGGTTTTGGAGGTTTTTTTGATCAGACCGAACAAGCTCTCGGGCATCTCTTTTCCGTTGATGATGAAGGTTCCGTTGAATATCTTGTGGCGGCAATGCTCCGAATTGACCTGTGAAAAACCAAAAACCTCGCTGTCGGTGAGTTTACGGCCCAACCGATGACTTAAATCTTCGAGGTATTGCACCTCGTCTTCGCTGAGGGCAAGCCCTTCCTGTTCGTTAAAGCTTGCAATGTCTTCAATTTCGATTACCGGTTCGGGTTGTTTGTCAATGGTGAATATTTCCTGGTCCAGACCGCGGTACAACGCTTGCAGCATGGGGTCGTAGGCTTCTTTCTCATCCTTGACTTTAATAAACTCCTCGATCCTGAGAATACCTGTAATGCCCATGTTCTGGGTGATTTCGACGGCATTGGTACTCCAGGGGGTGATCATCTCTTTGCGGGGACCGATAAAAAAGCCGTCGAGATGAGGTTGGGACAGAAATTCAGCATTTCCAAAAAGCCATTTTAACCTTTCAATTTCAGTTTGTGCCAGCTCAGACTTCGCATGAACAGCGTAATTCAGTGAATCGTTTTGTTGAAAGAACAGGATCATCCGGTGCGTGTTTAATGTACATTTTAAAGCTGCAAAGGTATAAATGTAAACAGAACTTTTTAGCTGAAACAATTCCCAAGTTATTCACACAGAAGGTACCCAACAGATTAACGAAAATTTAACTTTTGGTTTTACAATATATATTACTTTCGCCCGCTGATTTTAAGACGTTTATGTGATGAAGTAAAAGCAGGTGTTTTGAGCACTTGTTTAGGAAGAGATTTAAAATCAGGATATTGAAAAGATTATTAGATCAAAATATATAATTTTATTTATTGGCTCTATTAACCTCCGTTTTATGGAGGTGCTTGCTATATCCTGAATATTTCCTTCCGGTTCATCTTGCTTAAGGTCATTTAGAAATGAAATTATTAATTTAAAACTTGAATCATGAACCAGGTAAATGAAAATTTGAAACAAAGTTGTGAGGAAGCTATCGTTGCTTTCCGTAAACTGAATGACGAATCGTACACCGACCTCGAATCAAAATTGCAATGGTGCGTTGGCAGCTACGATTACGACAAAAATCCGGCAGGGCTTTATGAGTACGGCGTTCAGTCGCTTGTTGCACTGAAAACAGCCAAAGAAGCCCAACCACGTAAAGTGACTAAAAAGGTGATTGACGGCCTTGAAAAAGCGATCAAAAGTTTTAGTCAGAACTAAAGTTAATTCAAAATCCGGTAGCTGTGGTTACCGGATTTTTTTCGTCCTTCCTTTTTATCCGATTTAGCGCTATAAAATTTTAGCAGCACGGCCTACTTTCGTATTCCTAAAATCTACTTACCTTTTTTTATTCGATGCTCTTTGCCACTTAGCTGGTAATTTTTGTATGTTTATACAATAGTTTACAGTCCACATTCAAAAGCCATAAATAATTTGGAATATGAGAATTATCCAATATAGAAAAAGAAACATAATTCTGATTATAGCAATTTGCTGGGTATTTTCAATTGTGTTGCTGGATCTTAATTTTATTTTTTCAACTTTTAAGTATTTTGGCTTGGATGCCATTCATTCAATTTTATCTAAGTCTCTGCACGTTATTGTCATTACAATTATATTCATCATAGCTTTTATCAAATCAAAGTTTGGTCTATTTTTAGGGTTTAGCTATCTATTCTCCATTACTTCAATCATGTGTTATTTATTTCTATTGGAAGATGTTCAATTCTCAGCTTTTGATATATTTCGGCTGCTTTGTTATGTGGTCTTTATCATATATTTTGTCTTATTAGTTAGTAAAAGCAAATTTTCTTTGATTTTTAAAACGCTAACTTTATTAATGGCATTTATCAACGCGTTTTTACTCATTTTGTATTTTGCCAGTTTATCATAGTAAAAATACCCTTAAACACACCTTCATCCGGTTCAAGTCTAAGCGTTGGAAACAGCCCGATCGACCTGAATTTTAAAAGCTTAATTGAAATTGGATTATCTGTTTTAATCACAAGTTTGCAGCACCTAACCCATGCGCCAAGAGTGGCGATGGTTGACGCCACAAGCACGGTCGAACAGGTATTCAAATCTCTGGTTTGGAGTTTATAGTAAGCCAATTCAGGAAGACTAACTTTATTAGGTTCGAGGATGTCTGCAATATTTGAAAGAAACGATCGGGTATCGAAATATGTAAATTAAATAATTAAATAACTACTTTTGATTATTAAAATTAATAGCCTATGAATGTTAGCCCAAAAGACAATAACATAGCCATTGCCGAAGAAATTATTGTTAGTAAAATATTTAGGATAAGGGGAAAACAGGTAATGTTGTCGCATGATTTAGCTGAACTTTACCAGGTAGAAACAAGGGTACTGAATCAGCAGGTGAAAAGAAATACAGGTAAGTTCCCTGAAAGATATATGTTTCAACTTACAACCAAAGAGTATAAACTTTTAAGATCACAAAATGTGACCTTAAAACGGGGTCAACATGTTAAATATATGCCTTATGCCTTTACAGAGCACGGCATATTGATGTTATCAAGCGTTTTGCACAGCGACAGGGCGGACAAAGTGAATATGTTGATTATAGATACGTTTGTTAAGCTCAGGGAATTAATGTTCATGCATAAAGATATTAATAATCAATTGGAGCAGGTACAAAGCAAACTTGTAGAACATGATAACCAATTTATGATGATTTTTGAATACTTAAAACAACTTGAGAAAACAAAACAAGAAGAACTTGAATACAAAAACCGGAAAAGAATTGGTTATAAGAGAAAAGAAGAAGAGTAACAGTATGGTTCACCAATGCAGCCACAATTCTCAAATAAATCATTCCTGCTAAAATCATAGCGCTGATATAGCCCGGTCGACTTGTGTCTTTAAAGTCAGTGTTGGTCCAATTTTAATGGCATTGATAATCACAAGTCTGCAATGCCAGGGCTTACGCTAAGACTTGCGATTGTGTTTGGTACAAGCTAATATTCAAACAACCTTTAACAATTTTTACATTTTACACATGTAATTATTTCCCATCTTTGTCGTTAAGTAAAAAATCACGGAGCAACTTACCTACGCATGAATTCATCTTCGGAAAACCAGGTCAGGGAAGACCTCGTGCCCTATTTAACGAAAGTCCGCATTTTTTCGGAAACCGGTGAGGATGTCCTTGCCGAGATTGCCGGTGAGCTTACTGAAATTCGCATCCGGCGCGGGCAGAATGTATTCAAAAAAGGAGATGAAGGCGATGCCATGTACATCATCAAAGGCGGTGCTGTGCGGGTGCATGACGGCAATCATGTGTTGTCGCGCCTGGTTCCGGGGCAGGTTTTTGGTGAGTTTGCTTTGTTCGATAAGGAAACCCGTTCGGCTTCTATCACCGCTGATGAAGAAACGATTTTGCTGCAACTGGAGCAGGATGATTTTGCAAAAGTGATGGCCAATAAAGCTGATGTGATGCTGGGTGTGCTTAAAAAGCTGATCCGCCGTATCCGTGAGATGAACGAGTTGGAAAGCAAGCTGGCCAAGAGCTACATGAAAATCCAGAAACAAAAAAGTGAGATCGAGGAGCAACATCAGCAGTTGCTGGAGAAAAAACAGGAACTCGAACAAACCAATGAGCAGCTTACCCGTTTGAATGAAGATAAAAACCAGTTGATTTCCGTGGTGTCGCACGGGCTGCGGAACCCACTCACCAGCAGCCTTTGCGTAGCCGACCTCCTCGAAAATGAAATGGCTGGTCTGTCGGAACAACAAAGGGAGTTTCTTGCCCTGATCCACAGTAGTCTGCGGCGCATGAACAGCCTTATCAACCAAACCCTTGATATCGATATCATCGAATTGCAACGGGATACCCTGAAACCGGAAACCTTGGACCTGGCGGAGATTCTGGAGCAGATCGGCAAGAGTTTTAAATACACGCTTAAGCTGAAGAAGCTGGATATTGATATGAAACTGGAGAAGCTGAAGGCGCGTGTTGACCGGAACTATTTTTACCTCATCCTCGATAATTTACTCTCCAATGCCATCCGGTTTTCGCCTTCCAATAAAAAGATCTACATCGACCTGTTTGAGCGGGGTGGTAAAGCCGTGGTGGAAATCAGCGACGAAGGTCCCGGCATTTCTGAAAAAGCACTGAAAACCCTGTTCGATAATCCGAAGCAACACGACCGGCAAACCGATAAAAACGGGCTTTCCATTTCCAAAAAATATGTGGAGGCGATGGGGGGTGAAATCAATTGCACCAGCCGGCCGGGGGCAGGAACTACCTTTTCTGTGGAATTTGAATTAGCATAGGTATTTGATTAACCGCCAAGGGCGCAATTAAGGCGCCAAGAGCGCTAAGAATTTATTTGAATTTCTCTTGCAAAGTCGCGGAGGCTCAAAGATTACATCCTGACTTAGTGACCTTTGCGAAAACCTTTGCGTTCCTTGCGGTTAAAAAACTCCCCAATGAATTTCTTTTAAACCTGGTATGTCGCCCCTACCGGGCTCATAATTGAATTGTTTTTTATTTCTATAATTATTTCACCCCTACGGGGTTTTATTTTGTATTAAATCTTAATTCTACGAATAAAACTGAGAATTTTAAACCGTGAATGGGCGCGGATGCCACACAAACTACGCGAAGAAGGCGCGAAGATCGCGAAGTTTATTAAGCTTTACCAGCGAATTCACAGAACGATAAAGATGAAATTGTTTCTTAGCGAACTTAGCGAAAGCCTTTGCGTTCCTTGCGATTAAAAAACTCCACAATGATTTTCTTTTAAACCTAAAATGTCGCCCCTACAGGGCTCATAATTGATTTGTTCTTTATTTCTATAATTATTTCACCCCTATGGGGTTTAATTTTGTATTAAATCTTAATTCTACGAATAAAACTGAGAATTTTGAACCGCGAATGGGCGCGGCTGTCACGCGAATGACGCGCGAATGTTGCTCTGGGTAGTAATTCAAAATCCGCTTAATCAGTGTAATCCCTGCCTACCGGCCTTTAGGTTTGTAAAGTTATTTAATTTACAATATTGTATTATTAATAACAGGGGGTTTTAGGGGGAGTTGATAACTTTGAAAATTGTTAATAAAACAAAGAATGGGGTG
>Ga0116152_10001658_pt1 | contig 18226 bp, 15 predicted proteins | sample AD_UKC119_MetaG_FD_89894 | JGI IMG/M metagenome (GOLD analysis project Ga0116152, IMG submission 89894) | Active sludge microbial communities of municipal wastewater-treating anaerobic digesters from Hong Kong - AD_UKC119_MetaG | ecosystem: Engineered > Bioreactor > Anaerobic > Digestate... | reverse complement strand
GAACCCCGGCTGATCGCGTGACATGCCAAAGCCCAGCTCGATCAGCGCTATCCCGCCGTGTGATACGACCGGACGGATGGTTGCGAAGGGCAGCGGCTCGCGTTCGAATCGCTGCAGCGTCTGGTTCAGCGCATAGGCGAGGTCGGGGGCGGTGTCAGCGAGGGTGCCGTCGAGGTCGAACAGCACGGCACGCGGCGGTTTTCTCACGCAGGCTCCGGGCAGGCGGTTGCGATCATATAGTTGACGTCGACGTCGCGCGGGTCGAGCCGGTAGACGCCGGACAGGGGGTTGTAGGTGAGCCCGGTAATATCACGCATATCGAGTCCTGCCCCGCGTATCCAGCGTGACAGCTCGGACGGCCGGATGAATTTGGCGTAATCGTGGGTGCCACGGGGTAGCAGCCGCAGCACATACTCGGCACCGACGATCGCAAACAGATAAGACTTGGGATTGCGGTTGATGGTCGAGAAGAACACCTGTCCGCCCGGTTTGACCAGGGTGGCACAGGCGGCGACCACCGACGCCGGGTCCGGTACATGTTCAAGCATCTCCATACAGGTCACGACATCGAACTGTGCCGGCATCTCGTCCGCCAGCTGCTCGACGGGTACTTGTCGATAGTCCACGTGCTGGCCGCTCTCGAGCAGGTGCAGCCGCGCCACCTCGAGCGGTGCCTCTCCCATGTCGATGCCGGTGACGGTCGCCCCGCGTGCCGCCATCGATTCGGCGAGGATGCCACCGCCGCAGCCGACATCCAGTACCTGTTTGCCGCTCAGCCCGGCACGGGCGTCGATATAGTCCAGTCGCAGCGGGTTGATCTCGTGCAGTGGCTTGAATTCACTGTTGGGATCCCACCAGCGCGAGGCCAGCTGCTCGAACTTGCTGACTTCGGCATGGTCGACATTGACGGCTGCACACATGGTCACGGACCTTCTGTTCAATCTGGCTGGTCATTATAAGGCGTGGGGGCGTTCCCGGTCGCGCCGTCAGGGCGGTGCGGTCGGTGATCAGCCGGGGTTGTCCACGATGCGCGTGTGCCAGCCCGCCGCGCGCTGCAGCGTCTGCGCCAGGTCGATCGTGGTCAGCGCGCGATTCTTCAGCACCTGCCGGCCATTGATCCACACGTGCCGCACCTGTTCGCGTCCGGCCGCATACACGAGCTGGGACACCGGGTTGAATACCGGTTGGGTCTCCGGCTGCGCGAGGTCGATCGCGACGATGTCGGCGGCCTTGCCGACCGCCAGGGAGCCGGTCAGGTCATCGATGCCGAGCGCGCGGGCGCCGGCCAGGGTCGCCATGTAGAGCGCCTGTTGCGCCGGCAGGGCGCAGGCGTCACCGGTGTTGCCCTTGGCCAGCAGCGCGGCAGACTGCATCTCGGCGAGCATGTCCAGGTCATTGTTGCTGGCGGCGCCGTCGGTGCCGAGCGCGACGTTGATCCCGGCCTCGAGCAGTCGTGTCACCGGACAGTGACCGGAGGCGAGCTTCAGATTCGATTGCGGGCAGTGCACCACATGTGCACCGCTGCCGGCGAACAGATCAATCTCATCGTCGCCGAGCTGGGTCATGTGGACGGCCATCAGTGTCGGGTTGATCAGGTTGAGACGGTGCAGGCGTTCGATCGGCCGATGACCGTACTGCCCGACGCCGCCGCTGACCTCGGCTGCCGTCTCGTGGACGTGCATGTGCACCGGCAGCTCGAGTTCATTGGCCAGCGTGACGACCCGGCGTAGCGGGGCGTCGGAGACAGAGTAGGGCGCGTGAGGGGCAAATGCGGTGCGCACCAGCGGGTCGCCCCGGAACTGGTCGTGAACCGCGATCGCCCTGTCCAGGTAGGCGTCGGCATCGCTGGCCCACGCCGACGGGAAGTCGATCAGGATCAGACCGATGCTGGCACGCATACCGGCCTGAGCGGCGACCCGTCCGGTGACATCGGCAAAGAAGTACATATCGTTGAAGCAGGTGGTGCCGCTGCGGACCATCTCGGCGATCGCGAGCCGCGAGCCGTCGGCAACGAATTCCTCATGCACCCAACGGGCCTCGGCCGGCCAGATATGCTCGTTCAGCCAGGTCATCAGCGGCAGGTCGTCGGCGAGGCCGCGGAACAGCGTCATCGGACTGTGCGTGTGGGCATTGATCAGACCGGGCATCAGCGCATGGCCGGGCAGTGTGACGGTTTCGCGCGCAGTGACCTGGTGTTGCGCCTCGTCGTGCGTGAGGATCGCCGAGATCCTGCCTCCATCAATGGCAATACTGTGTTGCGCGAGCGCGCCGGGCCGGTCGACCGGTATCACCCAGTCGGCATGGATAAGCAGGTCTGTTTGCACGATTCTTTGCCGTTGTTGGTCGCCAGGCGGCTAAAATAGCGCAATTTCCTGCCTTTACCCTATTGAGAGATGCGCCACAGACGCGCCGAGTGACCTGACGCCATGAAGGAAGTGACCCTGAATATCGCTGTGACTGCCGACGTCGCCGTGCTGTGGCAGGACGACCGGCTTTATCTTCTCGACCAGCGACTGCTGCCGCGGCGTGAGGTGTTCATCGAGTGCGGCGACGCTGCCACTACCGCCGCGGCGATCCGTGCGATGGTGGTTCGCGGCGCGCCGGCCATCGGCATCGCCGCTGCCTACGGCGTCGTGCTGGCGGCGCGGCAGCGTTTTGCACAGGATGCGGAGAGCTGGCGGCACGCGCTGGAGGATGATCTGCAGGTGCTGGCCGGGTCGCGCCCAACGGCAATCAACCTGTTCTGGGCGATCGCGCGCATGCGCGAGTTGCTTTCAACGCTGACCGGGACGAATCCGGTTCCGGCCTTGCTGGCCGAGGCGCAGGCTATCCATCAACGCGACCGTGCGGACAATCGTCGCATGGGTGACTACGGTGCCAGCCTGATCGCCGGGCCGACCGCTGTGATCACCCATTGCAACACCGGTGGTCTCGCAACAGGGGGATGGGGCACCGCCTTGGGCGTTATCCGCAGTGCGCATGCCCAGGGCAAGATCGACACCGTGTATGCCGACGAGACGCGCCCCTGGCTGCAGGGTGCAAGATTGACCGCCTGGGAGCTGGCGCGAGACGGTATCCCGGTGAAGCTGATGGCCGACAGCGCGGCGGCGGCGCGCATGGCTGCGGGTGGGATCAGCTGGGTTATCGTCGGTTCCGACCGCATCGCGGCCAACGGTGACGTCGCCAACAAGATCGGGACCTACGGCCTGGCTGTCGCGGCACGCCATCACGGTGTGCGTTTCATGGTGGCGGCCCCGACCTCGACGATCGATATGGAAACCACCGACGGCCGCGCGATTCCGATCGAGGAACGGCCTGCGCAAGAGGTCCTGCAGTGCGGTGGCCAGCGCATCGCGGCGGAAGGTGCCGGGGCCTGGAACCCGGTGTTTGATGTGACCCCGGCCGAGCTGGTCGACGCGATCGTCACCGAGCGTGGAATCATCGAGCGCCCGGATCGTGCGAAGCTGGCGGCGCACATGGGCGCCGCCTGATCGGCTGCAGGTGACTCAGGCGGCCGCCTGGGTCATCCGGGCGCTGTTCAGTGCTGCGAGCACAGCGCGCATCGACGCGCTCACGGTATCGCGGTCGAAGGCGGCACCTGCAGAACGCTGTCCGTCGATATTCAGCTGCACATAGGCCACGGCCTCGGCATTGGTCGCCTCACCCAGCGAGTGCTCGGTGTAATCGACGACGTTGATACGGTTGCCGTAACTCGCGGTCCAGGCGTTGACGAAAGCCTCGATCGCCCCTTCGCCACTGCCGCGGATTGTGTCCACACGACCATTGTCGCTGATGCTCGCCTCGATGCGGTCGACACCCTGCTCGCGGTGCAGGCGGTAACCGGTCAACGCGACCGGGGCGCCGGCATTGGCGAAGTGCTCGATGAAGAGCTCGTGGATGCGCTGGCTGCCGATCTCGCCGCTGTGCGTCTCGCTTTCGCGCTGCACGATCTGCGCGAGCTCGACCTGCATCCAGCGCGGCAATGTCAGGCCGTAGTCGCGCTCCAGCACGAATGCCACGCCGCCTTTGCCCGACTGGCTGTTGACGCGAATGATCGCCTGGTAGTCGCGTCCCAGGTCACGTGGGTCGATCGGCAGGTAGGCGACCTGCCAGGGCTCGTCGGCGGTCTGCCGGTGCAGGCACTTGCGGATTGCGTCCTGGTGGCTGCCCGAAAACGCGGTGTACACCAGTTCGCCGATCCACGGATGGCGCGGATGGACCGGCAGGCCCGTGCACTGCGTATACACCTGTATCACCTCGTCGGGGTTGGAGAGGTCCAGTTGCGGGTCGACGCCCTGGCTGTACAGGTTCATCGCCAGCGTGACGATATCCATGTTGCCGGTACGCTCGCCGTTGCCCAGCAACGTGCCCTCGACACGGTCTGCACCTGCCATCAGGCCAAGCTCGGCGGCCGCGACCGCGGTACCCCTGTCATTGTGCGTGTGCAGTGAGACGATCAGCGCGTCGCGGCGTGCGACGTGGCGGCAGAAATACTCGACCTGGTCGGCGAACACGTTCGGTGTGCTGCTCTCGACTGTGGCCGGCAGGTTGATGATGCAGGGACGCCCGGGCGTCGGCTGCCAGACCGCGGTGACCGCGTCGCAGACTTCGACCGCGTAGTCCCACTCGGTATTGGAAAAGCTCTCCGGGGAATACTGGAACACCCATTCGGTGTCGGGATAACGGGCGGCTTCGCGCTGCAGCATCCTGGCCCCCTCGACCGCAATCGACTTGATGCCCTCACGATCACGCCCGAACACCCGCTCACGCTGTACGGTCGAGGTCGAGTTGTACACGTGTACGATCGCGCGCCGCGCGCCGCTCAATGCCTCGAAGGTGCGTTTGATCAGCGGCTCTCGCGCCTGCACCAGTACCTGGACGGTGACATCCCCGGGGATGCGGTCTTCCTCGATCAGCCAGCGTACGAAGTCGAAGTCAGGCTGGCTGGCCGAGGGGAAACCGACTTCGATCTCTTTGATGCCGATCTTGACCAGCAAGTCCCACAGGCGGCGTTTCTGCGTCACGTTCATCGGTTCGAGCAACGCCTGGTTGCCGTCACGCAGGTCGACGCTGGCCCAGGTCGGGGCGTGCTCGATGGTCCGGTCCGGCCACTGACGGCTGCGCATCGGCAGCGCCTGTGTCGGACGGTACTTGCGGTGGTTGAACGTGCTCACGGTCGTGACTCCAGGTTGTCATCTCGAAAGTCGACCCTCCCCGTGTCGGGGAGGGAGTGGGTCCTGCCGGTCGTTTTGCGACGCTGGCTCGGTGTGCTGTACGGGGCTTCGTGGGCCGCTGGCAGCGGATTGTCAGCTTGTGGCCGACAGGGAAAGCATAAAGCGGGTCAGCGGGTGTTTGATTGCGAAAATGGCGAAAAGATGGCTGAATAGAGCAATTAAATTGTGATAATAATGAAATCCAAGGTGTAATATGCCTTGAACGGAAATAGAGGAGGCAGGGGGATGGAGGTCGACAGGTTTGATCGCCGGATACTCGAGGTGCTGCAGGCCGAAGGGCGCATCAGCAACCAGGATCTTGCGGAACGCATCGGGCTCTCGCCCTCGCCCTGCCTTCGGCGTGTGCGCGCCCTGGAGGACAGCGGGGTGATTGCCGGCTACCGGGCGGTGCTGGACGCTCGCAAGCTGGGCCTGACGCTGCTGGCCCTTATCCATATCTCAATGGACCGGCATACCCCAGAGCGTTTCGCCAATTTTGAGGACAAGGTGCGCGCATTGCCGGAAGTACTGGAGTGCCTGCTGATCACCGGTCAGGATGCCGACTACCAGCTCAAGGTCATCGTGCGCGATATGGAGGCCTACCAGGCGCTACTGCTGAACAAGATCACCCGGATCGAGGGGGTGAGTGGGGTACATTCGAGTTTCGTCATGCGCCGGGTTGTGGATACGACTGCTCTGCCGCTGCCCTGAATGACATGAATCAATGCGTCAGATTGGGTGTCGGCCTAGCATTCCAAATGCCGTGTGCCTGGAAGGATGTGAACATGCGAGGGAGGTCCGTGCGATCACTGCTCTGGCTGGGACTTTTTGCGGCCTGCGCGTCGGCGCTGGCCGATGCGTCGGCGCAGCAAGCCTATTGCGAATGGCAGTCCGCAGACTTTGCGATCGCGTCCCCGTTGTGTGGCCTTGACGGTGACCCGGCACGCGGGCGCGCGCTGGCCGCCGACAGTCATGGCGGAAACTGCCTGGCCTGTCATCCGATGCCCATCGATGAGGAACCGTTCCACGGGACCATCGGGCCACCGTTGCAGGGGATCGGCGCGCGTTATTCGGCCGCGCAGATCCGTCTGCGGATCGTCGATGAAAAGCAGCTCAACCCAATGACCATCATGCCCGGTTTCTATCGTGACCCGGCACTGGCCAACCGCATTGCGGGTGAGTTCTGGGGAAAGACCTTTCTCACCGCGCAGCAGGTCGAAGACCTGGTCGCCTACCTGGTGACACTGAAATGATGCGGCTGCTGGCGACACTGTTGCTCGTCACGCTGACCTTGCCGGCGCAGGCCGGGCCCGTCAGCGGCTATGCGTTTCTCGACGACAGCACGCGCGAGATGCAGGACGACGATTTTTCCAATCCCGGTATGGTGGCAGTGGATCGGGGGGGCGAACTGTTCCACGAGCTGCGCGACAGCGAGGTGCACAGCTGCTCGAGTTGCCATGGCGAAAATGGCGAGGGGATGGACATCAAGGCCATCGCACGTTACCCGGTGTTCAATGCCAATCTCGGCGGGCTGGTGACGCTGCAGGAGCGCGTCAATTACTGTTGGGAGATCAATCTCGACCGTTTTCCGCTGACCCCCGGGAGCTCCGAGCTGATCGCACTCGAGACCTACGTTCGCCATCTTGCCAAAGGCGAGACGGTGAATGTGCAGACCGACGGCGACATGGCGCCGCTGCTGGCCCGTGGCGAGGCCCTGTACAACACGCGCTTCGGCCAGCTCGACATGTCCTGCCGGCACTGTCATGTGCAGCACCAGGGTCAGATGTTGCGGGGTCAGAGGCTCAGCCAGGGGCAGGCCAACGGGTTCCCGGAATACCGTCTCGGCAGGGGGCGGATCACCAGCCTGCAACAGCGCCTGACCGAGTGCTTTGTGTCGTTTCGCGCCGAGCCGTTCGAGGAGGGCTCGCCCGAGTACGATCTGCTCGAGCTGTACATCATGTCGCGGGCCAATGGCCTGGAGATCGAGACGCCTGCCGTCAGGTTCTGAATCGGCCGTTGGCCAATGGCCAATTTCGCGGTTTCAAATGTGTCGAGTTGCCCTCTGGCGCCATATGCGGCGCTCTGTGACGTTTTTCGGGTATGACGCACCCTGGGGGGTATGGTAGTATTCGCCCCTTGTTTCGCCCCAGAATTACAAGCGAACCCGGCCGCCGGCCGTGTTTCACACAACGACACAGGGGTGCTGACCGGGAAAGCCGCCAATGACCGAGTTCGCCAAGGAAATCCTCCCCGTCAATCTCGAAGACGAGATGCAGCAGTCCTATCTGGACTACGCGATGAGCGTCATCGTCGGCCGCGCGTTGCCGGATGTGCGGGACGGGCTCAAGCCGGTGCACCGGCGCGTGCTGTTCGCGATGGGTGAGCTGGGCAACGACTGGAACAAGCCCTACAAGAAGTCGGCCCGTGTGGTCGGTGACGTGATCGGTAAGTACCACCCGCATGGCGACACTGCTGTGTACGACACCATCGTGCGCATGGCGCAGCCCTTCTCGCTGCGCTACATGCTGGTCGACGGCCAGGGCAACTTCGGGTCGGTCGACGGAGACGCCCCGGCGGCGATGCGTTACACGGAAGTGCGCATGGCCAAGATCGCGCACGAACTGCTCGCCGACATCGACAAGGAAACCGTCGATTTCAGCCCCAACTACGACGAGTCCGAGCGTGAGCCCCAGGTCCTGCCGGCCAAGATTCCGAACCTGCTGATCAACGGCTCCTCGGGGATCGCGGTCGGTATGGCGACCAACATCCCGCCGCACAACCTGACCGAAGTCATCAACGCCTGTGTTCGTGTCATCGAAGAGCCTGGGGTCAGTATCGACGAGCTGATGGAGATCGTGCCGGGACCGGATTTCCCCACCGCGGCGATCATCAACGGTGTTCACGGCGTGCGCGAGGCGTACCGCACCGGGCGCGGAAAGGTCTATATCCGCTCGCGCACCTCGATCGAGGACATGGATAACGGTCGGCAGCGGATCGTGGTTCACGAACTGCCGTACCAGGTCAACAAGGCCCGGCTGCTGGAAAAGATCGCCGAACTGGTCAAGGACAAGAAGCTCGAAGGCATCTCCGAGCTGCGCGATGAGTCCGACAAGGACGGCATGCGCATGGTCATCGAACTGCGCCGCGGCGAGGTGGCCGAGGTCGTGCTGAACAATCTGTTCCAGCAGACCCAGATGCAGAACGTGTTCGGCATCAACGTGGTAGCCCTGGTAGACGGTCAGCCGCGCACGCTCAACCTCAAGCAGTTGCTCGAGTACTTCCTGCGCCATCGCCGCGAGGTGGTGACCCGCCGTACCCTGTTCGACCTGCGCAAGGCGCGCGAAAGGGCGCATATCCTCGAAGGCCTGGCGGTCGCGCTGGCCAACATCGACGAGGTGATCGCGCTGATCAAGGCGGCGCCGAGCCCAGCCGAGGCAAAACGGCTGCTCGTGGAACGCAGCTGGCAGTCGAGTGCGGTGGAGGCGATGCTCGCCCGCGCCGGCGCCGATGCCTCGCGCCCGGAGGACCTGTCGGCGGAATTCGGTCTGACCGAACAGGGCTATCGCCTGACCGAGACCCAGGCACAGGCAATTCTGGATCTGCGGCTGCAAAAGCTCACTGGGCTTGAGCAGGAAAAAATAATCAATGAATTCCAAGAGATACTGGACAAAATTGCCGCTCTACTTGAGATTCTTTCAAGCCCTGATCGCCTGATGCAGGTGATCAGGGACGAGCTGATCGAGATCCGTGAACAGTTCGGGGACGCGCGTCGCAGCGAGATCGTGCGCAACCAGATGGACCTGACCCTCGAGGACCTGATCACCGAGGAAGACGTGGTGGTGACCCTGTCGCACCAGGGCTATGCGAAGGCGCAGCCGGTCGGTGACTACCGGGCCCAGCGCCGTGGCGGGCGTGGCAAGACGGCGACCTCGACCAAGGACGAGGACTTCGTCGAAAAACTGTTCGTCGCCAATACCCACGACACCATCCTGTGCTTCTCCAGCCGCGGCAAGTGCTACTGGCTGAAGGTCTACGAACTGCCGCAGGCCGGGCGCACCGCGCGCGGCCGGCCGATGGTCAACCTGCTGCCGCTGGAGCAGGGCGAACGCATCAACGCGATACTGCCGGTGCGCGAGTACACCGAAGACCGCTTCGTGTTCATGGCGACAGCCTCCGGAACCGTCAAGAAGACCCCGCTGGTCGATTTCTCGCGCCCGCGCTCGAGCGGCATCATCGCGGTCGACCTGCGCGACGACGACCAGCTGATCGGTGTCGACATTACCGACGGCAGCCAGAGCATCATGCTGTTCACCTCGGCCGGCAAGGCGATCCGGTTCAAGGAATCGGACGTGCGCGCGATGGGCCGGACCGCCTGTGGTGTGCGCGGCGTCAGGCTCGGCAAGAAACAGCGCGTGATCTCGCTGATCATCGGCGACGAAGGCGACGTGATGACGGTCACCGAGAACGGTTTCGGCAAGCGCACGGCGATCGGGCAGTTCCCGGTCAAGGGTCGCGGCGGCATGGGCGTGATCTCGATCAAGACCTCGGAGCGCAACGGTGAGCAGGTCGGTGCGGTGCGGGTCAGCGAAGTCGACGAGATCATGCTGATCACCGACGGTGGCACCCTGGTGCGCACCCGGGTCGCCGATGTCTCGCAGATGGGGCGCGACACCCAGGGCGTCACGATGATCCGCCTGTCCAAGGATGAGCGCCTGATCGGCATCGAGCGCGTCGATGCACTCGACGGTGATGATGTCGAGGCGGAGCAGGTCGGCGCATCCGACGACGATGCCGGCGAGACAGCGGATTGAGCGACCGGATTCGCCACCGCAAGAAGCGCTGGTCGGGGCTGCTTGCCTGATCGGCGTTTTTCCCACTTTTATTTTTTTGTGATTCGGGATTGAAAAAAATGGCACGTGTTTACAATTTCAGCGCAGGCCCCGCAGCCCTTCCGGAAGAGGTGCTGCTGCAGGCCCAGTCCGAAATGCTGGATTGGCATGGCTCGGGCATGTCGGTGATGGAGATGAGCCACCGTGGCAAGGAGTTCATGTCGATTGCCGCCGAGGCCGAAGCCGATCTGCGCGAGCTGATGGGGGTTCCGTCGAACTACAAGGTGCTGTTCCTGCAGGGCGGCGCCTCCAGCCAGTTCGCGATGATCCCGATGAACCTGATCGGACGTACCGGCAAGGCCGACTATTTCCGTACCGGCTCGTGGTCCAAGAAGGCGATCTCCGAAGCCAAACGCTACGGTGATGTGAAGGTCACGGTAAACAGTGAGATCGACGGAAAATTCACCTCCGTTCCTGCGGCCGGTGATCTGTCGGTATCGGCCGATGCTGCCTACGTGCACTACACGCCGAACGAGACGATCGAAGGCGTGGAGTTTGCCTATATCCCGGATACCGGCGATGTCCCGCTGGTTGCCGACCTGTCGTCCACCATACTGTCGCGGCCGATCGATGTATCGCGCTTCGGCCTGATCTATGCCGGGGCCCAGAAGAATATTGGGCCTGCCGGACTCACGCTGGTTATCGTGCGTGAGGATCTGATCGGTACACCGCTCGACGGCACGCCGACGATGTTCAACTACGCGACCCACGCCGACAACGAGTCGATGTACAACACGCCGTCGACCTATGGCTGGTACCTGGCCGGCCTGGTGTTCAAGTGGCTCAAGGGCAAGGGCGGGCTGGCCGGTATGGCCGAGATCAACCGACGCAAGGCGACGCTGCTGTACGACGCGATCGACAATTCCTCTTTCTATGCAAACCCGGTCGACCCGACATGCCGTTCGTGGATGAACGTGCCGTTCACGCTGGCCGATGCGGCCCTGGACGAGGCTTTCCTGAAGGGTGCAAGCGCGGCCGGTCTCAAGACACTGAAGGGGCATCGTTCGGTGGGCGGTATGCGCGCCAGCATCTACAACCCGATGCCGGAGGCCGGGGTGAAGGCGCTGGTCGATTACATGGCCGAGTTTGAACGCACGCATGGTTGAGTACCGGTGCCGGTCGATCGGCAGGGCGCACCAGGCGGTGGCAACGGAAAGGGCAGATTGATGTACAAGATTCAGACGTTGAACAACATTTCGGTGGTCGGTCTCGACCGTTTCCCGCGTGACCGCTACGAGATCGCGTCGGAGATGGCGAACCCGGACGCGGTCCTGGTGCGCTCGGCAAAGATGCACGACATGAAACTGGCGCCGTCGGTGAAGGCGATCGGGCGCGCCGGTGCCGGTGTGAACAATATCCCGGTCGACACGATGACGGCTGCCGGTATCCCCGTGTTCAACGCGCCGGGTGCGAACGCGAATGCGGTCAAGGAACTCGTCGTCGCCGGGATGCTGATGGCGGCGCGCAATATCGGCCAGGCGTGGCAGTTCGCCACCTCGCTGTCGGGCGACGATGCGACGATCAACAGGGAAGTCGAGGCAGGCAAGAAGAAATTTGTCGGCTTCGAATTGCCTGGGCGCACCCTCGGGGTCATCGGCCTCGGCGCTATCGGGGTCAAGGTTGCGAACGCGGCCCGGGCGCTGGGGATGAAGGTTATCGGCTACGATCCCACCATCACGGTCCGTGCAGCCTGGGCGCTGGACTCCGACGTGCAGCAGGCGCTGTCGGTCGACGATCTGGCGGCGCGGTCGGATTTTATCACCTTCCATGTGCCGCTGACCGACACCACCCGAAACATGATCAACGCCGACCGGCTGCGCCTGATGAAGAAAGGCTCGGTGCTGCTCAACTTCGCACGCAACGGCATCATCGACGACGAGGCAGCGGTCGCGGCACTGAACAGCGGCCAGCTGTATGCCTATGTCTGTGATTTCCCCAGCAACCTGCTCAAAGACCATCCGCGGGTCATCACCCTGCCGCACCTGGGCGCATCGACTGCCGAGGCCGAGGAAAACTGCGCTCTGATGGTCGCCGACCAGGTGCGTGACTGGCTCGAAAACGGCAATGTCAGCAATGCGGTCAATTTTCCCGAGATCAATCTGCCACGTACCGAGGATGGCTACCGCATCGCCGTGGTCAACAGCAATGTGCCGAACATGCTGGGTCAGATCTCCACCGACCTGGCGGCGGCAGGCCTCAACATCATCGATATGCTGAACAAGTCGCGTGGCGAGATCGCCGTGACGTTGATCGATGTCGACAGTCCTCCCTCGGAAGATTCCATGCAGCGGATCACCGGGATCAGCGGCGTGCTGTCAGTGCGTTGCCTGGGCTGCGACTGAGCGGACAGGCCGCATTCATGGACAGTGGCGAGCGGCAGGCGGGGGCAGGGTTTGCACGTCCGGCACCGCCTGGGGTTTTCGTAACGGCTAGAATCCCGTCATGAGCGAAGAAGATCAACTTGGCAGGATCCGCGATCGGATCGATGACCTCGACGAACAGATCCAGACGCTGCTGAACGCGCGCGCGCTTGCCGCACAGGAGGTCGCCAGGATCAAACTCGCCTCGGACCCGCAGGCGGTGTTCTACCGCCCCGAGCGTGAGGCCCAGGTCCTGCGCATGGTCAAGGAGCGCAATACCGGGCCCCTGGGCGGTGAAGCGGTTGCACGCCTGTTCCGCGAGATCATGTCCGAGTGCCTGGCCCTGGAGCTGCCGTTGAAGATTGCCTACCTCGGGCCAGAGGGGACCTTCACCCAGGCCGCGGCGCTCAAGCATTTCGGGCATGCGGTAGCCACGGTTCCGCTGGCGGCGATCTCCGACGTGTTCCAGGAGGTCGAGGGTGGCAGCTGTCACTATGGCGTGGTTCCGGTCGAGAACTCCACCGAGGGCGTGATCAGCCACACGCTGGACATGTTCCTGAATTCGCCGTTGAAGATCTGCGGCGAGGTCACGTTGCGGATTCACCAGAACCTGATGGGCAACAATCCCGATCTTGGTGCGCTGAAGGTCGTTTATTCGCATCAACAGTCACTGGCGCAGTGCCGCGGCTGGCTCGATCGTCACCTGCCGCAGGTCGAGCGTATACCCGTCGGCAGCAATGCCGAGGCCGCCAGAAAGGCGGCCGAATCGAGGGACGCCGCGGCGATTGCCGGGACCACCGCGGCCGATCTGTACGGTCTGCAGTTGCTGGCGCCGAATATCGAGGACGATCCCGGCAACACCACGCGGTTTCTCGTGATTGGTCAGCAGTCGGTGCCGCCGTCGGGCGACGACAAGACCAGCCTGCTGTTGTCGACCCGCAACGAGGCGGGAGGCCTGTACCGTCTGCTGGCTCCGCTGGCCGAGCATGGCATCAGCATGACCCGCATCGAGTCCAGGCCGTCGCGCCGCGGCAACTGGGACTATGTCTTTTTCGTCGATATCAAGGGTCACCGCGACGACGAGAAACTGCAACTTGCGTTGGCCGCGTTGCAGCAGCAGGCTGGGATGTTCAAGGAGTTGGGCTCTTATCCCAGGGCCGTGCTGTGACAACAGGTATGTCCTGCGTGCGCCGGTCCGCAGCATGTCCATCCATCCTCTGATTCACCCAGGACTTGCAGCAATTCCCCATGGCTAATCGATTCATTCAACAGGCTGCTCCCGGGCTCGCTTCGCTCAAGCCGTATGTGCCCGGCAAGCCCTTGTCCGAACTCGAACGCGAACTCGGTATCAGCGGTTCGATCAAGCTGGCATCGAACGAAAATCCGCTCGGTCCCAGCCCGCAGGTGCGTGCCGCGCTGCAGGCACAGATCGCCGACGTACCGCGCTACCCCGATGGCGGGGCCTACGAGCTACGCGGCGCGCTGGCGAGGCATCACGACCTGGAGCCGGCGTGCGTGACCGTGGGCAACGGTTCGAACGACGTGTTGGACATGATCGCGCGGGTGTTCCTGTGGGCCGGCCGCGAGAGCCTGTTTTCGCAATATGCGTTTGCGGTGTACCCGATCAGCAGCATGGCGGTCGGCGCCACATTGCGCGTTGCACCGGCAAAGGACTACGGGCACGACCTGGATGCCATGCGCGACCTGATCACGGATCAGACCGGCGTGGTGTGGATCGCCAATCCGAACAATCCGACGGGCACCTGCCTGGGGCAGGGCGCCTTGCGCGAATTCATCGAGTCCGTTCCCTCGACCATCCCGGTGGTGCTGGACGAGGCGTATTTCGAATATGCGATTGACGCCGATTACCCTGACACCAGCCGCTGGCTGGGTGATTTTCCGAACCTGATCGTGACCAGGACCTTTTCCAAGGCCTACGGCCTGGCGGCGCTGCGGGTCGGTTACGGCCTGTCGCATCCTGATGTCGCCGATCTGCTCAACCGGGTGCGTCAGCCGTTCAATGTCGACAGCTTTGCCCAGGCCGCGGCGCTGGCGGCGCTGGCCGATCGTGACCATCTGCAGCAGTCGGTGGCGCTCAACAGGCGCGGTATGGCGCAACTGGTCGACGGCGTGCAGCGTATCGGCCTGCAGTTCATCCCCTCGGCGGGCAACTTCCTCACCATCGACCTGGGTCGTGAGGCCGGCCCGGTAGATCAGGCGTTGCTGCGACTCGGCGTGATCACCCGCCCGGTTGCCAACTATGGCCTGCCGAATCACCTGCGGGTGAGCATTGGCCTGGAATCGGAAAACGCGCGTTTCCTGCAGGCGCTGGAGCAGGTGCTGTGAGTGGGTCGATCGGCAGGCTCGCGGTCATCGGCGTCGGCCTGATCGGCGGCTCCCTGGCGCGTGCGCTGCGGGCCGCCGGCAAAGTCGACCAGATCGTGGGCTGTGGTCGCGGCAAGGCCAATCTCGATGAAGCGGTGGCGCTGGGCGTCATCGACCGATCAACGGACGATATCGCCGAGGCAGTACGCGATGCCGATGTCGTGTTTCTGTCGGTGCCGCTGGGAGCGATGCGCGGAGCATTCGCGGCCATGCGCGACAGCCTGCCGGAGACGGCGTTGATCACCGACGGCGGCAGCGCCAAGGGCAGTGTGGTCGCCGATTGCCGGGCGGTGGCCCCAGAGCTGCTGGCACGCTTCGTACCCGGGCACCCGATTGCAGGTACCGAGAACAACGGTGTCGCCGCCTCTTTCGCCGAGCTCTATCAGAACCGGCGCGTGATCCTCACGCCGTTGGCGGAGAATGACGCGGCGTCCGTGGGGCGTGTGCGCGAGATGTGGCAGGCCTGCGGCGCCGAGGTCACCGAGATGCCGGTACAGCACCACGACGAGGTGCTGGCGGCGACCAGTCATCTGCCGCACATGCTGGCGTTCGGGCTGGTCGATATGCTCGCGCGCCTGAAGGAGAACGACGAGGTGTTCCGTTACGCCGCCGGCGGCTTTCGCGACTTCACGCGCATCGCGTCAAGCAATCCGGTGATGTGGCGGGATATCTGCATTGCCAACCGACAGGCACTGGGGCCGATGCTGGCCGCCTTCGCCGACGAGATGAACGAACTGGCGGCACGCATCGGCGAGGCCGACGGTGATGCGCTGTTGGCGATCTTCGAGCGCGCCAAGGCGGCGCGTGACCGCTATATCGACGGCCTGAAGTGAGCGGGCGGGGCGGAGTGTGATCTGCTTGATCAGTGCTGTTCAGGTGACCAGCGGCCGAGGATCCAGCGCGCGCAGAGCAGGGCGGTGAGCAGCACCACGACACCACTGAAGACCACGTCGCTGAGAAAGTGTGCGCCCTGGGCGATGCGGCCGAAACCTGCCACCGCACCGGTCAGTCCGCCATAGAGCAGCCAGCGCCGGTCGCGCAGCACCCAGGCGAAAGCCAGGAAGAAGAACCCCATGCCGGCATGGCCGCTGACGAAAGAGCAGTTTTTTTCACACTGGTCGGCGATGACGAACGCCGGTGTAAAGGTCTTGTCACCGCCGAACTGCTCGACTTGCGACGGCCGGGCGCGACCGGATTCCGCCTTCAGTATGCTGTTGACGACGATGCCGGGGCCGATCGCCAGGGTGACGCACAGGAAGACGATCGACCGGCGCAGAGGGCGCTCGTGCTCGCCGCCCCAGCGTCGGCTGGCGTACAGCAGCCACAACAGCAGCGGCACCAGAAAGAATGGTGTGTAGCGGAAAAGGTAGTAACTGAATTGTACCGGCAGGGTCTGGCTGAGGAAGAAGCCGTCCTGCGGGTCGTAGAACAACCCGGCGAACCACAGGTCGATACCCGGCATCAGTCGAAACAGCAGGGCGAGGCCCACGATCAGCCATAACGGCCACATTTTCAGGGTCAATTGCATGTCGAGTGTCAGCGAATGGTTGGAATCGCGTGGGGACGTCCGGCCCGGTGAGCGGCAAAGGCCCAACGCGCAGGGCTGCGTAAAGCGGGGTCATTGAATGTCCAAAACCAGGCCAAGTCAACCGAGAGACCGGACCCGCGGATGAATCCCTGGCGCCGACCCGCAGTCAAGTGGCTGATTGCCGCCCTGATGCTGCTGGCACTCGCCTGGTGGGTGCACGACAGCATCGGGTGGATCACCCTGTTGCGTCCCTGGCTGGCGTTTCCGCCGGGAGAACTGCTGCTGCTGGTGATCCTGACCGCGCTCAGCTATCTGACCCGCGCGGCTCGCCTGTACGATCTCTACAGCCCGCGTCTGCCAGCACCGTTCCCGCTCTACCTGCGCATCAATGTGCTGCATACCACGGTGCTGAACCTGCTGCCGATGCGCACCGGTGAGGCGGCGTTTCCGCTGATGATGAAACGACACTTCAGCGAGCGCTATGCCAGCAGCATCGCCAACCTGCTGTGGTTGCGTGTCGCCGACTTCTGGATCCTGTTGTGGCTGGGTCTGCTGGTGTACGCCGTGCACGGCCCTGCATTGCTGTGGGTGCCGGTCGCGCTGGGACTGATAGCGCCGCTGCTGCTGCAGCCTCTGCGCGCAAAGATCATGTCGGCGACCATGGGGCGGGAGAACAGGCTGGCAGGCCTGCTGCGCATCCTGGTCGGCGGTCTGCCGCAGCAGTTCACGCGATACCTGCGGCTGTTGCTGTGGACGGTGCTGACCTGGTCGCTGAAACTCGCCGCATTCGTCAGCGTTGCCGGTTACTTCGTGGATGCGTCGATGTCGACACTGGTCCCGGGGATCATCGCCGCAGAAATCAGCAATGCGCTGCCGATCCAGGGCGTTGCAGGGTTCGGCAACTACGAGGCGGCGATGGTGTTGGGCGGCAGTCTGAGCGCGCTGCCGGCCGAGGCGCTGCTTGCTGCCGCGGTCAACCTGCACCTGTTCATTTTGGCCTGCACGCTGATTTTCGGTGCCCTGGCGCTGCTGATTCCGGTCAAACGGTCCGGCGCTTGAGTAATAATACGCCGTCATCCCGCTCAACCGGACCGCGCCGTGAATAATCCGCAGACTTTGTCGATCATCATCCCCCTGTACAACGAGCAGGAAAACGTCGATGCCCTGGTGAAGCGGGTGCACGAGGGACTGGCCGGCTGCGCCATGCAGTGGGAATTGATCTGCGTCGATGATGGCAGCCGCGATGCAACCTGGACGCGCCTGCTCGCTGCCGTCGAGCATTTCGGGCTGCATGTCAAACCGTTGCGCCTGAGCCGCAACTTCGGCCAGACCGCGGCGATGCAGGCCGGGATCGACGTGGCACGTGGCGAGTTCATCGCAACACTGGATGGCGATCTGCAGAACGACCCGGCCGACATCCCGCGCATGATCAGGGAGCTTATCGAGCGCGATCTCGACCTGCTGCAGGGCTGGCGAAAGGCACGCAAGGATGCGCTGGTGCTGCGCAAGATCCCCTCGCGCATCGCCAACAAGCTGATCGCAAAGGTGACCGGCGTGGCGCTCAATGACTACGGCTGCAGTCTCAAGGTATACCGTGCCGCGATGATCAAGAAGATCCGTCTGTTCGGCGAGATGCATCGTTTCATTCCGGTGTGGGCGGCGACCGTGACCAGCCCCTCGCGCATCGGCGAGACCGTGGTTGGCCATCAGGCGCGTGTCGCAGGCGAGTCCAAATACGGTATCTCGCGCACCTTCAGGGTGCTGCTCGACCTGCTCGCGATGTACTTCTTCCTGCGTTACCGCGCGCGGCCGGGGCATTTCTTCGGGAGCATCGGTCTGGCGCTGGGAGCT
>Ga0116152_10001655_pt1 | contig 18237 bp, 14 predicted proteins | sample AD_UKC119_MetaG_FD_89894 | JGI IMG/M metagenome (GOLD analysis project Ga0116152, IMG submission 89894) | Active sludge microbial communities of municipal wastewater-treating anaerobic digesters from Hong Kong - AD_UKC119_MetaG | ecosystem: Engineered > Bioreactor > Anaerobic > Digestate... | reverse complement strand
CGCAGACCACGACGAGTCGGCTCATGCGGTCCGCAGCGGCTGAATGCTGTCGAGGGAGTCCCCGAGAGCGTCCTTCTCGACCTCAAGGTCGTATCGGGCCTGCAGGTTGATCCAGAACTGCGGTCGCAAAGTAGCGGCCCAGGCGCAGTGCAGTATCGGCCGAGATCCGTCGCTTGCCGTGGACGATCTCGTTGATCCTCCTCGGGGGCACCCCGATGGACACGGCCAGCTTGTGCTGAGTGATCCCGAACCCGTCGAGGAAGTCCTGCTGAAGGATCTCGCCAGGGTGGATCGGCGGGTAGAGCCTGTCAGTCATGGTGCACCTTGGGTGGTAGTCCTCGACGATCACATTCTCGGGTCCGGCGTCGGTTCAGACGGAGTCAGACGTACCGCAAGGCGTCGATAACGCTAGACGTTGAAACGGAACGATCACGCGACGTTGCGGCTGCCGCCGGCCATCATCGGTCGGTGCCGAAAGAACGGTCTGAACTGCACAAACGCATCCGCGCGACCGTTGGGCGCCGTTGGCGATCGTCGGTCTCGGCCGGACTTCTTGCGGACTGTTTGCGGACCGCTGGAGGCTCGGAGCCCTTCCGCATCGGGTCGAACCCGTCGGCAGCGTCGACCTCAGAGTCGGATATGGGCAGCCTCGCGTGGAGTCGCCCCAGCAGCGCGGATAATCTCAGCGGCAGGACTTGAAGGAGAAGGAACGTGGCCAGCAGCTTCACGTACAGCACCCCGACGATGGTCGGACCGGACTGGGAGGAACCCTCCTGCCCGCACCGCGGACAGACCATTCAAGAGGGTGACAACGTCCACTGGTACGACAGCACCCTGTGGCACACCAAGCCATGCCCGTAAATGTCTTCCTGGTCCGGTAGACCGGACTGGCTGGAGTGGAGCCTGGCGACGTGATCGCGGGCCAGGACGCAGAGGGGAACCTTCGATGGACAGGCACGAGAAGAAGAGAATCAGGGACTACATCGGGGAACACCTGGACGTCTCTGGCACCCGGCTTACTGACGACGAGGCCATTCGGCTTCGCGATTTCATCAACCAGTACGACGAGTCGTACAAGGGGCGCAGTGAGACCCGAAGGTCCAGCCGCGCTGGCTGGAGTTCGGATGGGAAGTACATACGCACGGAGGAGTTCACCGACACGTTCACGGATGAAGTCGGTCTTCGGCGGGACTACTGGTATCACGACGACGATGGTCAAAGCGGTGAGTCCTCGCACGTAGTGAGGGACGCCAGAGGGATCCTGAACTGGCTCAGGGAGCGGGACTAGCCGAGACGCTCGACACCGCCGTCCTGGGAGACCACCCAGACATCGATACCCGCGGCGAGCAACGACCCTGTCGTGTCCGCGTACAACTCGCGGTACACGGGGAAGTCGGGGAAGCAGATCACCGACAGTGAGTGGGGCTCTCGTGTCCGAAGGCGCATGGCCGGCACCAACGCGTGCGCGTACCACTTCTTCGCCTGCTCCTTGGGCGTGCTGGTCTTCACCTGGCCCCTGTTCGGACCAGTGACATAGAAACGAGACGGGTAGCCCTTCACCTCAATCCCGAGGCGCTGACCGTCGCGCTCTGCAACCACATCGATGCCCGGCTCGCGCGTCGCTGTGTTCGCCGTTCGGACGATTGTCCATCCCTCGTCAGCGAGCCATTCGACGAGAAGGCGCTGGGTGTTCTCCTCTGTGTGCCACTCGGACGCCGGGTCCCCCTCGGCCGGGGCAGAAGCCGGCATCGGCGCACTCACCGGACCGGGGGGACCTGCCCGCCAGGCCTCGAGTTCCACGGGGCGCGCGCGCCGGAACAAACCTCTGTCGAGCTTGGTGAGGAACGGCTCCTTGGACGAGAACTGCGAACGGTTCTCTACATTCCAGGAGGCTCCGCGGATGTGGGTGCGGATGGTCCGCTCATTGGCCTTGTCGGGCGCGTGGCGGCGGAACCACGAGAGCACCTCTTGCGAAGTGAAGGCCCCGGACTGGGTTGCGGCGTACTCCCGGAGGAGTTCCCACACAGTCCTCGCTTCTCCGTCGGCCATCTCCCCAGCGTTCCACAGGGCTCCGACAGCCCGTGCGCTCCCTTTGTGGCGCCTCTCCCGTAAGGGCCGGCTTCCGGCGGCGCATCTGTGGATTCCCTATAGCCTTTCGAGCATGACGGGGCGAAACGAGCGGGACACCTGCCGCGAGTTCGTCGTTCCGGGATTGGTGGAGTCAGGCTGGGCTGACAGCTTCCGCACTGAGTACGTGGTCCGCTCCGACCTTGCCACCAACACGACCCTCGGCGGCGATGGCCGGGTCGACTACCTGCTTGAGATCGTGCCGGGCCTGCCCGTCGGCGTGGTGGAGGCGAAGCGCGAGTACTCGAGCCCCGGACAGGGTCTCCAGCAGGCCATCGAGTACGCCGTGGCCCTCGACCTTCCGACCGCGATCGCCTCGGACGGTCACGCCATCATCGAGCGTGACCTGTCGACGGGGACCGAGCGCCACCTGGACGCTTTCCCGACCCCGCCCGAGCTCTGGGATCGCTACGCGCGTCACCACCACTTGGGTGATGAGGCGAGGTCGGCACTCTCCCAGCCTCTTTCGCAGACGCTGACGAACGCCGACGGCTCCATCCGGCAGCTGCGCTACTACCAGGTGGTCGCAATCAACCGCGTCCTGCGTGCCATCCTCGGCGGCGAGCCTCGTGTATTGCTGCTGATGGCCACGGGCTCAGGCAAGACCCTCACCGCTCTCCAACTCTGCTGGAAGCTTATCTCGTACTGGCGAGCTGTTGATGCCGAGCGACCCCGACGAATCCTCTACGTCGCTGACCGCGACGCGCTCATCAAGTCCCCGCTCAATGGCTACTTCCGACCCGTGTTCGGTGAGGGCGCGACGCGCATCCAGGGCCACGCCGTCATGGGTCGAGAGATCTACTTCGCCACCTATCAGTCCCTGAAGAACAGCAACGACGCTGAGTCGACGTTCGAGGGCTACCCGCCGGACTTCTTCGACGTGGTGATCGTCGACGAGTGCCACCGCGGCTCCGTGCCCGGGTCATCGTGGCGTGCGGTGCTCGACCGCTTCACGTCCGCAGTCCACCTCGGCCTGACCGCCACGCCAAAACGCGACGCGAACGTCGACACGTACGACTACTTCGGCGAGCCGGTGTTCGAGTACTCCCTGCGCCAGGGCATCGAGGACGGCTACCTCGCCCCGTACACCGTGCGGCGCGTCGTGCTGACTCCCGATGCCGAAGGCTGGCGGCCTGATCCAGGCGAGGTCGACACCTTCGGCCGGGACATTCCCGACGGGCTCTACACGACCCGTGACTTCGAGCGCCTCGTGTCGCTCCTGCGCAGAACGGACGCGGCAGCTCGTCACCTCACCCAGGTGTTCCAGGATCGCCCCGGACGCGCCGTCATCTTCTGCGTCGACTCCGAGCACGCAGAGCAGATGCGCATGGCGCTGGTGGCGCACAACCGGACAGCCGTGGAGGCCGATCCATTCTGGGTGGTCCGGATCGTCAGTGCCGAAGGCGAAACCGGCCGGCGACAGCTCGACCGGTTCTGCGACCCGGAGTCGTCGTCACCGGTCGTCGCCACGACATCGCGGATGCTGTCCACCGGCATCGACGTCCAGGACCTGAAGTACGTCGTCCTGTTTCGTCCGATCGGCTCGATGGTCGAGTTCAAGCAGATCGTCGGGCGAGGTTCGCGTCTGTACCCCGACAACGACAAGTACTCCTTCGAGATCGTGGACTACGTTGGCGCGTCTGTCCTCTTCTCCGATCCAGGCTTCGATGGTGAGCCGGTACGCATCCGGACAGAACGCATCGACGAGTGCGGCGAGATCGTCGAGAGCGACGCCGGGGACGTCGCACCCTCGATGCCATCGCTGGGCGAACCGGAGCCCGACTTCGACCGCAGCCAGTCCGAGGGAGAACTCGACCAGCCGCCAGCGCGGAAGTACTACGTCGACGGCACGGAGGTCACGGTTACCGCCGAGGCCTACTACGTCGCCGACACCAGCACGGGCGCCCTCCGCCTCGTGGAATACGCGGACTATCTGGCCGGCCAGGTCCGCGTGCTGTGTCCGACGATCGATGATCTTCGCGCACGCTGGGCCGATCCCCAGCTTCGTGCGGTTCTGGAGGACGGCCTCGCGTCGCGCGGCGTCTCCATCGAGGAGATGGCGAGGCGCCTCGAGCTCTCGACCGATACTGACCCGTTCGACGTCCTCGCACACGCGGCATGGAACGTCCCCCAACGGACCAGGGCCGAGCGCGCTCGGCTGGTGCGCGAGGACCACGCCAACGACCTCGAAGCGCTGGTGCCGACCGCGCGCGAGATCATCTCCGCCCTCCTCGACCGCTACGAGGAGTACGGCGTCGAGGAGATGACTCACGTCTACGCCTTCCAAGTGCCGCCCTTGAGCAACTTCGGCTCACCGGTCGAAGCGGCACGGCACTTCGGCGGTGTCGAGGGGTGGCGTCAGGCAATCAGCGAACTTCAGGAGTGGCTATACTCAGCGTGAATTTTAGTTTAGCGATGAGGAGTTACGTAGAACTAAAGTTCATATTGAGTTCGACTGGGGCTATGCTGAAGCCATGGCCGGCACACGACAGGACCTAAGGCTGGCCCTCCAACGCCTTGCGTTCAGCCAGGCTGGCTACTTCACCGCCGCCCAGGCTCTCGACCTCGGCTACAGCTATCAGGCACAGAAGTACCACGCCGACAGTGGCAACTGGCTGCGTGTCGACCGCGGCCTCTTCCGGCTTCCCGACTGGCCCTCTACTCCTGAGGACCAGTGGGTGCGTTGGACGCTGTGGAGCGAGGACCGAGGAGTCGTGTCCCACGACTCCGCCGCGCTCGTTCACGATCTCGGCGAGCTCGATCCTCGCCATGTCCACCTCTCGGTGCCCGTCGGGTTCCGAGCCGTCGACCCGGCGGTCGTGACGCACGTGAGTGAGCTACCAGCGACGGACATCCTCGACCAGGGGGCCTGGCGGGTCACCACTCCGCTGCGCACAGTGCTCGACCTCGCTGGCGCTGACACCTCCCAGGAGCAGCTCGAGGCTGCCGTCGCCGCTGCGCTCGAGCGCGGCCTCACGACCGCCCGCCGGATTCGCAGCCGCTCAGACGAGGCTGGGGACCGGGCGGCCCTCCGCATCGAGCGGGCGCTCGGGGCAACGACGAAATGACCGACAACCAGGCACTCCGAACCAGCATCGAGCAACGGCTCGCAAACCTGGCAGCCGAGCGACAGACCTCGCTCGACCGGTTGCGACGCCACTTCGCTTTTCAGCGCATCCTGGTGCGACTGTCCGCGGATGACACCTGGGTACTCAAGGGAGGCTTCGCACTCGAGGTGAGACTCGGCCTCGACGCCCGGGCGACCAAGGATCTGGATCTGGCCACCCTGGAAGACCTCGACGGTGTTGAGGTGCAGGATCGCCTGCTCGATGCCCTCGACGTGGATGCCGATGACGGATTGACCTTTCAGGTACCCCCACCGAGAGCGATCGCTTCGGACGAGGCCGGCAACCCCGGCTGGAAGTTCACCGTCACGTCGGTCCTCGGCGGCAGGGTCTTCGCGTCGCTGCGCCTGGACGTCGTCGCGCGGAGCGAGGAGATCGCCGGCGCAGTGGGCACCATCGAGGTTCATCCGCCGATCCTTGCTGAGCGTCTCAGCAGCACTGCCATGCCGGCTGTGGACGTCGCCCAGCACGCCGCGGAGAAGTTCCACGCCATAGCCCGGACGTACGCTGGCGGCCGACCCAGCAGCCGGGTCAAGGACTTGGTCGACGTGGTGCTGCTCGCGGAAGCGGGGCTGCTGCCCCACCCTGACCTGCCCAACCGGCTTCAGACCGTCTGGCAGGTGCGGGACAGCATGCCGCCACCAGAGCAGCTCCCCGAGTTCCCAGCGGCCTGGCACGGCGACTACGCCGCGATGGCCGCCGAGCTCGACCTGGACATCGACTACCCGACCGCCCGCTCCACCGCCGAACGGCTCTACGCCGAGGCGCTTACCACCGAGGAGAACCAGCAGTGACCCGTGCCGCCAAGGCTTCTGTCCAGACCCCGCAGGCGCGTCTCGCGTCGGTCATCAAGACCAGCCGGGACATCATGCGCAAGGACGCCGGCCTCAACGGCGACCTGGACCGTCTGCCCCAACTGTCGTGGCTCCTCTTCCTCAAGGCCTTCGACGACCTGGAGCAGAACCGGATGATCGTCGACCCCGGCTACCAGCCAGTCCTCCCGACAGAACTCCGCTGGAGCGCATGGGCGGCGGACCCCACGAAGCGCAAGCAGGGCGATGCATTGATCACCTGGGTTAACGGGACCCTCCTCCCGGGCCTGGCAGGTCTGGAGGGTTCCGGTAACGCGGGCGACCCTCGCGCCACCCTCGCAACGGTCTTCAAGGAGACCAACAATCGGATGCTGTCCGGTTACCTGCTCGGTGACCTGATCGACCAGATCGACAAGGTGCACTTCACCTCCGCCGACGACATCCACACCATGGCCCATCTGTACGAGTCGATGCTGCGTGAGATGCGGGACGCCGCCGGAGACTCGGGCGAGTTCTACACTCCGCGGCCGGTGATCCGGCTGATGGTTGAGCAGGTGGATCCGCGCCTGGGCGAGACGGTGCTGGACCCGGCCGTCGGTACAGGCGGATTCCTGGTCGAGGCCTACGAGCACCTCCGCGCCGAAGCGCGGTCCGCGACGGAGATCGCGACGGCGAAACGCTCGATCAGCGGCTTCGAGAAGAAGCCACTCCCCTACCTGCTCTGCCAGATGAACCTGCTCCTGCACGAGGTGGAGCAGCCCAAGGTCACCCGCACCAACTCGCTGTCCTTCCCGTTGGCCGACCAGCGCAAGGCGGGCGTCGACGTCGTTCTGACGAACCCGCCGTTCGGGGGTGAGGAGGAGAGCAGCAGCCTGGAGAACTTCCCAGCCGACTCGCGGACGGCAGAGACCGCCTGGCTGTTTCTCCAGGTGGTGATGGCGCGCCTGGAGAAGAGGAAGGGCCGGTGCGGGATCGTCGTCCCCAACGGGGTCCTCTTCGCCAACGAGGGCGCGCCGGCACGGATCAAGAAGAAGCTGCTCACTGAGTTCAACCTGCACACCGTGGTGCGGCTGCCCAACGGCGTCTTCGCGCCGTACACCCTCATCCCCTCCAACCTGCTCTTCTTCGAGTACGGCGGGCCCACGAAGGACATCTGGTTCTACGAGCAGCCCCTCCCAGAGGGGCGGAAGAACTACACGAAGACAAAGCCGCTGCGTTTCGAGGAATTCACCGATGTCCAGGCTTGGTGGGGTGGCCGCGATCGCGTCGGGCGCGTCGAGAACGAGCACGCATGGAAGGTGGATGCCGCACCGCTCGCTGCGGACGGCTACAACCTGGACCTCCGCAACCCGCATCGTGCCGACGACCTGGCGCACCGTTCGCCCGAGGAGCTCGTCAAGGAACTGATCGCAGTCGAAGAGCAGGTCCTCGCCGCCCTCCGCGACCTCCAAGCCGAGCTCGGGAGCGATGCCTGATGGGGGTGCAGCACGTGCGGCTGGGAGATCTTCTCGAACTTCGCCGCCGCAAGGTCGCGCTCGGCCCTTCCGATGAGTACGTCGAGGTAGGTCTCCGTTCATATGGGAAGGGCGTCTTCCACAAGCCGGCCGCTACCGGCGCTCAACTGGGCAACAAGAAGGTCTATAGGGTCGAGCCCGGCGATCTGGTGATCAGCAACGTCTTCGCTTGGGAAGGCGCCTTGGCGGTTGCTTCGGAATCTGAGCGGGGACTCATCGGCTCGCACCGCTTCATGACTTGGATCCCGCGCAACGCCGACCGCGTGAACGTCCGGTATCTCTGGCACTACTTCCTCTCCGAGCCTGGCTTGCTCCACCTCCGTAGGGCTTCGCCCGGTTCGGCTGGCAGGAACCGCACGCTTGGCATCTCTGCGTTTGAGGACATCAAGCTTCCGCTTCACGACCTCTCCGAGCAACAGCGCATCGCCGCGCGCCTCGACCGCATCGCGGAGACAAGCCAAGCCTCGAGAGACTTGGAGGAGTTCGAACTCACCTGGCGTCACCTCGTCGAACGGCTCACGTTTGGGTCCCCTACTTCGCTGCAACGAATTGGAGATGTCCTTCGACCGAGGGCCATGGAGTTGGTCGATCGCGACTCCGACTATCAGATCGCCGGGGTGTACAGCTTTGGCCGCGGGCTGCTGTCTCGAGGCGCGCTCAAGGGGGCTGATACCAAGTACAAGTCGTTCACGCGGCTCGACCACAATGATGTCGTGTACAGCAAGTTGGGCGCGTTTGAAGGCGCCGTGGCCGTTGTCCCCGCTTCCTACGATGGCTTCTACGTATCCCCAGAGTTCCCGGTCTTCGAGATCCTTGGAAGCGTGGACCCGGCATTCGTGCGCTATTGCATGATCGCAGAGTCATTTGTCCGGCAACTCGTTGCTGCCACTTCGGGAGTCGGCGCACGGCAGAAGCGGGTCGCTCCCAAGGCGTTCCTCGACCTCTCCGTGCCCATTCCATCGCTGGATGAACAGCGCGAGATCGCACGTCGCCTGGACCTCGCAAGCCAGGCGCTCGAACTGAAGAAGGATGCCGTCCGAATCCGCAAAGCCTTGCTCCCGGCCGCCAGGAACGATGCGTTCACTAAGCTCACCTGACGCTGCGCCAGCAACTTCCCGCGACTACCACGTGCTCGAGGAACCGGAGCCCGACCGCGTCGGCGGCCCGGCTTACGGCGGCGGTGGCCTCACGATCATGGCGGCTCGGGGTTGGATCGCCTGACGGATGATTGTGCGCCAGGGCGAACGCTCGCCCGTCGTACCGCAGCACCGCCTGCAGCACCTCTCGGAGGGGCAGCGGACTCGAATCCAGGCCGCCAGTCGCAACGGGCACAAGGCGAAGAACGCGATTGGCGGCGTCAGCCACCAGGACCACGACCTTCTCCCGTCGCTCGCGGGATAGCACCGGGGAGACCAGCTCAGCGATCGCGGCTGCGGAGTCCGCGACACGGGTGGTCGGCGCAGCAGTAGCCCGGGCGGCTAGCTCGAAGGCGGCGATCAGGCGCACCGCCCCTGTCAGGTCGATGCCCGATGATCGCGTCACCTCCTCAGGAAACGCCGTAGCCAGGCTGCGCAGTCCACCGCACTCGAGGATCAGCTCGTGGCCCAACGCAACGTCGTCGCGTCCCTGAGCTTCGATGCCGGCGACCAGGGCAACGAGCTCGGCGTCGCTCAGCGCGCCAGCACCCAGCCGCAGGAGTCGCTGGCAGGGTTGGTCGTCGGCAAGCACCCGCACCCTCAACGACATCCCGCAACGCTAGGTGGCATGGCGCACGGGCACGAGCGTGCCAAGTACACCTGTGGATAACGGCAGTAGGTGTAAGCCCTTGGGGACGCAGGTTGGGTCGCTGTGGCACACGGTGCTCTGTGCACCTGATCGCGCACCTGGGGCGCCCTGCTTCTCGCATGGCCGATTCAGCCCGAGGTCGGCCTGCAGGACAGCCATAGAACCCCGCAGCCGAGAAGCCCCACCCGCACCCCATGATCTAGCCCTCCGCTACGGCCCTTTGATTGACAATCATCGACCATCGTCGAGACTCGGAATCTTCCTGCCTTTCAACAGCCTTCGACCCTTCAACACCTTCCATCCATGCGGCACGCATGCTACGAAGGACGTAGATGGGCCGCCCGCAATCGGGCGGCCCACGCGGCATTTCTAGGGGTCCGTTGGTTGTCGACGGACATCGTGAAGGGGTGGTCCGGGTGCACGGAGGGGTGAAGTTCTACCGCGGAGCGCCGAGAGCTGCGCGGGCCTACGTCGAGCGCGACCGGTCGCGGGCGGACGACTACTACCTCGCCGAGGGCAGCGGCGTCGCGACGCGCTTGGTCGCCACCCCCGACGGCGTGCGAAGCATGGGCTGTATGACCGGCGAGGTGTACGAGCAGTGGGTCGCCGGCTTCGACCTGGAGACGATGACGCCCAAGGGCCACACCCGAACCGACGACAACGCTTTGCGCTTCGTCGAGGTGGTCGTCAACGGTCCCAAGACATGGTCGCTGGCGGCCGCTCTGCATCCTGAGGTCTCGGCCGCCCTGGACCGAGCCCTGGACAAGGCGGCCATCGAGATCGTCGGCTGGATCGCGGCGCACGCAACCACCCGCGTCGGCCCTCGCGGGCGCCAGGTCCAGGTTCCCGTCGAGTCCATCGAGGCCGCGGTCATTCGGCACTACACGTCTCGCGCGGGCGACCCGCACCGCCACCTCCACCTGCAGATCAACGCCCGCGTCTGGGCGGCCGGCGCCTGGCGGGGTATCCACTCCGTCGGCGTCCGGGACAGCATCGAGGCGATCAACGGCATCGGCCACGCCGCCGTCGCGACCGACCCGGAGTTCCGGGCGGTGCTGGCTGCGCACGGGCTGACCGTCGACCCCGAGACGAGCGAGATCCGCGAGCTCGCGCCGTACGTCGGCGCCTTCAGTGCCAGGGCCGCACAGATCCGCCGCAACGCGGACCGGCTCGAGGCCGACTGGCGAGGCGGGCATCCCGACCAAGAACCGGGTCCTCGAATGCGTGAGGTGTGGGACCGGCGGGCGTGGGCACAGGCACGACCCGACAAGGTCGTGCCTAGGGACGGTCGCGAGCTCGTCGACCGATGGAACGGCGAGCTCCGCGAGGTTGGCTACCGGGACCCGGCCCACGCCGTCCCTCTCCGGCGGACGCTGCCGGGGTGGATCGACCGCGACGCTGCCGCTGACCTGGTCGTCTCGATGCTCGGCGCCAGGCGGTCGGCCTGGAACACGGCTGACATTCGCGGGAAGACCGAGGTCCTGCTCGCGCAGACGGCGCTCGTCGCGAACCCCGCCGCCCGGATCGAGCTGGCGGAGGACGTCACTGCCCGGGCCGTCGCGCGCTGCACCCCGCTGCTGACCCGACGCGACGTCCCCGAACACGTCCGATCCCTCACCTCGCCTGGGGTCCTAGGCGTCGAAGGTGACCTCATCGCCCGGATCGCCCGGCGCGCCGATCACACCAATCTGCAACGTTCCGACAGCCTCGACCCGCATCAGGAAGAGCCCGTCCACGACGACGCCTTCGGCGCGCTGACGAGCACCGCGCCGCTCGTGGTCGTCGAGGGAGCCGCCGGAGCAGGCAAGACCACGGTTCTGCGTTCGGTCCGACAGCAACTGGCGCCCCACGGCCGGCGACTGGTCGTGGTGACCCCGACTATGAAGGCCGCCGACGTGGCCGCGCGTGAGACCGGTGCCGAGGGACACTCCGCGGCGTGGCTGATCCACCAGCACGGCTGGCGCTGGGACAACGACGGGCACTGGTCCCGGCAGTCCGACCCCGGACCATGCGAGTCGGCAGCCCTTCGACCCGGGGACCTGCTCGTGGTCGACGAGGCCGGGATGCTCGACCAGGACACCGCGCTGGCGCTCCTCACCCTCGCCGACGAAGCCGGCGCCCGGGTCGCGTTCATCGGGGACCGCCACCAGCTCCCGGCCGTCGGCCGGGGCGGCGTCCTCGACCACGCGGTCGCCTACGCGGACCCGGCCGCGGTCGTGACCCTCGAGACCGTGCGCCGATTCACCGACGAGGCTTACGCCATCCTGAGCCTCCGGATGCGCGAGGGCTACCGAAGCGACGAAGTGTTCGACGCACTGTTCGCACGCGGTCAGATCGTCGTGCACCCCTCTGACGTCGAGCGCACAGCGGCTCTCGCGCACCTCGGTGCGGCCGGCGACCTCGTCATGGCCGACACCCGCGAGCAGGTCGCCGACCTCAACGCGGCCATCCGCGCGCGGCGCACGGGCGTCGATCCCCTCTCCGGAGGCCGCCCGACGGTGACCACCAGCCGCGGCGAGACACTCACGGTCGGCGACCGAGTCGCGACGCGCCGCAACGACCCCGACCTCCGCGTCGCGAACCGACAGACGTGGACCGTGACCGGCGTGGGCGGCGACGGCTCGGTGACCCTCCACGATCGGGGCCGAGACCAGATCGTCCCCGCCGAGTACGCGCAAGAGCACGTCGAGCTCGCCTACGCCACGACCGTCCACGGAGCCCAGGGCGAGACCGTTCCCCGAGCCCACGTCGCCCTGACCGACTCCACCGGCGCCGCAGCGGCGTACGTCTCCATGACCCGCGGCCGAGCCGGCAACACGGCGCACCTGGTCGCCGAGACCCTCGAGGACGCCAAGCAGCAGTGGATCGACGCGTTCGCGCGCGACCGGTCCGACCTCGGCCCCGCGCGCGCCCGCGACGCCGCCCTCGAGGACATCGAGCGGTACGGACCCGCGCTGCGACCGGAAGCGCCCTCATCGGCCGGGGAACGACGGCACCGAGCGCGGGAACAACAGCACGGCCCGTCACGTCAGTCGGAGCTCAGGGCCCCCTCGGTCGGGCGTTGACAACATTTTCTGAACTTTCGTGGGGACGTGCCCTGACCTGCGACGATGCCAACGTCCCTCCCTTTGTCCCTCCCCCGCGAGGCTCCGGGCGGGCACGAAGGCGGGTACAACCCCCTCCCACGATGATCGGCGTGAGCCGACGCTCACTGTCACCGATCACGAGGAGCGCCACGATGACCGCACAACACCACCCCACTCTTCGCCCACAGAACGCCGGGGACGAGATGCTCACCCTCCAGGAGGCCTGTGCCTTCCTCCGGGTGCCCGAGGGGACCCTGCGCTACTGGCGCCACCTCGGGTCCGGGCCGCGCAGCTTCAAGCTCGGCCGCCACGTCCGGTACTGGCGCGCCGACCTCATCCTCTGGCTCAGCGAGCAGACCAACGCTCCACAGAAGCACGGCTGAGACTGCCCGCCGTCAGATCGCGGAGAGACGATGGAGCGATCTCGGAAGGAGCATCACCATGGCGGGAAACATCGCCAAGCGAGCCAACGGCAAGTGGCGGGCGCGGTATCGCGACGAGTCCGGAAAGGAGCACTCGCGACACTTCGACCGCAAGATCGACGCCCAGCAGTGGCTCGACGCGGTCACCTCGGCCGTCGTCACCGGAACCTACGCGGATCCACAGGCCGGCCGGATCACGTTCGCGGCGTTCTTTGGCGAGTGGTCGGCCCGCCAGGTCTGGGCGCCCGGCACCGTGCTCGCGATGTCGCTGGCGGCCAGATCCGTGCCCTTCGCCGGGAAGCCGATGAAACAGGTCCGGCGCTCGGACGTCGAGACCTGGATCAAGCAGATGGACGCCGCCGCCCTCGCCCACGGCACGATCAAGACCCGGTATGTCAACGTCAGGTCGGTGTTCCGCGCCGCCGTGAAAGATCGGGTGATCGGAAACGACCCGACCGATGCAGTACGCCTCCCCCGGGGCCGTCGGCCCGACGTCGCAATGTCGATCCCCACCCCCGAAGACGTGGGGCAGCTCATGGCCGTGGCCGACGAACGGTTCCAGCCATTCATCGCCCTCTGCGCGTTCGCCGGCCTTCGGCTGGGCGAGGCCGCCGGCGTCCAACTCGGCGACGTCGACTTCCTCCGCAAGTCACTCAAGGTCTCCCGCCAGGTGCAACGTGTCAACGGCGGGGCGATCGACGTGCGGGCGCCGAAGTACGGGTCAGAGCGCGTCGTCTACCTTGCCGACAGCCTCGTCAGGGTCCTCTCCGCGCATGTCGCCGCTCATGGCACCCTCGGCAAGGAGCGGTGGCTGTTTGCCGGGGACAGCGACAACCCGCCGCACCAGAACACCGTCAGCTACTGGTGGCGCAAGGCCCTGCGTGACGCCGAGTTGTCCGGCATCAAGCTCCACGATCTACGGCACTTCTACGCCTCTGGCCTCATCGCGGCCGGGTGCGACGTCGTGACCGTCCAGCGCTCGCTCGGCCACTCGAAGGCAACGACCACCCTTAACACGTACGCCCACCTCTGGCCGACTGCCGAGGACCGTACGAGGAAGGCGGCCGAGTCGATCATGTCCGCGTCGCTCGGACACCACGGAGTGCCCAAGTCTGCAGGAAATCTGTCTCGCCTCTAGCGATCGTCGGCTCGCGCTCCGGCGCCGGGTAATGAGCTCAGAGTCGCAGTTGTCCTTCCGCGCTGCCGTCCTCACGCCGTGCATCTGCTTCGTAGGACTTCACGATCAAATCCAAGAGCTTGCCTGTGCGTGGCCACTCGTCACGCACCTGATCCGCCCAAGCGCGGTACTTCTCGGCCAGCTTCCGCTCCTGCCTGCCGCCGTCGTATGCGCCGCGGATCGTGACCCCCCGCTGGTTCATCCGTGTGATGGCTAGTTGGTCCTCAAGGTTGGAGTCCTGCTCGCGCTCGAGGACCGTCCGCACGGCGAGGCACGGCCAGACGCCGTCTTCGTCGGTCGTGCGACCAGCGAGCGCGTCTCCGACAACCAGCGATGCGATGCCAGCCCGGTTGCGCTTGGCGAGCTCTTCGCGAACCTTCACAATCCACGCACCCATCCGGTCGGCAACCGGGGCCGTTCCGTAGACGGCGCCAGGGAGGGGCTCGCGCCAGTTCCGCATCAGTTGCCAGCACGCATCGCTGAACTGGTAGTCGTCCTCCGGCACCTCCCCCGCGGCAACCTGCTCGTCAGTTGGTGGGTCGGGCTGGTACATGTGGCTGACCACGTCGGCGAAGAACTCGGGGTCGTGTGCGAGCCGTTGGTGCAGTGCGCGCGGCATCCGTTCATGGGCCAGCAACGGCAGGTAGAACCACTCCAGCGTCGACAGATCGTCGGACGCGACGCCGGCGTCCTCGAGCTGGTCGAGCAGTCGGCCGACGACATACTCGGCCGACTTGAGCACCTCCGGGCTTTCGGCGGTCTTCCCGGCCATCGGCGCGGACAGAACCCGTAGCACCAGTTCGGTCGAAAACGTCTTCTCCTGCCGGAACCCTATGGCGTCGATGGCGCTAAACGGCCTGTCCGCCGCGATAAGGGCCTCCGCGAACCGCTCTACAGCCGCTCGGGCCCCGCGGACCGGGTCGATCTGGCTCCAATAGAACCGCTTCTGGTCCTCGCTGAGGGTATCCACGAGGTCCAGGAGATCATCCGTTGCATCGAGGGTGAGCAACAGCCGCCCAGCCTGGTTGGGTCGCTTGTGCGCGGTCTCCTCGAGCCACTCGCGAGATTGGGCCCGGACCCCGATGAGCCCGTACGCGACGTCCCGGACCTTCGGGTCGTCGCTGCCTAGGAGGTCCAGGACCGAGTCGTCGAGCTCAGTGGTCGCGTGCGCCACGGCATTGCCGACACTGTGGGCGACCTCGACGTCCTGGGCCAACTGGGTGATGGCGTCAACGCCGTCGCACAGAAGCCCAGTGACGGCCTCGACGCGTCGACGCTGGAGCTCCTCTCGCCCCTCCTCGGTTGTTGTGTCGACTTCCTTGGGCCACCAACTGAACAGCGTGTTGTTCTGCCCGACCACGGCACCGTGCTTGTCGAGGAACCCGTCGAGCTCGGCGACGCCGTCGGCGTCCATGCTCCACACTGCTTCGGGGAAGCGGCGGTGCCGGTCGGCGATGTCGTGGAGAGTCTTGGAGATGTCGTCCTGCGCAGCCGGGTCGATGGTCTCCCAGTTCTCGGCGATGGCGTTGATGGCCTTCGTCCGGCCTTGCGGCGTCATGTGATCGATGAGGTCCGCGACCGTCGTCCACCGGCCGATGTCACTGGTGTCCTCGGCGTCTTCTAGAAGCCGCTCAGTGATGCCGTCGACGGATTCGACCATCTCGAGGTACGACGCGTGGTGCCGCGCGGTCGGCCAGTCCCTGAAGCGCGGTCCGTTGCGCAGGATCATCCCGGCGTTGCTGGCCTCGACGAGCTTGCCCATGAGGCGCGCGGCTACATGGGGGGAGGTGCGACGGACGGTGTCGATCACCAACAAGCGGTTAGCGCCATCGACCGCCCCTTGCGGGATGCGCAGGTGCAGCATCGCCGTCAGGGACTCCAAGGGACGGTTCATTAGGCGCCCGCCCGGGTCGACCTCCGTGAGCTTGGCCAGGACCGTGGCGACCCGCGCGAGGTACACGCGTGAGAACGCCAGCGTCTCGAGAGCCCACAGCAGCGGAGAATGGGAGCTGCGCTGCTGTCCGAACCCGTCGTCGGTCTCCTTGAAGAGTGCCAAGACGGCCGGGTCGGGCTCCATTAGCGACTTCTCGACCGCCTCAAGAATCATGTCCGGTGCCGCTTCGGCGAGAAGCGGGAGGAGACCACTCAGGGTTAGCCAGCGGTCGCCGTCCGCGTCCTTGAGCAAAGCTCGGACAACACGGTTGGCAACGGCTTGACCGGTCAGGTCTCCGCCGATTCGCACGTCACCCGCAACCGAGCCGAGGACCGCGAGCGTTGTCGCGATGCCGTCCCGGAGGGTGTTGGAGTAGCGCCGGCGCGGTCGGTCCGGGTCCATCGAGAATGCGATCCGCTCCTTGCCGGTCAGGTGGAGCGCCGGGTCGACCTCGGTGAGAACCGGAGCCGCCTGGTCCATGAAGATTTCCAGGTCTTCGGCAGCCAGGTTGCCGGAGATGGCGTCCCAGGCGTCGACGACGTCGACGAAAGTCCACTGCTTGTAGAGCTCCGACAGAGGCGGATCGTCTCCGGTGGTGAGCGGCGTGAGGTCCCTGGCCAGGCTGCGCCAGGTCCGCCGCTCGGTAAGCGCGAGCACGACCTCGAGGTCACCCTCGGCGTCCGTGTTCCAGCCGCCTGCGAGCAGCAGGGTCGCCAGCAACGACGCTGAGGGTCCCGAAGCCCACTCCGGGATGCGGTGGCGGCGATGCCTGGCAATACGACGACGGAGCGACCGCAGGTTACGACGCGAAGCCCGGGCGAAATCGTCGGCCGCGCGGAAGTCGACTCCGGCGTCAGTCCAAGCACTGCGAGCTGCATCTATCCCGAGCGGAGTCAGGACGTCGGGCTCGTTGCCGTTACCTGCGACACGTGGCAGAACGACGTGGTGGCCGGCGGCAACGGCCTCCTGCACCGAGTCGGGATAGAACGTCGGGATCAGGATCTGCGGTTGTTCGTGCAGGCTCCACCGCCGCCACGCGTCCACGGTCTCTATGACCACCGCTCGCGCCCGCAGGGCCTCGAGCTCGTCGGGCTCACGTGGCCGGCTGAGCGTGGCCGCCGACTCCTCAATGTGCTCGGCAGCATCAACCTCATCATCAGCCGGGCCGGTGCGGGTGTTCTCGTTCTGGGTCTCCGGGTCGAGCCCCGGGCCCAGGGTGAGCGTCGCAGCCACGAAGGCGACGACTTCGTCGACAGCGGCAGCAGAGCGTTCGATGGCTGTAGGCGCGCCGTCGAGGTCGTTGAGCAGAGTGACGGCGTCGTCGCGGCGGCCGGCAAGCATCAGCGCCGCGGGAGTGTCGGGGTCGGTGAGCAAGGACCAGCGAGCAAACCAGCGCTCCAGGCTGACGAGGCCAGCCGGGCGGAATAGATGCTCAGCAAGCTGCTCGTGCACACCCGGACACGTGCCGAGCCAGTTCGCGAGGTCCTCGGCCTCAACGACGCGGATCTCCTTCCAGCCGTCACCGAGCGTCGTGATTTCCTCGATCCAGCCGGCGGCGTCGGGCCACGAACGGCTGGTCACAAACACGAATGTCGTCTTCGCGCGTACGTCCGCGGGGGTCTGATTTGTCCGCTTCTTGTAGTCCTCGGTTGCCTTTGCCCTCGGGTTGCCGTTGGTGCTGGCCTCCCACATCGACTCGCCGCTGGGCACATAAGGTCCTGTGTCGCCGGTGACGGTCAGTACACCGTCCAAGCCTGGCCTGGCGATGCCTTCGTTAGCGGGGAAGACTATTCGCGCCGGCTGAACCGCGGCCATGATGAGTTGGCGAACGACGGCAGGCAGCTCGCCCTGAGCCGTCCTCCTCGCCGACCACTGGTCGAGGTCGGTGCCCGAAAGTCTGATGGTCATGTCAGGTCCTTGACTACGCACGGTCCAGATAAGGATATGTGCGTGCGACAAGGCGCGAGGAGCGCCGCAGTTGCACACGCCGCCGACACATCTCACAGTCCCCGTGACGAGCGCCTACCTACGGGCGTGCCGAGCAAGGGGCGACAACTCTTGCGGACTCTGTGCGGACTGGAAGGGACCGCACCCCATCTGAGCTGCGGAAACGCGAAGATTCAGACGTTGAAACGGAACTCGACCACGTCGCCGTCCTGCATCACGTAGTCCTTGCCCTCGAGGCGCGCCTTGCCGCCGGCCTTGACCGCAGCCATCGATCCGGCCGCGTCGAGGTCGTCGAAGGACACCACCTCG
>Ga0116152_10001654_pt1 | contig 18238 bp, 25 predicted proteins | sample AD_UKC119_MetaG_FD_89894 | JGI IMG/M metagenome (GOLD analysis project Ga0116152, IMG submission 89894) | Active sludge microbial communities of municipal wastewater-treating anaerobic digesters from Hong Kong - AD_UKC119_MetaG | ecosystem: Engineered > Bioreactor > Anaerobic > Digestate... | reverse complement strand
CGCCATGCCCGATGACTGGACGGACGCCGCGTCCATCGCTTACTACGAAACCTACGCTCAGGCGTTTTTTGAGGACACCGTGGCCCTCGATCTGACGCCGCTTTATGAACCATTTTTGGCCCGGATTCCGGCGGGCGGCGCGATTCTCGATGCCGGTTGCGGATCCGGACGGGATGCGCGGGCCTTCCTGGAACGTGGTTATTCCGTGACCGCATTTGACGCCTCGCCAACCCTGGCCCGGTTGGCGGCAGCGCATACCGGCCTGCCGGTTCACGTTCAGCGCGTTCAGGACCTGGACCAGCGGAGGCGCTTCGATGGGATTTGGGCCTGCGCCAGTTTGTTGCATGTGCCATCCTGTGAATTGCCAGACGTGCTGCGGCGGCTGGCGGCGGCGCTCAAGCCCGGTGGGATTCTCTATGCCTCGTTCAAATATGGCCAGGGCGAACGGGAGCGCGGGGGCCGGCGCTTTACCGACCTGGATGAAGCGGGATTAGCGGCCTTGCTGCAGGTCGCGCCCTATTTCACCGTGCTGGAAACCTGGATGACTGCAGATCGGCGCCCGGAACGGGCGGCAGAACGATGGTTGAATAGCGTGCTGCGGGCGAAGACTGCCGACCGTTGATACCCTGAACAAACTGGAGCCGTTGAATGCGCTTTGAAGACCTGCCTCCCGAGACCCGCGCCGCCCTCGAACAGGCGGTGCGCCAATTCCTACGGGAAAACCACTCCGTCAGCCTGGACGAAGCCGGCCAGGAACGCGGTCTGCCGCTGCCTGATCTCTGGCGGTGGATTCTGGCCGAAGCGGGTTTACCCGACAGCGACCCGCCTGATTTCTCGCCTTTCGCATGAACGCGCCGCGCCCGGCCGGGTTGGCCCTCCTGGCTTTGATTGTGACCGCGTCCTGCGAAGCGCCCGAACCCGCAATGATGCCCGTCATCCTGCCCCCGGCGCCCGAAGTCCAGCGCCAGGCCGAAACCGGCGAGGCCGCCGCCCAATTCGCGCTGGCTCAATATCACCTGGGCGATAAGGACCCCGCTGTAATGCTGCGCTGGCTACGAGCATCGGCCTGCCAGGGCGATCCGCTGGCGCAGGTCAGCCTGGGCGTACTGTATGACGCCGGGGATCGTGTTTATCAGGATCGTATCGAGGCTTACCTCTGGTTCGCATGGGCCGCCCAGCAGGGCAACTCCGAAGCCGCTCAATTCGCCGTCGATCTCAAAACCGCCATGGCCAATGACGAACGCGCTTTTGCTGAGACGCTGCTCCAGGACGGCTGGCTGGCGATGCTGGATTGCCGGACGCAGTGATCGGCGTCTTCTCGGGTCAGGAACGAAGGGGCCTCGTTGGGTCATGCGGCATAGGCCGCGCCCGCAGCAGGAGCCTTCGACCGGCGGTTCGGGTGGGATGAGCGGCTACGCTTTAGCCCGACTTCCGCTATTCGAGCCTCTGTGCGACGTAACTGATTAATCTTTCAGTGCTGCGTTGGCAAAGGTCGGCACTACAAGGCGCTTAGGCGATCTGGGCTTGGAGGTTCGAGGAGATCCTCGGGGGTGGTTGCACGGGCAGTCGCAGACGCAACCGATCCAGCAGGAGCTGTAACTCGGGTTCCGGCTCAGTGTATCGACTTAGGACCAGGGTGCGTCCGTCGGTGGTGGGCAGGTGGACATCAACCATCTGGACCGCAGCGAATTTCTCCAATGCAGATCTTGGGGTCAGACCGGGAGCCAGGGGGCGCAGGCGGGCCTTGAGAGTCACCGGGAGGCAATAGGCGAGAAAAGCGACGAAAATAGGCGCTTCAATCCGCCGATCCAATGGATGGAAGATCGGGCGGATGCTCAGGTCGCCTTTGAGTTCCTTGAACGCCTGTTCCACTTCAGTGAGTTGGATGTAATAGGTCCAGAGCTGCACCGGATCGTCAGTGGCAAGGTTGGTGCGTAGCAGGTAGCGGCCCTCGCGACGACGGGTGAGGCGCAGCTTCTTGCGGTTAAGGCGGAAGGTGAAGGTTTCGGGGGTGACCGGTTGATCGTTCTCCGGAATCTGGATCTTCACTCACCCATACGCACGCCCGGCCTCTTTCTTCGCTGCGCCCAGCTTCAAGAGTAGTTGGTCGCGACTGGGGGCCTGCTGTTGGAGTTCCTGCAGGCGCTTACAAAGACGTTTGAGGCGACGCCGGCGCATCGCCTTTTCCTTGTCGCGCCGTCCGGCGCTCAATGCCAAGACATAGGCTTCGTTGTCTTGTTGCAAGAGCTTGACCGTCACCGGCTCGCGCACCACCTGCCACGGCGGGTCGAGAAAGGATTTCTCCAGCTGAGTTAGACGCCCTTTCGGGGTGCCGACCAGATCGTGTACCGGGGGGCGGAGTTGCGCATCAGAGCCAGCGTCTCCTCGGTGGGGATCCCACGATCCATGACCCAAACCCGATTTGCCTTGCCGTACTGGCGCTCGATCTTGGCCAAGCCGTCCGCCAGCGTCTGCTGGTCGAGGGTGTTCCCGGCCAGGACCTCGTAGGCGAGGGGGAAACCGTCGGGAGTGACGATCAGGGCGATGACGACTTGAACGCAATCCGAGCGTTTATCGCGGCGGTAGCCGAACTTCCGCTGACCCGATTCCGGGGGGTCGCACTCAAAGTAGGTACGGGTCAGATCGTAAAGAAGCACTTCGAAACAGGCCGCGAAGAGTTCTTGCCAGCGTACTTGCCAGTGGGAAAACAAGGCCTCTCGATGTGCCACGAGCTGGTCGAGACCGCGATAGAGGGTGTCGCTCTGGGCGATCGCGAAATCTTCCCCCAACCAATCCCCCATGGCGCTGCGCTCGTACCCGTCGCGATGGAGGCGCCATTCGCTGCCCGGATCGATGAGGCGATAGGCCACCCGCGTCTTGAGCACGTTTAGCCAGCGTGTCCCCTTGCGGCTTGGCCGCAAGCGCGTTGACCAGAAGGCATCGAGTTCCAACCGATCCCAGAGTTCACCGGCAAGCCAACACGCGCCCCATTGACGCGGACGGCGCAGCTGCAGTCCGCTCAAGTCGACCGGTACCACCGCACAGGCCAACTCAGGGGCCGACCGGTCCTCCGGGAATAGGGCCATCCGAGCGGATGTGCTGCGGTCCTCGTCAAACACCTCAATCGAGCGGCACCAGGCCGCGCGCTGGGTATCGTTGATCTCACCCAAATACAGCACATGGCGCTGCACCACCCGCCCGTCGGCAACGCGGCGGTTTTCCACCACGCTCCAATAGCGGTGCTCTTTACCGTCTTTTTTGCGTGTCTTCGAGCGCAGGAACATGTCCAAAGTATGGGGAAAAAGGCCAGCCAGTTCAACAGACTAGGTCGGCACTACAGCGCCTTTTGCAGCGTGCGACGACAAACAATCAGCCACTTGTGAGCATTTTGGCAGGTGAACCCCATGCAAATTGGTCACCGGAGGATGCGAATAGCGGAAGTCGGGTTAGTCAAAGACATACGCATCCATCGCCAGTACGCCCCAGGTGACGCTGGCATGAACCCGTTGTGGCGCCCGGCCCGGCGTTCCCGCGCCCCACGCCACGCACAGCGGCAGGAAATGCTCCGGCGTCGGATGGTTCCAACGCGCTTCGGGCGCTTGCGCTGCATAGTCCAGCAGGTTTTCGGGCCGGTCTCCCGTCAGGGTGTCCGCGACCCACGTACTGAAGGCGCTAACCGCGGGCGGGGTCGGTTCGCCCGGCGTCCAGCGGAACGCCGCGCGCAGATTGTGCGTCAGGCTTCCGGACGCCAGAATCAGGACGCCGTCGTCACGCAACGGGCGCAGCGCCTGCCCCAGCGCGTGATGATGCGCCGCGCCGAGGCGGGACTGAACGCTCAGTTGCGCCACCGGGATATCCGCCGCGGGGTACATCAGCATCAGGGGTACCCAAGCGCCATGATCAATGCCCCGGTTCGGATCGACCTGGGGGTGAAAGCCTGCTTCGTCCAGCAAGGCCCGCGCCTGTGCGCTGACCGCCACGGCGCCGGGCGGCGCATAACGCATCGCCGACAGCGCCGGATCAAAGCCGCTGAAATCATGGATCGTTTCCAGACGCGGCGCAGTGGTGAGGGTCGGCGTCGCTGCTTCCCAATGCGCGGAAATCACCAGGATGGCGGTCGGTCGTCCCAGAGTAGCGCCCAACCCCCGTAGAAATTGATGCGCCGGCTGTTCCGGCTCCAGCAGCAGGCTGGGCGCGCCATGCGAGACGAAGACACTGGGAAAATTCATCGGTGAAGCCTCATGGGGTACTCAATGAGATGGACAGATCAGGCCGGGGGGTTGGGGTTCGCGGTCTCTGGATGCTTTAAGCACGGTTAATGGCTGGCCATCAGTCGCCACCCGATCCATCCCGCGCTGATCGCCAAGGTGACGCCGGTCACCGGCAGGCCCGCGCGGGCGTGAGTGCGCCAGTCGAGCGTCACCCCGCGCCGCGCCGCCGCGTCCGCGACAATCAGGTTGGCGATGCTCCCCACCAGCAGCAGATTGCCCGCCAGCGTACTGGCCAGCGCCAGAATCAGCCCCGCCTGCGGGTGCGTCGCCACCGGCAGCAATAACATCACCGCCGGCACGTTGGACACCAGATTGCTAAGCAGCACGACCGCTGTAAACAGGAATCCCGGTTGTTCGAGGGGAATGCCCGCCGTCGCCAGATTCGCCACCGCCGCCGCCACCAGACCGGTCTGCTCCAAGGCCGCGTTGACCACAAACAGGCCCGCAAACAGCACCAGCAGTTCCCAGTCCACCAGTCCCAACATCTGGCGGGAATGCAGCTGGCGACTGGTCAGCAACACCCCGGCGCCGATCAGCGCCGCCACCTCGCGCGGCCAGGTCGTGAACAGAAACACCCCCACCAGCGCCGCGGCGACCGTTAAGCCCTTGGCGGTCTGCCAAGGGTCAAACGCCGGGCCATCCTCCGCCCGCCGGGCCGGCGTCGGGTCCGTCGGGAGTCCCCACGCCCAGCGTCCGCGCGTTTGCGCCACCAGGATCCCCCAAGTCGCCAGCAGGCCGAACAGCACCGGCCCCAAGGCGTCGGCGGCATAGCCGGCGAACGAAAGCTGCAACGTCGCGCCGATCAACATGTTCTGCGGGTTGCCGATCAGCGTGGCGGCGGAACCGATATTCGCCGCACAGGCCAGGGCCAGCAGATAAGGCATCGGGTTCAGGTCACGCGCGCGGCACGCATCGATCAGCACCGGAGCGACGGCCAGACAGACAATATCGTTACTGAATACCGCCGACAGCGTGGCGACGACCAGGATCAGCGCGGCCAGCAAACCCGGCGGCGTCAAGGGCAGCGCCGCCAGTTTTCGCGTCACCTCGGTATAAAAGCCGCCCAGGCGCATTTGCGCCGACAACACCATGAAGGCAAACAGCAGCATCAGCGTGGGCAGATGCAGCGCCTGCACGGCCGCTTCTGGACGAATCGCCCCGATCCCGATCAGGGCGATGGCCCCCAGCAAGGCGATGCCGGTGCGATCCAGTTGCAGGAACGGCAAACCCCCCAGGATCATGCCGAGATAGACGGCGCCGAAAATGAAGACAATGGCGGCGGTCATCGATTACTCATGGACGGCGGCTCGCGCGCCCTCTCCCCGTCAAACGGTCGCGGGATCGACCGGCGCGCCGCGTTCTTCCAGTGGAATCACGGCCGTTTCCTGGCGTGCGGCCTGAATCCACGCCTCGATAAAACGATCCTGGCGCACGACGTCGACATACGCCTGGGCGGCTTCGGACACCGCGATCCCATAGGTGTGAAAACGCAGCGCGACCGGGGCGAACATCGCGTCCGCCAACGTAAAGGAACCGAACAGCCACGGGCCTTCACCCGCCTGGACCGTCTGCCGGCAGGTGGCCCAGAGGGCGACGATGCGCGTGATGTCCGCCTGCGCCGCCGCGGACGGGAACACTCCCGAACGCCGGGCGCGACAATTAAAGGGCAATTCCTCCCGCAGCGCGGCAAATCCGGCATGCATCTCGCTGGCGGCCGCGCGGGCCAGCGCCCGCCGCGCGGCATCCGCCGGCCAGACGCCGGGATAACGCTCGGCCAGCGTCTCGCCGATGGCCAGGGATTCCCAGATGACCTGCGCCCCGTCCACCAGCACCGGCACCCGACCCGAGGGCGAATAGCGGGCGATGTGCGCAGCGGCATCCGGAGCGTCCAGAGGCACCGCAATCTCCTGAAAATCGACCGCTAAATGCTTCAGCAGGAGCCAGGGACGCAAAGACCAAGAGGAGTAGTTTTTATTGCCAATGACCAGGGTCAGATCGGACATACCTATTTCCTTCTCAGGGGTATCGGTAAAAGGGGCGTGGCGTTCACAGTCGCCAGAACGGTTTGTGGCCTTCCTGGAGGGCATCCACACGGCTGAGACCCAGGTCCTTAAGCATCGCCGCATCCAGAGCCAACAAGGCGCGCCGCTGGCAAGAGACCCGATAAGCTTCGCGCAGCCACCTGAACGCGCGGGTGAGTGGCGCCGTGAACGTCGCCGGCCGGTGAACCGGCGGTTCGCAACACCCGGTTGTTGCCTTCGTCATGATCTCGTCCTCCACACGCTGCATTGAATATGGCCGGGATCATGAACCTTTGGGATTGATTGATCTAACGAATAGATTTGATAGGATACATCAATTTTTGTGATGTGGGAGACGCGCATGACCCTCCAACTCGATCCTGATCTCTTGCGCACCTTTGTCGCGATCGTGGATGCAGGCGGTTTCACGTCGGCGGCGCAGCAGGTGCATCGTACCCAATCCGCCGTCTCGATGCAGGTACGCCGCCTGGAAACGACGCTGGAGCGGACCTTGTTCCAACGCGCGGGGCGTGGAGTGCAACTCACTCCAGACGGCGAGGCGCTGCTCGGTTATGCCCGCCGGTTGTTAAAGCTGCATGATGAAGCGCTGGCGGTGCTGACCCGCCCGGAGCTGACCGGCTTCATCCGCCTGGGTACGCCCGATGATTACGTCGAACGGTTTTTGCCCGACATCCTGGTGCGCTTCGCCCGCGCGTTTCCCCGGGTGCAGGTCGAAGTCCATTGTGAGCCGAGCGTCCACCTGCGCCGATGCTTGGCGGAGGATCGGCTCGACCTGGCGCTGATCACCTGTGCGCCGGGCGCGGAAACCGGGGAAGTCCTGCGTCGCGAACCCACCGTATGGGCCACGGCCGAACGCCATCTGGCCCATGAACAGGACCCGTTACCGCTGGCGCTGTTTCAACCCGGCTGTCCCTTCCGCGACTGGGCGCTGGCCGGTCTCGGTGAAACCGGGCGTCCCTATCGCGTGGCCTACACCAGCGCCAGCATCACCGGCCTGTTCGCCGCCGTCACCGCTGGGTTGGCGGTGACCGTACTCGGCCACAGTCTCCTCCCGGAGACGGTGCGCGCCCTCCGCGTCGACGAGGGCTTTCCGCCGCTGCCGCCGGCCAGCATCACGCTCCAGCGGGGCCGTGCGGTCTCCGCCGTGGGGGAATGTTTGGCGGGCTACCTGCGGGAAGGATTCGCCTTGGACGCGCGGCCCGTGCTCCGCGATCCCGTGGGCTGGATGGCGGTGGCTTAATCGGGGTTTTGTAGCTTTTATTTCCCGGTCCTCTCCCGGACGTTAACCGGTGCAGCGAGGTCGCTATGAAACGGATCTTTTTCATCATCGCCGCCGGTTTGGCCGGACTGGCCGTCGCGCTGGACGCCTGGGGGGCGCATGGGTTGCCAGGTTGGCTGGATGCGCATCGATTGGCCCTCTTCGAGATCGGGGTGCGCTATCAGATGTATCACGCCCTGGCGCTGCTGGGCGTGAGCGGGGCCGGCGCGCGATGGCCCCGCCGGTGGGTCGATGCCAGCGGTGGGCTCTTGATCAGCGGCGTGCGGGTGTTCTCGGGGAGCCTTTACCTGCGTAGTCTCACGGGCATCACCGGGCTGGGCGCGCTCACGCCGCTTGGCGGGTTGCTGTTGTTGGCGGGTTGGGGGTGTTTAGCCATGGGCGTATGGCGGGCGGGCGCGCGGTCCGGGTCAGGGCGATGACTGCATCCGGCGATCCGCCCCGGACTTCCCTTTCAGCAAGGCGCTCTTGGGGTTCCTGGAACTGACCAGGGCCTGGGTCTCTCCAAGGCATGAGCGGCGTTTTGTCCCCCTGACGCCTCCTACCGCGAAGACCTCATGAAAACGATCCTCATCACCGGCGCGACCGACGGCATCGGTCGAGAAACCGCCCGCCAACTCCTGGCGCACGGCCACCGGGTGCTGCTGCAGGGACGCACGCAAGCGCGCGCGCAGCAGACGATCAACGCGCTGAACGCCGCCCCGGCGGAACCGGTCTGGGGCGATCTGGCCGAGATGCGCCAGGTCCTGGCCCTCGCGGACCAGGTCCGGCGCTACACGCCCGTGCTCGATGTCCTGCTGCACAACGCGGGCGTGTATGAACATCAGCGCCATCTAACCGCCGACGGCTTCGAAAGGACCATGGCGGTCAATCATTTTGCGCCCTTTCTGCTGACCCAGAGGTTGCTTGATCTCGTCCAGGCCAGTCCCCAGGGGCGGATTATCACGGTCAGCTCCATCGCCCATCAGAGCGGGCGGCTGGACGTGAATGATTTGACCTTCGCTCGCCGCTTTGACGGCTATGCCGCGTATGCGGCCTCCAAACTCGCCAATATCCTGTTCACCCAGGCCCTGGCGCGGCGGTTGGCGGGTACGGCCGTTACCGCCAACAGCCTGCATCCGGGCGTAATCGACACCAAGCTGCTGCGCCGTGGGTTCGGCATCGACGGCGCACCGGTCGCCGACGGGGCGCGCACCTCAGTCTATTTGGCCACAGCAGCGGAAGTAAGTACGATCACCGGGCAGTATTTTGTTGACGCTCTGCCGGCCACGCCGTCCGCCGTTGCCCGCGATGAGCAGCTCGCTGAAGCACTCTGGCAGGCGTCCGTCACCGCTCTGCACCCGTTCCTGACGCCGTAGGAACGCCGCCCTGCTCCCGCCCCCGCCCCCGGTCCTCCTGATCCTCGGCACCGACGCCGCCGGTAAAGATTATGTCGCCGATTTCCTGATCCGCCGCTGGCAGGCAGCGGGTTATCCCGTGGAGAAGCGCGCCGGCCGGTTTTCGGCGGCGGCGGTGGATCATCGCTCCAGCAGCGACCGCAAAGGCCGCTGGGGCCGGTTCCAGGAACAGGTGTTTCTGTGGCTGTTTCCCCTGCTGCGCCCCGGACTGCTGAGCGTGGCCCGATGGCTCTTGGTCTGGGAGGGTCGCCGCTTTCGTCCGTCGGGGCTACCCGTGGTGGTGGTCAGTCACACCGCCTTGCGCCTGCTGGCCCTGCTGCAAGGTCAGTCCGTCACGCCGCCGCCGCTCTCACCGGCGCTCCGGGAGACTTTGCGCGCGCTGCGCGAGACCACGCAGGCGACCGTTATCATCCTGGCGGTTGACCCGGCCATCCGCCAGCGGCGCATCGCCGCCCGGATGCAGGCGGGCACGGTGGATCCCTTTGACCGCTACATGCAAGCGGATCCGGCGCGCGCGAAACGCATCGAGGGATGCCTGGTGCAACTCGCGGTGGCGGGTTGGCAGGCCCGCGTGGTTGAAAACGCTGACTTGGACGCAACCGCCCTGGAGGCCGCTTTAGCGCGCGCCCTCCTCTCCCCCCCGGCTTGAAGGCGACTCGATGGTTTGCCCCCGTTTCATCTGAACCGGATGCATCAGCGTTCGCCCCTCCGACGCCGTTCTCCCGAGACCCGGCGCCTGCACCCCTTCGGGCGCGAAACGAGTCCATCCGGAACGGTGACGGAGTGGGCGAACGATCGGCGCACACCGCCGCGCTTCGTCAAAACCGCTGCATACGCCCGCTACCGTCAACCGATTCGCCGACCGCGGCCCGGGGCCGACCCAGGCGGTTGGCGGTTTGCTCCATCATCAGCCACAGTTCCGGTCGCGGCCTCGCTCGTTTCTCCAATGGCCGCTATCCGGATTCAGTGTAGCGGATTCTCCGGTCAGGCGCCCACGGGTGAACCCCTCGGGATTGGAAGGGTGACAGAAGCCCCGCGCCTGGACAAATTCGCGATATCGGCTAAGCTGGAAAGTGCATTCATTACGGGCATTGTCCCTCCACATCACCCGGGAATTCCACCGGGGTTTTTTATGGGCGGCCGCCACCGGTCGCCTGAAGTGAACCCGCTTTTCCACCAGGACGCCTGCGCCCATGACTGATTTTGCTTATCCCGCCCCGCATCGCCCGACCGTCGACGATCTTGACCCCCAAAGAGCGACCACCGACGCGTTGGTGGCGATGGTGCGCCAACACCGCCAAGGTGAAGAATATCCCACTGCCGAGGTCCTGCGGGACAACCTGCCCCTGGTCCTGCGCGCCCTGTGCGATCATGTCCTGACCGGCCCGGCCACGGCCCTGGAGGTCGCCTACCGGCTGGCTTCGATCATCGATACGGTGGAAGGAAGCCAGGCGCCGCCCGAACCCTCCCATCGCACCCACTGACCTCGCACGAATAAATTCCCGCTTGACAGTAGCCTTTCGGTTTTCTATTATTAGTTAACATTTGTTTACTAATACCGGTACGCCATGCCTCGACCCTCGGATGACGCCGCCTACTTAGCACGCTTGCAAGACTACTATGCCCAATGGCGTAGCCTGCCCGCGTATGAACCGTTGCAAGCCGTGCTGGGTCTGGTCTCGCGCGCGGGGGTCGCCAAGGTGCTGAAGCGGTTGCGAGACGCGGGGTTTTTGCATCGCACCCCCGACGGGCGCTGGACGCCCACGAGCCGTTTTTTCGAGCGGCCACTCGCGGATGCGCCCGTACCGGCGGGATTGCCGCTGGCCACCGCTGACAGTGGTGAAACCGACTCCATCGATGCCTGGCTGGTGCGTTACCCCTCGCGCACCGTGCTGGTGCCCGTGACGGGCGACTCCATGATCAATGCCGGTATTCATCCAGGCGACCGCGTCGTGGTAGAACGCGATACGCCCGCCCGGCCCGGCGATCCCGTGATCGCCATCATCGACAACGAATTTACGTTGAAAACCTTGGCGGTCGAAAACGGCGAGGCCGTGCTCCATCCCGCCAATCCCGCCTATCCGACCCTCCGACCCGGCGACCGATTACAAATCTTCGGCGTGGTGGTCGGCTTGATTCGCAACTACCGGAGATAACCCTCATGGGCGCTGCGCTTGCTGAATCGCTCTCTTGCACCGCACTTCACCTGGCCTGGCTTGCGGACCTAGAGACCGCTCCGAATCCCGCCGAGGGCTGGCCGTTACTGGCCACGCCAGTATCAGCCGGTTTGCTGGCACCGGGCGATACGACCGTGGAACGCCATTTAAGTCTGGATGATCACCTGATCCGCCATCCCGAAGCCACTTACTTAATGCGGGTTCAAGGGAATGAACTCCAAGAGCAGGGCATTCAGGACGGGGATTTACTCATCGTGGATCGGAGCGCAGCGCCCAGCACCGGCAGCCTGGTGGTAGCGGTCAACGCCGGTCACTTTGGCTTGGCGCGGGTGGGCCGTGATGCGCACGGTCAGCGCGTCCTGCACACCGCGCAAAACGCGCCCCTCGAACCCGGCCCCGATCCCGCCGCAACGCTGACCGTGTGGGGCGTGGTGCGCTGGGCCATCCATCGCCTGTGGCCTGGACGCCTTTCATCCTGATGCAGGGGTCTGACAATCATGGTTGTCAGACCCCACAATCGCCAGTACTGCACAGCCATCCTCGTCTGCATCGTACCAGCATCCATCGGCATCCCATACCAGGTAGCGATTCGGGAGCTTACCCGTTGCCACCATAAACCCAATCACATCCGTCATCATTGCGCCCGTCCAGCCCTCCCCGAAGCGTTCGGCCACGGTTGCGCGGTGGCGGATGAAAGCCGGGTATAGGGTGGCCATGCCCTGCTCCGGGCCTCAGTAACTCTTGTGAGTATACCCTGTCAAAAATGACCCGCTTCTGAGTCAAATTGACTGGATTCAAAATCTTTATATTATTAATATTATTATTATCAATATCTTATTTTTGGCACACGTTATGCTTAGCGTATCGCAAACGGGAACCCTCCTCACGGGCTGACTGAAGCGTTCCCGGATCAATTCTTCCTTAAATGTTTAAGAACCGTTGGAGATCACTCAATATGTTGTCGATAAGTCATTTTTTGCGAGCACGGTCTATGACGCAGTCGATTCGAAACCCCGGGTCTCAATCCCGATTCCATTCAGAATCAAGGTGGGAAGAAGGAAACGGGAGAGGCGAGTGGCGAGATGATCGTTACTCTTACGAGGATCGTCGCGATTCCTTTTTTTATCGTGATCATTCATTTCGCCAAGCCGCCATCGAACTCATGGTCGACACCGCAGTACAACAGGTTTTTACCGGAGGAGAAGAGGATCGGGTGGTAACACCGCGCCAGGTTCCTTGTGACCGTCCCCAAGCATTGTTGTTGATCCGTGAGCTTCTCGCTCAAATGGCGGCTAATAATCAATTGACCTTGTCCCATATTAGCCAGCGATTTGGGGTCGATATGTCCACAGCCTTGAACCTCCTCAGAGGTCAACTACAAAGCTTGGACAATGAAACAGTGCTCAACTTGGCGATCCAGGCATCAAATGACGGTCGGTAACCGTTCACTCCCCCGGCATCACGGGGTAGAGCAAACCGTGGTGTCACCCGCCGCCATTTGAGATCAGTCGCTATTTTTTAATGGGGTGTCGGAAAACCAGTGGTTTCCGACCGGGGGAGCCATCTGACATTAAGGGGGTCCGCTCACGGACCTTGGTTGCGATGTATCCAAACGTCCGTTTCTGGCGCCGATGCCGAAAACGGACAATCGTCAGAAAATCCCGAACTCTTTTTCTCTTTGTTCTTTCTCTCTTTCCAACCCGACAAGGTAATGACGATGCACGACGCGCTGATGAAGCATGGTGCTTTTAGCTGGAATGAGTTGATGACCCCCGATGTCCATGCCGCCCGGTCGTTCTATGGCGCATTGTTCGGCTGGACTTTTGAAAATTTCCTCGGCGCGGGCGCTCCTTACACGCTGGTGAAAGTCGACGGTGAAACGGTCGGCGGGATGATGGCACCGACTTCAGCCTACGCCGGGCAACCGCCGGCCTGGGGCGTCTGCGTCACCGTGGAGGATGTCGACGCCACCGCCCGCCAGGTGGAAACGCTAGGCGGGAAACTGCTGCGCCCGCCGGAGGACGTTCCCGGATTCGGGCGCTTCTGCGTCCTGCAAGACCCACAAGGGGCCACGCTGTGCGCTCTCACTTACCGACAACCCTGACCGGCGCCGGATCATGACCGGCAGCGTGATGCTGGCCTTGTGGGGAACCCTGCTGGCGCTGGCGCTCGTTCCTGGTCTCAGCGACGCCGCCGTGGTCGCCCGCACGGTGGCGTCCGGTTTCCATCACGGCCTCTTGATGGTGACCGGGATTGTCATCGCGAATGCGATCCTGGTGCTGGCGGCGTTATCCAGCCTCATGATCTTTATCGAAACCTGGGAGCCGCTGGGGGATGTGTTGCATACGGCGGCCGGGATCGGACTCATCCTGTTTGGCCTCAGCACAGGCCGGACGCGGCCCCGGGTCACCCGCGCGACTTCCGCCTCAGCGGTTTCCCGGTTCGCCCGTTTCCTGAGCGGCCTGTTCCTGACCTTGGGGGATCCGAAAGCCCTGCTTTTCTACCTGAGCTTGTTCCCGGCTTTCATTGACAGATCGCGGCTTTCAACCCCGGAGATCCTGGGCCTGTTGCGGGTGGTGACCTTGACCGTGGGCGGCGTTAAGACGGGTTATACCGGACTGGCGCATCAGGCCCAGGGAGAATTCCGCTCGGCGCGGCTCAGGAAAACTCTCCATCTTGTCGCCGGCGCGATCCTGGTGGGAACCGGCGTCTTTCTGCTGGCGTTCCGTTAAGACCCGTCTACAGCGCGCGGGTCAGTACGTCTTTTTGACGGGTGACGGGGCGCGCGTCCAGGCCAGCGCCGCCTCCAGGGGATCATTTCCCCAAAACAATTCATTGTCCACGATGAAGCTCGGGGCGCCAAAAATGCCCAACGCGACGGCCTGTTCCGTCTGCGCGCGCAGCGCGGCCTTGCTGGCGGGCGACTGGGCCTCCTCCAGCACGGTGTTTCCCGGCAGATCCAGGGGCGCCAGACACCGTTCCAGCACGGCGGGCTGGCTGATGTCCTGATCGTCCGCAAAGTTCGCTTGAAATACCGCACGGACGAAAGCAGGCAACCAGGGTTCATCAGCAAACCGGCACGCGACCCGCGCCGCCAGGACACTGTGGCGAGGAAACTGGCTGGGGCGACGAAAGGGCAATGCCAGATCGCCGCAAATGCGCTCCAGATCTCGCCACATATACCGACCCTGGACCGGAAACAGGTTAAAGGGCGAGTCGTTCCAGCCTTGAGCCTGGAACAGGGGACCCAGCAAAAAGGCGTTCCATTTCAAGGGAACCCCGTGCTGGCGGGCCAAGGCTTCCACCCGCAGGGCAGCGGGATAGGAATAGGTGCTCGCAAACTCAAACCAGAATTGCATGGGAAGAGGGCCTCTCGATGATTCGCAGTGGAAAGTACGCCAGCTAACACCATAACCGGATTAGATGTCGACATGAAGGGGCATGGAACTCGGCGCCGCTGGACTGGAAATCGCTCTGCATCCAAACCCGCCCTGACGACGTAAATACTCCTGAGACCGCCGCCCATGCGGCTAACCCATCCAATCACTGCCTTCAGGAGTACGACCATGAAAACCACGTTCACCGCCGCCGCGTTCGCCCTGACCCTCGGCCTGTCCAGCTTGGCTCACGCCGGCTTTAACGATCAAGGCCCGACGCTGGACACGCGATCAGCTTCCGCCTCGCAGCGCCAGGATTTGAGTCCTCTCCCCACGATCAGCGGCTTCAACCAAAAGAGCCACCCGGCCGCCGCCGGGCATTCCGCTTTGCCGGAGGGGCCGCGGATGGCGCTGGGCGCGCATTGCGCGCTACCGCGTCAAAGCGGTTTCCAGAATAGCGCTTCCTACGCGAAGTGCTGAGCAGTACAGATTTAAGTCAACCCTCCCGCGCGGCAATTGACCTGTACGCCTTGTAAAAGCCCGTTCCTGGCTGTGGTGGCCGCGCTCTATCAGCCCGGGCGACGCGACCAGGGCGTGGGGGTGATGCGGATGGTGCTCTGTACGGTGATGCGCCCGCATCACCGTTCACCAGCCTCTACGACCCACTGGGACGATCTGCCGATGGCGCCGGCGGGTCCCACCCGCCTGGCGGTGTGGCCCGGCGCGTTTTCGGCGGTCTACAACATCCCGCGTTCCGCCAGGGACACGGCTTGCGTCCCGCCGATGACCAGATGATCCAACACCCTCACCTCCACCCACCGCAAGGCTTCCTGGAGACGCGCTGTGATCACTTGGTCGGCCCGACTCGGTTCGGGGTCGCCGCTCGGATGATTATGGGCCAAAATTACAGCCGCGGCATTGTGATGGAGCGCGCGTTTTACCACTTCACGAGGATAAACGGCCGCACTGTCAATCGTGCCAAAAAACAGTTCTTCGTACTGAAGCACCCGGTGTTTCGTGTTCAAAAACAAACAGGCAAATACCTCCCGTTCCCGAGTCGCCATCTGGGTGGATAAAAATTGCCGGGCGGCCTGGACGTGGTTCATGGGCGTCCCTTGGTGAAACAGGATATGAATGGCGCGCTCCGCCACCTGCACAATTTCCTTGGGACGCGCACGGCGGTATTCGCCGGTGGCTTCATCCTGCACAAACAGCGTACCTGGTTTACTCATCAGTGGGGTCACCTCTTGCGTCGGCTTCATCGCTGCACTCCCGAATGGGGAACCGCCCAGGCCATCACCCAGGCCGGTAGTTGTGATATTTTTATGACAAACTAAACCCAACCCATTTCAATCAGGGGTTCTCTGGCCTGATGGAGCATCAAACCCCACAAGGATCAACAAGATCATTCTCGGCCACTCGCCCGGTTTCGCAAGGCGTGAAACGCCTTCCTTTCGCGACCGAATTTTTGGTCAAAACCGGGGCATCGGCACTTTTGGGTAGAAACCGGCGCGGGAAACCCTCGCGGGGCCGGATGACGTACAGCAGCGGCGACCGGGGCGGTCGGCCGACCGCCGCTTATCGAAGCACGATGCACCGAGGCGAGCGGGAGGCGGCAGCGCGACGGAACAACGTGAGGAGCGCCGATAAAAAAATTCGCAACCGCTGTCGATCGCTGGATCCGGGCATCCGGCGGTTCGGTTGCACACGGCCTCATTGCGCCCGCAGACCACGGGGCCGAGCGACACTGCGAGCGGAATCTGTCGTCAAAGCGGAGGCTTGATCAATGGGATAAGGAGAGGCCAGAAAGCGCGGATGAAGTGCCGCCACCGGGTGCGTATCGCGATACAACGCGCTTGAAAGTCAACAAGCGTCCTGTACGCCCCGCCCTCGGATCGTGCGGGAGCGGTGATATCAATACCTTTCACCACATCCCGTTTGTCATTTACAGAAGTGGATGCAAATCCAACGACTATCAATCAATAGGTTAAGTGATGTTTATCCAGAAGTCGCTGCAAATATCAACAGAAGTGGATGCAACTGAATGCAAATCAACAGAAGTCAGTGCAACCAGATTCCAGATTCCGATATAACGACTTCAATTAAACAATCATTTTAATGACTTATAGTGAGTCTACCCGCCGGATCGCTGTCCTCACCGATTGAGGTGCAGCACTTCTGTGCATAGTTGCACGCACTTCTGTAAATAACACCCCATCTTGTGGTAAAGTCTTTGACCGTGTCACGTCACACGGGAAACCTTCCCATGCGTAGTGTTCCTCTCGATCTGCTCCAAATCAGCCCGCTGCGGCCCTCCGCCCCATTACCTTGGCCGTCGGCTTCCGCCATGGCGCTGGCCCGGAGCGTGGGCTTTGTCGATCCCGTTACAGTACGCCCTATTGCGGAGACCTGGCCGCAACGCTATGAGATTCTCACCGGCCTCAAACACTGGCTGCTCGCCCAGCGCGCGGAATTGCCGACCATCGCCGTTCAGGTGCGGGAGCCGCTGAGCGACGAGCAAGCCTATCAACTGATCCTCCTGGATTCTGGCCACGAGGCAGCAAATCCGATTGACGAAGCCCGGATGATTCAGACCGAGGTCGCCCAAGGGAAAAGCATTACGGCCGCCGGCCGGGAACTCGGTCTGTCGCGCACGGAAGCTTCGCACCGTCTGCGGTTGTTGCAGTTGGCGCCATGTGTCCAGGCGCTGATCGCCGCTGGCCAACTGGAGATGGGGAAAGCCCGCCCCTTGGTCGGGTTGCCGGCGTCGGTGCAATTGGAATTGGTGCAGCGCCTGGCGTGGGAAAAATTGAACACGCGCCAAGTGGAAGCCTTGGCGAAAGCGTGTAAGCACCCGGGGAAGAATGGTTCGGCCCGTGCTGAAGCTACCCCTTCGTTACCGGCTAAGGACCCTGATCTTGTGCGCCTGGAATCGGAATTGGCCGAACGATTGGGTACGCGCGTCACGCTGGCATATGGTGAGCACGGCCGTGGGCAACTGACCATCGATTTTGATACGTTGGAGATCCTCGATGGGGTTTTAGAGCGATTGGGATATGTGCTTTGAGCCAAGCCTGATTCAGAATACCGACTTGAAGTCTGCTACGATGCAGCAAAACCTGAACCTATTGCTGACCATCACCGGTCAATTTATGTTCGATTGGCGTGCGGCGTTAGGGTGTCAGACATCCGACATTTTACTCTGAGGGGTCGGGCGGTGAGTCCATAGCTAGTTGTTGAAGCGCAAACCCCATCTCTTCATACAATACCCGTAGTTTCTGGTAGTCGGTTTCAGCAAGTGGTTCTTCGTTAACCAGCGATTTCAATGCCAAGATAAAACGCTGGCCACTTTGCATCGCTTTTTCAACCCGAGGTTTCGAAAGTCTTTGCGCGGTCTTGCGTTCTCGCGCAGCCCGAACGGTTGCCAGCCGCCCTTGCTTAATCTCTTCCCAGAGTTGTAGTTGTGCGCTTTCATCATCCAAGCGAGCCAACTCAATCAGTACCGACTTGCGCAGGATGTCGGACGTCCGACACTCTTCCCTGATCTTCTGAGGCAGCGTATTCAGCCTCAGCAATTCATTAACCGTGACCCGGTTTTTGCCAATCGTGCGCCCCAAATCTTCCTGATTATAGTGGTGACGCTCCATCATGATCGCTAGCGCCTCAGCCGCTTCAATCGGGTTTAAGTCTTCCCGCTG